>Ga0268266_10006367_pt1 | contig 10819 bp, 12 predicted proteins | sample KBSS13metaG_FD_190356 | JGI IMG/M metagenome (GOLD analysis project Ga0268266, IMG submission 190356) | Switchgrass rhizosphere microbial communities from Kellogg Biological Station, Michigan, USA - KBS S1-3 metaG (SPAdes) (version 2) | ecosystem: Host-associated > Plants > Roots > Rhizosphere... | reverse complement strand
GCGCGGTGGCACCTGGTTGGGCATTTGCAGAGCAATAAGGCGGGGCGAGCGGCGAAGATGTTCCATTCGGTGGACTCGGTGGATGATTTTGCTCTGGCTCAGAGGCTGGACCGGGCGCGAGCAGAGATGCAGAGCGAGGGAAAACTGCGTGTGCTGGTTGAAATCCGCGTTGCGCCGGAAGAGACGAAAAGCGGCGTGGAGAAAGAGCAGCTGCCGGAGCTAGCCGAGAGGATTTACGGGTTAGGCCAGTTGGAGTTGGCGGGGCTTATGTGCATTCCGCCGTTTCTTGAAGACATAGAGAAGGTGCGCCCTTATTTCGCGCAGCTGCGTGAGTTGAAGGAGCAGCTGGAGAGGAAGCTGGGACGGAAGTTGCCGGTGCTGTCCATGGGAATGTCCCACGATTTTGAAGCGGCGATTGAGGAAGGCGCGACGGAAGTGCGCGTGGGTACAGCCCTGTTTGGCGCGCGTGAGACTCGATGAGCGTGCTGGACCTGCTAGCGAATATTGAACGAGGAACAGTGGTGTTTGGAGTGCGGGTGCAGCCGCGAGCTAGTAAGAATGAAGTGAGCGGCGTGATGGAAGGCGCGCTGAAGATACGGTTGCAGGCTCCCGCGGTGGAAGATCGCGCGAACGCGGCGTTGTGCGAGTTTTTGGCGGAGCTTTTGAAGAGGCCGAAAGCGGCTGTTAGAATCCTGTCCGGCGAACGGAGCCGAACGAAGCGAGTGGAAGTTTTGGGAGTGACGGCGGCTGAGGTGGAAGCGCTGGTTAGGATTGAGGCGTAGTGGGAAAGGCGTTAGTGCTGGCGGAGCTTGGCTCCCACGAGACAAGTTCCGAACGGGCTGCCGCACTCCAAAAGGCGGGCGAATGAGTTTTCGGTTGGAAGAGATGCAGAGTGATTTGCGTGCGGCGAAGCTGGATGGCTGGCTTTTTTATGATTTTCGCGGAAGAGATCCGATTGCACACCGGATTTTGCAGTTGCCGAACCACATGCGGACGCGGCGGTGGTTTTACTTTGTTCCGGCGAAGGGAACTCCAAAGAAGCTGGTGCACAAGATTGAGACGCAATCGCTGGCGGCAGTGCCGGGTGAGACGCTCTACTATTCCGGACAGGATGAGTTGCGGAAGAATCTGAAGAAAATGTTGGGCCGCGCAAAAACAGTGGCCATGCAGTATTCGCCGAAAAATGCGATTCCGTACGTGGCGATGGTGGATGCCGGTACAGTCGAGCTGGTGAAAAGCTGCGGCGTGAAGGTGGTAACTTCCGCGGACCTGGTGCAGAAATACGAAGCGTGCTGGACACCGGAGCAATTGCAGTCGCATCTGGAGGCGGGGAAGGCAGTCGACCGCATCATAGCGGAGGCGTTCGCAGTGGCGGCGAAGGGAGTGGGTGAGAAGAAGCCGCTGATGGAGCATGAACTGCAGAAGTGGATTTTACAGGAGTTTGAAGCAGCGGGATTGACCACCGAGGAGCCACCGGACGTGGCGGTAAATGCGCATGCGAGCGACCCGCACTACGCACCGTCGGCAGAGAGGCCTACGCCGATCAAACAAGGGGATTTGTTGCTGCTCGATGTGTGGGGGAAAACGAAAGCGGAAGGCAGCGTTTATTACGACATTTCGTGGGTTGGCTATCTTGGCACGAAAGTGCCGGAGAAATACGCGAAGGTGTTTGGGGTGATCACAGCGGCGCGGGACAAAGCGGTGGAACTGATCCGGTCTTCCGTGGCTGCGGGAAAACCGGTGCAAGGCTGGCAGGTGGACAAGGCGGCGCGCAGCGTGATTGAAAAGGCGGGCTACGGGAGATATTTCATTCACCGGACGGGCCACAACATTGGCACGACCGTGCATGGGAACGGTGTGAACATGGACGGGCTGGAGACGCACGACAGCCGGCACTTGATTGCCGGGACGTGTAATTCGGTGGAGCCGGGGATTTATTTGGCGGAGTTTGGGATGCGCAGCGAAGTGAATGTGTATGTGGGCGAAGGCGAGGCGCGCGTGACTGGGGCAGTACAGAAGGAGATTTTGGCGCTGCTGGCTTGAGGTGCGGCTTCGGCTGATCTGGAGAAAACAAGAGTGTTTGAGGAAAATTCACAGCCTCCGGCGGCGCGCGACGTGAGCGCGGAGCGTGATGAGCAGAAAACGGCGGGCGCGGCGGACTCCGTCACGTCCAGCCTCGAAGCGGTCGAAACAGCAGACAAATCCGCGGAAACGAACGGAGGCGAAGTTTCGTCGGCGGCGCGTGCGGTGGCCGTTGCGTTGGCGGGATGGTTATTGCCCGGGCTGGGCCATGCTTTGCTGAAAATGTGGGGACGAGCGCTGGCGATTTTTTTGACGATAGGATTCCTCGTCTACCTTGGCGCCGGAATGCGTGGAAATGTCTTTGAGCCGGGCGGGGAAGACGCGTTCGCGCGGCTGGGATACATCGCGGATGCGGGGGCGGGGTCGTTTTATTTTGTGGCGCGAGCCATGGAATACGAAGGGCCGGATGTCTCGCATGCGGACGGGGACTACGGTACGCGATTTCTGGCAACGGCGGGCGTGCTGAATTTGCTGGCGGCGCTACACGCGTATGAAGCGGCCCGGGGACGGAAAGCCTGATGGTGCCGCTGCATTTCTCGCATTTTCAGTCGCTGCTGCTGTTTGCGCTGGTCATTTCGCTGGCCTTCGGGACGTTGGGCCGGCGAAAGCCGGTCGAGCGGGTGAAGTACGCGGCGTGGTCGTTTGCAATGTTTGTGCTGGTGGGGATTGCGCTGGGCTGGCTGATGTATCCGTTTTCGAAGTAACAAGCGGACCCCGTACGCTAAAGTCAGGCGATTGCATCAGCTCTTGCGAGAAACAAGTTCGGCGGCGTTGCCGCTCACTGTTGTGTCTCCCTGCATAAGTTCAACGATCATTGCGTAGAGCTGATTGCGCGTTTCAACTCGCACACCGGCGCGAGTGATGTAGCGGATTACGACGTCGACACCGGCTCCAGCCGGCCTCAGATTAACGGATGGCATCGCGCTGAACTGCGGCGAGCCCTGCTCGTGCGTAACGCGCTTCCACTCCGCTTCCGCCATTTTTGCGTCGGCCTCAGTGGCCTTCACCAAGGCTTCATAGATTTTCTTAATTAGCGGATGAACCTCGGCGCCAGGCGGAATTGTCATCTTGATTTCATCCCACATCCATTGGCCTACGGTGGAGAAGTTGAAATATTTGCCGCGTATGGCATAGCTGTTTAAGAAAGAAATTTTTCTTCCCGTAGGATGGCCGTGAGCGGTCCAGTTTCCGCTCTCCAGTAACCACGTACGAAACAAGCCGAGTTGAACCACTTCGCCGAACACACCGTCGATTTCTACCCAGTCCCTCACGCGAATGCCGTTTGGCCCCATCAGAACAAACCAGCCGCAGAATGCCAGGATGAAATCCTGGAAGACTACGGTGAGACCCGCGGTCGCGAAACCGATGATAGTCGGCATCTGCCGCGGTACACCGAAGATTGCCAGCAGGACCAGCAGGAGCCCGACGCCTTGCGTGCCAAGGCTGAGAACTGTGCTCAAGGTTTGTTTTTGGCGAGAATCGTGAACCATCTTTGCCAATGCGAATTGCAAAGTCCAGCCGGCAAGGATCGTCAACAGGCAGATGGCCGCAATAAAAGCCACAGAACGCAATGTGAGGTGAACGACAATTTTGCGCTGTATCTCGACTTGGTCTCCCCATCGTCCATAGAGAGCCGCGAGCTGCTGTTGCGTTCCGAGCCGATCGCCGAGGATGACCAGGATGTTCTGTTGAACTGCCTTTTGTTGCAGGCGATCGACGCGATCGGAGCTGGATTCGCTGGTGGCTATGTCGGGCTCGGCTGCGACTTCGGCCTTGAGCCTGGCCTGATCTTCAGTCAGTGCGGCGACATCGGCCTTGGCCAATTGTTGAGCTTGCGCAACGAGTTCTTTTCTGTTTCTGAGAGACCGCCAGGTCGCAAGCTGCTGTGCCAGCGTCCTGTAATTTTCGGCTGACGCGACGGCAGTCTGAGCGTTGCTTCGTGAAGCGTTATCGTTGTACTGCTTCATGGCGGCCTGGCGGGCTACCAACTCCTGTTGAAGTTTGACGCGCTGATCTCCCGTTTCTCGCGCGAGGTCTTCGCGTAAATCACTCAGCTCGTTTTGATCGAGGCCAAGCTGCGCCTTGGCAACTTCCAGATCGCTAGCACTGGACGCTGCGCCGGGTTTGTTGGGAGATGCTCCGCTTAACGAGGCGATACGCGCTTCGTCGCCCTTGATCGTCTTCTCAAGCTCGGCGATTCTTTGCTGCAAGGCGAAGGTTTTGCTGCTCAGCTTTGGCTTGTCGAGGCTTACCTGGCGAAGCGACTGCGAGAAGGCCTGGTCGACTTCGTGATCCGCAAGACGTTCGGCCTCTCGCGCGAGCTCTTTTTCTTCCGCCGATTGTGCCAAGGCCGTTAGAGTTGCTGCGGTCTGCCAGGGCCGCTGGTCCACAATTCCGGGGGGAACATAAGCTCCGGTCCAGCCGCCCTTTTTCGCCTGCAGGAAGGGAAGGTATGACATCACGCCGCGGGTCATGAAGGCGCCTGCCACGGTTACAACCAGTGCGGCCAGGAGAATCAGGACCGTCAGCCAGCGGGTGCGGTTCATATAGTTATCCTACGCTCCAAACCTTCAGTTGACCGATACAATTCAGTGGCGTTTCGGACGTATCAAGGGCGAAGCACAATTGTAGCGAGCGAAATTTTGCAGCATGGTCGTTTTGCGATGGTTGTGCTGGTGGGGATTGCGCTGGGCTGCGTGGCTTCGGGTTATCCGTTATCGAAATGAGAGCGGCTAGAGCGCGGACTGACGGTTCCTCGCCGCTCATTAGGAACGAGACGGCGGCAGTTGTCAGGCGTGTTTCAGGAAGTGGACGACCTTGTGTTCGGCGTCTTCGCTGTAATGCACGACGACATGGTCGCCTTCTTTGGCAGTGAACTTCGCACCTTCGACGACACCGCGCTCGGTGTCCACGACGGCATCCTTGGTGAGACGATACGTTACTTCGGTCCCGTCCTCGGTCTTGACCGCGATGGTGTGAGCGGCGTGGTCCACCTTGGTCACGGTGCCTTTGCTGACTTTGAGCGTGTCTTTGCCGAAGTCCTTGATGCCGATCGCAGTTTTTTCGGTGCCTTTGCCAACGTAGCGCACGACTACGTGGGTTCCTTCCTTGCCCGCCATGTAAGTTTCAACCGCGACGGTCTTGGCCGCATCTTCGCCAGCCTTCGCGTCGCGAACCATGGTCTTGTCGGTGTACTTGAAGACTTCTTCGCTGCCATCGGCCGTTTTGACGGCGATGGTTTTTGCACCGGCGTCGACTTTGGTGAGCGCTCCTGATATTGCGTGGGTGACATGCTGGGCGCGGAGCCCGGCCGCGCAGAAGGCTAGAGCGACCGCTAGAACGAACAGCTTCGAAAGCAATCTCGAAGGCATGCTATGAGTCCTTTCCGCGGCGCTGTTGAAAATGTAGCAGCCATTGGTGCAAGGAGAAACAGGATTCTCGCGCCCTCGATGCGGGAAGGCTAGGACCAGAGACGCCAAAATAGCGAATCGCCGATCAATGAGAAAGCTCGTTCGGTCAAGCAGGCATCTCATATGCCGTCCGCTCACGTAAGTGTCAGCCAAGGATCGTCGGGACCTGTGCAGCGGTCGCGGCCGCGTTTTTCCGGAAAATCGGGGCGCCAACCGGAAAAAGGGAGAGCTCACTTGTTCTACGCATGGAGGCGCGACACGGACGGAGCGATGAGCGGCGATTTTTTACCCCTTGCCGTAGCGTTGCCGCAAGCCGGTACGCGTCCCTGTGAGGTTACGGCTCTGTACAGCGAATTGCGCCAGCCGCTGCTCCGCTATCTGGTGTGCTTGGGGCTTACCGGCGACGAGGCACAGGATGTTGTGCAGGATGCATTTGTGACACTGCAACAGCATGTAGAATCCGGCGGTTCCCGGGAAAACATCCAAAGCTGGGTGTTTCGCGTGGCTCATAACCGTGCCAGAAACTGGCAGAAGAGCCACGCGAGGCGTTTCACGGAATCTTATGATGCGGAGGTCCATTCGGTGGTGGACGCGAGGACTCCGGAGCAGTTGGTGCTTGAGAAAGAAAAATTTCGCAGGCTGGAGAAGGCCCTGCGCTCTTTGACGAGAGACGAACGCGAATGCGTGTCGCTACGGGCGGGCGGACTGCGCTACCGCGAAATCGGGGAAGTGCTGGGCGTTGCGACGTCCACGGTGGCCGACACGGTGGAGCGGGCCATTAAGAAGCTGGCGGGGAAGTGCAATGTGTGAATTTTCACAGAAGCTGATCATCTGGCTCGATCGCGAACTGGCCGCTAGCGAATCTGCGGCGATGGAACGGCATATCCGCAGCTGCGTCGAGTGCCAGAGCAAGATCGAAGGTTATAGAACCCTGGATGAAACCATTGGTGCCTATTGTGATGCCGTGATTCTCTCCAAGGCGAAGAATAGCGGATGGGTCAAACCGCGAGCTTGGCGACTTCCGTTCGTGGGTGCAGCGGCTGCGGCAGTGTTGCTTGTGTTTCTGGCAAAGCCAGCGCAGCGATTTCTGGGAACGGACTCACATTTGGCGAATGGCGTCTCACCGATTGCAATGAAAAGGAGCTCTGTTCCGCCGATTGCGCTTGAGAAAACGCCGATCGTTCAGACGCTTGCTGCAGAAATTCCGCATCGGACCAGAAAGCGGACTTTGTTGCGCCGGGCGATTCCTGTGGCCGCTGCACCAAGGCGCAGCGAGAACTTGTGGCCAAGTCAAGCGCCGGTCTACATCGCGATTCCCGCTGATGCTTTGTTTCCGCCGGGGGCCTTGCCAGAGGGGTTTGGATTTGTTGCAGACGTGAACTTAGGCCCGGATGGCTCGGCGCAAGGGCTTCGCCTGCAACCGCAACTCGTTGGATTCCAAAGGAGAGGGACTCAGCCGTGAAAAATACCGTCAAAACACGCACTATACTTTTGCTTCTGATCGCTTCGTCCTGCACTTCCGCGCAAGAGAAAAAGGACGTGGTCTACCAAACCACGGGAGCGATGGCCATCGGGGGTGCGGTTGCCATATTCGGCAAGCCGGTGCAAGGCGCGCCGTACTCGGCCACGGTAAGCAACGAGTCTATCCAAACGCTCTCTGATGGCAATCGCATTGTGCAGAAGAGCAGCGGGACCACTGCGCGGGATTCCCAGGGACGGACCCGCCAGGATGCGGCCTTGCCTGCGATTGGCAATTTGTCCGCGGCCAACGCCCCGGAACTGGTCTTCATTCAAGATCCCGTCGCGCAGGTATCCTACACGCTGAATGTAACGGACAAGACGGCGCAGAAGATGCCGGCGCTTCCTCCTCCGCCTGGAGTTGGAACGGTAGCGGTTGCGGCCGGGGTCGCGGCCGGAGCGCCCGCCACGGAGGCCTTTTTCGCGGAAGTGGGCGGCGAAGCGTCAGGCGCAGAGCCAGGCCCGCCAGCGCCCATGACGTTTCACAAAGCTATCCTGATGAGCGATACCGCCGAAGCGAAAACGGAGGATCTGGGTTCGCAGATGATGGAGGGCGTTTTGGCCAACGGCGTACGGACGACGCGCACCATTCCAGCTGGACAGATCGGCAATGAGAAGCCGCTGAGCATCGTTACCGAAGTGTGGACATCGCCGGAACTCAAGACCATTGTTTACAGCAAGAGGAGCGACCCGCGCATGGGGGAGCAAGTCTTTCGCTTGACGAATATTGTTCGAGCCGAGCCTGATGCCGCATTATTCGCTGTGCCGGCCGGCTACAAGATTGTTGATGGGCCGAAACCGATCCTTTACCAGTCGAGGCAGTAAATCCCCAGAGCATTTTCGTACGACGAGCAAGCGCGGCCGGCTGGTACGGCCGCGGAATCCAGATATCTGGATTGCTAATTGGACTCGGGAGGCTTCCGGACCAGACTTGTTCTTGCTCCCATCCAAGCGCCAAACGCGATTAAGCCGTCACCGAATAACATAAAAAGAATCGAGTAATTCGGCATCTCATGCAGCCAACGCTTGGAGAACCAGGCGACAAAGCTTAGCGGAAGACTCCAGCATACGATGACAAATTCCCAGTCGAAATAGCCGGTGACAAGTCTGGTGACAAACACGATGAGCATGCAATACACAAGAAAGCCGAAGAATCCACCGCGCAGAATTCTGAGGATTTTCTTCATCGTACACATTCTTTCACTGTGATGCGTAAGCCGTCAGCTGGCCTAGGCCAACTAAACGGGGTAACAGAGCCGAAGTTCAATTCGTCACAGGGACTTACCGGTAACCCGAACTTCTCGGGTCTTAGTTTCTACCAAGGCGCGCTTTCGTTGGAGGCATCCGGACGATTTTTCAGGTGAGTGTGTCCTTTCCTCGCTGGCAGTTTTGACAGCGTTCGTCATTCGGCGAATCCAATAGATTTCAGTAAGCAGTGAACCAGACTGAAATCCGGGGTGAGGACCACATGGCAATGAACTTAAGAACAGCTCTGCTGGCGGGGCTAAGCTTTTTCGTATTCCTTCCGTCAACTTTCGCACAGAACTTTGAAGTCACCGGGCATATCGGCTATCAAGTTAATGGCGGACTTGACTTATCGACTTCGTTCTTTGATCGAATTGAGGTTCATAACAGCGCAAATTATGGCGCCACCGCAGGCTACCTGTTCGGCGACTTGTTTGGTGCCGAGTTTCAGTGGAATCACACCAGAGGTAATACCTTTGCGGAGCCCCTGGGAGGCGGCCAAAGTGTCAAAGTCTTTACGTTGAACCAGAATCAGTACATGGGCAATTTCCTGTTTCACTTCGCGGGCCGGGAGTCGAAGCTGCGGCCCTTTGCTTTCGTCGGCCTCGGAGCGAGCTCCCTCTCCACTAACCGGAGCGGCGTCAGCGGAGCAACCCGTTTTGCTTTCGCGCTCGGCGGCGGAGCGAAATACAACATCAGTAGGCACTTCGGATTGCGCGGTCAGGCTAAATGGTCTCCAACCTACCTCACCACCACCAATGGAGGATACTGGTGTGATCCGTTCTGGGGCGGTTGCTGGGTAGTCGGAAACGATCACTACCTGCACGAGTTCGATATCACAGGCGGCGTTACACTACGCTTCTGACCACGCGTGGGGCGGCGTCAGCGTCTGCAACCGGTTCAGCGCGTCATAAGCATACGTTGTCGAGCCTTCCTCGGGGTCCGTAAATCCGGTGCGGTTCGACGCCGCATCAAGCAGGTGCGGTCTAAGACAATCGGACGTCCCGGAAGAGGAGGCGGACCGTGCAGTTCCCGCAGAGCAGGACTCCGTGGGTCCAATCTTCGAGAGTCGAAGGGCAGTCGCCGCAGGCGTGATGTTCGCAGCCATGCGTGAGCGGGCGTGCTGTCCCGTCGGGGCCGACGTGATAGAGGGTAAGGCTTAAGCCAGTTTTTCCGCACCCGCCGACTCGCTCTTGTGAGCGGCTGCTCATGGCAGATCTCTTTTCCGCAGCAATAAACTGCCACCGGCTGTAGTTTGGAACGGCTGGAACACAAGAAACCCGAGGAATCGAACGAGACTCCGCATGCGAGTGCTTCTCTATTCGATTCTCGTATATTCAGAGATTCTAATTTCTCAAGAAGTAGTTCACTGTGAAATCCGTCGGCGGAGATCCGCTGACCTTCCGTCACAGACGTACCTAAGTCCCGTGTAACGGGGAAACCGTCCAAGTGGAATTTTCAAGTGATTTCCGATTTTCTGACTCATCGGGAGCTATCGCCGCGTGTGGGTGAAGGTAGAGCAGTCCAACGCGGCCCACGGAATCAAGGACGCCCATATTTCCTTCCGTGAAACTAATTCCTCGCGGTCGGGTTATTACGTACGGAGGGCTTGCTAAGGCTCTGAGTCTCCGCGGAGGAGCGCGCAGTGCCGGGCCGAACTATGGTCGCAAGCCCTTCCGGAAAGGCATTCCCTGGCACCGCCGAGCAATGACGGCGCCAAGTTGAGCTCGTAACCTTCCGGAATTACTTGAGCACAGCTGTCAGTCACCTCGACACTGTGAGCTTTAACAGGAGGCCGTTTGCACCTTTCAGCGTGATGCGTCGTTATGAACGCGCCAGCACGCTGTTAACTTCCAACCGACCTTTTCGCTGCCGTGGACACTGTCCTCTCGGGAATGACGTTCGTCAGTAACCCATAAGCAACCGCCAATTTCGACTTCCGACCTGAGATGCAACTCCGCTACTGAGTGCTACATCGCCAGCACTCGAATCCAACGTAGGAGAGCTAATTTCCAAAGTGCGGGCGATAGAGGCCAATTCTCTTTCCGGCACGGTGAAGTGAGAGCAGCCGCAATCCAAGCAGACCAAAAGCTTCGGGAATAACCAGACGCCGGGTTTTTCCAGATTCTTGAGACCGGAGAAATGGATGACCATCTCACACGAGAGTTCTGCCTGATTGCCCGACCCGCATAAAAGACAAGACATAAGGAGCCTCCGTACCAGGATTAAAGACACACCTACAGATTCTGACGCGAGAGAGGCGGAAGGTGTGTTTCTTATACTGCTAATGGAATGTCTATGCAACTAAAAACTCTATGAATAACGTTGAGTGGACGCTACGCCGAGTGTAACGTACATTTTTCTGACTTTCCCCCAAGCTGGTTAACGCATTATAAAAGGGCGCCCTTTTGGAGTAGGTTTTGATCGTTCGCATCATTACCTAAAACAAGGAGCGCCCTCATGAATGATGCCAAGTATATTGGGCTGGATGTTCACCAAGCAACGATCTCCGTCGCTATTCTGGATTCCGCCGGCAAATTGGTGATGGAGGCCATTCTCGAAAC
>Ga0268266_10006365_pt1 | contig 10820 bp, 14 predicted proteins | sample KBSS13metaG_FD_190356 | JGI IMG/M metagenome (GOLD analysis project Ga0268266, IMG submission 190356) | Switchgrass rhizosphere microbial communities from Kellogg Biological Station, Michigan, USA - KBS S1-3 metaG (SPAdes) (version 2) | ecosystem: Host-associated > Plants > Roots > Rhizosphere... | reverse complement strand
GGCCCGCCATCATACCACCTCGGCCCAAGGCTCTCGCCACCAGTTTCATTCTCTAGGGCCAGCGCCGCTGCTGGTGAACAGCTCCAGTGGCGCGTCATGCGGTGTGGCAACAGCGAGGAAGACGCGCCACTGGAGTGGCGCGCCCCCGGCGGAAGACGATTGTCACGCCGCCTTGTTCTTCAGCAGTTCCCAGGCGCGGTGGAAGGTGTCGGCCATCTCGTGCGCCGGCACGGCGCCGGAGAACAGCACGTGGCCCTGCAGGGCGAAGCTCGGCACGCCGTTGATGCCGCAATTGCGCGCCATCTGGTCGCCGGCCAGCACCTCGCGCTTGCCTTCGTCGCCCGCCAGCATGGCGAGCACCGCGTCGTACTCGAGGCCTCCGCGATGGCCGATCTCGGCCAGGACCTTGTCGTCGCCGATGTCGGCGCCGTTGCAGAAATAGGCGTCGAACAGCGATTCGACCACGCCGTCCTGCATGCCCTTCTGGCCGGCGAAGCGGATCAGGCGATGCGCCTTCACGGTGTTGGGCGTGCGGGTGAGCTTGTCGAGGTGGAACTCGATGCCGACACCCGCGGCGGTCTCGGTGATGCGCTCGTCCATTTGCCGCGAGCGCTCGGCGCTGCCGAACTTGGCCAGCCGGTACTTGGCGCGGTCGACCCCTTCGGCCGGCATCTCGGGATTGAGCTGGAAGGGATGCCACGCGACGGCGAAGCGCTGTTTGTGATGCTTTTCCAGGATATCGAGGGCGCCTTCGAGCTGACGCTTGCCGATATAACACCAGGGGCAGATGACATCGGAGATAACGTCGATACGTCCGGCGACTGCAATCCTGTCCATGGGAAAAGTCCTTTCCGTCGACGAGGTTTAGCCTATACCTGACTTACTACTCGAGCAACGAGGCACCGCTGATGGATACGCCCAAATATCGCTCTGCGCTGATTGTCGGCACCGGACCCGGGCTCAGCGCCTCGCTGGCGCGCCTGTTCGCCCGCAACGGCCTCGCCGTCGCCATCGCCGCGCGCCAGACCGACAAGCTCTCGGCCCTGGCGGGCGAGACGGGCGCTTCCGTCCATAAATGCAACGCCGCCGATCCGAAGCATGTTGCGGCCCTGTTCGAGGCGGTGGAAGCGAAGTCGGGCGCACCCGACGTGGTCGTCTACAACGCCAGCGCCCGGGTGCGTGGACCGCTGGTCGACCTGCCGCCGGAAGACGTGAAGCGCGCCATCGAGGTCAGTGCGTTCGGCGCCTTCCTGGTCTCGCAGCAAGCCGCCAGGCGGATGCTGCCCCGGAACCATGGCGCGATCCTGCTGTCGGGCGCCACGGCGGGCGTGAAGGGCTTCGCGCTTTCGGCGACCTTCGCCATGGGCAAGTTCGCTCTGCGCGGGCTGGCGCAATCGATGGCGCGCGAGCTCAGCCCCAAGGGCATCCATGTCGCGCACTTCGTGATCGACGGCGGCATCCGCAGCGCCGCGCGCCCGGTGCCGGGCGACGATCCCGACAGCCTGCTCGATCCCGACGCGATCGCCGAGACCTATTGGGCCACGATGCAGCAGCATCGCAGCGCCTGGAGCTGGGAGGTCGAGGTCCGGCCGTGGGTCGAGAAGTTCTGAACGTCATCGGACCGCGGGCCTCCAGGCCCGCTCACGTTCACGAGCGGGCCTGGAGGCCCGCGGTCCGATGAACATGAGCCTGCTTACGCGCCGCCGTTCATGCGCCGCAGCACTTCATGCAGGTCATCGGCGATGTGGAAGCACTTCGCCCGTGCCTCGTCGGTCGGCGGCAGGATGTCGAGGACCATGACCGCGCGCATGCCGGCGGCGTGGGCGGCAATGACGCCGATGCTTGAGTCCTCGAAGGCGACGCACCGCTCGGGGGCCACGCCCAGACGCTTCGCCGCTTCGAGGTAGAGGTCGGGCGCCGGCTTGGGGTACTCGACGTCGTCGCGCGTCGCGAGCGCGGAGAACCGGTCGAGCAGCCCGGCACGCCCCAGGTTGCGCTCTGCGGTTGCCCGGCCGGCCGAGGTGGCGATCGCCAGCGGCAATGCCCGGCCTCGAAGGAAGTCGAGCAACTCGACCACGCCCGGCTTCACGGGGACGCGCTCACTCATCTGGCGCTGCACGCTGGTCGAGAAGTGGCCGCGGAATACGGCGAGATCGAAGCCCGTGCCGTAATGCTCCTGGAGCATCACATTGCACTCGTGCGACGGCACGCCGACCATCGCGTGGCAGAGATCGAGCGGCAGGGCGAGCGCGAGCGCATCCGCGGCCTCCCGCATGGCGGCGATATAGACGGCTTCGCTGTCGATCAGCGTACCGTCCATGTCGAAAATGACGGCCTCGACGGGTTCCTCGAACATGGTTTCGTTCTAAGCCTTCTCAGTTCAATAGCTACGGCGCTTTTTAGCCGCTTTTTGGCACCGGGTTGGCACCGAGCGTGGCGTTGATGGCTGCAGCGGCCCGGCTGTCGTCGCGTTGGAACAAGTGCGCGTGCGTCGTCAGGGTCATCTTGGCGTTCTTGTGCCCGATTCTCTTCGCGATCGTCACCAGGTCTAGACCGGCGTCGATCAACAGGCTGACATGGCTGTGCCTCAGATCATGAAATCTGACGTCGGCCTCTCGCGCATCCCGCCACTCGTGCGACAGGGTGCTGGGCCGCCGCAGCCCGCCGGCGGTGCTGGGAAACAGCAGTGCATCGGCTTCCGGCCTGCCCAGGCCGAGCGCAACACGCCCCTCGAGCTGCCGCGGCGCCGGAGGTCGCGCAGCACGTCGACCACCACGTCCGGCAGGGTCAGCGCGCGCCGCCCCGCTTTGGTCTTCGGATCCTTGGTTGTCAGGGCCTGCCCTTTGATTTCGAGCACGGTGTGCCGAACGTGGAGCAGCTTGTCGTCGAGATTGACCGCATCCCAGCGCAACGCCAGCACTTCACCCGCCCGTAGGCCGCAGAACAGCGCCAGCATGCCTTCGGCGCAGATCCTGTGCTTCCGGAGCTTGGCGACGACGTCGCCGAGCTCGTCCTTGCCGATGATCTTCATCTCTTCGGGCGCATAGGTCGGCGCCGTCTCGCCGTCGCGACCGGCGACACTGCGCGCGATGACGCCGTGGCGAACGGCGTCCCTCAGCGCACGTGTGAGCACGGTGTGAACGTTGCGGACGGTGCCCGCTCCCAAGCCGGACGCTTGCAGCGTGCCGTGCCACTTCTCCACGTCGGCGATGCTCTCGATCGCGCTGATCGTGCCGCGCATACTGCTCGCGCAACAGCGCCGCGACTTGGAATCGCTGGCGCAGGCGAACGTCGAGACGAAGACGGGAAGCTCCGCGGAGCGTGCCGCTCGGCGCTGGGGCATGGTGCCATGAGCGGGCCGTGCGTGCAGGCGGTGTTGTGGTTGACCATCGGGCCGAGGGTAGCGCGGCATAGGTCGCGCCGTGCCCGACCACACGATTTGCAACGTGCGATAGTCACTCAATCAACACGATGCCGTCGATGTTGACTGACCCTGAGTGAATCACCAACAGCTTTTCCTTTTCGGCTTGAATTGCTTGATTGTCTGCAACCGAGAGATCCCATTGGTGGGCCGCCCAGAAAAGGTCTGCGCAGAACAAATCCACGACCAGCTGAATGCGCGCCACTCCGCTCCCAGTGACACGTAGCATGTGAGAGCCCACCGTGCGGTCGCAAAATATGAACTCGCGCAAGTTGGAGTCTTTCCTAACCGGAATCTCTGCAGAACCGGAGTGAATGAGGCTACAACGAAGCTGGAAATAATCTGCAGCGGAGATCAAGGGTTTGTCGTCCCCCGGCATGACCGGAAGATTCGGAATAACCCACTTATCAACCCAAGCTGTATAGCGCTTTCTGGACTTGTTGGGGCCCGGGTCCTCGAGGGAACCGCAGATATCCGGAATAACGAGCGCGATGCTCAACGCTCCGTACAGGTTGAGCGCGTCGAGAGCCATTACACCTGCTTGCGTGAATCTTCGCATTTTTATCTCCTGGGGCGCTTTCTCGTCCGCCGGGTCGCCCGCCCGCGGCCAGGGCCTAGGCTCACGCCACCTCGGCGGCACCGGGGCCGCGAAACGGCCGTAGCCGTCTGGCGAGAAGATTTCTCGCCCTCCGTCAATCTTGGCGACGGGCGAACCTACCACCCCCCACGGGCTGCCCCGGATGATCCCTGGCGACGATGGCATGATGGCGAGAAGAGTGCATCGCCATCCGGGGAGATCGAATGCCTCGCAAGTATGCTGGCCTGCTTGTCATGGCCTTTCGACCCGCCTTCGTCGCACTTGTCCTTCTGTCGTGGCTCCCCGGCGATGAAATGGTCAGGACCGGCGCGAACGGGCGAGCGGAGCATGCCGTGGCGTACTTCGGCACGGCATCATGATGGCCCTGGCGTATCGAGAGAAGCCGCGGCTTCACGTTCAAACTCTCCTGCTCGTTGCGCTCGCGGGAATCCTCGAGGCCGTGCAGCTCTATGCGCCGGGCCGCACCGCGGCGTTGTTCGATTTCGCGTCAAGCGGCGCCGACGCCGCTCTCTGGGGCCTTGTCATGTGGGCACTGCGGGATCGCCTGCTCGGCTACGCGGGGCTAGGCCGGCTGACAGTCGGGCGGTAGCTGGTCAGGCCGACCACGAGCGGTCGCACCCACGATCGACTCACGCGACCCGGCCTGCCAGCATCGGCGCCTGTTTGAGCCGAATGGGGAAAGTGGATGGAAGCCAATCCGAAGTGTCCGAAGTGCGAGAAAGAGATCACGGAGTTTGCCGTCCGGCATGCGATCGTGGGCCAGAGGGCCGCGCCCGAACCGGCAGCGGGCGCGAACGCCACGACGCCACCTGGCTTTCTATCAGTCCTGATGTGCTGCCCGCACTGCATGGTGATCATCAGCGCGGTCGCCGAGCCGAATGCCATCGCCGCCGACGTCGTGCGACGCCTCGTAAGAGGCGGCCTCGACCAACGCGCCGCAGGACCGGGACGAATGGGCCCGGTCCGCACCAGCGCGACGCCAAAGGAACGCTGACCCGACGCGGGTGGATGGCCAACCACCCTGCCGGTGAGACGCCGCCGCCCCGCCCGTCCGCTGCGCAGGGCATGGGAGCGCACCAGGTGGCTGGCACTTCGGGACCGAGGCGCGGCCGCGGCGCTCAGCGGGCAGATTTCATGGCGGCGACCTGCCTAAAGCCAGTGCACCGCCACGATCTCGACGGCCAGCATCACCACCGTAAGCGCGGCAATCAGGGTAAACGGGTCGCGAAGCAGTTTGTCCATCGGGCCCCCTGGTTGATCCGCCCAGAGAACGGGCAGACGGTCGAGCTGGCAATACGGCGGAGCTACGGCGGCGGTGGATAACATCTGCCACTCGAAAACGGCCTAGCGTGGACCTGCGTCAGGTCAGCCAGTGCACCAGCACCGTCTCGCCGGCCAGCAAGACGAACGCCAGGGCCGTCAGCAGGATGATCCGGTCGCGGGGGCGAGCGATCATGGGGACGGCATAGCACTGCGTGGGCGGCACCGGGCGTGCGGCAGGGCGACGCCTCAGCAATCACTCGACTGCGCGCGCGCAAGCGGCCGCCCCCTTGGCGCGATTACCTTCACGGTAGGATACTCGGCCGAAACGAGGGGGATCGAATGGACGCTGGCAGTAACGGCATTGTGGTGCTCTTCATTGCCGCGTTGCTTTACCTGTTGCCGACCCTATTCGCGGCTGCGCGAGGCAATTCGAATACGCTGGCAATTTTCGCGCTCAACCTGCTGCTCGGCTGGACGGTGCTGGGATGGGTCCTTGCCCTGGTCTGGTCATTGACTGCGGTCGCTAAGCCGCCTCGCCCCGATCGACGAAAAATGCGGCCTTGCCCGCAGTGCGCTGAAACGATCCTCGCCGATGCGAGGAAGTGCAAGCACTGCGGCTCGGTTGTTTAAGGCTGGGTGGCTTCTAACGCTTCAACAGCAGCGCAACTACAGTCTACCCCAGCCAGCCTGGGTCGGAGCTCTATGCGTGACCCCTCACGAACTGAAGGTCTCAATGCCGGAGCGCGCGGGACGTTGCGGCGACGGAGCCTACAGGCGCAGCAGCTCGGCAAGCCGACCGGCCAGGGCCTCGACCGGGATCCCGCTCCCGAGCTCGCCCCGTGGTGGTCGGGCTGGGTGGAGCGAGAACCGTCAGAGCGGGTCGAAGGTCTTGCTGACCTTGTTGAAGCGACGGACGGACGCCATGCCGTCGGCGGTGAAGGACACACTGTAGACCTGGCCGTCGGCGCAAATGAACGTGAATTTCAGGCCGTCCTTTGTCATCCCGGTCTGCTCGCACTTGATACCCTCGAAGTCGAGGGCAGCGCGCGCGGTATTGTCAGTGGGCTCTATCGCGCGGGCGGCAATCGGCAAGGCGGTGACAGCAAAGGCGATGGCGAACAGCTTCCTCATGGTCTCCTCCTGTCCGGGCCTGAGTTTCCTTCCGTCGCAACTCTTTCTCGGCAAGCATCATAGCACGCCTCGCCGCAAGGATCGCTCGAGGCGCTGGGCCAGGTTGCGGCGGGCGGTGGCGATCGACTTCGAGGTTTCCGTCAACGTTCTCGCCGCACCAAATGGCGGGAGCCATAGCCTCTGCCTGCTTGACGAATTCGCCTGAAAGACACGCTTTGTGGACGTCTTCTAGGAGAGCGGCCTGTCGCCCGTTGAGCTCCGACAACAACGACACGAAGCGCGGGGAGACGGCGTCAGACGTTGCAGAGGAGACGAGCAGCCTTGCCCAGCGCTCGATCATGGAGTCGTCGTCCGGTTCTTCTTGAGAGGCGTGTTCGAGCAGGGGGACCACAACCTTCAGCGGAACGGGATGCAGCGGTTTATCGAGTGCGGCGATTTCCTCTTCCGCCTTCTTGAGCATTTTTGTGACGACCACCTTTCGATGTATCCGCACCTTGTCGCCCTGAAGTCCAAGCCATTCGGTGATGGGACTGGCAATGTCTGCTACGGCATGCATCCAGCGGCCACTCGCCTCCGACGGCACCTCCGTTTTCACTTCAAGCTTGGCGCTGATTCCGAATCCCGACTTGTCGGACATGGCTCCCCCAGGACGCACTTTTCTCAACACAGGCCGCAGACTGAGCTTGGCATCGGAATTGGCACCGGACTAGCAGGGACGGAGCGGTCTTCGCGGTGACAGCCGATGATGGCGACCCGTCGAAAACTCAATAGAACATGACGCATGGCCACCACCGATGATTAGAGGTGATGGCCCCCGTGCTCTCGTTCTAAGCTCGCGGCCGGAAACGAACAGCGGGAGAAAAAATCATGCGCATCCATAACCTTTATGTCGACGAAAAAGGCGAAACTCACTTCCGTGACATCGACGTCGAATGGAAGAACGAAGGCCCCGGCGGCAAGACCTCGGCGACCTTCAAGGCCACCGGGATCATCTTCCGCGAGACGCCCGGCAGCTACGACTATTCCTGGCACCCGGCACCGCGCCGGCAGTACATCATCAATCTCGACGGCGCCGTGGAGATCACCGCAAGCGACGGCGAGAAGCGCGTCATCGGTGCCGGCGAGGTCTTCCTGGTCGAGGACACTCATGGCAAGGGCCATTTCTCCAAGGCCGTCGAAGGTAAGATGCGCCGTTCGATCTTCGTCCCTATCGAGTAGGAGTTCCTCATGACCGTCCAGACCGCCCTTGACCCGGTGGAAGACCTGATAACCGAAGCCAGGCGCGTCCTGCCGGGCGGCAGCTTCGGCAACATGCCGGCCGAGGTGATGTTGCGCGCGGGCAAGGGCGGGCGGATCTGGGACGAGCACGGCAAGGAGTATGTCGACTTCCTGCTCGGTTCCGGTCCGATGTTCATCGGCCATGCCCATCCCGAGGTGACGGCGGCGGTGCAGAGCCAGCTACCGCACGGCTCGACCTATTTCGGCAACAACCGCCACGGCATCGCGCTCGCCAAGGCGATCGTCGATGCCGTGCCGTGCGCCGACCAGGTGCGCTTCGTCTGCTCGGGCACCGAGGCCGACCTCTATGCGATGCGCGCGGTGCGCGCCTTCCGCAAGCGCGACAAGATTCTGAAGTTCGAGGGCGGCTATCACGGCATGAGCGACTATGCGCTGATGTCGCTGGCGCCGAAGAACCCGGGCAACTTCCCGCGCGCCATTCCCGACTCGGCCGGTATCCCCAAGAGCGTCGCCGACGAGATGCTGGTCGCGGCCTTCAACGACCTCGAGATGGTCGAGAGCCTGATCAAGGAGCACAAGGACGAGCTGGCCGGCGTGATCGTCGAGCCGTTCCAGCGCCTCCTGCCGCCCAAACCCGGCTTCCTGCAGGGCCTGCGGAAGATCACGCAGGAGCACGGCATCCCGCTGATCTTCGACGAGGTCGTGACCGGTTTCCGCTTCGCCTATGGTGGCGCGCAGGAATATTACGGCGTCACGCCCGACCTCTGTACGCTGGGCAAGATCGTCGGCGGCGGCTACGCCCTGGCCGCGATCGCCGGCCGCGCCGATATCATGGCGCATTTCGACCGGCTCGCGATGGCCGACGAGGATTTCCTGTTCCAGGTCGGCACGCTGTCGGGCAATCCGGTGGCCTCGATCGCAGGGCTGGCGACCCTCGAGGTGCTGAAGCGTCCCGGCGCCTACGAGCAGGTCTTCGCCACCGGCCGCGAGCTGATGGCCGCTTTGGACGGGCTCCTGAAGAAAGCCGGCATTTCCGCGCAGGTCGTCGGCGAACCGCCGCTGTTCGACGTGCTTTTCACCGACCAGCCGGCGAAGGACTATCGCGACACGCTGAAGGCCGACAAGACGATCGCCGCGCGCTTCAACAAGGCCCTGCGCGAGCGCGGCATCATGAAGGGCGAGAGCAAGTACTACGTCAGCCTGGCCCACACCCGCGCCGACATCGATCACACGATCGGTGCCTGGACCGAAGCGGTCGCCGAACTGAAGAAGAGCTGAGGTCCGCCCCTTTTTCAGAGACATCATGCTCCTCTCCCCCGCTAGGGGGAGAGGCGGGGTGAGGGGGTGAGCCGCGATGTCGCTCCGAGACGATTGCGGTGCCTCTTCCTTCGTCAGTATTGACGATTGCAGGCATCCCGAGTCGCCCCCTCACCCAACCTCTCCCCCTAGCGGGGGAGAGGAGCATGATGAGTGGCGACTCTGTTCCGATTTCTGAGTCCTTCCGGGGAAGATGGCGCGTAGCGCCGGAAGGGCGGTCAAGGCGCTTCCAGGCCGCGCTTTTTCAGGATCGGATCGATGTTCGAATCGGCGAGGACCGACATCAGCAGGAGCGCGGAGTCCTTGTTCCGGGCCGCAGCGCTCAGCGCGCCGGCATAGACGGTCCAGTTCTGCACGCCTTCCGGCAGCATGCCGGCGAAGCGGATCGACGGGACCAGGCGCAGCTCGCTCGCCTGCTGCAGCGCGATCTCGGCCTCGCCGCGCGCCACCTTGGCGCCGGCGAGATCGCCGTGGGCCAGCTCCGCCTTCCGGCGCATGTCGGAGAGGATGCCCATCGACTGGAACATGCGCTCGACATGGATGCCGCTGGTGCCGCCGGAGGACGGGTTCACGTAGGCGACGGAGCGGGAGTCGAGCAGCGTCCGCCGCAGGCCCTCGACATTGCCGATGTTCGGCTGCGGTGCGCTCAGCGCCACAGCGACGCCGATCCCGACCTTGCCGAACGGCGTCACCGACTCGTTGACCACCTTGCCCTCGGCGGCCAGCGGCGCGAGGGTCGTGGTCGGGGCGATCACGATGTCGAACGCATCGCCGGTGCGGATGCGCTGGTTGAGCGCGCCGGCGGTGTCGTTGACCACCATGACCTTGTGCCCTGTCTGCCTCTCGAAGTCGGGGATCAGGTCTAGGACGACCGGCTTGAAGGCGCCGGCCGTGAGGACCTTCAACGTATCGGCCGACGCCGTGCCGAAACCTGCGAAGAGCAGCAGCGCAACGAACGGCAGCTTCATCACGCCGGCGTGCCCATCACATAAGGCTTGAGCGCGGCGTACATCAGCGAATGGCTCGGCGTCGGCACGCCGAGCTGGCGGCCGAGCTCGACCACCTTGCCGCCGAGCCAGGGCAGCTCGATGCGGTTGCCGCGTTCGAGGTCGAGCGCCATCGACGGCTTCATCGCCGGGGGCGCGCTGTCGTTGAAGGCCAGCATCCGCTCGAGCACGTCGGCCGGCAGCTTGACGCCGCGCGCCTTGCCGACCGCGATCACCTCGCTGTAGGCGGCGACCCACTGCTGCTTCAGGTCGGGATCGTCGCGCACCTTGCCGATCGGCTGGCGAACCAGCGCCAGCAGGCTGGCGTTGGTGGCGAGCAGGATGAACTTCATCCAGAGCTCGGTGACGATCCGATCGGACAGCACCACGTCGAAGCCCGCCTTGCTGCACATCGCCAGCAGCGCCTCGCCGCGCGGGCTGCGGCTGCCGTCGAGCTCGCCGAACAGCATGCGCATGAAGGTGCCGACCTGGCGGATCACGCCGGGCTCGACGATCGAGGCGCTGATCTGCGCCACGCCGCCCATCACCGCCCGCGGCCCGAGGATCGGCAGCAGCCGCTCGGGCGCGTCGATGCCGTTCTGCAGCGGGATCACGGCGGTGTCGGGGCCGACCAGCGGCTTGATGTGCTCGCCGGCGCTCTCGACGTCCCACAGCTTGACGCAGAACAGCACGTAGTCGACAGGTCCGACCGTCTTCGGGTCATCGGTCGCCTGTGTCGGCACGAGATGGGTCTCGCCGCGTCCGCCCTCGATCCGCAGGCCCTTGTCCTTCATCGCCGCGAGATGCGCGCCGCGCGCGATGAAGGTGACGTCCGCACCGGCCTTGGCCAGCGCCGCCCCGAAGC
>Ga0268266_10006364_pt1 | contig 10821 bp, 8 predicted proteins | sample KBSS13metaG_FD_190356 | JGI IMG/M metagenome (GOLD analysis project Ga0268266, IMG submission 190356) | Switchgrass rhizosphere microbial communities from Kellogg Biological Station, Michigan, USA - KBS S1-3 metaG (SPAdes) (version 2) | ecosystem: Host-associated > Plants > Roots > Rhizosphere >... | reverse complement strand
CTCCCGCGTGGGCGAGCCCGTACCCCAGATCACCACGCGCGGCGCACCCGCAAGTTTGGCTTCGTGAAACCGGCGAATCATGGCCGGCAGCACGTGGCTGTTTTCCGGGTGGTAGTTGTCGCCGGGGCCGTACAGATTGGTCGGCATCACGCTTCGGAAGTCGCAACCATACTGGCGGTTGTAGCTCTCGCACAGCTTGATGCCAGCGATCTTGGCGACGGCGTACGGCTCGTTGGTCGGCTCCAACTTGCCGGTCAACAGCGCATCCTCGGACATCGGTTGCGCCGCCAGTCGGGGGTAGATGCAACTCGAACCCAGAAAAAGCAACTTGCGCACGCTGCTACGCCAGGATTCGTGAACGAGGTTGGCCTCGACCATCAAGTTGGAATAGATGAACTCGGCCGGATAGGTGTTGTTGGCGTGGATCCCGCCCACCTTGGCTGCGGCTACGTACACCTCTTCGGGCTTTTCGAGCGCAAAAAAGGCTCGAACCTGCGCCTGATCGGTGAGGTCGAGTTCAGCGCGCGTTCGCGTGACGATGTTGCTGTAGCCCTTGTCGCGCAAGCATCGAACGATGGCGCTTCCCACCATGCCCCCGTGGCCCGCGACGTAGATTCGTTTTTGAAGCTCGTTCATTGCAATGACTTTATAGACCCAGAAAGGCCGGACGCGGCTCAGGCCAACTTCTTCACGATGTCGACGCCGGGCGGGACTTCCTCGATTCGGACGATATCGTCGTCGCCGAGGTAGCTGCCGGTCTGCACTTCAATGACTTCCAGCACGGTTTTGCCCGGGTTTTCAAGCCGATAGATGGCCCCAAGGGGAATGTAAATCGACTCATTCTCCCGAACGAGCGTGACTTTGTCGTCACGCACCACCCGGGCCGTGCCCTGTACCACCACCCAATGCTCGGAGCGGTGATGATGCATGCGCAAGGCGAGTCGAGCGCCAGGCTTCACGGTGAGTCGCTTCACCGCAAAGCGCTCTCCCTGGTCGATGCTGTCATAGGCACCCCAAGGCCGCGGTATGCGGCGATGCGTAGTTGCCTGGCTGCGTCCATGAGTCGTCAACAAGCTCACGACGTCTTTCACCTGTTCGGCGCAGTCACTGTGTGCGACCAGCAACGCGTCCGGGGTGTCGACGATTAACAGGTCCCGGACCCCCAAGGCGACCACGGGTCGCGTTGGCGCGTGAACGAAGGTGTCATTGGAGCCGACGGCGAATGCATGGCCGCTCAACCGGTTGCCCTGCTCATCAGCGCCGTGCAATTGCGCCACCGCGTTCCAGCTCCCGACATCGCTCCACGCCCCGGAGAACGGCAGCACGGCGACCCGGTCGCACTTTTCGAGAACGGCGTAATCGATGCTCTGACTGCGGCAGCTTTCGAAGGCGACCTTGTCCATCCGGATGAAATCGCCATCGAGTTGTGGCGCGGCGGTGGCGCGGCGGCAGGTCGCCAGAATATCGGGTGCATGCTGTTCCAGGGCCGCGATCAGTACCTTGGCCTGAACGAGAAAAATGCCGGCGTTCCAGAGATGAGATCCCTGCAGCAACAGCTGCTCTGCGCGAGCGGCATCGGGCTTTTCAACAAAAGCCGCCACGCTCTTGCCTGCATCGTTGCCGATGGTCGAAGACAGCGCGTCGCCTTGACGGATGTAGCCGTAGCCGGTGCTGGGAAATGTGGGCTCGATTCCGAACGTGACGATATAACCCGCGAGCGCTGCGGGCACGCCTCGAGCAACAGTCGCGGCAAACCGATCGCTGTCCGGAATGTGATGGTCAGCCGGCGCGAACAGCATCAACTGGTCGGGATCGCTCAGCAAGGCAATGGCGGCCATCGCCGCCGCCGTATTGCGTGCAGTCGGCTCCAGCAGTTGCCGGCCCCGCACATCCGCTGCATCGATCGCTTCCTGCACCAGAAAACGGTGCTCTTCGGCGGCGACGCACGTGACCTCCGGATTGATGACGCGCAGGCGCTCGAGCGTCAGTTGGAGCAGACTCTTGTTGTCGATCAGTGGCGCGAACTGCTTCGGAAGCGTTTTGCGCGACAGGGGCCACAGCCGGGTGCCGCTTCCCCCGCACAGCACCACCGGCTGAATGACGTTCATCGCGATCCGTCTCCCGTGATGACGGTCACCATCGTCTTCATGAGGATCTTGATGTCGAGCCACAGCGACCAGTTGGCGACGTATTCAGCGTCAAGCTCGACCCGGCGCGCATACGACAAACGGTTGCGCCCGCTCACTTGCCACAGTCCGGTGATCCCTGGACGCATGGCGCAGTAGTGGCCCCAGTGTTTTCCGTAGAGGCTTTTTTGCCGTTCCATGCAGGGGCGCGGACCAACCAGGCTCATGTCACCCTTGAGCACGTTCCAGAACTGCGGAAGCTCGTCCATGCTGAGTTTGCGGATGATCTGGCCGATGGGCGTGATCCGTGGGTCTTTTTGAAGTTTCTGGAAGGTGTCCCACTCGGTGCGGGCCATGTCGTTTCGGCTGAGGTGCTCAACCAGCACTTCATCGGAGTTGTGCACCATGGAACGAAATTTGTAGAAGCGGAAGCGCTGCCCATTGGCGCCGAGGCGGTTTTGCCAGTAGTGAACCGGTCGCCCCATACTGATCAGAACGCCAAGCGCGACGAGCAGATAGAGCGGGCCACACAAAAGAAAGAACAGGCTGGCTCCCACCACGTCGATGGCCCGCTTGACGGCTTTCTCCGTGGTACCGAGCGGCCGGGGCGGGGCATAGATCATGGGCGGTAAGGCACCGTCGGGAGCGCCGCCACCACCGGAGGGCATCCGCCGGATGTACTGGCTGTCTGCGGCAGAGTCGGATCGAAACATGGCTGAACCTCTTGGCGGACCGAACACAAAAGTATTCAGTTGGACGAGTGTAACGCTTTACTACTATTCGAAAGAATTTGAACACACTTTTTTATGATTGTCTGCGTTCAAAAGTACTAGTTCCTACGCCCGGGAGCGTAGCCTGTCAGTGGAGAAGTGGTCTCTGGGCGCGTGTCATGCTGCATTGCAGCAACGAGCCCTTACTGTAGTTATTTCGACTGACAAGGTGTAAGCCGCGCTGCAGCGAGGTGTTGTATTTATGCGGCAACGTGACTTTGTGCGGGGAGAAAGCGGGGCCTGAATGCAGAACCGCCCGAAAGCGGTAGCCTCCGGGCGGTTCGAGGCTCGCGACTGCGAGCGATCAGCGTACTGGTTACTCAGGGGGTTCTGGCGTCAGCCGATGCCGCCTTTTCGAACGGCAACCTGAATTCAGCCAGGTCACGCCGAGTTTCGACCAGGATCAACGGACCGTCGTCGCTCATTACCATCGGGATCCGTTCGCGCGGGGCGTGCACTGGCTTGGGCTCGGCCTCGATCGCCGCGCGCACCTGCGCCACCCGGGTCGCATCGGAGTTGATCCACTGCAGGCCAGACCCTTCCGCAATCTGCGCCAAGTCCGCCAGCGGCAGTTCGAACGGGTGCACTTTCGGCAATCCGCGCGAGCCAAAAACCGGGCTCGCCATTGCGACCTTCGGCGCCGACGTGCCCGAATCGCTTGCAACGGGCGCTTGGACCGCAATGAAAGGAGTCGCCGCAGTCTCGGATGGGCTGACCTCGGGCTCCGATTGCAAGGCCTGACGCGCCGTCGGTTGCACCTGCGCGTCGTTCTCGTCGCGCGCCTTGGTCGTTTGCCCTGTCTCCGGCCCATCGACCGCCTCGGCGGCAGAAGCGTCTCGCGTCGAGCGCTCACGCCGATCGCGGTTGTAGCGGTCGCGACCTCGACCGCGGCGCTCCTGGCCTTCGCGTGTCACCTGCGGCGTATCGCCGGATTCGGTGTCATCGACAGGCGTTGGCGGCGGCAAGGCCTCCGCAGTTTGCGGAACGCGATCGACCTCCGGCGTTTCCGGTCGGCGCTCGCGCCGGCCTTCGCCCCGTTCGCGGCGTTCACCGCGGCCGCGCGGTGAACGCTCGGACGTCGGTGGCTGCCCCCCGTCCGAAGCGGACGGAGCGGCCGCCGCAGGCATCGACGTTGTCTCGGTCGCAGCCCCACGGTTGTCGCCGTCGCGGCGCTCCGGCCGATCGGCGCGCGGACCTCTGCGTTCGCCGTCGCGCCCGTTGCGCGCTTCACGTGGCGCGCCATCGGCACGCGCTTCGCGTCGTTGTTCCCCGCCGCCTTCACGGCGTTCTCCCCCCTCACGACGCTCGCCCGAACGGCCACCGCGCCGTTCGCCGTCCCGACCCGAGCGACCTTCGCCGCGGCCGCTGCGGCGCGAGTCGCCATCGCGGGCACCGCGCGCCTCACCATCGCGGCCCGCAGGCTTGGTGACGGGTTTGGCGACTTCCGCCGAAACCGGCGCTGGCGCCGGAGCGGGCGATCCACCGAACAAGCCCTTGATCCAGCCGAAGAATCCGCTGTCGGCGGGTTGGGGTGCAGTTGCCGGCGCTGGCGCGGGTGCGGGCGGAACGACCGCTGCGGCAACCTTGGGTGTTGCCGGCTCAGGGCGAGGCACCGCGACGGGCGCCGGTGCGTCGGGCAGCACACCCTTGATCACGGGCGTTTGCTTGTTGGTAGGTTCTTGCGAGCGACGCGTCACCGATGTCGGATCTTCGATCTCGTCGGCCAGCTTGTAGCTGGCTTCGATGTTGTCGAGACGCGGATCGTCGTGCTTCAGACGCTCCAGCCGGTAATTCGGCGTTTCGAGCGTCTTGTTGGGCACCATCATCACGGTGACGCGCTGCTTGAGCTCGATCTTCGCGATCTCGGGACGCTTCTCGTTCAGCAGGAACGACGCGACTTCCACCGGCACCTGCACATGGACCGCAGCCGTGTTGTCCTTGAGGCATTCCTCCTGAATGATCCGAAGGATTTGCAGCGCGCTGGATTCGGTATCGCGAATGTGGCCCGAGCCACCGCAGCGCGGGCAGGGAATCGACGAGCCTTCGGAGAGCGCCGGCTTCAGGCGCTGGCGGCTCATTTCCATCAGGCCGAACTTGCTGATCGAGCCGAACTGCACGCGGGCGCGGTCTTGCCGCAGCGCGTCGCGCAGCCGGCTTTCGACCTCGCGGCGGTTCTTGCTCTCGTCCATGTCGATGAAGTCGATCACGATCAGGCCGCCCAGGTCGCGCAGGCGCATCTGGCGTGCCACTTCGTCGGCCGCTTCCAGGTTGGTGCGGGTCGCGGTCTCTTCGATGTCGCCGCCCTTGATCGCGCGCGCCGAGTTCACGTCGATGGATACCAGCGCCTCGGTGTGGTCGATCACGATGGCGCCGCCGCTGGGCAACTGAACCGTGCGCGCATAGGCCGATTCGATCTGATGTTCGATCTGGAAGCGGGAAAACAGCGCCGCGTCGTCGCGGTAGCGCTTCACGCGGGCGGCGTGTTCGGGCATCACGTGCGCCATGAACTGCTGCGCCTGCTCGTAGATGTCGTCGGTGTCGATCAGGATGTCGCCGATGTCGTGATTGAAATAGTCACGGATGGCGCGGATCACGAGTGACGATTCCTGATAAATCAGGAAGGCGCCCTTGCCGCCCTTGGCCGCGCCGTCGATGGCGGTCCACAGCTTGAGCAGGTAGTTCAAGTCCCACTGCAACTCGGGCGCCGAGCGGCCAATGCCGGCCGTGCGAGCGATGATGCTCATCCCCTTGGGGTATTCGAGCTGGTCCATCGCCTCTTTGAGCTCGGCCCGGTCGTCGCCCTCGATGCGGCGCGAAACGCCACCGCCGCGCGGGTTGTTGGGCATCAGTACGACATAGCGGCCCGCCAGCGAGATGAACGTGGTGAGGGCCGCGCCCTTGTTGCCGCGTTCTTCCTTCTCGACCTGCACGACCAGTTCCTGGCCTTCACGGATCGCGTCCTGAATGCGGGCCTGGCTGGCCGACACGCCTTCGGCAAAGTACTGCTTGGAGATTTCCTTGAAGGGAAGGAAGCCGTGGCGGTCTTCGCCGTAGTCGACGAAGCAGGCTTCGAGCGACGGCTCGACGCGCGTCACGACCGCCTTGTAGATGTTGCCCTTGCGCTGTTCGCGTCCTTCGATCTCGATTTCGTAGTCGAGGAGCTTTTGCCCGTCGACGATGGCCAGGCGGCGCTCTTCAGGCTGCGTGGCGTTGATCAGCATCCGTTTCATGGGTTGCGTTGTCCTGTTCGTTGTCTGCACCGGCCCTTTTCGGGCCCACGATGCGCGGACGACGCGTTCGAAACGACGGGAATGGCCGCTGGGCCCCGGTGCTGCGACGGATCCGGCGCAAGCCGGCCGGCGCTCAGAGCATGAAGCTCGACAGCCGGAGTGGAGGCGCGTGGATGGGCGCGAGGCCGATGTGATGACGACTTGTCACTTTTTGGGTGACGGGCTGCGCGGTGGCGGCAGGGGCTGCAGGCGATTCCATGCCCGAACTCGCTGGCATCAGCCAGCGCAGGCAAATTTGAATCAGCAGCATCAACACAAGGAGACTCGCTTCGATCCGCCGGCAAGCTCGTTCCAGGGAAGAAGCTGACCGGCTTGGGGTATTCCGTATCGGGGTTTCGTCGGCGTCGGCTTGACTGGCGCATCGGGCTTGCCACTTTGCGCAGGAGCGCGGGGTTTGCAAGCCATGACGCTCCAGCGGCATCGACCTCGCAGCGCAATCAGCCGTGTTCTAAACTCCTGTGGAATCAAGCACTTGCACGACCGCGCTGGTGAAAAACATTATAGGTGCGATGCCTTCCCCTCCGGCGCCCGAAGTTCGTTTCCTGACGGTCGATGAAGAGTCTGCAGGCCAACGTCTCGACAACTTCCTCATCCGCCATCTCAAGGGCGTGCCCAAGACGCACGTCTACCGGATCATCCGGTCCGGTGAAGTGCGCGTGAACAAAGGGCGTGCGCAAGCCGACACACGCGTCGTGAGCGGCGACGTGCTTCGGGTGCCACCCGTGCGCGTGCCGGTGCGCACGCAAGCCGAAGGCGCGCCGCCGCCTGCACCTGCGCGCGAGTTCCCCATCCTCTTCGAAGACGATGCGATGCTGGCCATCGACAAGCCGTCCGGCGTTGCGGTCCACGGTGGCAGCGGTGTGAGCTTCGGCGTGATCGAGCAAATGCGCCGCGCACGCCCGCAGGCGCGCTTGCTGGAACTGGTGCATCGGCTCGATCGCGAAACGTCCGGCATCTTGCTGATCGCCAAGAAGCGCGGCGCGTTGACAACACTGCAGGATCAGTTTCGCGAACGCGAGACCGGCAAGACTTATCTCGCGTTGGTCGATGGCGCCTGGCCGGCGAACAAGAAGGTGATCGATTCGCCGCTCGCCAAATACCTGCTGCCCGGCGCCGATGGTTCTTCCGAACCGGGAGAGCGGCGTGTGCGCGTCGTCGCCAAGGACCACGCCGATGCGATGCACGCCGTCAGTCTGGTCAAGGTGCTGGCGCGCGTTGCGCTGCCGGGGGAGTCGACGCCGATGTCGCTCCTTGCGGTGACGATCAAGACCGGCCGGACCCATCAGATTCGCGTGCACCTTGCGTCGAGCGGACACGCCATCGCCGGGGACGATAAATATGGAAGCTTCGAGCGCAACCGCAGCTTGCAGAAAGCCGGACTCAAGCGCATGTTCTTGCACGCCTGGCGTCTCGAATTCAACCATCCCGTCACGGGCGATCGCGTTGCGCTGCGCGCCGACTTGCCCGCCGAACTGGCCCGCCTGCTGCCAGCGGGCGCCCAACCTGAAACCCTCGTTCCATGACCGACTCGCCCGCTCGCCGCTTCGACCTGATCGTTTTCGACTGGGATGGCACGCTGTACGACTCGACCCAGCTCATCGTTCGCTGCATTCAGGCGGCCGTGGTCGATGTCGGGGGTCGTCTGCCGACCGACCAGGAAGCGGCGTGGGTCATCGGATTGGCATTGCCGCAGGCGCTGGCCCACGCCGCGCCAGACTTGCCGCGCGAGAAATATCCCGAGTTGACGGCGAGCTATCGGCGCCACTACCTGCGGCATCAAGACGATCTGGTGCTGTTCGACGGCGTGCTGCCGATGCTCGACGCGCTGCATGAGCGCGGCCACAAGCTGGCCGTGGCCACCGGAAAATCGCGTGCGGGGCTCGACGCTGCACTCGCGACGGTCGCGCTGCGCGACCGCTTCGATGGGTCGCGCACGGCCGACGAGACGCATGGCAAGCCGCATCCGCGCATGTTGCTGGAGTTGATGGACGAGCTCGAGGTCCCGCCCGAACGCACCTTGATGATCGGCGACACCACGCACGACTTGCAACTCGCGCAGAACGCAGGCTGCGCCGCCATCGGCGTGAGCTATGGGGCCCACGAGCCGGCGCACTTCGACGTGCACGCGCCGTTGTTCGTCGCGCACACGGTGAGCGAGTTGCGGCAGTGGTTGCTCGTCAACGGGTAAAAAGACGGCGATGAGCGATGCCATTCCACTTTGCAATGCGGCCGACCTGATCGAAGGGTCGCTGGCGGTGCCTTTCGACGTGGTCTACGGTGGCGAGACCTGCCGCGCCTTCGCGATCCGCTTCGAAGGCCAGCCACACGCCTTTCTCAACCGCTGCAGCCACGTGGCGATGGAACTGGACTTTCAGCCCGACCGTTTTTTCGACGACAGCGGCCAGTGGCTGCTGTGCGCCACGCACGGCGCCGTGTACAAGCCCGACACCGGGGAATGCATGGGCGGACCGTGCCGCGGTGGCCTGGTGAAGATCGCCCTCAGCGAGCAGGGCGGCGTGGTGCACTGGCATACTGACTGGAACCTCTTGCCGATCGCCTTCTAGGATGAAAAACCCCCACGCTCATCGCTGCCCCCCAAGCGGGCGCTCAGTGCCCTTCGGGCGGTCGTGCGGGCACTGATATGTCCGACACGCCCCGCAGGGAGCCAGAAGGTTTCGAACCGTTCGGTGCTCCAGCGCCCATTTCGCCTGCGCCAGGCGCCACCAGAGTCCCCGTGAACAACGATCCGACCCAAACCGCGGGATGGGAGCGCGCCACGCTCGAAAAGCTCGCCTTCGCCTCCCTGCGCGAGCAACGTGCCACGCGTCGCTGGAAGACCTTTGTCAGACTCTCGTGGCTGGCGTTCTTCGTGTTCCTGGCGTGGGCCGCTTTCTCCCGCGCGCAGCCCGCAGCCGCCAAGTCGACAGCCCACACCGCCGTGGTCGAAATCAAGGGCGAGATCGCCTACGGTGCCGATGCCAGCGCGGAGTTCATCGTGGCGGCCATGAAGACGGCCTTCGAGGACGAAGGTGCCAAGGGCGTGGTGCTGCTGATCAATTCTCCCGGCGGCAGCCCGGTGCAGGCCGGCATCATCAACGACGAAATCCGGCGCCTGAAGGCCAAGCACAAGAAGCCGGTCTATGCCGTGGTGGAAGAAACCTGCGCGTCGGCTGCCTATTACATTGCGGCCGCGACCGACAAGGTGTTCGTCGACAAGGCGAGCATCGTGGGCAGCATCGGCGTGCTGATGGATGGCTTCGGCTTCACCGGCACGATGGACAAGTTGGGCGTCGAGCGACGCCTGATCACGGCGGGAGAGAACAAGGGGTTTCTCGATCCGTTCAGCCCCATGAGCGACGCGCAGCGGGCCCACGCGCAGCAGATGCTCGACCAAATCCACACCCAGTTCATCGATGTGGTCAAGCAGGGGCGCGGCGAGCGGCTCAAGCTGCAGACGCCGGGGCTGTTCAGCGGCTTGTTCTGGAGCGGCCAGCAGGCGGTCGAACTCGGCCTGGCCGATCAGGTGGCCAACCTCGATTTCGTTGCGCGCGAAGTGATCAAGGCCGAAGAGGTGATCGACTACACCCGCCGCGACAACGTCGCCGAGAGGTTGGCCAAGCGATTTGGTGCCGCGTTCGCCGAATCGACGGTGCGCGCCATGCGCACCACGCCCGCATTGCGCTGAGCCGCGGTCAGCGGCCGATGGCGAATACTGCGGGCAGCCGTTCGTCGGCCGAGGCGGCGCGCGCGCGCCAGCCTTTGACGGTGTCGCTGTGCACCGAGGCGTTCGGCAAGGTCAGCCCGCGCGCCACCGCAAGCCGGGTGTGGTGCTGCAGGCCGTGCAGCAGCGCCTGCAGCATCGCGGCATTGCGGTAGGGCGTTTCGATGAACAGCTGGGTCTGTCCGGTGCGCAGCGCAAGCGCCTCCAGTTCGCGGATGCGCTGCGTCCTTTGCGCAGAATCCTGCGGCAAGTAGCCGACGAAGGCGAAGTTCTGTCCATTCAGTCCGCTGGCCGCCAGCGCGAGCAGCAAGGACACCGGGCCGGTCAACGGGCGCACGTTCAGGCCGAGCTCGTGGGCCGCGCGCACCACCGACGAGCCCGGGTCGGCCACCGCCGGCATGCCCGCCTCGCTCAGCAGGCCGATGTCGTGCCCGGCCAGGGCGGCGGCCAGCAGCGGCTTGGCATCGATTGCATTTGCGGGTGCGTGGTCGCCTTTCTTGTGGACATCGCGTGGCAACTCGACGATCTGCTGTGCCTGCATGGGCACGGCCAGCGGGTGCAGGGCGTCGATGCGCTTGAGGTACGCCCGTGCCGACTTGGCGTTCTCGCAGATCCAGTGCGTCAGCGTCGCAGCCACCCGCAACGTGCCGTCGGGCACTGCGTCTTGCACCGGCACCTGCGCGTCGCAGCCGAAGTCCAGCGGCGCCGGCACCAGGTACAGCGCGCCGCGGCTGCTCACAGCAACACCACGCCGGCGGCGCGCAACATGCGGCAGGTGCGGATCAACGGCAGACCGACCAGTGCGGTCGGATCGTCGCTGTCGATGGTCTCGAGCAGCGCGATCCCCAGGCCCTCGCTTTTGGCACTGCCGGCGCAGTCATAGGGTTGCTCGATCTGCAGGTAGTTCTCGATCT
>Ga0268266_10006363_pt1 | contig 10821 bp, 10 predicted proteins | sample KBSS13metaG_FD_190356 | JGI IMG/M metagenome (GOLD analysis project Ga0268266, IMG submission 190356) | Switchgrass rhizosphere microbial communities from Kellogg Biological Station, Michigan, USA - KBS S1-3 metaG (SPAdes) (version 2) | ecosystem: Host-associated > Plants > Roots > Rhizosphere... | reverse complement strand
GTGCAGCAGAAAAACGCCGCAAGCAAAGTTCCGCAAACAGCCACCCGCATCTTTACCTCCCCACCTGCACAAGACATCCTACCGCGTTACAGCGCCTGCTCCGCCTCGAAGATCCGTGCTGCGCTTCCGCCAGACCGTCTTCGCAGTCTCGCGCCAGCGCTCATCGAGAGCTACAAGCTCCCAATCCACCTCCGGCGACAGGTACCGCAACACCACCTCTGTGGCCGGATGTACTCGTAATGCGGGAGCTACCAGGTAAAGCTTCGGAGGCAATCGCGAAAGAACCATGTCGCTAAAGTACCCCGCTCTTTGCAACTCTCCAGATCCATCTGATTCACCGCGCAGATGATGCCAGCGCACGCGAATCCAGTAATCGAGCCCCTGCAGGGCAAGATGCAGATCTTCCTCTGCCTTCAGCTCGATCACAGCCAGCCTTCCATCCCTTAACACACCTAATAGATCCAGCATGCCTCGATCGCCCGCGACAAACGCCGGAACCTGGGTGTAGATATGGTTCGCGTCGAGATGTGCATCCAGCGGCTCAAGATTTTCACGCAGAACACTCTCGAGCCATCGCTCAGGCTGCATGCGATAGAGTGGATCGCGGCGATCGCCTTCTGCATGTCGACGTTCGAACAACCGCGCCACCAACTCGCGCAGCGTCTCCTCATTGTCTGCTGTCAGCGCCGTCTCGCTTGGTCCCGCTCCGAAGGTCACCTCTTCCTGAACGTTGAAAGAATTTCCCGCATAACCTGCCCGTATACGAGCAAACTCAAGCCCATGAATCAGGAAAGCCATCTCGGCACCGCTCGAAACCATTTGCTCCACCTTCGGACGCATCGTCTCCGGCACCAGGGACATCACACGCGCTGCAGCCTCCGCAAAACGCTCGCGAACGGCCTCCCGGTTCGGTGCATGAATAAGGCGCGTCGTCACATTTCCGGTATCGGCCGCCTCGCGCTGTTCGAGCTCTTCGGTATCGCCATCCAGCTCCCACAACTCCCACTGTGCGGCGCGCTGGTTCAGACACGCCATGCGCGAGACGGTCAACGTTCCCGTTCCTCGCGGCATCACCACCTTCAGCCCCTGCCACACTCGGCGTCCATCGCCAGTCGCGCGGCAATGTTCCAGCCAGAGAATCCCTATCGTCAGAATTCCGTCGGTCGTAGCCTGCGTCTCTTCGGGATTCACAGCGATCACCGCCCACGCACGTTGTCCCTGCACCAGCGATCCACGGGCATAGGCGGGCCCAAAGCTCTTCTCCAAATCCATGGCCGTGCGAAGCCCCTCAGGCTTCCACTCTGGAAACGACTGCACCAACACGCGATCTAACACGCGAAGAAATTTCGTCCTCGTTGCCTCACGCGTAGAAGGCGTCCTCCGGTCGCGCTCCGCGGCTAGCTCCAATGTCTGCGGCCTCACCTGTCCAAAGCGCAGAACCGACAGGCAGAGTGCACCGCCGCGTTCTTCCACTGCAATTACACGGCGGACAAGGTTTGCGTCCTCACTCCACAACTGCAAAGTGCAGCGCCCATGCTCGTTCGTGACGCTGTACTTCGCCGAACGCATATCAAAGAGGACGCGTCCTTCTTCCAGCACAGCGGCCTGAGGGAACCGGGAGAGGAAGTCCTCGATGGCATTCGAGACCGCCTCCGACGACTGCTCTTCAAGTGGTTTGCGTCTCTTGCCGGATGAATCGAGCCCTGTTCTTCGCACGAAAGGCATAGGGAACGCTAACACACCCCTTCAAAGCTGCATCTGAAAATGAAAATCAGTGATGCGGAGTCCCTGCCGAAAATAAAACGCATGCGCCTGTTCGCGATGAGTTCCCGAATCGAGCGAGAAGGTTGTGCATCCCTCTCTTCGGGCCAGATCAATCAACCATGCAATCATCTGCTCGCCGAATCCGCGCGAGCGCATGGCTGTATCGGTCACAAGATCATCGACGTAGAAAGTCTTTCCACTCCACAGAACGTTCATCACCCGAAATCCTGCGAGCGAAGCCACAACTCCTTCATCCTCGAGATAGGCCAAACGATAACCCTCTCGCTGCTGCATCTCTATACGATCGGTGAATTCGGTAGTAGATGCCAACTGCGGTCGAAGTTGGTGCATCACCGGAAAGCAGCGAGCGATCTGCTCCCTGTCCTCCGCCAGCCGGATAGAAGCCATCCCTACCACTCTTCGCGGAGGCGCAGATGAGTGATATGCGCCACATGGTGGCGAGAGTGCCAGGCATACATCAGCGTTGCCACATCCAGCGGCGTGTCACCGCTCTCCGGGTGACGGTAGCCCCGCATCCACTGCTCTTCCGTGAAGGATTGCAGGAGCATCACCCAGCGTGCATGAAGGCTTTCGATCAGTTCCAGAGACCACTCGATCGGGGCAGTAGAATCGTGCAGGGTAGCCCATGCCTGTTCGTTATAGGGCTTGATCGTCGGCCAGTTTTCTGTCAGTGCCAGCCTCACGCGGATAAAAGCATTCATATGGCTGTCGGCGATGTGGTGGACTAATTGCCGCACCGTCCATCCACCCTCGCGGTAGGGTGTGTTCAACTCCGCTGAGCCCAGACCCTCCACTGCATTCCGCAAGTCTTCCGGAAGCTCGGCCAGAGTGGCGATTGCGTTCAGCCTGTCCTCCGGAAGAATCTTCTCAGGCTGCTCAAATTTTCCAATGGGATAACGCGGGTCCGTCAGCGTGACGCTCATCCGGTCTCTCCTCTCCTGCTCATTTTATGGATTGCACTCTTATAGGAAAACTAGCACAGTCAGCTGTGTACTCTGAGAAAAGAAAGAGCCTATGCGTCACATTCTTTTCACCGTCGTCTGCATGACAGTCATTTCGTCCATGTCGTGTGCTCAAACAACGTCAGCTTCTGGTTCCGTTCAAGCCAGCATGCCTCCTCATCTTGGCTTCGACCGAAACCTCTACCCAGGCGATGCGGCCCTGCCCGCGCTTCGAAGACACTTTGCCTTCACCGGCTACTGGCTCAACAATCCTCCGGGCGAAACGACCAATACCTGGCTTGGCAAACGCGACACTCTTCTTCGCAATAACTTCGGCTTCCTCGTTCTCTTCAACGGCCGCGAGGATGCCCAGATCGTCCGCGCTCAGCGCCACGGTACACATGCCGATGCCCTCGGCAAGCAAGACGCCTCTGCGGCTATCGCTGCTGCACAGCGCGAACACTTCCCCGCTGGCACCGTTCTCTTTCTCGATCAGGAAGAAGGTGGCCGTCTGCTGCCTGAACAAGCCGCCTATCTCTTCTCGTGGACCGAAGCGGTGTTTGCCTCGATCTACAAGCCCGGCGTCTATCTCAGCGGACAGCCCGTTGACGACGGTCCCGGAAAAACCATCACAACCGCAGAAGATGTCCGTCAGCAGGTCTCCGCGAAACACCTTCATCCTGTCGCGCTATTTGTCTATCAGGATGCATGCCCTCCCTCGAAGGGCTGCACACTTGCGCCTCCGGCCATCTCTGCCGCGGGGATTGCAGACATCACCGCATGGCAATATGCACAGTCCCCTCGACGTCCTGATATCACACGCTCGTGCGCGAAGACCTACGCTGCAGACAACAACTGTTATGCTCCCGGCGTCTCTGGGATCTATCTGGACATGGACCTCGGCATCTCTGACGACCCCTCCCATGGACGATGACTGCCCTCATTTAAGGGAACAAAATTAAATCCTGTGGAGGCCTTGCTGCCAACGTCTTCAGACGCTCTTGCAGATTTGAAGTATGAATCTCCAGCTTGTGTCCATCAGGGTCGAGAAAATAAAACGAATCACCTGGACTTCGATTCTCCTGCCAACACTTCGCGCCTGCCGCTTTCAACGTTTCGACTGCACGCGCGAAATCGACCGCTTCCACAGTAAAGGCAGCATGCGTGTACTCCGGTAAGCTTTCGCTTCGCGTCGCCTGGTCCAGGCTAAGGCAGATCCAACCTTCACCTGCCTCCAGGTACGCTCCTTTATGCCACCTCGCTCTTGGACTCAGACCCAGGACCTCCGCGTAGAACCGGAACGACACCTCAAGATCTCGTACTGCCAGCGTAACGTGATTGATTCCCTTAACCATTCGGTCATTATTACCGTCTTTTACATAGAGCGGTACACTCCTCTCGAGAGGTTCCGGCTATGCTGGCTCGAACTTTCGCTGCGCTCGCTTTCGTGCCATTACTCTCCCTATCGCGGGCACAGACTCCTGCGCCTGCTCAGCAATCCACTCTCAGCACTCGCTCGACTCTCGTTCTTGTCCCTGCCTTGGTGAGTAATAAAGCAGGCGAGCTGGTCTACACGCTCTCCGCACAGAATTTCACCCTGACCGACGATGGGATACCGCAAAAACTCACACTCGAGCAGGACACTGGAGGTGAGCCTCTCGCCCTTGTCGTCGTTCTTGAGATCGGAGGCGCTGGAGCCCGCGAGTTCAATCGATTCGCCTCCATTGCTCCTCCCATGTCTCCCATGCTCGAGTCCATCATCGGAAACGTGCCCCATAAGGTCGCTGTTGTCACCTTCGACAGCCAGCCTGCTTTGCTTCAGGACTTCACTGCGAATATCGACACCGCTGCAAGCGCACTCGAGACTCTGACGATCGGATGCACACGGCAGCATCATCTCGAAAACTGCGCCTCGCCACTGGCAGTTCACAATGTTCCGCTGGGCGATAACGGAGCCGCTATCCTCGACAGCATCGGATTCGCTGTCGATCTTTTGCGAAAACAACCTCTCCAATATCGCCGGGCAATTCTGCTGGTCAGTGAAACGCTGGACCGCGGAAGCCAGATCAGCATCGACGATGCCATTCGCGCTGTCAGCGATACCAACACCACCATCTACAGCATCGGCTTCTCAACCGGAAAATCCGAAGCGGCACACTATGCCTCTCGAGAGCTTCCGACCCAACCCGGTGCTCTCTGGATGGAGAATCATCATCCCCACCCTCCGAATGGCTGCATGGGCAAAGATCCAAATCCTGACCCCGACGCCACTCACAACAAAGCGATCCAGGCCTACGACTGCGCCACGCAGCTACTGCCGCCCCTCGCTCTCGCCAAGATGGCAGCAATCCTCGCGACCGATGGCCTCAAACGCAACGTCCCCGAAACAGTAGCAAATCTTACCGGGGGAGAGTACTTCAAACTGACCAACGCCAAAAATCTCGAACACGATCTGGCGACAATCTCCAATCACATCCCCAACCGCTACATTCTCAGCTTTCAGCCGCAATCCCCCCACACAGGTCTGCATGCTCTCGACCTGCGGCTCAAAAGCTATCCCGACCTCCACATCACGGCTCGAAACGGCTACTGGGCCGATTCCAGCCAGTAGGAAGGCCACTTACTGCTTTGCCGTAGGAAGCGAAACCCGGAACTCCGTCCGTCCTGCCTTAGAGGCAAACTCGATGCCACCATTGTTGTGCTGCACCAGACGCCGGGCGATATCCAATCCCAATCCAGTCCCCTGTCCCATTGCCTTGGTCGTAAAAAACGGATCGAAGATGCGTGATTGAATCTCCGCCGGAATTCCCGCACCGTCATCGACGATCCGTACCACGATGCGGCCACCCTCACTCTGTGCGCTCACAGTAACCTGTCCGTTCTCGGGAGCTGCATCTAACGCGTTATCAATCAGAATTCCCCATATCTGGTTCAGCTCCGCGGCGTAGCCATTCACCTGCGGCAGGCCCTCTTCAACATCCAGTGTGACCAAGATCGATTTTTGCGTCGCCTTGGAATGCAACACAGTCACCGCATCTGCTAGTCCCCTGCCTGGATCGAGCAGGTCAGCCGCGATTCCCTGGTCCATATGGGTAAATCCCTTAATGGCAATCACCAGGCTTGAGATCCTCGTGGAGCAGCCCTGAATCTCCGATGCCAGACTTCGTACAGCGCATCCTGCCGCCGTCCACCGCAGCACCGAATTCAGTGCCGGTCCGGGCACAGTCCGCGCAAGAACCTTCAGATCGTCGAGCGTGACCTCTGTCTCCGCAAGAACTGGCGCGATAGTCCCATCCAGTCGCTGCTCCGCCAGCCACTCGGCGATCGCATCTTCCCGGTCGATCTGTTCCAACGGAGACCGCACCCTGGCCGATCGCTTCGCCATGCACGACGCCCGTATCGCATCTACTGCCGCAAGCTGCTCATCCGTAAGTCGAGCGGCCTTCAGAATGCGCGCTGCATTCTCCGAATCCTCCAGCCTGTCGGTCAGCAGACACACGCTGCGTTCAATGGCCGCCGCTGGATTGTTCAACTCATGGGCCAGCCCCGCCGACAACTTACCCAGCGAGATCATCTTCTCGTCATGCAGCTCATTCGAGGTAAAAAATCGTGTCCGATCCAGCATGCGGTGCACCAGGATCGACGTAATCTCAAAGCACTCCCGGGTCATCTCCCTCAGGAGATCGCGATTCAGGACCAGCATCTCCAGCGGTTCCTGGACGAGCGAATTCGCCGGTGCGTTCCCCAGCCGTGAAAACGGCAGCATGCCTGTCACTTCCCCGCCGCCCCACTCCGCCATCTTGCTTGCACCACCGCCGCGATCGGCAAACAGTGCTAAACGTCCCGACAGAATGACATACATGCCTTCGACCGGCTCTCCCTTGTGCGAAACCGTCTCGCCCACCGCAAGCCTTCGAAACTCGCTGTGTTCGGCCAGCCACACCAGTTCTTCCCGCGGCACCCCGCCCAGCGTCTTATGTTGTGTCAGCCGTTCTATCAGATCCATTGCAATCACAAGCGTCTATCCCTCTTCTCAACCGAGCCCATTTCTCCCGGTAAAGGTACCAGATTCCTCCCGGTAACCTGTCAAATCAGTGTAATGAGGGCCATTGCCGCAACCAGCCGGGTTCCCTATCATCAAATGAAGATGACTACTCCCGCTCCCGACCACAAGCGCTACTTTACCGATAAGCTCGGCGTCTCCGAACGCCTCATCGAGCGCTGCCTCGCAGAGGCTCTCTCGGCGGGTGGCGACTATGCCGACCTCTACTTCGAGTCCGTCACCTCCACCTCTCTCGGTATCGACGAGTCCCTGGTCAAGACGGCGGCCCAGGGTGTCAGCCTCGGCTGCGGCGTCCGTGTCCTCTCCGGCGAGCGCACCGGCTACGCCTACACCGACGACATCTCCTCCGAATCGCTCCTGAAGGCCGCCCGCACCGCCGCGCTCATCGCCTCCGGCCCGGCCAAGGAGCTCATGCAGGGCTTCCGCCATACCGACGGCGAATCCCTCTACCCCATCACCGGAGCCACCGCCGACGCCGAGATCGCCGCCAAGCTCTCCCTCATCCAACGAGCCGACGCCGCAGCTCGCGCCTACGACTCCCGCATCACCCAGGTCCGCGCCAGCTTCTCCGACGAGCTTCGCCGCATCCTCGTCGCGGCCTCAGACGGAACCTTCGCCAGCGACACCCAGCCGCTCTCACGCCTCAACGTCTTCGTCATCGCCAAGGACGCCGCTGGAAACGACGGCTCTGGCAGCACCGCCCGCGGTTCCTCCGGCGGCGGCGGCCGCATCACCATGGACTTCTTCGAAGGCGATAAATCACCGGAGCATTACGCTCGCGAGGCCGCTCGCACCGCCATCCTTCAGCTCGACGCTGTCGCCGCCCCCGCAGGCGAGATGGAAGTCGTCCTCGGCCCCGGCTGGCCCGGCGTACTCCTCCACGAAGCCGTAGGCCACGGCCTCGAAGCCGACTTCAACCGCAAGAAGACCTCCGCCTTCGCCGGCCTCATCGGCCAGCAGGTTGCCAGCTCCAAAGTCACCGTCGTCGACAACGGACGCCTCCCCAACCGTCGCGGCTCCATCAACGTCGACGACGAGGGCAATCCAACCCAGGAGAACGTCCTCATCGAGAAAGGCATCCTCAAGGGTTACCTCTCCGACAAACTCTCGGCAAAGCTGATGAACATGCCCAACACCGGCAGCGGCCGCCGCGAGAGCTACCACCACATCCCCATGCCGCGCATGACCAACACTTACATGCTCAACGGCGAAGACATGCCCGAGGACATCATCAAGTCCGTCAAGCGCGGCCTCTACGCCGTCAACTTCGGCGGTGGACAGGTCGACATCACCAACGGCAAGTTCGTCTTCTCGGCCAGCGAGGCCTACCTGATCGAAGACGGCAAGGTCACACGCCCGGTCAAAGGAGCCACCCTCATCGGCAACGGCCCCGAAGCCCTCAAGTACGTCTCCATGGTAGGCAACGACCTCGCGCTCGACGAAGGCATAGGAACCTGCGGCAAGTCCGGCCAGTCCGTACCGGTTGGTGTAGGCATGCCCACCATCAAACTCGACAAGATGACTGTCGGCGGCACGAACTAAGGTGAACTTGATTCATCTGTCTATTTAGCAGCCCCTTCGCTTCAATATGGCATTGAGTCGAGTTCCGATCGATTCCAAAGACAAGGTGAAGAAAAGCTACAAAATCCGGACAGGCAAAAATCACGTCTCTGTTAGCCATCACGAGTCTTTCGCTCGAACAGCAATTGTGGCTATTGGCATTAGCCTGTGGTTGTTTCTGACGCTCGATTCCGCGCGCATAGTCGCATGCTTCATCGTTCTATTGCTTTTTGGCGTGGGGTTGCTCTCCTTCACTTCAGGCCAGGTCATTCACTGCGACGCACGGGAACTCCATCTTGCGAGCAGAAAAATCTGGAAACGCTGGCACCATCTTCGGTTCCCTTCCGCGGAGGTTAGAGGACTTCGCAAGGCCGTTCGGGGAATAGGAGAACACAGCTACACGGTCCTGACTTTTCAATATCAAGGACAGACAATCGACATGCTCAGAAACATCAGCTGGACTGATGCGGATCGCGTTCTAATTGCTTGCAGGTCATTGGGTCTGGACACGATCATTCCGGTCGATCCAGGTGCTGCCATGCTCAAGGATATCGAACGACGAGGCTTGCTCATCAATCCATTGCGACCGGATCGCGACAAAAACTGTCCCACACAGTAAGGCCGAAACGCGCAAAGCGTCGGGAACCCCATTCGTGCCGAAGACCTGAGTAGGAACGATCCCACAAGAACGCGATCCGCCTCTAGGTACGCCAAGCCTTCAGGCTTGGCCCTCTATCCAGCCGCCGCCAAAGCGGCGCACCGCTCTGCCGAAGGCCGGAGCGAAGTCCGAAGGACGAAGCGTCCTCCATCAAGCCCCAGGAACAACCCCAAGCTGCTGCATCAACCCCATCGTATCCATCAGGATTCGGCTGTCGGTCATCCGTCCACCCACCACCCGGTCGATAACCACGCCCTTCACGTTCACACCCCGGCCCGTCGCCGGAATCCCCAGAAACTCCCCCTTCTGCGTCCCCGTCCACGTAAACCGCGTGACCACTTTATCGCCGCTGGCAATCGTCTCTTCTGCCTTCCAGTGCATATCCGGAAAAGCTGTACGCAGCCCCTTCAGCACTTCGACGAGGCCCTCGCGCCCCTGCCGCTGACCCGGCAGCGGGTCCAGCTCAACAAAGTCTTCAGCGACAATCTCGTCGGCAACCTCAAACCGCCCCTGATTCAGAATCTCTTCGAGAAACCTCCCTATTACCATCACGTTCGTCGCCTCGGCCACGTTCTCGCCCTCCAGCATTCAGGAATAGAAAACTCACGCATCATACACGCCGGGTGCCCCGTTCACATCGTAGGAATGAGTAAGCACCCTCTATCGAAGCTCACCGAGATCTCGCAAACGATACAATCACCTCCAAAACCCGAGGCACACATGTCCTCTCGACTTCTCCTCTTGCTTCTCAGCTTTCTCCTTCCCCTCCACGCACAGGAGCATCACGACCACCCCGCCCCCGAGAAGCTCGGCACCGTCTCTTTCCCCATCTCCTGCTCCTCCTCCATGCAGCAGCCGTTCAACCGCGCCGTCGCTCTGCTTCACTCCTTCGCCTACACGGAAGCACGAGCTGCCTTCCAGAGCATCGCCCGCACCGATCCCACCTGCGCCATGGCCCACTGGGGCGCCGCCATGAGCTATTACCATCCGCTCTGGGAAACCGTCTCCCCCGCCGCCATCCCATCCGCCCAGGCCGAGATCGCGAAGGCGCTCCAGCTCAAAGCCGGCTCGCAGCGCGAACAGGACTTCATCCAGGCCCTCTCCTTCATCTACAAAGAGGCGCAAACCGTTCCCTATCGCACCCGCGCTCTCGCCTACGAACAGGCGATGAACCATCTCGCCCAAGCCAATCCCACCGACTCTGAATCGCAGATCTTCTACGCACTCGCGCTTCTAGGCACCGCCCTGCCCACCGACAAAACCCACGCCAACCAGAAGAAGGCCGTCGCCATCCTCGAACCCCTCAACCGCGCCTACCCTGACCACCCCGGCATCACCCACTACCTCATTCACGGCTGCGACAACGCAGAGATGGCCGGCCAAGCCCTCACCGCCGCCCGCATCTATGCACAAATCGCACCGTCGGCACCTCATGCCCTGCACATGCCGTCGCACATCTTCACCCGACTCGGTCTTTGGCAGGACTCCGTCGCCTCCAACATCGCAGCCCGCAATGCCGCACACCAACAAGGCGACACCGGAGAAGAGCTGCACGCGATGGACTATCTCGTCTACGCCTATCTCCAGAGCGGACAAGACCGCGAAGCCGCCCAGGTCATCAGCGAGCTGCGCGCATCATCCTCACTCAACACCTCCGACTTCAAGATCGCCTACGCCGCTACCGCCATGCCCATTCGCTACGCCGTTGAGCGCGGCCACTGGAGTGAAGCTGCTGCCATGCTGCCACCAACTTCCGCTCCGCCCAACGTCATCGCCAGCACCGTCTGGGCTCGTGGCATCGGACTCGCACGCAC
>Ga0268266_10006361_pt1 | contig 10826 bp, 9 predicted proteins | sample KBSS13metaG_FD_190356 | JGI IMG/M metagenome (GOLD analysis project Ga0268266, IMG submission 190356) | Switchgrass rhizosphere microbial communities from Kellogg Biological Station, Michigan, USA - KBS S1-3 metaG (SPAdes) (version 2) | ecosystem: Host-associated > Plants > Roots > Rhizosphere >... | reverse complement strand
CGCCGACGACCGCGATCTTCATGATCGCGTCGACAGCTCGCGGACCGCCGTCACCATCGCGCGCACGTGCTCTGGATCGGTCTCGGGCAACACGCCGTGGCCGAGGTTGAAGATGTGGCCGACCTCGCCTGCCCTCGCGAGGATGTCGGCGACGCGCTGGCGGATCTCGGCCGGCGGCGCGAACAGCGCGCCCGGATCGAGGTTGCCCTGCAGCGCGACACCGTCGCCGACGCGCCGGCGCACGTCGTCGATGCCGACGCGCCAGTCGACGCCGAGCACGTCGGCACCGCTCGACGCGTAGTCGTCGAGGTACGGCGCGCAGCCGTTCACGAAGTAGATGATGGGGATGTCCTTGCCCACACCGGCGCGGAGCTCGGCGATCACCTGCTTGGCGTAGCGCAGCGGGAACTCGCGGAAGTCACCGGGCGACACGATGCCGCCCCAGCTGTCGAACAGCTGCACGCAGTCGGCGCCGGCCTCGATCTGAGCTGCCAGGAACTTCGCGCAGGTTCGCGCCAGCTTGTCGAGCAGCGCGTGGGCGTCGCTGGGCGCGCCGAACAACAGGCGCTTGGTGCGGGCGTAGTCCTTGCTGCCGCCGCCCTCGACCGCGTACGTCAGCATCGTCAGCGGGGCGCCGGCAAAGCCGATCAGCGGCACGCGGCCGGCCAGCGCGCGCTTGATCCGCCGCACCGCCTCGACCGGCTCGGGGACCGGGTCGGCGACCGCGAGCCGGGCGATGTCCGCGGAGGTTCGGACCGGGTTTGGGAGCTTGGGGCCGGCCTCGGGAAAGGCCACTTCCAGGCCCATCCCCGGCAGCGTGACCAGGATGTCCGAGAACAAGATCGCCGCATCGAAGCCGAACTCGTCGATCGGCTGAAGCGTGACCTCGCACGCGAGGTCCGGGTTGTGGCACAGGTCCAGGAACGACGCGCGTGCGCGGACCGCGCGGTAGGCCGGCAAGTACCGCCCGGCCTGCCGCATCATCCAGATCGGCGTGCGCGGGACGCGCTGGCGCCGGCATGCGCGCAGGAACAGGTGGTCGGCCATCGTCGATAGTCTAGCGGCGAGCGGCCGTGTAAGTCCCACAACCGACGGAAATCCGTTTATGATTTCGCGGCGTGGCCGCGGGTCCGCTCAGCATCAAGCTCCGCTGCACGTCGTGGCAGCAGCTGGCGACCATCTACCGGCGCGATCTTTCGCGCGGCTCGATGTTCCTCAAGGCCTCGTCGCAGCCGGAGATCGGGACCGCCGTGCGGATCGACCTCGAGCTGCCGAGCGCGACGGTCATCGAGCTGGCGGGCAAGATCGCGCAGCACGTCGTCGACGCGCAGCGCGGCACGGGGGTCGAGCTCGCACTCGAGCCGCTGCCCACGAAGACGATCTGGCTGATCGAGAGCGCGCTCGCGGCCGAGAACACCGTGCGAGGCGGCGCGCCGCGCGATGCATCGGCGCAGGCCGCCGAGGTCCTTGCCGACGGCGGCGAGGTCGCGCAGGCCGAGGACGAGCTGATCGCCGCGCTCGAGGCCGAGGCCGAGTCGCTCAAGCGCCTGAACCCGTTCCTGGTGCTCGCGCTCGGCTACGAGGCCAGTGACGGCGACGTGCGCGGCGCGTTCGGCGAGCTGACCAAGCGCTATCACCCGGATCGATTCGCGCGTTATCAGTCGTCGCGGCTGCGCCAGCTCGCCGCCGAGATCTTCATCTTGATCCGCGACGCGTATCGCAAGCTCGCCGACGAAACGGCGCGCTCGCAGGTCCGCGCGCAGCTCGGCATCAAGCAGCCGCGCGCGAAGACGCCTCCACCGGTGCGCCCCACCGGGCCGATGCCGCGCATCATCGTCGTGCCGCCGAAGGAGCCGCCGAAAGAAGCGGCGAAAGAAGCGCCGAAAGAGACCAAGGCCGAGGAGCCGCCGCGGCCAACGCAGTACGACGCACCCACCAACCCGAGCGGTAAGAGCGCGGCGATCGCGTCGACGCAGCTCGCGCGCCCCGAAGAGCTCCTCGCGGTCGCGAGCGCGCCGGCGCACGTCGTCGATCGCAAGAGCGGGCCGGTGCGCCGCCCGCAGGCCGCGACGGCGGTGATGCCGGCGCAGCCGATGCCGGTAGCGGCCGGCGAAGACGGGAACAACCTCGACGCGCTCGTCGATCAGGGCAAGCTCGACGAGGCGATCGCGGGGTATCGCGCCGCCGCGAAGAAGAACCCGCAGGACCGCAGCGCGCGCGCCGGCATCGAGCTCGTCGAGGGTATGCGTGCGCTCGCCGCGCGCGACCGGCTCGAGGCCGCGCAGCGGTTCGAAGCGGCCCTCGAGATCGATCCGTCGAACGAGCGCGCGGCCCGCGAGCTCGCCGACATGCGCCGCCAGGCCACGAACGAGCGCAAGGGCCTGCTATCGCGCCTGATGGGCAAGAAGGAAGGCCCCACGTGAGCGAAGCGAACCGCCGTATTGCCGAGCGCCCCGCGAGGCAAATGATCGGGCGCGCCCCGAACGGAGCGTGCACGTGACGCGCATCATCGGCATCGATCTCGGAACCACGACCTCGTGCGTCGCCGTGCTCGACGACAAACAAGTGCCGCGCACGCTGGTCGCCAGCGACGGCGAGCGCACCACGCCGTCGTGGGTGTCGTGGTCGCCCGCCGGCGAGATCGCGGTCGGTACGCGCGCGCGCCGTCAGGCAGTGACGAACCCGTCGGCGACGATCTACGGCGCGAAGCGGCTGATCGGCCGCAAGGTCAACGCCGAGGACGTCGCGTGGTTCGCGAAGCTCGCGCCGTTCCGGATCGTCGCCGCGCCCAACGGCGACGCGTGGGTGCGCGTGCACGGCCAGCCGGTGAGCCCGCAGGAAGTCGCCGCGCACGTGCTGCGCCGCATGCGCCAGGTCGCCGAGGAAGCGCTCGGCGAGCCAGTCACGCGCGCGGTCGTCACCGTGCCCGCGTACTTCGACGACGCGCAGCGCCAGGCGACGCGCGATGCCGGCCAGATCGCCGGGCTCGACGTGATCCGCATCCTCAACGAGCCGACGGCGGCCGCGCTCGCCTACGGCGCGCATCGCGGCGCAGATGGCCGGCGCATCATCGCCGTGTTCGATCTCGGCGGCGGCACGTTCGACATCTCGATCATGAGCGTCGAGCACGGCATCTTCGAGGTGCTCGCGACCGGCGGCGACACCGCGCTCGGCGGCGACGACTGGGATCGCCGGCTGCAAGAGCGCGTCGTCGACGAGGTGTTCGACAAGTATCGCGTCGACATCACCGGCATTCCGATCGCGATGTCGCGGCTGCGCGAGGTGTGCGAGACCGCGAAGAAGGCGCTGTCGAGCACCGCGGAGACGCAGCTCGCGCTGCCGTTCCTCGCGAACGACCAGCACGGCGCGCCGATCAACTACGAGCGCACGCTCACGCGCCTCGAGGCCGAGCAACTCACGAAAGAGCTCCTCGAGCGGCTCGAGGCGCCGTGCCTGCGCGCGCTCGCCGACGCCGGGATCCGGGCAGGCGACGTCGAGGACGTGCTGCTCGTCGGCGGCATGACGCGGTGGCCGGCGGTCCAGGCGACCGTCGAGCGCATCTTCGGCAGGAAGCCGAGCAAGGGCGCCAATCCCGACGAGGTCGTCGCGCTCGGCGCCGCGGCATACGCCGGCATCCTGTCGGGCGAAGCCGACGACGCCGCGTTGCTCGACGTCACGCCGCACGACCTCGGCATCAAGGTCGGCGACAGCGGGTTCTCGGTGATGATCCCGCGCAACTCGATGCTGCCGGTGCGCGCGCGCAAGCTGTTCGCGACGACGTCGACCGATCAGAAGTTCGTGTCGATCGACGTGTATCAGGGCGAGTCGACCGAGCTCGGCAAGAATCGCAAGCTCGGCCAGGTCGTGCTCGAAGACCTGCCGCCCGGCCCCGCCGGCTCGGTGCGCGTCGAGCTGATCATGACGGTCGACGTCGAGTCGATCCTCGGCGTCACCGCGCGCGAGCTCAAGACCGGCAAGGAAGCCAGCTTGACGATCCGTCCGTCGGGCGGACTGTCGCAGCGCGAGATCGTCGAGATCATCAACCGCCGCCGCCAGGAGCACTCGGTCACGAGCCGGCTACCTCCCGGCATGGTAGGCAACATCGTGCGCGTGCCGACTCGCGAGCAAGCGGCTGTACTACCCGACGACGACGAGAAATGAGCTCGCGCGTCGATCCGGCGGTGCTCAAGGTCGCCGATGCCGTCGGCGCGCTGATCGAGTCGTGGGGCTTCAAGCGCAACATGGGCCGGATGTGGACCGTGCTCTACCTCGAGGACCACGCGCTCACCGCCTCCGATCTCCAGGATCGGCTCGGGCTGTCGACCGGCGCGGTCTCGATGCTGCTCGCCGAGCTCGTGCAGTGGGGGATCGTCAAGAAGGCGTGGGTCGTGGGCGAGCGCCGCGAGCACTACGAGGCCGAGACGAGCCTGTGGAAGATGGTGTCGCGCGTGTTCCGGGAGCGCGAGCTCAACTGGATCAAGACCGCGGTCGAGCAGTTCCGGCAGGCCGAAGGTGAGCTCGAGCAAGGGCGCGACGCCCGCAGAAAGCTGATCGCCGAGCGCGTCTCCAGCCTCGTGCAGCTCGCGCACGTAGGTGCCAAGCTGCTCGAGTCGATCCTCGAAGGCGAGTCGGTCGATAACCTGCCGATCAAGACGATCGGCGAGCTCGCCAAGTGATCATCGCCAAGAACCTGACGAAGCACTTCAAGGTGCACAAGCGCAAGCCGGGCTTCGCGGCCGCGCTCAAGTCGCTGTTCGTGCGCGAATACGAGACGGTGAAGGCCGTCGACGGCGTCAGCTTCACGATCGAGCGCGGCGAGCGCGTCGGCTTCCTGGGGCCCAACGGCGCCGGCAAGACGACCACGCTGAAGGTCCTCTCGGGCCTGCTCCATCCGACGAGCGGCGAGGTCACCGTCGAGGGGCACGTGCCGTTCCAGCGCGAGTCCGCGCTGCTCGAGAAGATCACGCTGGTGATGGGCCAGAAGTCGCAGCTGATCTGGGACCTGCCGCCGTCGGAGACCTACGCGCTCAACCGCGCGGTGTTCGACGTGCCCAAGGATCGCTTCGACGCGCAATTGAAAGAGCTCACCGAGCTGCTCGAGCTCGGCGACCTCGTCGACAAGCCGGCGCGCCAGCTGTCGCTCGGCGAGCGCATGAAGTGCGAGCTCGCGGCCGCCCTGCTCCACGGGCCGACGACGCTGTTTCTCGACGAGCCGACGATCGGCCTCGACGTCGCGATGCAGCTCGCGATCCGCGACTTCATCCGCCGCTACAACCAGAAGCATCAGGCGACCGTGCTGCTGACGTCGCACTACATGGACGACGTCGTCGCGCTGTGCCCGCGCATCATCGTGATCGACCACGGCCGGATCGTTCACGACGGCGAGCTCAAGAGCCTCATCAAGACGATGGATCCCGACAAGCGCGTGTCGTTCACGATCGCCGGGCCGCTCGACGACGCCGCGCTCGCCAAGCTCGGCACGCTGCTCACCCGCGACGGCAACCGGCTCACGCTGCGCGTGGCCGAGCGCGAGCTGCCCGACGTGGTGAGCCACCTGCTCGGCACGCTCAAGGTCAGCGACCTCGGCATCGAAGATCCGCCGCTCGAAGACGTGCTGCGCGTGATGTTCGGCCGCTCGCACGAGGCTGCATGAGGTTTCGAGCCTTGAAGGCGATGCCGACGCTGCTCCGCGTCGGTGTCGCCGAGACGGTCGCGTATCGCGCCGAGTTCCTCGTGTGGGTGCTCACGACGACGCAGCCGCTGATCATGATGTCGCTGATGACGTTCATCACGCGTGAGCGATCGTTCGGCGGCTACGATTCGAACCAGTTCGTCGCGTACTACATGGCGACGCTGATCGTCCGCCAGCTCACCGGCAACTGGGTCGCGTGGCAGATGATGGAAGAGGTCCGCATGGGCACGCTCGCCATGCGGCTGCTCCGGCCGATCCATCCGTTCGTCGCCTATCTCGCGAGCCAGGCCGCGGCGATCCCGTTTCGCGCCGTCATCGCACTACCGCTCGCGGTGATCCTGCTGATCAGCTCCGGCGCCGCGACGCTGCCGCACGCGTGGTACCAGATCGCGCTCTCGCCGGTCTCGATCTTCTTCGCGTGGCTGATCGCGTTCGCGGTCATGTACGCGCTCGGCTGCATCGCGTTCTTCATCACGCAGGCGATGGGCGTCGGCGACATCTACTTCTCGCTGTTCGCGTTGTTCTCGGGCTACATGCTGCCGCTCGATCTGATGCCGCACCCGATCGCCGTGATCGCCGACTACCTGCCCTTCAAGTACATGATGTACGTGCCGCTCCAGATCATGACGCGCGTGCAGACGCCGGCCGAGTGCCTGCACCTGCTCGGCGTCCAGGCCGTGTGGGTCGCCGGCTCGATCGTGCTCGCGATGGTGATGTGGCGGCGCGGCATCAAGCGCTTCGAGTCGGTGGGCACGTGACGAAGTACCTGCGCCTGTTCCGGATCCAGATGGGCGTCAGCGTCGCGCAGGCGATGGCGTACCGCGCGAACTTCGTGATCGAGGGCCTGTTCGGCATCGCCGCCGGCCTGCTCGCGCTCGTCCCTCTGATCGTCGTTTACGGGTCGCGCCGCCAATTCGGCGACTGGGATTACTCGTCCGCGCTCGTCGTGATGGCGTACTTCCAGGCGCTGCGCGCGATCCTCGAGGGCATCATCAGCCCGTCGCTCGTCGATCTCGTGCAGCAGATCCGCACCGGCTCGTTCGACTACATCCTGCTGAAGCCGATCGACGCGCAGGCGATGGTGTCGGCGTCGCGCTACGAGCCGTGGAAGATCTTCGACGTGCTGTTCGCGATCGGGATCGCGGTCTACGCGTTCTCGCTGCGCGGCAGCGCGCCGAGTGGCGCCGAGCTCGCCCTGGGCCTCGCGCTGTTCGCGGCCGGCCTGCTCGCGATGTACGGCCTGTGGATCATGTGCGCCGCGCTCGCGTTCTGGGTCGGCCGGCTCGACAACCTGATCTATCTGCTCGGCGCGATCTTCGACACCGCGCGCTGGCCGGTCGCGGTGTTCCCCGGGCTGTGGCGGCTGTTCTTCACGTTCGTGATCCCGGTCGCCGTGATGACCACGTTCCCGGCGATGGCGCTGCTCGGCATGCTGCGCGCGCAGCAAGTCGCCGGCACGCTCGTCGGGGCGGCCATCCTGCTCGCGCTCGGCCGCCTCGTGTGGCGGGCCGCGCTGCGCAGCTACACGAGCGCGTCGAGCTGATGGCGAGCGAAGCCGACATGCTCGCCGCGCTGCGCGCGAACCCGCACGACGATGCGGCGCGCCTGGTCTACGCCGACTGGCTGATCGAGCGCGGCGACGAGCGCGGTGAGCTGCTCATGCTCGAGCACGCCGATCGCACGAGCGAGCTGGAGCTCGCGTCGCAGCTCCGCTTGCTCAAGCTGGCTGCGGCGCACGGCTTCGCGTGGTTCGAGCCCGAGCTGCCGCCGATCGATTGGGACGGCGGCGGCGCGCATCCGGTCCAGTACGAGGGCTCGCGCCACGATTCCACGTACGTCGTCCGCTACAACCGCCGCAACCTGTCGCTCAGCGTCGAGGGCATCACCTACGAGCTCGATCATCGGATCGTCGAGGACGGCTACTGGAGCGACGCCGAGACGTACACGCTCCTCCGGCTGTTCGGCGAGGCGGTCCAGCGCGGCTCGCTCGACCGGCTCTACCTTCCGTCGGCGTGGGGCATGACCGCGCACGCGTCGCACATGGTGAAGCGCGACCACGCCCGATGGTGCGAGCGCTGGGACCGTTACCTCGTGCAAACGGGCGCGCGGGTCGACCGTCCGCAGCGAACGGGCCCGCTTACAGGGTCTCCAGGAACGCGGTGAGATCCGCGACCTGCGAGTCGCTCAGCTTCGTGGTCTCGCCCATGCCGTGAACGCCTCCGCGATCGCGGAGCAACGCCTCGAGCGTGGTCGCGCTGCCGTCGTGGAAGTACGGCGCGCTCGCCGCGAGCCCGACCAGGCTCGGCGTGTCAGCGCTCGGCAGCGTCGAGCCCGTGAACTTGTGCTGCAGGTTGTCGCTGTAGGCCGGGCCGTCGTGGCAACCGCGGCAGCCAACCTCGGCCGAATCGAACAGCGCCTTGCCGCGCGCGACCTGAGCCGCGTCGCGCGTCGGCGTGCGCGGTGCGGGAAGCCCGTCGAGATACGCGGCGAGCTCCGTCGTCTGCTTCTTGTCGAGACCGGTGCCGCCGAGCCGCTTCATCGTGGTCGTGAGGCTGGTCTCGAGATCCTTGTCGCCGCCGTCCCACTTGTACGGGTGCGTGCCGACGAGCCGGCCCGCGAGCAGCGGCGTCTGCAGGGTGTTCTTCTCGATCTTCCACGACAGGCCGTCGTCGCGACCGTCGGGGTGACAGCTCGCGCACGCCAGGCCGCCGCCCTGCGAGATCTGCGTGTTCGCCGAGTGGAACAGCTCCATGCCTTCATGCGCGGTCGCGCTCATCGTCGACGCGACGAGCGTCGGGCCCGGCGACGTCTTCATCGCGGTCGCGAGCGCACCCTTGGCATCGACGAAGTCGAGCCGCTCGACGTTGCGCGTGAACGAGCACCACACGAGCACCGCGCCGTCGCTGGCGATCGCCAGGCCGTCGGGACCGCAGCGGTGGCTGCCCGACGTCAGCGCGCCGGCAAGGCCCACCTCGACGCTCGCCTGCGACGCGTTGCGGATCTGGAGCACCGAATCGTTGCCCATGCCCTCGACGTACAGCGCGTCGTGCGCGCTATCCCACGCGAGCGCGCGCGGCTGGTGCTGGCCGATCGTGGCGGTGGTTTGCAGCGTGCGATCGCCGTCGAGGCCGAGGAACGCGAGCTGGTGTTGTACCGGCGACTCGAAGCCGCCGCCGTAGCTGCCGGTGTTGCCGCCGTTCGCGATCTGCACCGGCGTCTCGCGCTGGAACGGCACGACGGCCTCGTGGTCGCCCAGGAACGTCACCGCGAACGCGCCGCGCGCGAACGCTTCGGAGTCGGCCGCGCCGTTGAAGCCGCAGCGCCGACAGGCACGCGCGGTGCCGACCGTCGACAGCGCGACGTGCTCGACGGCGTGCGCTTCGAGCAGATCGAACTCGTCGACGCTGCCGGTCTGGAGATACGAGACCAGCGCGCGCGTGCCGTCGGGCGACACCGCGAGCCCGCGCGGCTCGTGGCCGAGCGCGGCGCGCCAGCGCTCCTTGCCCGACGCGGTGTCGTACGCGGCGAGCGTGCGGTCCGCGATGGTCGTGACGAGCACGGTGTGCCGATCGGGCGACAGCGCGACCGCGTACGGCTCGACCGGCGTCTTGATCGATCCGGCGAGCTCGAGCTTGGCGCCGACCTTGACGATCGCGATGCGATTGCCGAGCCGGTCGGCGACGTACGCGAGCTTGGCCGTCGGATCGTAGGCGAGCAGGCCCGCGTTACCGCCGATCGCGAGCGAGCCAACGTTGTTGCCGGTGCGATCGGTGCGCAGAAGCTGGCCGCTGTCGGCGTCGATCACGAGCGCGCCGTCGTCGACCGCGGCGATGCGCGACGCCGTCAGATAGGCCGCGGTCGCGGTCGCCGGCTTGGTGCCGCCGATCGGGCGGCCGAGCATCATGAACGTCTGCGGCGGTGTCGCGACGGCCTCGAAGCTCTCGACCATATCGGCGAGCGCATCGCGTGCGACGAATCCAACAGCTGCGGGGACGAGGATCGCGGCAACGTAGAGCGAGCGGCGCATGCCCATGGTGAAACGAACGACACGGACCGCCGGTCTTATTTGCGCTGGATCTCGATGGTCGCCGTCTCGACGCGATCGCCGATCAGCAAAGAGTCCACGACGTTCTGCCCACTTACGACCTGTCCTACCCACGTGTACCGGCCATCCAGGTGCGGCGCGCGGGAGTGCATCGCGAACCATTGCGACCCGGCGCTGTCGCGCCCCGCGTCGGCCATGCCGATCCCGCCCGTCACGAACCCGTCGCCATCGAGCAGGGTCGCCGGCTCGGCCGGCGTGGTGAAGCCGGGCCCGCCCTCGCCCGACATCGTCGGATCGCCGCCCTGCACCACGAAGTCGGGCACGACGCGGTGAAAGTCGAGGCCGTCGTAGAAGTGGCGCTGCGTGAGCGCGACGATCGTCGCGACGTTCCACGGCGCGACGTCGGGCAACAGCTCGATGTCGATCGCGCCGCGCGACGTCACGAGGTGCCAGCGCACGCGCATCCCGATCACGCTCGCCACGTCGATGCCCGCCGGCGCGGTGGCTCCGTGGAGCTCGGGCGCTTCGCCGGGCTGGCCGAGCGCCTTCAAGCACTCGGCCGCCGCGCGCGCGACCACCGGATGCCCGACGAGGCTCGCCTTGCAGGCGCCGAGCCCGCTCGCGATCGCGTGCTTGCCGATCAGCTCGAGGAGGCCCGATGCGAGCTCGGGATCGCGCTCGGTCGTGGCCCGCGCGACGATCGCGGCATCGAGCGCCGCGTGCTCGGGACCATCGCCGATCGCGGTGTAGAGATCCTCGACGGCGTCGGCGGCGGCGCCGGCCACGACCGCGTCCTTGTCGGCGATCGCGCTCGCGAACATGCCGATCATCGCGCGGTGATCGTCGGCGTCGCTGTCCTTCCACATCGACGCGACGAGCGGCAGCGCGGCGGCCTTGACGCGCGAGTCGCGGTTGCCGAGCATCGCGTGCAAGAGCGTGCGGCGCGCCGCGAGCGGGCGATGCAGCGCCAGATCGGCCGCGACGCCGAGCACGTACGGCTGCGGCAGATCCGCCGGATCGATCGCGGCGGGATCGAAGCGGTTGTCGTTCGTGGCGCGCTCGGCGGCCGCCAGGAGCAGCGTCTCGATC
>Ga0268266_10006360_pt1 | contig 10827 bp, 9 predicted proteins | sample KBSS13metaG_FD_190356 | JGI IMG/M metagenome (GOLD analysis project Ga0268266, IMG submission 190356) | Switchgrass rhizosphere microbial communities from Kellogg Biological Station, Michigan, USA - KBS S1-3 metaG (SPAdes) (version 2) | ecosystem: Host-associated > Plants > Roots > Rhizosphere >... | reverse complement strand
CGCTCGAATGGCGCAACTCGGCCGTGTCATCCGCGCTTGCGAGACGGCGGCCGGAGTCCTAACATACAGGTGTAGTCCTCCTTGTGCGAGGGCAAGCGCCGCATGCAACCGCTCTTCGTGCTCGTCATCATGCCGCTACTCGTGGGTGTTGTCGCCGCGCTGATCTTTCGCGATACCGTGCGTGCATCCCTGGTAGCGGCGATCGTTTCCACAGCGATCCTCTACACCTGCCTGTCGGTGCTGAACCCGAGCGGAGACTGGACCATCCTTGCAACGTTCCTCGTGTCGCCGTTGACGCTCGCCTTCGCGCTCGCGGCGGTCGTGGTCGTGTTCGGCCGCGGCCACGCACACCCACGAACGCACCGTCCGCACGCGTGACGGTGGACGCCGCCACGGTCTCGCCGCCGGCGCTTCGCTGCCGGCGCAGCGTGTGCGTGAAGCGCATCGACGTCGTCGTGGCGCTGCTCCTGATCACCGTAGGCGCCGCCGCCAACACCGTTCATGGCGCAACGGCGCGAATCGCGTACCGCAGCGGATTCGACACGCTCGATCCCGCACGTGCGCGCAACGTTCTCACGCAGGCGGTGGCCGGAACCCTGTTCGACCAGCTCTACACCTACGATTATCTCGCCCGGCCGGTGGTGCTGCGGCCACTCGCCGCTTCGGGCATGCCGCGCATTTCCGCGGACGGGCGCGAGATCACGGTGACGCTGAAATCAGGCATCCATTTCACGCCGCATGCGTCGTTCGGCAATCGGGCGCGCGAGCTCACGGCGGACGACTTCATCTATTCGTTGAAGCGCTTCGTCGACCCGTCGATCCGATCGCCCACGGGATCGCTTTTCTCGGGGAGGATCGAGGGGCTCGATGACCTCGCCATTGCCGCGACAAAAGGTTCGGGACGACTGGACTACGACGCAAAAGTGGCCGGCCTCGTTGCGCTCGATCGCTACACGCTGCAGATCCGCCTGACGCGGCCCGATCCCACGTTCGTCTACCTGCTTGCGAATCCCGGCATGAGCATCGTGCCCCGCGAGGTCGTCGAGGCGGAGGGCGAGGCGTTCGGACAGCATCCCGTGGGCAGCGGGCCCTACGTCGTGCGCGAATTCAAGCCCGGCACGCGCGTCGTGCTGGAACGCAATCCCGCTTATCACCCGGTGCTGTGGGAAGACGTCGCGACGTCGGGTACGAACGCGCCTCTATGGGCGGCGGCGCTACGCGGGCGACCCTTTCCGTTGCTCGATCAGGTCGAGCTGGTCGCGATTCCGGAAGCCTCGACCGGTCTTCTGGCGCTCGAGCGCGGTGAAATCGATGTGCTGCATGCGCCGACCGCCGCCCTCGACGGCGCGACCCTCGATCCACGGGTCGCGAAGGCCGGGTTCACGCTCGTGCGCGGAACGCCGCCACGGCTCGCGTTCATTTCGTTCAACATGCAGGATCCGCAGATCGGCGGCAGCTCGCCGGCCGCCATTGCGTTGCGGCGCGCGCTGGCCATGGCGATAGACGATGACGACTATATCCACGGTCTGCAGGATGGCAGCGCAAGTCCGCCGAGATTCCTGATTCCGCCGGGGATAGGCGGCCACGATCCCGCATACCGTTACCCGGTCCGGTTCGATCCCGCCGGCGCGAACGCGCTGCTCGATCGCTTCGGCTATCGCAAAGGTCGCGATGGGTATCGGCAGCGGCCCGACGGGACCGCGCTGAGGCTGACCTTGACAGTGGGGACCGGATCGGCGCAGCGGCAGTGGTCGGAGTTCCTGCAGCGAAGCTTCGATCGCGTCGGCATCCGGGTGGGCTTCGATGCAGTGGCGCCGGCCGAATTGTCCAGCCGCACGGCGACGTGCCACTACCAGATGAAACGCGGCGGCTGGATCTTCGACTGGCCCGACGGATCGAACCTGATGCTCGCGTTCTACGGTCAGGCGACGGGGACCGTTACCGTATCGTGCATGCGTGACAGGGAATTCGACGCCCTGTACGAGCGTCTGGTGGTCGCGCCGCTGGGGAAGGATCGCGAACGACTCTACCGCCGAATGCTCGAGCGGCTCGACGTGCTCGCACCGATACGACTGTTGCCGACACCTGACGACATGTACCTTGTCGCGCCCAACATCCGCGGCCTCGTGATTCATCCTGCCTTTGGCGACAACTTCGCGGTGTTCCCGTATCTCGATGTGACGCCCCGGTCCAAATGACGCAGCGCGTCCGCGCGATCACGCTCAGCGCAAGGGAGGCACCTCCGCCAACCGGATCTCGAACTGCTCGCGCCAATGTCCCGTGGTCAGGAAGCGCGAGCGGATGGGGTGGGGCTCGATCGAGGGTGAGCGGGCGAGATACCCGAGCAGCTTCCGCGCGTCGTATCGCTTGAGATCGACGTAGTCGCGGTCGAACCGATCCGCGATGCGTCGGGCATCCCGCTCGCCCCACAGCAGCACTGCGTCCTCGAAGAGCGCCTCGCGCGTGCGCGCTGAAAAATGCCGCCCCTTCATGCGGCGCACGAGCTCATTCTCGACGCTGCGGTCCACGACGCCCGCCTTGCGCAAGGCACGCAGCGTGAATCGAACATTGGACATGGTTTCCGAGAGCGGACGGTAATCGAGCTCCTCGTCGGCATGGATCACGGCGACTTCGTCATCGTCGCTCCACCGGCCGCTGCGGAAGAGCCGAAAGATGGTGCCGCAGCCGATCATGCCGAACTCGGACAGCTCCGCGGCGCGAAGCGCGCCCATGCTGGCCGCGCCGACGACCTCTACGCCGTCGGCCATCGCGTAGAGGATTTCCTTGTGCCATACCGACGGGGCATTGCCGAAGACGCCGTCGACAATGCCGACGCGCCGGAAGCCGGCTTCGACCGCGCGAAAGACCGACCCCATGACCGCGGGCCCGAAGCGACGGATGCCGGCGGGCAAGGACTCGCGGTGAAGCGTCGGGCCCGCGAACACGCAGGTTTTCACGCGCGCGGGCATTGCGTCAGGAACTGCTGCATGCGCGGCCCCGGCGTGTAGCCCGGCTTGCCGATCAGCCCCTCGAGTCCGGGAATCGTGACGTGCACGACCGGAATGCCGAACCGTTCCTGCTCGAGGTCGACGGCCACCGCCTGCGAGATGCCGGCGGCGCGGAGCGATGCCAGCGTCCATTCGAGCATCGCGTCGATTGTCGCGAGGGGCGGCGCCTCCTCCACGTCGTCGAAGCGCACGCTCTGCGACTCGTCCCGCATCTCCTCGAGCCAGGCGCGGCCCTTTGCGTTGTCCACCGGCAGCACGTCGCGGTAGAACGACCAGAACATGTCGTCGCGTCCTCCCGCGATGTGCGTGAGACGGCTCTGCAGCGCTTCGGTGATCGCGCGCGAAAGGGCAATGCGACGATATGGATGGCAGCCATGGCCCGACGCGCGCTGGGGATAGAACGTCTGCCCGCGGACGTCGAACACCGTGCACGAGAAGCACGGAACCTGCAGCTCGTCCGACGCGGACCATACGGCAACGCCAAGACCCGCAGCCTCGCATTTTTGGAGCAGCCAGTTGCACCCATCGGACGTGATGGAATCGAGACGCAGGCGGGTGGGCTCGGGATCGGCCGCGAGGTGTCGTTGCGCGCGCCAGAACGAAACCTGATCGCGCTCGACGATCTCGCAGATGGCATGCAGAATCGCTTCTGCTCTGGTGTTGCCCGAGGCCAGGCCATTGGACGATCCGACGAACAAGCGCGGATGCTCGCGGCTCGACGTGCTGTCGAGATCGACGCAGTCGCGCGGCACAAAGAGCGTGTTGCCGGACATGAGATCCGTGCCGTCGATCCATTCGGTCGCCACTTCGTCGTCGACGCGAACGTCGGGGCGGATGGGCAGCAGCAGCGGATTGACGTAACGTTCGTCATCCGCTGCGTCGCTCAGGGATCTGCGATGTCCCCTCGGCGTGAAATGCTCGGCGTGGTGCAGCTCGATGCTCTCCATGATTCCGGAGGCCTGCGCCAGCGCGTCGGTCAAACCCTTGCCCTGTGAGACGGTGAGCGATCGCGCAAGCGGCCGCACCACCTGCCATGTCGGCACGCCGACGTGATCGAGCCCCGTCACATTGGCGACTCGGGTGATGCCCGCGACGCGCAGCAGCCGCCGGACGCGGGTGAGCGTCGCCTCGACATCCGCGGCGCGGATGGTACCGGCGAGATCGATCGCGCCGGGCGCGTCGATGGCGCGGATCGCGCCCCCGTCGACTCGAACCTTCAGGCCCCCGCTTCGAGGTCGATCACGATCTCGTCGGCAACGACCAGGCCCTCACGCGTGAGCGCCTTGGCGAGTTTCTTTCCCAGCCTCTGGCGTTCCCGGATGAGCGCCACCACGTCGGTCGCACGGGTCTTGTCGAGCAGCGAGACCCCGCCCGTCGCGCCGGAGACGACCAGGACCTGGCCTTCGTTTCCGATGATGACGTAATTGGGCTTGCTGCCCTTGGTCTTGCGCTTGGTTGCTTTTGCCTTGTCCTTGGCCATCGCACTCCCCCCGTTGACGCGCCCGAGACTTCGTGCGCGTTCGTCGCCTGTTTGGCGCCGGAAATGATGCGTGGCATGCGATGACGTGTCAACCGCCGCATAGCCGCGGTCGGCCGATCATCGCTTCGCCGCCGTGCGACTCAGTGCTCCACCGCCGCGTTGGCCGCGCGATTCTCGTCCCAGACGGCACCCTCTGCCATCAGGGCCGCCTTCTCGGTCACCGCGAGCGCCCCGTCGATGCCGTTCATCAGGCTCTGCCATGTTCGCTGCTCGAGGAATTCGCGCGCCGTGCGATCGGCGTGAAACGTGGCGCTGCAGTAACCCGCGAGACGCGCCGCGCGGGTGACGTCACCCGATAGCGCGGCGGCCAGCGCCAGCCGCTCGACCAGCGCATTGACGACGAAGCTGTCGCCATGCGAACGCGCGAGCCGCATCGCTTCGGCGCCGACGCCGCGCGCCGCGTCGAGCTGGCCCACGGCGAGCAGATACCCCGTGAGATTGGCGAGCGTCACGTTCAGGAAGCGCTCGTTGCCGCTCTGGCGGCTCGCAGCCTCCGCTTCGCGGGCTCTCGCTATCGCCGCGTCGAACCGCCCCTCGACGGCTTCGATCTCGGCCATGTGGATGGCGGTCGTGTCGATCAGGCGCCGATAGCCGACCGAGCGCGCGATCGCGAGGCTTTCGGCGAACAAAGCGCGCGCACTGGCCGTATCCCCCATCAGAAAGCCTCGCGCCACGGCCTTGGAAGCCAGCACGCTTGCGAGCTGCTTGGTGGGGCCCGCCGAAAGCATCAGCGCTTCGGCTTCCTCGTAGTACGCGTCCGCCGCCGCCATGTCGCCGAGACGGATGATCGTGTCCGCGGCAATCGTGAGCGCCCACGCGTGATTCTTGCGATCGCCCAGCCGCTTGAAGATCGCTGCCGCCTCGACCGCCTCCGCGAGGCCCTGGCGCTGCCCAACGTGCGCACCGACCGACGATGCGATGCCAAGCTTGACGCGTCCCACCAGCGGCGCGGGGACCTGGTCGTTCAGCCGGGCCCCCGCAGCTTCGAACCAGCGCTGCCGCTCGGGCCGTCGCCACCATTGCACGAGATGCCGGGTGTGAGCGACCAGCCCGATGCCGAGCAGCGCATCACCCTCGGGACCGAAAGCCCACGCGAGCGTCGCGCGCACATTTTCGAGGTCCGGCTCGTAGGTGTCATACCACCGCGTGTCGGGCGTCGTGTCCCATTGCAGCTCGGCTTCTCCGTACTCATGGATCAGGTAATCCGCAAGTCGCCGCAGGCCGCTCGTGTCCCCGCTCTCCCGCAGGCGTTCCAGACTGAATTGCCGCGTGGATTCGAGAAGCTTGTACCGGCTTGCGCCGATCGTCGTGCCGGCGGGCACGATCAACGACTTGTCCGTCAGCGCCGCCATGAGATCCAGGACGTCGGGAACGTCGATCGGCGGTCTTGCGCATACCGCCTGCGCGCTGTCGAGCGTGAAGGTATCCGGAAAAGTCCCGAGCCGCATCAGAAACGCCTGCTCGTGCTCGTTCAACAGGCGGTAGCTCCAGTCGATCGCGGCGAGCAGCGTTTGCTGTCGCGGCAGCGCCGTGCGATCGCCTCCCGTCAACAGCCGGAAGCGTTCCTTCAGGCGAGCCAGGAGCTCATCGGGCTTGAGGATCTTGAGACGCGGGACCGCGAGCTCGATCGCGAGCGCGATGCCGTCCAGCCGCTTGCATATCTCGGACACGACCGGCGCGATCGCATCGGTCATGACGAACCTGCCGAGTGCGGCTTCGGCGCGTTCCGCGAACAGGCGCACCGCACCGTATTGCATCGCCTGGTCGGCCGTGATCTCCTGGGCATGCTCGGGAAACGTCAGCGGCTGGATGCGCCACGCGAATTCGCCGTGTACCGACAGCGTCTCGCGGCTCGTGACGAGCATCGTGATGTCTTTACAGTTCTTGAGTATCGCCGGGACGAGCTCGGTGACGCCCTGCAGCACATGCTCGCAGTTGTCGAGGATCAGCAGGAGCTGCTTCTGGCGCAGCGACGTCAGCACCGCTTCCGTGGCCGAGCTGGGTCCGCTTTCCGCGGCGGGAAAGATCGAGCTGACCATTTCCGCGACCTGACCGGCCGCGGCCAGCGGCGCGAGGTCGACGAACCACGTACCGTCCGCGAACTGCGCACGCAGGTCCATCGCGGTCTGAAGCGCAACGCGCGTCTTGCCGATGCCGCCCGAGCCGACGATCGACACGAGGCGGTGCGTGCGCAGGAGCTCCTTCACCTGCTGCAGCTCCTCGCCCCGTCCGACGAACGAGGACTGTGGCACCGGCAGATTGGTCTTCGTCGGCTCGGCCGTGCGCAGAGGCGGAAACTTGGCGGGCAGCCGCGGATGCGTGAGCTGGTAGATGTGCTCCGGACTGATCATGTCGCGAAGCCAGACAGATCCCCGGTCGTCCACCGACATGTCCGGCGGCAGCCGGTCCCGTACCAGCTCGACGATCGCCTGCGAGAGCAGCACCTGCCCTCCGTGCGCGATGCTCATGATCCGGGCAGCCCGGTTCACGGCACGCCCGAAGAAATCGTTGTCGCGCCGCTCGACGACGCCCACATGCAGGCCGCATCGAATCCTGAGTTGCACATCGTTGGTTGCGCGCGGATCCATGACGGCTTCCTGGATCGCGAAAGCGGTGTTGAGGCCGCCGAGCGGATCGTTGAAGGCCGCGTGCATGCCGTCGCCGGTCATCTTGACGACCTTGCCGCGGTTCAGCTCGACTGCGCGGCGGAGCATCTGATCGTGCTTCGCCATGGCGACCGACATGCGCACCGGATCGAGCTCCCACAGCTCGGAGCTCCGCTCGATGTCCGTGAAGAGGAACGAGACAACGTCGGCCGATGTGTGCATGGCGCCGGGCGAAATGGCGAGATGGCAGATGGCTGCGCCGCCGGACGGATCAGGAAGTCTTCAGGCAGCGCACCTTCGCGACAGTATAGGGCGGCGCGTTGCCTTGGTGCCGGCGACCGGCGCAGCGACGACACCTGTGGTTCTCTGCGGTATGCTTCGACGCCCGACGTGATCCGTTCGATAATCGCTCGACCCGACAGGAGCTGTTAGCCGATGGCCAATGTACTCACGGTGGTTGCCAGAATCCGCGCAGCCAGGGACAAGGGCGATGCGCTGGCCGCTCTTCTTTCGGAGCAGGCCGCCGTCGTGCGCGGCGCGGAGCCCGGATGCCTCGTCTATCGCGTCCATCGCTCGACCAAGGATCCTGCGCTCTTCCTGTTCTACGAGACCTATGCGGACGACGCCGCCTTCGACCTTCATCGCAAGGCGCCGCATCTTGCCGCCTTTCGTGAGCGACGCGAAAAAGAAGGATTGACCGACGGTCCCGTCGAGGTGGAGATTTTTCGATCCGTCACCGAATAGCCGTTCGATCGAGACCCGGCGCTTCTAGCGACAGTCTCCGAACGGAAGGACGTTGCTCGCCTTTGTGGGGCGCAGCGCAAATTGCTCCGGGGCGAACGGGCGCCTTCGTGAAGTGGCTGCTGCGCTACAATTGCCCCCTTCGAGACTCTCGGTCATGCTCATGCGTAACCCGTCGCAACCGGGCTGCATCTCGGCGCTGCTCGCAGGCGCCCTCGCTGCACTCCCTGGCGCCGCGCAGGCATCGTTCCTGTCGGGCGATGCCCTCGATACCGCGGCCGACTGGCTCGCCATCATCGTCCTCTGTGTCGTGCCGATCGGCGCCATCGTGGTGTTCTGGCTCGTCCATGTCCTTCCCGAGAAGGTGGCGGAGAAGCGCCATCACCCGCAGCGCGACGCGATCACCACGCTATGCCTCCTCTCGCTGGTATTTGGCGGACTGCTTTGGCCGATCGCGTGGCTGTGGGCGTATACCCGTCCCGTCGGCTACAAGCTGGCGTACGGCACTGAAAAGCACGAGGATTATTTCACCGAGATGACCGAGAAGGCCAAGGCCGGCGACTTGGTCGAGCACGACATCGTGCACCTGCGGGACGAGCTCGACGCGATGGCGGCGAAAGGCACCCTGCCACCGGGATTGCGGCAACTACGCGCAGAACTTGACGCCCTTCCCGCGCGCGCGAGCGAGGCGCCGACCGCGCCGGAGAGGAACGCGTAAGTGGAAGCGATCCTCCTTGGCATTTACGCGTTTTTCGTCTGGCTGATCTTCATCAAGTTCAAATGGCTGCCGTGGAACATCACGTCGCAGGTCATCGTTGCCGTCATCCCCATCGTAGCCCTGACGATACTGGTGCTCACGCTCAACGTCGTCGCGCCGTCGACGGCGAAGCTCCGCATCTACAAGTACACGGTGCCGATCGTCTCGCAGGTGCGCGGGCGCGTGCTGGAAGTGCCGGTGGAGGAAGGCAATCGCCTCGTGAAGAAAGGCGAAGTGCTGTTTCGCATCGACCCGGTTCCGTACCAGCTGGAGGTCAACAGCCTCCAGGCACAGCTCGCCACGGCCCAGGCCTCGCAGCGCGAGCTCGTCGAATCGCAGAAAGGCGCCAACGCCAAGACCGCCGAGACGCGCGCGGCAATCTTGCAGGCGACATCGAAGATCGCCGAGGTCAACGCGCGGCTCGAGCTTGCGCGAAAGCGTGTCAATCAGAACCGCGAGCTGGTCCGTTCCGGCGCCGGCAACCGCTTCGACCTCGAGCAGGCGGAAACGACGCTCTCCGAAACCGAGGGGCAGCTCGCGGCGGCGCAAAGCCAGCTCGCGCAGACGCGCGCTGGCGAGGCGCAGGCGGTCGCATCCGCGCAGCAGGTGGGGCAACGCCTCGGTGCGCAGGTGGACGGCCAGTTCGCGCAGGTGGCGCAGATCCGGGCGCAACTCGAGAACGCCAAATGGAGCCTCGACCAGACAGTCACCCGTTCGCCGTGCGACTGCTACGTCATCAACCTGCAACTGCGGCCCGGCGGCTTCGTCGCCGGGCTTCCGCTCAATCCCGTGATGTCGCTGGTCGAAGCCGATGGACAGGTCGTCGCGTTCTACGCGCAGAACGAGCTAACCAAGGTACAAGGGGGTGACGAAGCGGAGTTTGCGCTCGAGACCTATCCGGGGAAGATCATCAAGGGAAAAGTGGATTCCGTCGTCTGGGCGATGGGACAGGGACAGCTGGGGGCGAGCGGCACCATTCCGCTATCGACGCTCGCCAACCAGCCGCCCGGGCAGTTCGCGGTCAAGTTCGACCTGGCCGAGCGCGATCGAGATTTGTTCCTCGCAGCAGGCGCCGTGGGAACCGCGGCGATCTACACGCAGCACCTCGAGATGCTCCATATCATTCGAAAGGTGATCATGCGCGTCGGTTCGTACACCAATTACCTGATCCTCAAGCTGCATTGACGCCATGCGCATCGCACGGACATCCGCCGTCGTCCTCTGCGTGCTGACGATCGCGGGCTGCGCGCTGCCCGGCGTGCCGCCGCGCGACGAGATGGCGAAGCAGGCCCAGCCGAACCTGACCGTTCCGGCGCAATGGGTCGCCAAGGGCGGCACCGCTGTCCCGGTCACGGATAACTGGCTCGCATCGTGGAACGACGCGTCGCTCGACGCGCTGATCGCCGAAGCCATCGCCTACAACACGGACCTGCGGGCGGCCGCGGCGAGGGTGGACTTGGCCGCTGCCTACATGCGCGCGGCGGCCTCGCCGATCTGGCCGCAGGTGAATCTGGTCGCGCGCGGTGGTGGCAAGATGGGCGGCGACCCGTCCGGACTACAAGGCGTGGGACTTTTCGCGACCTGGGAGCTCGATCTCTGGGGTCGGGTTCGAGCGGAGAAGGCCGCGAGCGAAATGCAGTACGAGTCGGCGGCGCTCGACGAGGCCTACGCGCGCCAGTCCGTCGCCGCTCTGGTGGCCAAGGCGTGGGTGGTGGCGATCGAGGCGCGCCTCGAGAAGGGTCGCGCCGAGGAGATGCAGCAGACCGCCGAGCAACTTGCGTCGCTCGCTCGCGATCGCCTTCGAGTCGGCGTCGGCGACGAATACGAAGTCGCGCTCGCGCAGGCCAACGTCGAGTCGTTCCGCGATACCGTGCGCAGTCTCGCGCTCGCGTACGACAACGCGCTGCGTGCGCTCGAAACGTTGATCGGCCGCTACCCTGCGGCCATCGTCGGCGTGCGTGCCGTGCTGCCGCAGTGGCCGGGCGACGTACCGGTCGGACTTCCTTCTGAGCTCCTCGAGCGGCGCCCCGATCTGGTTGCAGCCGAGCGCCGCGTCGCCGCGGCGTTCTACCGCATCGAGGAAGCGAAGGCCGCCCGCCTGCCCCGCTTCTCGCTCGTCGCCAACCTGACGACGCTGTCTTCCGAAATGTTCGTCCTCAAGAGCCGTGACAATCC
>Ga0268266_10006358_pt1 | contig 10830 bp, 10 predicted proteins | sample KBSS13metaG_FD_190356 | JGI IMG/M metagenome (GOLD analysis project Ga0268266, IMG submission 190356) | Switchgrass rhizosphere microbial communities from Kellogg Biological Station, Michigan, USA - KBS S1-3 metaG (SPAdes) (version 2) | ecosystem: Host-associated > Plants > Roots > Rhizosphere... | reverse complement strand
CGCGCACTGGATGGACAAATAAATCGCCAGGCAGCGGCCATTTCCCGCCCTATAAGCCGCGCTCAGCCGCTCGCCTCCCGCGGCCGGGGACGCTAGTGTTTCCGTCGAATCGACCTGAGACACGAGGCCTTCCTTCATGACCATCCGCCTGCATCGCGGCGACCTGCCCGATCTGTCCCGCTACAAGGACTCCGTGGCGATCGATACCGAGACCATGGGACTTCACCCGCATCGCGACCGGCTTTGCGTGGTGCAGATGTCGAACGGCGACGGCACTGCCGATGTCATCCAGATCCCGAAAGGCCATACCGACGCGCCGAATCTGAAGGCGCTGCTGGCCAATCCGGCCGTCACAAAGATCTTTCACTTCGCGCGGTTCGATCTCGCGGCGCTCTACAACGCGTTCGGCGTGATGCCGCAGCCGGTCTATTGCACCAAGATCGCTTCGCGGCTGACCCGCACCTATACCGACCGGCACGGCCTGAAGGACCTGGTGCGCGAGGTCCTCAATGTCGACCTGTCGAAGCAGCAGCAATCGAGCGATTGGGGTTCGGAAAACCTCAGCGAAGCCCAGCTCGCCTATGCCGCGTCCGACGTGCTGCATCTGCATGCCTTGCGCGAGCGCCTCGACGCCATGCTTGCGCGCGAAGGCCGCGGCGATCTGGCGAAGGCCTGTTTCGACTTCCTGCCGACCCGGGCCAGGCTCGATCTGGACGGCTGGGAGGCCGAGGACATCTTCGCGCATTCGTGAACGAGGCCTTTTGAAGCGGCCATCCCGCCGCTTCCGCCCCGTTTCGGTCACACTCATAGCGCGTGTCCGGGCTGCATAATCCCGCGTTTGCGGGTAGAATGACGCTTTCTCTCCTCGCCCGGAGCAACGGTGACCTCGGCACAGAACCCCACTTACGACCCCGGACTGGAGGTCCGCTTCGCCGCGGCCGCCCGTCACAGTCGGATGGTGCGGATGCTGCGGGTCGCGGTCCCGGCGGCCGTGCTGCTGGCCCTGGCCGGTGTGCTGGGGATTTCGCTCTTCAACCCGTTCCGGATCACGGGGCTCGCGAAGCTGCCTGTCGACATGAGCAATCTCGTGGTGTCGGGCACCAAGATCACCATGGAAACGCCGCATCTGGCGGGTTTCTCGACCGACCAGCGTCCTTACGAATTATGGGCCAAGGCCGCGATCCAGGATCTGACCGACCCGGATCACGTCGAGCTCAAGACGCTGCGCGCCAAGGTCATGATGGAGGACAAGAGCTCGGTGACGATGGATGCCCGCACCGGCTATTTCGACAGCAAGCAGCAGCTGCTGGACCTGCGCAAGGATATCTTCCTGCAATCCTCGACGGGTTACGAGGCCAGGCTGTCGCAGGCCTATGTCGACATCAACAAGGGAACGGTGACGTCTGACGAGCATGTCGATGTCAAATTACTGAACGGTACGCTGACCGCCGACAAACTCAGGATCATCAACAGCGGCGAGATCGTTCGTTTCGAAGGCAACGTTGTGATGAATCTGATCATGGAAAGCCCGCCGGCGGCTGAACCCGAGCCGGAGCCGCCGCCACCGCCGAAGACGCGGTCCGTCAACGGCAAGTCCGCCAACACGAAATGAAATCAATGATGCAGTTTCTCCCGCGTAGTTTTGCGGCACCGGCGTTGGCGCTCGCGCTGGTCGCGGCCGGTGACGCGCTGGCACAAGGCGCCATGACCGGCGTGCCGAATGCGATGCAGGGCTTTTCGCAAAACCGCGACCAGCCGATTCAGATCGAGGCGGCATCGCTCGAAATGCGCGACAAGAAAAAGGAAGCGACCTTCTCCGGAAACGTGAAGGTCGTGCAGGGCGACACCACGATGACCTCGAAGACGCTGGTGGTGTTTTACGATTCCGGACCGGCGGCTGCGCCGGCGACGCCTGCGCCCGCCGCGCCGAAAGGATCGAAATCTGCATCCGCACCGGCATCGATGCAGTCCGCGACGCCAGGGCCTGGCGGCAGCTCTTCGATCAAGCGGCTCGAAGCCAAGGGCTCCGTCGTGGTCACCCAAAAGGATCAGGTCGTGACCGGGGACACCGCGATCTTCGATCCGCGAGCCAACCTGATCACCATGGCGGGCGGGGTCGTGCTGACCCAGTGCAAGAACGTGCTCAAGGGCGATCGCCTCAAGGTCGACATGACAACCGGCGTGTCGCGTGTCGAATCCGACAGCAACAAGGTGCAGGGCATGTTCATCCAGGGCCAGGATTGCGGCTCGAGCTCGAGCGGCGCGAAGTCGGCGCCGACACAGATGCCGTCGCTGATCCCCGGCAAAAAATAAGACAAATCAGTATCTTGAAGAATAGTTGAAGGCTCTACAGTTGAAGCCGGTGGTGCGAACCTGTATTTACTGGGCAGGGCGCACGGCGGGTGTTTCGCTGGGCAGGGGACATCCATTCATTCATGGTTCGCGGGTGAAGCGATTCGCCGGCGGATGCGTCGCGGAATCACCGTGAAAGGCGTAAGCGAAGCGGGATGGTGGATTTATTCGGCATGTTCCGTCGACGCCCCGCGAAACGCGGTGGCCCCGGGTTTGCGCGTTCGCGCGACGACATCACGGCAGTCGATGATTCCTTCGGCGATATGCTGACGAGCCCGGTGCGCGATGCGCCGCCGATGGCGCGCGTCGCCCCAGTGCCCGGCCTGGAATTGCCGCAGCCGCAGCCCGCCGCCGCGCCGCCGCGCGAACCTCGTCCCCGCGCGCAACCGCCCCGGCCCAAGAGCAACGCAAAGCCCACAGGCGGTGAAGCGCCGCATTTGCTCAAGCGGTCCGGCTTCCTTGCTGTGCACAGCGTGGAAAAGTCTTTTGGCACCCGCCAGGTGGTGCGCGGCGTCAGCATCTATGTCCGTCGCGGCGAGGCCGTCGGCCTGCTCGGCCCGAACGGCGCCGGCAAGACCACGGTGTTCTACATGATCACCGGCCTGATCAAGGCGGATCGTGGCGCCATCGAACTCGACGGCCACGACGTCACCAAGCTGCCGATGTATCAGCGCGCGCGGCTCGGCATCGGTTACTTGCCGCAGGAGGCCTCGATCTTTCGCGGCCTCACCGTGGAGCAGAACATCCGCGCCGTGCTCGAAGTGGTCGAGCCGAGCCGCAAGAAGCGCGAACGTGAACTCGACGCGCTGCTCGACGAATTCAACGTCACGCGGCTGCGCAAATCGCCGTCGATCGCGCTGTCCGGCGGCGAACGCCGTCGTGTCGAAATCGCGCGCGCGCTAGCCACGCGCCCGAACTACATGCTGCTCGACGAACCCTTTGCCGGCATCGATCCGATCGCGGTCGGTGACATTCAGGACCTGGTCCGCCATCTCACCAATCGCGGCATCGGCGTGCTGATCACCGATCACAATGTGCGCGAAACGCTGGGACTGACCGACCGCGCCTATATCGTTTATGCCGGGCAGATATTGACCGAGGGCAGCCCGGAAGAGATCGTCAACGACCCGGATGTACGCCGTCTTTACCTTGGCGAGGAATTCCGGCTTTAGCGCGCGAAGCGTCGAAGCGGCGCTGTTTTTCTATAAGATATTATTTCTGTTCAGCTATTTCTGGCGCCTCCGGACACGAAGCCGGTTCTATTTTGCGGATCGCGCCTTTAGCCCAATTTTTGCATACGTCAAGACGTGTACAACGGCATTGGACTAATATAAGCAAGAATCGGACCAACTTTCAGTGGATCGGTTCTTGGCTTCATGGCGCTTACGCAGAGATTAGAGTTCCGTCAGTCGCAATCGCTGGTGATGACGCCGCAGTTGATGCAGGCGATCAAGCTGCTGCAATTGTCGAATCTCGATCTGTCGGCGTTCGTCGAGGAGGAACTGGAGCGCAATCCGCTGCTGGACCGTGCCAGCGACGGCCCCGAGCCCCCGGTCGCGGGCGAGCCTGCGGCCGAGGGCGCCGAGTTCCATGATTCCGGCAGCTATGGCGACGAAGGTGGCAGCGATGCCTCCGAGATGGGCGCAGGCTCCGGCGGCGACGCCTTTGAGCCCGGCCAGGAGGATTGGCTGAACCGCGACCTCGGCAGCCGCACCGAGATCGAACAGACCCTCGATACCCCCCTCGACAACGTCTTCACCGAGGAGCCCGCCGAAGCCGCCGCGCGTGTCGCCCAGGACGCCGCACCCACCGCCTACACCGAATGGGGCGGCGGCGCCTCCAACGACGACGACTATAATCTGGAAGCCTTTGTCGCCGCCGAGGTCACGCTCGGCAGTCACCTTGCCGAACAGCTTGCGGTCGCCTTCAGCGGGCCCGCGCAGCGAATGATCGGTCAATATCTGATCGATCTGGTCGACGACGCCGGCTACCTGCCGCCGGATCTGGGACAGGCGGCCGAGCGCCTCGGCGCCTCGCAGGCGGACGTCGATGCCGTGCTGTCGGCGCTGCAGAAGTTCGATCCGCCCGGCGTCTGCGCGCGGAACCTGAGCGAGTGCCTCGCGATCCAGCTCCGCGAACTCAACCGCTACGACCCCGCCATGCAGGCGCTGGTAGAAAATCTCGATCTGCTGGCGAAGCGCGACATTGCGTCACTGCGCAAATTGTGCGGCGTCGACGACGAAGACATCACCGACATGATCGGCGAGATCCGCCGGCTCGATCCGAAGCCCGGACTGAAGTTCGGCTCGGCGCGCACGCAGACCATGGTGCCTGACGTCTATGTGCGCCCGGGTCCGGACGGCGGCTGGCATGTCGAACTGAACAGCGACACCTTGCCGCGCGTGCTGGTCAATCAGGTCTATTACACCGAGCTATCGAAGACGATCCGAAAGGACGGCGACAAATCCTACTTCAGCGACTGTCTGCAGAACGCGACCTGGCTGGTCCGCGCGCTCGATCAGCGCGCCCGCACCATTCTGAAGGTCGCCACCGAAATCGTGCGCCAGCAGGATGGTTTCTTCACGCACGGCGTTGCGCACTTGCGTCCGCTGAACCTGAAGGCGGTGGCGGATGCGATCCAGATGCATGAATCGACGGTGTCGCGCGTTACCGCCAACAAGTACATGGCGACCAATCGCGGCAGCTTCGAGCTGAAATATTTCTTCACCGCCTCGATTGCGTCGGCCGATGGCGGCGAGGCGCATTCGGCGGAGGCGGTCCGCCACCACATCAAGCAGCTGATCGATGCGGAAGCGCCGAACGCGATCCTTTCCGATGACACCATCGTGGAACGATTGCGCGAATCCGGCATTGATATAGCCCGCCGCACGGTCGCGAAATACCGCGAAGCGATGCGTATTCCTTCCTCGGTGCAGCGCCGCCGCGACAAACAGAGCATGCTTGGTAACGCACTTTCAGCTCCCGCTACTTCCTCCGACCGGTCCCGCGATACGGCTCCGGCCTGATTGCGTTCGCGTCAATTCGCGATAGTCTCGGTTCCCCCGAAGAGCCGATCCGGGAAAACCAGAGTAAGCGAGGCATCAAATGACCCTTCGAATCTCCGGCAAGAGCATCAGCGTCGGCGAGGCGCTCCGCTCGCGCGTCAACGATCGCACCGATGAGGTCTTGAGAAAATATTTCGACGGCAATTACTCCGGCCACATTACGCTGAGCAAGGATGGCTTCGGTTTCCGGACCGACTGCGCGCTGCACCTGGATTCCGGGATCACGCTGGAGGCCGATTCCAACGCCACCGATGCCTATGCCAGTGCCGATCAGGCGCTGCTGATGATCGAGAAGCGCCTGCGCCGTTACAAGAGCCGGCTAAAAGACCGTTCGGCCCGCAAGGCCTATGCAGCCTCCGCGGCGCTGGCGGAGATGGACGGGCCCGTGCTCGATGCGCCGAGCTATGTGATCGAGGCGCCGGCGGAGGGCGACGAGGAGGTGACCTCCTACAGCCCGGTGATCATTGCCGAGGCGACCACGTCGCTGAAGCGGCTTTCCGTCAGCGAGGCGGTGATGGAACTAGACCTCACCGGAGCGGCCTGCATCGTCTTTCAGCACGGCTCCAGCGGGCGGGTTAACATCATTTACCGCCGGACGGACGGCAATGTCGGCTGGGTCGATCCGCCGGCGGTAACCGCCTGACATTCATACCGGCGAGGATTGACCCCCATGGCCACCCTCCCTATGGTCCGCCGCCCCAAGGTAAGAGTGCAGGAACCCGTTCGTGGGAGTTGGCACCGGCCATGGGTTGGAGTAGAAGCCCCCAAATCGGGACCCGGGCCTAAACCCGCCTCCCGTCTCACCTTCTTGAAGCCACGGTTCTAGAACCTATTTCGCAACCTGACGGTTCAATTCACCTCGGAACGCCCAATGACGATTACCGATCTGGTCGCACCCGAGGCGATTCTCCCCGCTTTGAAGGTCATCAGCAAAAAACAGGCACTTCAGGAACTGGCCGCGCGCGCGTCCGCCCTTACCGGCCAGAACGAACGCTCCGTGTTCGAGGTGCTGTTGCAGCGGGAGAAACTGGGCACCACCGCCGTCGGCTACGGGGTTGCCATCCCACACGGCAAGCTGCCCAAACTGGAAAAGCTGTTCGGCCTGTTCGCCCGGCTTGAGCGCCCGATCGATTTCGAGGCGATGGACGGCCAGCCAGTCGACCTGATCTTCCTGCTGCTGGCACCGGAAGGCGCGGGCGCCGATCATCTTAAGGCGCTGGCGCGAATCGCGCGGCTGTTGCGCGACCAGGACGTAGCCAAGAAGCTGCGCGCCTCACGCGATGCCCAGGCGATCTATTCGGTGCTGGCGCTGCCGCCGGCCAGCGCGGCCTAGCCCTTCCAGGCGGAACAGCGCTTTCTCCGGCTGGCAGCAGCTGGATAAACGCAATTTTAAGCCAAATAACAGCTATTTCGTCCGCTGGGATTTTTTCATTTTTTGCCCGGGGACATTGCCATGACGCTGCGGCTTTCGATTTCGCGCGCGATATTGATTTTTGGACTGGTTACCGCATTGGGCCTCGGGGCCGTGATTGCCACCAGCGTCTACGGGCTGTCACAGCTCAAAGTCGGTGGTCCGCTCTACAACCAGCTCAAGCTCGGCAATGACCTGATCGCCGACATCCTGCCGCCGCCGGAATACGTCATCGAAGCCTATCTCGAGTCGACCCTCGTGCTGCACGATCCGGCTCAGCTTCCGGCGCATCGTGACCGGCTGGCACAGCTCAAAAAGGAATATGACGAACGGCACGAATTCTGGGTGAAATCCGATCTCGACCCGGTGTTGAAGACCAAGCTCGTGGAAAAATCCCACAACGAGGTGACGCGCTTCTGGACTGCGATCCAGGAGGGTCTGCTGCCCGCATTGGCCAAGGCCGACAACGCCGCGGCGGCGAAATCCTATGCGGAGATCGCCGCGCGCTATGCCGCGCACCGCGCCATCATCGACGACATCGTCAAGCAGACCAACGATCAGAACGCGGCGACAGAGGTCGCGGCGACCGAACGCGTCAGCATGTTCACGTGGTTGCTGTGGGGCGTTTCCGGGGTGGTATTTCTCATCATCGGCGCGGGGGTGTTCGGCGTGGCATTCGGGGTCATTCGCCCGATCGCGGCCATGACTGACGTGATGAAGGGTCTCGCCGGTGGCGACCTCGATGTCGCGGTGCCGTCGCTCAACCGCGGCGATGAAGTGGGCGCGATGGCGCGCGCGGTCCAGGTGTTCAAGGACAACGCGCTTCGTGTTCAGTCGATGGAGGCGGAGCAGGCCGGCCTCAAGCTGAAGGCGGAAGGCGACCGCAAGGCCGCGATACAGCAGATGGCCGACGGCTTCGATTCGGCGATCGGAAAGATCATCCAGACCGTGTCGAGCGCCTCGTCCGAACTCGAATCGTCTGCCGGACAACTGACCAAGACCGCTGAAGTGACCCAGGTGCTTTCGGCAACCGTCGCCACCGCCTCGGAGCAATCCTCTGCCAACGCGCAGTCCGCCGCGGCGGCCGCGGAGGAGATGGCCTCATCGGTGTCGGAGATCAGCCGTCAGGTGCAGGATTCGCACAAGATATCGCAGGAGGCGGTGAGCCAGGTCGAGCAGACCAACGCGCGGATTGCCGATCTCGCCCAGTCCGCCAGCCGGATCGGCGAAGTAGTCAAGATGATCAGCGCGGTCGCGGAGCAGACCAACCTGCTGGCGCTGAACGCCACGATCGAAGCGGCGCGTGCCGGTGAAGCGGGACGCGGCTTTGCCGTCGTCGCATCCGAGGTCAAGGCGCTTGCCGCACAGACCGCGAAAGCGACCGAGGAAATCAGCGAGCAGATCGGACAGATGCAGTCGGCCACCAATCAGTCGGTGTCGGCGATCCAGGAGATCGGTGGCACGATCGGTCGCATCGCTGAAATCTCGCAGGCGATCGCCGCAGCGGTGGAAGAGCAGGGCGCCACGACGCAGGAAATCTCGCGCAACGTGCAGCAGGCGGCGCAGGGAGCCACGCAAGTCGCGGGCAGCATTACCGACGTCAACCGCGGAGCGACCGATACCGGCACGGCATCGACGCATGTGCACGGGCTGGCCCGGTCGCTGCTGGGACAGAGCAATCATCTCAAGGGTGAGGTGGAGAAATTCCTCTCGACCGTGCGCGCGGCCTGAAATCGAAGCCGGACCTTGTCGCAATGGAGCGCCGCGCTGGCACGCGAGGCGCACCGTTGTTCATGTCGCGGGGTCGTCAAGCCGCAGGACGACGACCAGACCGTCGATCGGCGAGTTGCCGATATATTCGTGGGGCGCGCGCCGCATTGTCTCGATGCGCAGTCCATACGCCGCGGCGGTCCGCTCGACATAGGCCGGCCCGTGCCGAAAGCATCCGCTCTGCGCAAGGCCATTGAGCGTGCCGACCGCGACTGCTTCGGAATCGTCATCGTTTGGAAAAAGAGTGCAGGCCAGCCGGCCTCCTGGGCGCAGGCATTTCGCCGCGGCATCGAAAACGGGGGCAAGGTCGCTGAAATGAATCAGCGTCGCTGCGCTGGCGATGATGTCGCAGCTCCGTGGATGGCGGCCGAAATATTCCAGCAAGTCGCCGCGGTGCAGCTTGTCATAGATCTTCTTTTGTCGCGCCTGCGTCAGCATCGGCTCCGACATGTCAACGCCGATCAGGCACACGGCCTTGCCGCGAACGAGTTCGCCGACCAGGCCGGTGCCGCAGCCGGCATCGACAATTGTCTCGACGCGGCCGGAGTTCAATTCGTCCAGCGCCGCAGCGACGAGCCGGTGGCCCTGATAGCCCGTGGGGCTCGTCGAGCCTTCGTCCCATCCGTGGGCGCGCGAGGCGTATAGTCGCTCGACGTGACGATCGGAAGCGCGTTCAGGTAAAGGAGCGCCCGCGGCGGCCAGCAGCATCGCTATCTCGTCGTGGTCCGCTGGATTGCGCGACAGGTGGACTTCGAAGCATACCCGGGCCTCAGCGAGGCAATTTGCTCGCGCGAGGAAGATGCCGAAGTTCTTGTGGGGAAATCCGGTCGCCGCCGCCGCGCGTCCCAGGATCTCCGCTTGCTCGGAGGCTTCCGGGATTTTCCCCTGATCGAGCAGTGCCATCCCGAGCTTGATGCGCGCCTGCCAATTCAGCGGATCGATCTGCAATACCCTATGAAGGCTGAGTTCAGCCTCGTCATGCACTCCGAGTTTCGCAAGATTGAGGGCGAGCCCGAAATGGCCTTCGATAAAGGAAGGGTCCAGTGCGATGGAGTGCCGATACAGAAGGTCGGCCTGCTGAAGCTGATTTTGCGCGGCGAGCGCCCGCGCGAGGTTGTATACGACGCGCGCGTCCGCGGGAACGATCCTGGCGGCGCTGACGAAATGCGCTGTCGCTTCGGCAAGCCGACCGCTGTCGAGCAGGATCGCGCCGAGATTGTTGTGAGCGTCGGCATAGGCGGGATCGAGTGCGATCGCCTCGCGATACTTCTGTTCGGCTTCGCTTCGCCGTCCCTCCTGGTGGTGGAGTTCAGCGAGCCCGGCAAGGTCCCTCGGATTCTTGCTCTTCGACAGGTTTCGGCGCTGGGCGCGATTCATGATTGGGCTCCCCTCAAGCCGCGCATTTAGGGGGCATCATGGTTAGTGAACGGTTAATTCATGATCGCATCGGCCGTCGCCTGCCGCCGATGCAGACTTCAAAAAGATACGGGCGTCTGCTCCCGGCCGGAAACAGACACCCGTATGTCACGAATTCAGATGTAGCTCACCGGTCAGCCGCCAATGGCTGCACGCAGTGACCAGCGCCGCTGGGTCAATGCACGCTGACGGCTTGAAGCTCGTTGCTCCACGCATTGGCGATCGCGGCTTCCCGGCTGTCGGTCAGCATGATCGGGGTGCCGTCGGCGGCGTGCAGGGCAAACAGTTTCAGGCCCGGCGCGATCTTCGGCGCCTGCGGAAACAGTCCCGGCACGTCCTCGGAACGGACTTGCTTCACGTAGGCAATATGCCCCTCACCAAGATGGGCCAGTGCCTCGGCGGAAACCTTTTCGGGTTCGAACGTCACACTCACTTCACTCATGGTCTCGACTCCTTCTGGGTCTAAGCGGTCGAGTCCGCTACTTGTTCCATTATTCGTGCTCATTGATAGCTATTGTCTTAACGACCCTTTCAGGCTCCGGCCTGGCAAGGTCGATCGACAGCAGCCCGTTTTTCAGATCCGCGCCCAGCACCAGCATCCCCTCCGCCAGCACGAAAGTGCGCTGGAAGTGGCGCGCGGCGATGCCGCGATGGATGTATTGCCGGGCCTTGTCGTCCTGCTGGCGGCCCCGGATCACGAGCTGGTTTTCCTCAGTAGTCACATCGAGTTGGTCGCGGGTAAAACCCGCCACTGCGAGCGTGATCCGCAGGCGTTCGGGTTGACCGTTGGCACGGTCGCACCGCTCGATGTTGTAG
>Ga0268266_10006357_pt1 | contig 10831 bp, 9 predicted proteins | sample KBSS13metaG_FD_190356 | JGI IMG/M metagenome (GOLD analysis project Ga0268266, IMG submission 190356) | Switchgrass rhizosphere microbial communities from Kellogg Biological Station, Michigan, USA - KBS S1-3 metaG (SPAdes) (version 2) | ecosystem: Host-associated > Plants > Roots > Rhizosphere >... | reverse complement strand
TTTTCGAGCAATTGACCGGCGCCTGGGACGTGCTGCGCACAATGACGCCCAGCGAATACACCGAATTCCGCGATTCGCTTGGCCAGTCCTCCGGTTTCCAGTCCTGGCAATACCGCGCGATCGAGTTCCTGGCCGGCAACCGCAACCTTGCCATGCTCAGGCCGCACGCCCACCGCGAAGAAATCGTCGCGCGGCTGGAAGAAATTCTTGCGGAGCCCAGTCTTTATGACGCGGCACTGCAACTCCTGGCGCGCAACGGTTTCGACATCGGCGACGACGCTGGCCGCAGCAATTGGCGCGACGGGCGCAGCGAAAGCCCGAAAGTGCTGGCGGCATGGAAGGCCGTCTACTCGGCGCCCGAGGAGCACTGGATGCTCTACGAGCTCGCCGAGAAGCTGGTCGACTTCGAGGACTATTTCCGGCGCTGGCGGTTCAATCACGTCATCACGGTCGAGCGGATCATCGGGCTGAAGCGCGGCACCGGCGGTACGGCCGGCGTTTCCTATTTGCGCAAGATGCTGGAGGTCGAACTGTTCCCCGAACTCTGGAAAGTACGCACCGAGCTCTAGGCGGAGATTTTTGATGCACACCATCCTGCAGCCCGAGGGCTGGGCCAAACCGAGCGGCTACGCCAACGGCATCGCGGCGCGCGGCCGCACGGTTTTTGTCGGCGGCCAGGTCGGCTGGACGGGCCAGGGCAAATTCGAGACCGACGATTTTGTCGGCCAGGTCAGGCAAACGCTCGCCAATATCGTGGCCATCCTCGCCGAAGCCGGCGCCGGACCTCAGCACATCACCTCGATGACCTGGTATTTTGTCGACAAGGCCGAGTATCTCGCGAATTTGAAGGGCATGGGCGAGGCCTATCGCGAGGTGATCGGCCGGCATTATCCGGCGATGGCGGCGATGCAGGTGGTTGCGCTCATCGAGGATCGCGCCAGGGTCGAGATTCAGGCCACCGCCGTCGTGCCGGACTGACCGCGGCGGAAAGATTTGCAATGAGCCAGACCGCTTCTCCCAGCGTCTCCGGAGAGTTTGAGGATGGCGTGCTCGTCATCGTCATCGACAACCCGCCCGTGAATGCCATGTCGGCTTTCATACGGGCTGGGTTGAACGCGGCAATCCGCCACGCCGAAGAGGCCGGCGAGATCGAGGCCGTAGTCATCACCGGCGTCGGGCGCAATTTTGTTGGCGGCGCCGACATCAAGGAATTTGGCGCGCCCATGGCCGAGCCGACGCTGCCAGGGATCATCGAGCGGATCGAAGCCAGCAGGAAACCCGTTGTCGCGGCAATCAATGGCGCAGCGCTCGGCGGCGGCCTTGAGATCGCGCTCGGCTGTCATCATCGCATCGCTGCGGCCGAGGCCAAGTTGGGTCTGCCCGAAGTCAGGCTTGGCATCGTGCCTGGCGCCGGCGGCACGCAACGGCTGCCCCGCCTTGCCGGCCCGGGGGCAGCGGTCGAGTTGATTACCAGCGGCCGCATTATCAGCGCTGACGAAGCACTGTCGCTGGGCATCGTCGATCGCCTGGCAGCAAGCGACCTCATTGCCGAGGCAACCGCCATTGCGCGCAGTCTTGTCGGCCAGCCGGCGCGCCGCACCGGCGAGCTTGCGGTACCGGCTGTTGACGCCGCCGCCTTCGACGCCGCGTCGACAAAAGCTCTGTCGCGCATGCGCGGGCAAGCGGCGCCAGTCGAGGCTGTGCGTCTGGTTCAGGAAGCAGGACAGCGCTCGCTACCGAACGGGCTGGCCGAGGAACGCGCCACTTTCTTGCGTCTGCGCGACTCCGATCAGGCCAAGGCGTTGCGCCATGTCTTTTTCGCCGAGCGCGCCGCTGCGAAGGTAGCGGGCCTCGAGGGCGTCACGCCACGGCCGGTCGAGACAATCGGTGTCGTCGGCACCGGGCTGATGGGGTCGGGTATTGCGGTCGCGGCACTCGATGCCGGCTATCGCGTCATCGGCGTGGAGCAGACCGAAGACGCCGCCGCCAAGGGGCGCGATCGCATCGTTGCCTTGCTCGATCGCGCGGTTAAGTCCGGGCGTCTCGACGTGAGCGGACGGGCTGCCCGACTGGACCGGCTCGTGGTTACGGCGGATATCGGGCAACTGTCCACCGCCGATCTGGTCATCGAAGCTGTGTTCGACGACCTCGCCGTAAAGTCGGAGCTGTTCGCTCGGCTGGGCGAGATCGTGCGGCCCGATACTATCCTCGCGACCAACACCAGCTATCTCGATCCAGACGCACTCGCCGCGGTCACCGCAGGGCCGGAGCGCGTCGTCGGACTGCATTTCTTTTCGCCGGCCAACATCATGCGGCTGGTCGAGGTAGTCCGCTGTGCCAGGACAGCGCCCGAAGTACTGGCGACCGGCATCGCCGTGGCGCGCAAGCTCGGCAAGCTGCCGGTAGTCTCGGGCGTCTGCGAGGGCTTCATCGGCAACCGCATTTTTTCCACCTATCGCCGCGAGGCCGAGTTCCTGGTCGAGGACGGCGCGCTGCCGCACGAGATCGATGCGGCGATGGAAGGTTACGGCTTTGCCATGGGCCCGTTCGCCGTGTTCGACCTCGCCGGGCTGGAGATTGCCTGGGCACGGCGCAAGCGCCAAGCAGCGACGCGCGATCCGGCGGTCCGCTATGTCGATATCGCCGATCGCCTCTGCGAAACCGGCCGCTTCGGCCAGAAGACAGGCCGCGGCTGGTACGCCTACCCCGAAGGCAAGCGCACCGTCGATCCTGACGTCACCGCCCTGATCGAAGCCGCGCGATCGGGCAGGGGCATCACGCCGCGCAACGTGCCTGCGCAAGAAATTATCGCCTGCCTGCTCGCGGCGATGGCTGGCGAAGGCAAGGCAATCCTGGCCGAAGGCATTGCCGAACGCGCCAGCGACATCGATCTTGTGCTGATCAACGGCTATGGCTTTCCCGCCTACAAAGGCGGTCCGATGTTTGCGGCGGGGTGAATCCGGCCGGTTCGAAGCGCACGGCGTTGACGCTGGCTAGCGCAGCGCGATTGCCAGCGCCGTGAGCACGTCAGCCGCCGCGCATCCCGCCTTCACGCTGAACGTTCCGGGCAGGAACGACTCGCTGGGAGCATCATTCCAAATTCGACCTCTCATATATGTGTGTGGCGTTATGAGTATACGGCCTTTTGAGGCGTTGGTGCATGGATCGTCGTGGTGCTACAATTTGGCCTTTGATGGTGTGTGTTATGCAGTCGCCGCCGTTTTGGCTTTGCTACGAGCGGATCTCGGGCGCGCCGTGCTGAGCATTTGGTTAAGAATGGCGATCTCGGGCTGTTGAGCGGCAAATGAACGGGCGCGCAAACGTTGTCCGACGCAGCTCTTGTATCGGCCGATTGCGGTCTCAACCAAGGCCCGTTTGGCTTAGTCGTTGGACGCCTGCCATTTCAGGCGACGGGCAGTCTGGATGAATGCGACATGAAGTTCGCGTTGGCTCGGTGGCTGCGCATCGGCACGGGCCACCGCCGAAAGCTTAGAGAGAATGGCACGAATATTTTTCCTCATAATTTGCGGTCTGATCAGCGTGTTTGCAGTGAGTTGGCAAGCCGAGGCCGAAAACAATCCGGTTTGGCAGCCGCCGAGCGGCGTCCAGCAAATTTCAATCTGGCCGCATGAGGCGCCAGACATGGACGATGTCTCGCTCCCACCGGAAAGTTTGAAGCCGGGAACACAGACGATCCTTAATGTCACCAATCCGACAATGACGATCTATCCGCCCAAGGGTAAGAACACCGGCGCTGCGATAGTGGTGTTTCCCGGTGGCGGGTTTCGTGTTCTGGCGATGGACCTGGAGGGCACCGAGATCTGCGATTGGATAACGGCCAATGGCATAACCTGTGTTCTTCTCAAATATCGAGTACCGGGAAGCGATGATTATTGGGACACCGAATGCCGTTGCCGGATTACACCCAAGATACGCCGCGCCCTTCAAGACGCCCAACGCACAGTTCGACTTGTCAGAGCACGCTCGCAGGCGTTGAATGTTGATCCGCACAAAATTGGTGTGATCGGGTTTTCCGCTGGCGGGTTTCTGGTGGCGGAAACAAGCAATATTTTGGAGCCCAACTATTCACCCGTGGATGAGGCAGACAGGTTGAGCAGCCGACCGGACTTCGCTATCGCCGCTTTCCCAGGGCATATGTGTTTTGACTCCGGACAACCGCGGCGTACGAATTTTGAGGTTACGAAGGCAGCTCCGCCAACATTCCTCGTGCACGCGCGCGATGACGACGTAGATAATGTGTGCAATAGTCAAGTCTATGCGGAGAAGTTGAAGAAAGCTAATGTGCCTACTGAACTACATATCTTTGATGAGGGTGGTCATGCGTTTGCACTGCGAAAACCTGATCTGCCAATCGGGCAGTGGCCCAATCTGGTAGTCGTCTGGTTAAAGAAAATGGGCATGTTGTCATAGGTTTTGGCGGAGCTATACAGATACCAAGGTGCTGTACGGCCTTGCCGAAGCTGATCATCTTCCCATCGGAATTGTCCGGATCGTATTCCGGCAATTCGAGGCGCCGAGCGGGCGAGCGACGTCGATCTGGTTGTCATCAACGGCTATGGCTTTCCCGCCTATAAGGGCGGACCGATGTTTGCCGCTGGGATAGAGTGATTGATCTGCCGATCGGGCCGCGCTGTCTTTGGCAGCAGCCCTAAGATGGCTGGGCGCAAACCCGATGACGCGTTTGAACGCTCGGCTGAACGAAGCTTCCGACTCGTAGCCAAGTCGACGGGCAACCACCGCTATCTTGAGCCGGTCGCGAACCAGCCATTGCCGCGCCTGATGCATGCGGACCTGGGTCAGGTAGCGCGCTGGCGTCTCGCCGACGATGGTCGCGAAGCGCTCGGCAAATCCCGACCGTGAGGCGCCCATCACGCGGGCCAGCGCCGCGACCGTCCAGTCGCGGTTGGGCTCGAGATGAATCGCCGACAGAACCCGCCCGATTTCCGGGTTGCGGACGGCGGCGATCCATCCGGTCGCTTCGCCGCAGCCGCTTTCAACCCACGCCCTGATGATGCTTGCCGCGACGACATCGGCCAGCCGTGCGAGGATCCCGCCCGAGCCGATGCGCTGCATCTCCACCTCGTCGGTCATTGCCTGCAGCATATTGAGAAATCCCGGCTGATTGGCGGCGAGGTCACATCCGCGCATCACATCCGGCATCATTGCCAATAGCGGATGCAGCCCGTCGAGGTTGAAACGCATGCTGCCGCAAAACAGCAACGTTTTCGGGCCATCGGCGCCGCCCCGGACATCAAGGATGTCCTTGCTCACCTCTTCGATCGAATAGCCGTCGAGCGGAACGGCGGGAATATTCGGAGCGCTGGCGAGAACATGCTCGCCGCCGCGGGGCAGCAACACGGCATCGCCTGGGTTGAACTCGATCCACTCCTTGCCGGGCGTCAGCAGCCAGCATTTTTGCCGGCCAATGAAATGGAACCGCGCGGCAGGTTGCTGCGGGAACACGATGCCCCACGGCGCCGCCAGTTCGCAGCGCCCATAGTCGACGCCATCGAGCCGAAGCCCGCGCAGCATCTCGCTCAAGGGATCGACAGTGGGAGCACGTTTGGACGAACGGTCAAGCATTATGGCGTTTCTAGCATGGAAACTCCAAACGGTCACCCAATATGTTCAACACCGCCACGAGTGGAGATTGCCATGACCGAATTCGCTACCGATGCGGACGCCGTCGTTCCCGCCGAGCCGAGCGCCGAGATCGCCCCGGCCTGGGGTGCCATCGTCTCGCTTTCGTTGGGTGTCTTCGGTCTGGTGACAGCCGAGTTCCTGCCGGCCAGCCTGCTCACGCCATTGGCCACCGATCTTCACATCACGGAGGGCGCCGCCGGGCAGGCTGTCACGGCGACCGCAATCATCGGCGCAATCGCTGCCCCGACGATGGCGATCATCACCAAGCGGCTGGACCGACGCGTGGTGATGTGGACCTTGACAGCATTGCTAATCGCCTCGAACTTCCTGGCCGCCTCGGCGTCCGATCTCACCACTTTGCTGCTGGCGCGCGTCACGCTTGGAATAAGCCTCGGCGGCTTTTGGTCGATGGCCGCCGCCATGGCCATGCGGCTGGTGCCGATGCGCCTGATGCCGCGTGCCATGTCCATCATCCTGACCGGCGTGTCTGTCGCGACCGTCTGCGCCGCCCCTGTCGGCGCTTATGTCGGCGAGATCTGGGGCTGGCGAGCCGCGTTCTTCATCGCTGCAGCAGTCGGCGCGGTAGCGCTGCTCGCGCAGGTGCTAACAATCCCGAGGCTTGCGCCGATCGGCTCGCCTGGGCTTCGCACCTTGCTGGGCTTGATGAAGCTGCCGAGAATCCGGATCGGGCTGTTGGCCGTGCTGCTGATTGCCTCAGGTCACTTTGCCGGCTTCACGTACATCCGCCCGTTTCTGGAGCAGGTCCCCATGCTCGGCATCGAGTCGATCTCGCTGGTCCTGTTGGCGTATGGCGTTGGCGGCTTCTTCGGCAACTTCGCCGGCGCCTTCGCGATCGAGCGCAGCCTTAGAGCTGCGGTGGCTCTGGCGCCCTTGTTGATTGGCACGACCGCGTTGACGCTGATTGCCTACGGCTCGGTGCCGCTGGTTGCGATGGTCGCGGTCGCCATTTGGGGCTTCGCCTTCGGCGCGGTTCCGGTCGGCCTGCAAACCTGGATGGCGCAAGCAGCAGGCGATCAGGCCGAAAGCGGCGGCGGCCTGTTCATCGCAACATTCCAGATAGCCATTGCAACCGGCGCCATTCTGGGCGGCCTGCTCGTCGACACGTCGGGCGCCTCCGGCGCCATCGCCTATTGCGGTGCGGCAACGCTGCTCGCGGCCATCGCCGTGTTCGTGCTAGGTGGTCAACGCCAAACGGGCTGATCCGGGACGAGGATTGCGATGACCGATGTCGACGGTGAAGGTGGTGTCGTGCTGATCAACGTTTTCACTGTCGAGCCGGCCAACCAGCAGCGATTGATCGACCTCCTGACCCGTGCGACCGACGGCTTCGTGAACCGGGCGGCGGGCTTCATCTCCGCGACGCTCCATCGCAGCGTCGATGGCACCAGGGTGACGATGTACGCGCACTGGCGCAGCGCCGAGGACTATCAGGCAATGCGCGGCGATCCCGGCCCGTTGCCGTTCCTGCAGGAGGCGCTCACCTTCGCCAGCTTCGAGCCCGGCATGTACGAGATCGTCCGCAAATTCACGCCTGTCGGCTAAATGCGCCCGAGCCGCCCCCTTCAATCGTCGACCACTGCCTCGGCTTCGATCTCGACCTCGTAGTCGCCGATCAGGCCGCCGGCCTCGACCATCGTATTCGCGGGCTTGATCTCGCCGAACACGCGGCCATGGGCGCGTGATACCGGCTCCCATTGCAAGGCGTCGCGCAGATAGATGCGGGTCCGCACGACGTCTTCCATGCTGCCGCCGAGCGCGCTGATCGACGCCGCGATCTTGTCGAGAATGTAAGTGGTCTGTGCGCCGGGATCACCGGGCGCGACACAGCGGTCGGCAGCATGCGTCGCGGTCGTGCCGGAAACGCGGATCGTGTCCTTGACCCTGACTGCACGGCTGTAGCCGGCGATCGGCTCCCACACGCTGCCCGACGAGACACGTCGCCGTCCCGGCCGGCCGGGCACTGGCTTCGCAGTGAAGATCGACGGGATTGCATTGAGATGGTGACTGAGGTCGCCGGACGCGGTGAGGTAAGGTGGACGGCGGTATTCGTCGCCGCAATCGCCGGGGATAGGCGTCGCTCCCGCGAACGTCTGGTCGAGCAGCACCTTGTCCTCGGCGTCGAGCGCGAAGCCGAATATGCCGAGATTGTCGGCGCGGTGCTCGCGCTCGGTGATGCGCGCGCCGATGATTGCCGCGGCCACGGCCCCATGCTCCAGCACCCAGCGCGTCGCAACGTTGGATATGGATACGCCATACTTCGCGGCGATGGCGCTGGCCGCGCCGAGGATTCGTTGGACGACGCTCCAGCCGCCGGCCGCATCGATGAAGCGCTTGTATTTGGAACGGCTCCAATCGGCGATTGCGGTGGGCTCGGGCTGACCAAGCCATTTGCCCGACATGAAGCCGCCGCATAGCGTGCCGTAGGCGAGCAGCTTGACGCCCTTGTCCCCGCACAGCGTCGCAAGCAGGCCCGCCGCACGGCGGTCGACGAGCGAGAACGAAACCTGGTTGGTGGCGACCGGCACGCCGTCGGCCAGCGCCAACGCTAGATGAGCGGCGTCGAAATTGGTGACGCCGATCGCGCCGATCAGTCCTTCTTCCTTTAGACGGGCCATTTCGTGTAGCGCATCGAGCCAGGCCGGATGCTCGAAGGTCCACCAATGGAACTGCAGCAGGTCGACTTTCTCGACGCCGAGCCGGTCGAGCCGTTCCTGCACGCCCTTGCGCACGATTTCTGACGTCATCGGCCCGGGCTCGGGGCACCATTTGGTGAAGGCGATCGGCCGCTTGCCGCCAGCATAGTGCGCCAGCAGCCGGCCGGTGATCAGCTCGGCGCTGCCATAGTGGTCGGCCATGTCGAACGTGTCGAAACCGGCCTTCGCATAGGCGTCGAGCGCATCGGCTGCCTCGTCGGCATCGAGAGTCGAGCCATCCTTCTCCAAATCGGCCACTTGCCACAGCCCGCAGACAAGCCGGCTTATGGAAAGCCCTTCACCGATCGTCGTGCGCTCAGGAATTTGCATGCTTGGAACTCTCGCTGGCTGCAATCGGCCTGGTGCGGACAAATTTGCCGAGATGGCGCGACACCACGCGCTCCTCGCCCAGAATGCCGCGTGGACGCAACAGCAGGATCGCGCATAGCGCGACGCCGATCATGACGATCTGCAGCGATGCGGCGCGTGCCTGCTGGCCGGCCGGAAACAGGTCGGCAACCAGCCCGGCCGAGCCTGCCCATATCGCCCATACCAGTACCGCGCCGAGAATGGCGCCGCGATTGTTGCCCGAGCCGCCGACGATGAGCATCGCCCAGACCTGAAAGGTCAGCATCGGCATGTAGTTGTCCGGCGCGATGAAGCCGATGAAGTGCGCTTGCGCAGCGCCCGCCAGCCCCATGATGCCGCCACCGATGGCAAAAGCCTGCAGCCTGAATTTCGTCGCGTTCTTGCCGAGCGCGCGCGCTGCCTGCTCGTCCTCGCGGATTGCCCGCAGTACCCGCCCCCATGGGCTGCGAACCAGCCGCTCCAGCGCCAGGTACAGCAGGATGACGACCACGCCGAGCACCGCAAGATTGAGCAGGTTGAACAACAGCGGGTCGCCGGCAAGCGATGCGAATGGCCGCGGAATGAAGCCAATGCCGAATGGCCCGCCGGTCACCGGCTCGGCGTTGAGCGCGATGAGCTGCACGGTGACCGCGACGCCGAACGTGGCGATTGCCAGATAGTCGGCTCTCAGCCTGATCGTCAGCGCTCCGACGAGAAACGACACGAATCCCGCAGCCAACGCTCCGCCCAGCCAGCCAAGCGGCATCGGCAGGTCGAAGCCGCCAAGGCGATTGGCGGCATCCGGTGTGGTCAACAACGCCGAGACGTAGGCGCCGATCGCCACAAAGCCGGCGACGCCGACATTGAACAGTCCGGTCTGGCCCCACTGCACGTTGAGGCCGAGGCACATGATGGCGTAGGTCAGCGCCATGGTCAGGAAGAAGCAGGCATAGCCGACCAGCTCGACGCTCACTCCGGCCTCCCGAACAAGCCTTGCGGCCGCAGCAGCAAGACCAGCACCAGGATGGCGAAGGCGATCGCCGCCCGCCATTCCGCACCGATCAACTGCACTGCGAACGCCTCGGCAAGGCCGACGATCAGGCCGGCAAGCATGGCGCCGGGCACGCTGCCGATGCCGCCGAGGATCGCCGCGGCGAACAGGGGCAACAGCAGGTCGAGACCCATTTGCGGGCGGATCTGTACCAGCAGCCCGGCACTGATCCCGGCGACGCAGGCAAGCGCGGCGCCGAGCAGCCAGACGACACGGATCACGTGCCGCACCTCGATGCCGACGACGCCGGCAAGCTGCGGATTTTCGCTGACCGCGCGCATCGAGCGGCCGATCGCTGTCCGTGTGAGAAGCTGATGCACGGCAACAACGAGTACGGCCGAGACGGCGAGGGACAACAGCTGATCGGGGGTCGCCCTCAGTCCGCCGCCGAGCGGCAGCGCGATCTGCAGCGCCTGGGTGTAGTAAGCCGGCTTGGAGGTAGCGATAAATTCGAGCAGGCTGCGCAGCGTCAGCGCGGCGCCAAAGCTCGCCATCACCATGATGATGACCGTGCTCTTGCGGTCGCGCAGCCGCCCGAACAGCAGCGCGTCGACCAGCAGCGCCAACCCGCCGGTCAGCACGACGGCCACGACCGCGGCGATCGGCAGCGCCCAGCCGAATGAGAACGGGCCGATCGGTGCCAGCAGTGCGCTCGACATCGCGCCGAGCGCACTGGCAACAGCGAGCGCGAAATAGGCCCCCCAGGACAGGAATTCGCCATGCGCAAAATTGGCAAAGCGCAGGATCGAATAGGTCAGCGTCACGCCGATCGCGCCAAGCCCGATCATGGCGCCGGTGATAAGACCGTCCATTAGCGCCTGCGGGTTCATGCTGCCGGCGCCTTCTGGCGGACGCCGAGATAGAGCTCGGCGACTACAGGATCATCGGCGAGCGTCGCGGCAGGTCCCTCATGGCGCACCACCCCTTCGACCAGGATGACGGCGCGGTCGGCGATCGCCAGTGCGGCCTTCACGTTCTGCTCGACCAGGATGATGGTGACGCCGGTCGCGTTGATCGCCTTCAGCTTGGCGAACACCTCCGCCACGATTTTCGG
>Ga0268266_10006352_pt1 | contig 10833 bp, 8 predicted proteins | sample KBSS13metaG_FD_190356 | JGI IMG/M metagenome (GOLD analysis project Ga0268266, IMG submission 190356) | Switchgrass rhizosphere microbial communities from Kellogg Biological Station, Michigan, USA - KBS S1-3 metaG (SPAdes) (version 2) | ecosystem: Host-associated > Plants > Roots > Rhizosphere >... | reverse complement strand
CCGCACACCACTTGGACAACAGAGGATGCCTTCACGGTTTCGCGCGTTTCGTGTGTTTCGTGATTCTCGCGTCGTGAATCACGTGTTCAGACACCATCCTCCAGCGCTCGCTCGAAGGCGGCGGCGCGCTCGCGGTTGCCGAGAATCCCTGGAATGCCGGCGCTCGGGGGCAGCTCGGCGCCGCGATCGATGGCGGGGACCGCCAGATCGAGCTCGGGGCCTTCCGCGCGTCCCGTCAGGACGACGCGGATTGGATGAAACAGCGCTTTCCCCTTTTGACTCGTACGCGCCTTGACGCGGTTCGCGACCTCACGAAATTTTTCGCGGTCGAGGCGCGGGGCGGCCGCCAGCTCCTCGGCAAGCGCACCCACGACAGCCCGCGCCCCGTCAGCGCGCATCTCCGCCAGCAGCTGCGGATCGCGCAGCGCGTGCGCCGCGTCGTAGTCGAACAGGAACGATACACGCTGCGGCACCTGGCTCAGACGATCGACCGAGGAGCTGGCCATCGGCATCGTCGATGCGAGGAATTCGAGGCCTCGGCCATCGGGGCTCATGGACACGCCACCTTCGATGAAATACGGCAACGACAACTCGGCGAGGCGCGCCTGGTCGGCAATCTTCAAGTAGTGGCGATTCGCCCACGCGAGCTTTTCTTCGTCGAACACTCCGGCGCTGTGACCGACCGTATCGAGCTTGAAGCGGCGCGCGAGCTCGTCGATCGGCAGCAGCTCGTCGTTTCCGCCCGGCGACCAGCCGATCAGCGCCAGATAGTTCACCAGCGCCTCCGGCAGGTAACCCTTGGCGCGGAACTCGGCGACCGACGTGGCCCCATGGCGTTTCGAAAGCGGACTGTGATCCGGCCCCATCACGAGCGAGAGGTGCGCAAAGATCGGTGCGGCGAAGCCGAGCGCCTCGTACAGCAGAATCTGCCGCGGGGTGTTCGAGATGTGGTCCTCCCCTCGTACCACATGCGTCACCTGCATCAGCGCATCGTCGACCACCACGGCGAAGTTGTACGCCGGCGTCCCGTCGGCGCGGACGATGACGGGATCGCCGATGACGTCGGTCTGGAAACGCACGTCGCCGCGTACGGCGTCGGTGAACACGACGTCTCGCTCTTCCGGGACGCGAAAGCGAATCGCGGGACGCTCGCCGCTTGCGATCCGAGCGTCGGCCTGCTCACGCGTGATGCGCCGGCACGTGCCGGCGTAACGCGTCGGACGCCCTTCGGCAAGCGCCGCCTGCCGATCGAGGTCGAGCTGGGCCGTCGTGCAAAAGCAGTGGTACGCCGAGCCGGCGGCAAGCAGTTCCTTGGCGTACGACCCGTAGAGATGCAGGCGCTCCGACTGGCGATACGGACCGTACGCGCCGCCGACATCGGGCCCCTCATCCCAGTCGAGTCCGAGCCATCGGAGATCGCGCACGATGGCCGATTCCGACTCGCGCGTCGACCGTTCGGCGTCCGTGTCCTCGATCCGGAGGATGAACGTGCCGTTCGAGCCGCGCGCCAGCAGCCAGTTGAACAACGCGGTGCGCGCGTTGCCGACATGGAGCTGACCGGTGGGACTGGGAGCAAAACGGACTCGCATGGCTTAACGGCTGCGCAGCAACGCGATCGCGTGCGCTGCGATCGCTTCGCCCCTGCCGACGGCGTCGACACCTTCGTTCGTCTTACCCTTGATGCTCACCCGGGCGACGTCGAGGCCCAGCGCGGCGGCCAGAGAGACGCGCATCGAGTCGATATGATCCCGGATCTTCGGCTTCTCGAGGATCACCGTCACGTCGACGTTCCCCACCATCAGGCCCTGGTCGGCGGCGAGTTGGACAACGCGGCGTAAGAGGTCGACGCTGTTCGCCCCTTTCCACCGCGGATCGGTGTCTGGAAAATGCCGGCCGATGTCGCCGAGGGCGGCAGCGCCAAGGATGGCGTCCGTCACCGCGTGACACACGACGTCGGCGTCGGAGTGTCCGAGCGCCCCGCAATCAGAGGGGATCGTCACGCCGCCCAGGATCAGCGGACGGCCGGGTACCAGGCGATGCAGATCGTATCCGGTGCCGGCACGGCCTGTCCGCGCCGGCAGGCTGCCGGTCGATCCCGGCCTGGGAACGCTGGCGTGCGCCGCGATCGCTTCGGCTATCACCAGATCGTCCGGCGTGGTGATCTTGATGTTCGATGCCTCGCCGTCGACGAGACGGACTGGCAGACCTGCGAGCTCGACGAGCGCGGCTTCGTCGGTCGCATGAACATCCTCACGCGCACCGCTCTCGAGCGCGCGCGTCAAGACGTCGCGTCGAAACGCCTGCGGCGTCTGCGCCATGTAGATGCTCTGGCGAGGCAACGTCTCGGCAATAAGGCGCGCGCCTTCGGCCTCTCTGGCCGCGAGCTTGACGGTGTCGCGCGATTGCACCGCCGCAATGGCCGCGCCCGATTCCGCGGCGGCTGCAATCGTGCGCGCGATGAGATCGGCACTCGCAAACGGACGCGCCGCATCGTGGATCACGATGAGATCGGCGCCGGTGGCTGCCTGGAACGCGAGCACGACGGAGTCCTGACGCCGCTCTCCCCCTGCGACGATGACACAAGGTTTTCCCCGCAACGTCATCCGCTCGCGCCCCCCCGAGGAGGAGGATGCTGCCGGGCGGAGGTATTCCGGCGGATCGTCGACGAGCATCTGAGGCAACGCGACAACGAGGGAGTCGACCGACGGGTGAGACGCGAACGCGTCCACACTGCGCTCGAGGATCTGCCGCCCGCCAACCGACAGCAGTTGCTTGGGCCGATCGGCGCCAAAGCGCTGCCCGCGTCCGCCGGCTGCAATAATCGCGGTGACATGCATGGAATGAATCTCTGATTATACGTTCGAGAGGCCGCGTCCGCTTTCGGGACTGAGGTGTCCCGCCACCGGTCATGCGCGACGCCGCATCCATGCGTCGCGACATGCTGCATCAACAGCGTCGTGCGGCACCGTGTTTGCGATGAAGGACCGCCAATGTTCGCTCTGATGCACGACACCCGGATCGCCTTCAGGTTTCTGGCGCGCAATCGATTGTTTGCTGTCGCGTCGGCCAGCATCCTGGCGCTGGGAATTGGCCTGAGTGCCACCCTGTTTGCCATCGTGAACGGCACCCTGATCGAGCCCTGGCCCTACCACGGTTACGACCGCATCGTCACCGTGCGCGGGACCTATCCGACGCAGGGGCGCACCGCGTTTTCCCAGTTTTCCGTTCCCGAGATCGAAGATCTTCGGGGCGCGACGGATGTGTTCGCGCACGTGATCGCGGGTGACGCGCGCAACGTGAACCTGACATATGCAGGGCGCCCTGAGCGGGTGCGTGCGGCGGTCATCACGCCCAACGCGTTCGGCATGCTCGGAGTGCCGGCATTCGCGGGACGCACGCTGACCGATTCGGACGCGAGACCCGGCGCGCTGCCCGTCGTCGTGGTCAGCTTCCGGTTCTGGCAGACGCGACTGGGCGCCGACCTCGGGGCGGTTGGCCGCACGCTTCGAGTCGCCGACGTGTCGTATGTCATCGCCGGGGTGATGCCCGAGTCATTCGTCTTCTGGGGCCGCGATCTCTGGATGCCGCTCGCGATCAATCCGGCGGACGCGCGCGGCGACCGCCGTTTCTACGTTCAGGGACAGTTGCAGCCCGGCGTCAGGATCGACGTCGCGACTTCGAGACTGCGCGTGCTCACGACCCGCATGGCCGCCGATCATCCCGACCATCCCGAGTACACGGGACTCGGCATCGGACTGAACGGCCTGGTCGACGATGTGCTGCGCGATTTGCGTCCGACCCTCTATTTGCTGCTGGCCGCGGTGGCGCTTGTGCTGATCGTTGCGACCGCTAACCTCGGAAACGCCATGCTCGCGAAGGGCATCGCACGCGAAGCCGAGCTCGCCATCCGCCGGGCGATCGGCGGATCCGCGGCGCAGCTCGCGAGACAACTCCTCGTCGAAAGCACCATCGTCGGCGTCGCAGGCGGCGCGTCAGGCGCTGCGGCGGCCGCGTTTCTGCTGCCACAGCTGCTGTCGCTGATTCCGTTCGGCTACGTGCCTGCCGAAGCGCATGTCGTCCTCGACTGGAGGGTGATCGCCGCCGCGACGGCCTGCGCGGTCGGCTGCGGTCTGGTGATCGGCCTCGTGCCGGCGCTTCGCGCGGCGTCAGTCGATCCGGCTGCCCTGCTGAAGCACGGCGACACACGCACGGGATCGCGGCGTCGGCATCGCTGGAGCAGCGCGTTCGTGGCCGCGCAGCTGATCCTGGCTGTGGTCGTGCTGGGCGTCGCCTCGGCCGCCTGGTCGAGTCTCCGCGATGCGGTGAGACACGATCCTGGCTATCGATCCGCGGACGTCTGGACGGCGCGCATCGCTCTGCCCTCCGCCGCGGTGGCGGCACGGGAAGGCGCCGCCATTTACACGCGAGTCCTGAGGCGATTACAGGAGACGAGCGGCGTGACCGATGTAGCGATGACCTCGGCGCTACCGGTCGGCGAGCTGCCGACGCTGCTGGTGTCGGCCGAGACCGTTGAATCGACGCAGCGCCTTGCCAGCCTGGATGCGTCGCTGATGGTGGTAAGCCCTGGCTTCTTTCACCTGCTCAGTGTGCCGATTGTCGAGGGTCGCTCCTTCGACGACACCGACGATCGCGTGAGAACACCGGTTGCGATCGTCTCCCGATCGTTGGCGAGGCGTCTGTGGCCCGTGGGTCGCGCAGTGGGACGACGAATGACGTTCCCGTCGGGTGAACAAGCGAGCAGCGCCATCGTCGTCGGCGTTGCCGGTGACCTGGAGCCGATGGCCGGAGAAGGTCGCGCGCAACCTGCGGTCTACCTGCCGCTTGCACAGCGTCCGCCAATTGCTGTCGCGATCGCGCTCAAGACACGCTCCGCGGAGCGGGCGCTCGCCGATGTCGACACGGCCGTCCGCGCGGTGGACGCCACCATTCCCGTCTACGGTCCTGAGATGCTGACGCAAACGCAATTGTCGGCGCTCGGCGCAAAACTGCTGGCGGTGACGCTGCTCGGCGTGTTCGCTGTAGCGGTGCTCGCGCTGTCGTCGGCCGGCATCTACGCCGTCGTCAGCCAGTCAGTGCAGGAACGCCGTCAGGAGCTGCGCATCCGCCTGACGTTCGGCGCCGAGCCTCGACAGCTGTTCGCGGCGGAGTTGCTGCGTGGGGGCCGGCTCGTGATCCTGAGTGCGACGATCGGCGGCGCCGCGGCGCTCGCCGCGCTTCGCCTGCTCGCGGCGACGTTCGTCGGCTTCAGCGAATCAGCGGTCCTGCCGCTGGCCGCGTCAACAGCGCTTCTCATCGTGCTCGCACTCTTGTCGACTGCGATCCCCGCCTACGGAGCGTGCCGCCACGACGCGCTGAGCCGCCTCTGACAAGGCGCCGCGCAATCTTTTCCAATCGACAGTCGTCGAGCGTCGCAGATTTTGCGTACAGAGGGTCTGACCTGGGTCAGACCCGGGTCAGACCTGGGTCAGACCCTGAAAGCTGGGCGGCGAACTGATGCTGTTCGACGGCCGCGGACACGATGTCGTGCACGCGTTCGGCGAGGTCCTTGGCGTCACGCGGCGTCGGCGCGTCGAGCGACGGCGGCGGAATGGGATCGTGAATGATGAGCGTGACGTCGGCCGGCTCCGTTCGCAGACGATTCTTCGGCATCACCTGGCGTGTGCCGATCACCGCGACGGGGACGATCGGCAGTCCCGCCTCGATGGCGAGCAGGAAGCTGCCCGCCTTGAATCTCGCGACATGACCGTCGGGACTGCGCGTCCCCTCAGCGTAGATGATCAGCGAGAGCCCCTCCGAGACCAGCGCGCGCCAGCGACGCAGGATGCCGCCGCGATCGGGGTGCCGGCGATCGACAAACAAATGGCCGCCCCGCCGCAGGTGCCAGCCGAGCACCGGAAAGCGCGCGAGCGACTCCTTGGCGATGATCCGGATCTGATAGGGCAGCGTCGCGAAGATCACCGGCGTGTCGTAGATGCTCTGGTGGTTCGACACGAAGATATACGTCGTCCCGGGCGTGATGCGGTCGAGGCCCTGCACGGTCACGCGCACGCCGGTCGTCTTGAGAATCAGCCACGACCAGGCGCGCGCGCATCGGTGCGCGAAGTAGCCGCGCTTATCGAACAGGCTCGAGACGATCGACGCAGCGCCGAGAACGATCGTGTAGAGCGTGATGGCGGGAATCAGATAGAAAACCGTCCGCCACCAGTGATACGGGGGAACCTTCACAATTCACAATTGTAAATTGTGAATTGCTAGGTCTGTTGCGGCACGATCGGCGCAGCGGGCGCGGCGGTCCGCGAGCGCTCCACCCGCTCTGGAGCCGGGGCGGCGGCAGCGACCGGGGCGCTCGCGCCCATTCCCGCCTCGATGTAGCGGCCGAAGATCATCTTGCCCGCCGTCGTCTGGAGAACGCTGGTGACGACGATGTCGATCGTCTTGCTGATCATCTTGCGAGCGTTGTCGACCACCACCATCGTGCCGTCGTCGAGATAGGCGACGCCCTGGTTGTACTCCTTGCCTTCCTTCAGGATGAACACCTTCATGATTTCGCCCGGCAGCACCACCGGCTTGAGCGAGTTCGCCAGCTCGTTGACGTTGAGGACGTCGACGCCGCGCAGCTGTGCGACCTTGTTCAAGTTGAAATCGTTGGTGACGATTTTTCCCTGCAGCGCCCGCGCAAGCTCGATCAGCTTGAGATCGACCTCCTTCACCTCTGGAAAATCCATGTCGGAGATGACGACCTCGATCCCGGACATCTTCTGAATCTTCTGCAGGATATCCAGACCGCGGCGGCCGCGGTTCCGCTTGAGCGAGTCCGCCGAATCGGCCACGAGCTGCAGCTCCTTCAGCACGAACTGCGGAATGACCAGCGTGCCGTCGACAAAACCCGTTTCGCAGACATCGGCGACGCGGCCGTCGATGATCACGCTGGTGTCGAGAATCTTGTAGCGCCGCTGCGGAGCGGCCGCGCGAAACAGGCTGACGAGCCGCGCGGGCTCGAGCCACTCGCCCTGCCTGCCGCCGAGGACGAGGCCCAGGTACGGAAGCACGATCAAAACGAAGCTATGGAGAAACTCGACGCGGCGATCGCCATTGTCGGCCCAGAACAGGCCGGAAGTGATGAGGTGCGCGATCCCGAGGCCGACGGCGCATCCGATCAGGGCGCCAAACACGCGCGTGACGGCTGTCTCGCGGAGACGGCTTTCGAACAAAACAACAAGGCCCGCCAGCACGAGCCCGAATACGACGTTAACGAAGATTCCGACCGAAAGCGGCTGAAGCAGCGCGGCAGCATAGGCCACCACGACGACGAACATGATCCGACCGAGACCAAACCAGGCCATTGGGGCTACCCCCGTATGAATTGTGGCCGCCTGGATGAAGAAGCTAGAAAGGAGCCGCGGCAAAAGCCCCGCGGAAAACATATCACCAATTGTCACGAAGCGCGCTAGGTCAATGCGCGCCCAGGAAGGCTATGGTTTCGACCTGGTCCAGGGAAGGCTATGGTTTCGACCTGGTAAAGACATCCCTCGAGTTGCCGTAGTTTCTGGCACCTGGCATTGAGTAGCCGTGCTGGACGATGACCGTGGTTTCTACCATCATGTCCGTCCCGCCTGGGCCGAGGGTGCGGGCTTCCTTGACGGTAACGGTCTGCCCGCTCACAGTCCGCTGGGTCACCGTCACCAGCTGCTCCCCCTCCCAATACGCTTCGGACTGACCCGACGCGCCGATTGAGGCTCGCGATTTCGTGAGCGGGTACAAGACACTTTCTTTTTCGTTGCCGCGCGTCGACTCGATTCGCACCTGGCCTACGCTCTGCGCGATCACGAAGGTCACCGACTTGAACGGTTCGCCCTGCTGGGCGGATTGACTGCGCGTGGGGTCAAGCGTCCACGTGCCGGAGAAGTCAGGGGGAGACTGGGCGTCAGCCGCAACGTGCAGAAAGAGGATCGCCGCCAACGCCGCCGCAGGAGTGCGTTTCATCGGCCCCTCCCCGGAATGGTCGCGACTCATTGTGCGCTTGCAAGCGATCGATCGCAATAACGCAGTCGTTCGCTGTCAGGCAGTCGTTCGCTAGCTCAACAAGGCGTCGAGCGCCTCCCCCACGGTGCGGACTCCAATCAGTTCGCAGTCGCGCGCCAGCTGGTCGCGATCGACGGGGTCGATGTTCGCTTCAGGCATGATGCATCGGCGAAACCCCATCTGGGCCGCCTCGCGAATGCGGAGAGGAGCCTGCGAAATGCCCCGGACCTCCCCCGCCAGGCCCACTTCACCGAACATGGCGGTGGTCGGCGGAATCACGCGATTGCGGACGCTGGATGCGATAGCGGCAAGCACGCCCAGATCCGACGCTGGTTCGTCCACCGTCATCCCGCCCGCAACGTTGACGAACACGTCGTCGCCAATCAGATTCAGGCCCGCGCGCTTCTCGAGCACGGCAAGCAGCAGCGTCAGTCGCTGCTGGTCGATGCCGCTGGCCATACGCCGCGCGTTGCCGTAGGTGCTGGAGCTGACCAGCGCCTGCACCTCGACGAGAATCGGACGCGAGCCTTCCACCGAGCACAGGACCGCCGATCCCGGCGCGTTGACGGGCCGCTCCGCGAGAAACATCTTCGACGGATTCGGCACCGGGCGCAGGCCCGTCGAAGTCATCTCGAACACGCCGAGCTCGCTCGCCGCGCCGAATCGGTTCTTCACGGCACGGACGACGCGATGCGAGTGGTGCCGTTCGCCTTCGAAATACAGCACCGTGTCGACGACGTGCTCGAGTGCTTTCGGCCCCGCGAGGCTCCCGTCCTTGGTGATGTGGCCGACGAGGAACGTCGGAATGTTCTGCCCCTTCGCGGCGAAGAGGAGCTGCGTCGCCGCTTCCCGGACCTGTCCGATGCTGCCTGGCGCCGACTGAAACTTCAGCGAGAACACCGTCTGCACGGAGTCGACAATCACGAGCGCCGGCTTGATGCGCGCGATCTCCTCGAGGATCCGCTCGAGACACGTTTCCGCCAGCAGGTACAGCGGGGCCTTGCCGACGTTGAGTCGTTCACCGCGCGATTTGATCTGGTGTTCGGATTCCTCGCCCGAGCTGTACAGCACCGGACCGACGGCGTTGGCCATGTTCGCCGCGGCCTGAAGCAGCAACGTCGACTTGCCGATGCCCGGCTCGCCGCCGAGCAGAATCAGCGATCCGGGAACCACACCGCCGCCGAGCACGCGATCGAATTCATCGATCCCGGTCGTCAGGCGCGAGTGCTGCTCGATCGCGATGTCCGCATACAGTTGTGCCGCGCCGATCGCTCCGGCCATCGCGTACCGGTGCGGCCCGGCCGCGCCCGCAGCGCCGGCGTCGGGCTGCGTGCGCTCCTCGACCAGCGAGTTCCACGCGCCGCAATCCCCACAGCGGCCGAGCCATTTCGGCGACTGCGAACCGCATTCCTGACAGACGAAGACGGTGGAGGGACGCTTTGCCATTGGGTAATTGGGTAATCGGGAAATTGGGTAATCGGATTACCCGATTACCAGATTACCCGATTGACCAATCTCTATTGGTATACCCTTTCGATCCGCGAGCCGATCCTGCACAGAATCTCGTACGGGATCGTTCCAATCTGCGCCGCCATCTCGCGCACGTCGATCGTGTCGTCGTGCTGCGATCCGATGATCACGACTTCATCCCCCGGCGACACGTCCAGCCCGGTGACGTCGGCCATCAGCATGTCCATGTTGACCGAGCCGACGATCGGCGCGCGGCGGCCGCGGATCAAGACCGCGCCGCGTCCCGCCAGGCGCAGATCAAGTCCGTCGGCATAGCCGGCCGGCACGATCGCGATCGTCGTCGGTTGCTCGGCGTGGAACCGCATGCCGTAGCCGACGCCTTCGCCGGCCCTGACGCCTTTCACCGCGACGATGCGGCTCGAGAGCGCCATGATCGGCGTCAGGCCGAGAGTGGACGCGAGCGGCGGCGGGACGATGCCGTAGAGCAGCAGGCCCGGGCGCACGCGCTCGTACCACACTCTAGAATCGCGCAGCAGCGCGGCGCTGTTGGAGGCGTGCCGGTAGAAGGTTGGAGTCGTGGAAACCATCGCACCGATTTCGGTCAGGGCATGTTCGAACCGCGTGCGCTGCGTCGCGAACAGCGGCGACTCTGGATCGTCGGCGGTCGCGAAGTGCGTGTAGACGGCCTCGAGATCCAGGTTCGGGCTGGCGAGCAGCCGTGGAAGGCTTCGCTTCAGGTTGTCGAAACGGAAGCCGAGACGGTTCATCCCCGTATCGATCTTGAGGTGATACGCGACGCGCGTCTTGTACTTCTCGGCGGCTGCCTGCACGGCGTGCGCCGCGCCTGGCGTCGAGATGGTCGGCGTAAGCCGGCAGTCGAAGAGTCCGTCGAGATCGCTGAGACTGAGCGCGCCGAAGACGAGAATCGGCGCGCGCACACCCGCGGCGCGCAACGCAGCGCCTTCCTCGATGTCCGCGCACGCCAGAAGATCCGCGCCCGCGCCTTCGAGCGCCAGCGCTACCTGCCCGGCGCCATGCCCGTACGCATTCGCTTTCACGACCGCGATCACGCCCGGCGCGCGCGTGGCGCCGGCCTGAGGGTCTCGACGGTCGCTCGCCAGGTAGTCGACGATCTTCTGGTAGTTGGAGGCGAGCGCGCGGAGGTCCACGCGCGCCACGGTCTGGCGGATCATGTCCTCGTTGATTGTACCGTCGTCCGACGCGCGAGAAGCGTTTCTGGTGTAGTCCGGACCTTAGGCCGCCGTGTCTGGCAGGCCTGAAGTCCTCTCAGAGGTTTCGTCTCAGAGGTTTCGTCTCAGA
>Ga0268266_10006350_pt1 | contig 10834 bp, 11 predicted proteins | sample KBSS13metaG_FD_190356 | JGI IMG/M metagenome (GOLD analysis project Ga0268266, IMG submission 190356) | Switchgrass rhizosphere microbial communities from Kellogg Biological Station, Michigan, USA - KBS S1-3 metaG (SPAdes) (version 2) | ecosystem: Host-associated > Plants > Roots > Rhizosphere... | reverse complement strand
GCCTGGAACCTTGCCGAGGTCCGCGATCGATGCCCGCTCGATCTCCTTCAGCGTTCCAAAGTGATGCAGCAAGGCACGTTTGCGTGACGGGCCGATGCCCGGAATTTCCTGTAAACCCGCTTCCCTGATGTCTTTTTTCCGCAATTTGCGATGAGAGCCGATCACGAAGCGATGCGCTTCGTCGCGCAGCCGCTGGATGAAATACAGCACCGGATCGCGCGGCTCGAGCTTGATGGCCTCGCGGTCCGGCATGAACAGCGTCTCCCGCCCGGCATCGCGTTCCGGGCCTTTTGCCACGGCCATCAGGGAGACCTGGGTAAGCCCCAGGCCCTCGAAAATCTCTCTGACGGCATTGAGCTGGCCGCGGCCGCCGTCGATGATGACAAGGTCGGGCCATTGCGGAAACGAATCATCGTCGGCCTTCGCGCCGGGTTTTCCTTCAAGTTTTCCCTGGGCGGCATCGTCCTCCGGCGGCTTCAACAGCCGCTTGAAGCGCCGTTCCAGCACCTCGCGCATCATTGCGTAGTCGTCGCCGGGCGTCAGTCCCTCGGACTTGATGTTGAACTTGCGGTACTGGTTCTTGATGAACCCATCCGGACCCGCCACGATCATCGCGCCGACGGCGTTGGTGCCCTGGATGTGGCTGTTGTCGTAGACCTCGATGCGCTTCGGCACCTGCGGCAGCGCGAGCGTGGTCGCCATGCCCTGCAGCAGGCGGCTCTGGGTTGCGGTATCGCTCAGCTTGCGGCCGAGCGCCTCGCGCGCATTGGTCAGCGCGTGGGCGATCAGCTCTTTCTTTTCGCCGCGCTTGGGTGTGGAAACTTCCACCTTGAAGCGGGCCTTGACCGAGAGCGCATCGGCCAGCAGCGCGCTTTCCTCGATCTCATGCGACAGCAGGACGAGTTTCGGCGGCGGCTTGTCGTCGTAGAATTGCGCGAGGAACGAGGCCAGTACTTCCTCCGGCGTGAACGACTTCTCCGCCTTCGGGAAATAGGCGCGGTTGCCCCAGTTCTGGCCGGTGCGGAAGAAGAATACTTCGACGCAGGAATAGCCGCCCTCCTGATGGATGGCGAATACGTCGGCTTCTTCCACGGTGCGCGGATTGATGCCCTGCTGCGACTGGATCGCCGACAGCGCGGCGAGGCGATCACGATACAGCGCGGCGGTCTCGAATTCGAGTTCAGTGGACGCCTTCTCCATCTCGCCGGCGAGCAACTGCTTCACGGCATGGCTGCGGCCGGACAGAAAATCGGTCGCCTCGCGCACCAGCTCGGTATAGCCGGGGAAGTCGATCTCGCGCGTGCAGGGGCCCGAGCAGCGGCGGATCTGATAGAGCAGGCAGGGGCGGGTGCGGCTCTCAAAGAAGCCGTCGGTGCAGGACCGGATCAGGAAGGCGCGCTGCAGCGCCGTGATGGTTCGGTTGACGGCGCCGGCGGATGCGAACGGTCCGAAATATCGTCCGGGCCTGGATTGCGCGCCGCGATGCTTGAGGATCTGCGGCGCCCAATGGTCGCCTGATATCAGTATGTAGGGAAACGACTTGTCGTCGCGCAGTTGCACATTGAAGCGCGGCCGCAGCTGCTTGATCAGATTGGCTTCCAGCAACAGCGCTTCGGTCTCGGTGGTGGTGGAGACGATCTCGACCGTCACCGTCGCGGCGATCATCCGCAGGATGCGCGCCGGCAGCGGTGCGTTGACGCGGGCGTAGGAGGAGAGCCGCTTGCGGACGTTTTTCGCCTTGCCGACATACAGCACATCGCTGGCAGCATTGAGCATGCGATAGACGCCGGGAGAGGTCGGCGCCAGCCGCACCGCGTTTTCGATGGCCGCATGGCCGACCGCCAGCGTGCCTTCGGCGATCGCTTCGGCAGCTTCCTCACCAGCGTCCTCGGCGGCTTCCGGCAGGCGCGACTCATCGTCCTCCTCGGCGGCGGATGTCGCGGGGTCGACGTCGGCGGCGATCAGGTCCTGCGGCGGCAGATCCGGCTGGGAACCCCGCCGCGCCTTGCGCGGGGGCTCCGGATGGTCGGTAGAATCGTGATCCATGGGCCTAAATTAAGCGCTGCAGGGCGGCATCGCCAGCGCTCGCGGCGCGCCTTGCTGGGGAAAGGCGCGTCGGTAACGCTTCCTTAAGAATGATGAGCGGGCGGTAACCCGGCTTAACAACCCTTTAACTTAAAACTCTCGATAAATCTTACAGGAAAAAAGTGGAGTTCCGTGACCAAGCCGGTGTCTCGCCCGGCGCGGTCGCGGCAGTTGCTTGGAGTTGCGTGATGAGCAGGTTTGTGTTGGGCGCACTGGCGCTGATCGGTGCAGGCTGCACCATGTCGGCACAGGCCGCCGACCTTGGTTATGGGCGCACGTACACCAGCAACCAGCGGTTCGATTACTTTAGCTGGGCGGGTCCCTATCTTGGTGGCAATTTGGGCTATGCTTGGGGCTCGGTCGCCAACAACCCGACCAAGCCGTCGGGAATCGCGGGCGGCGTTCAGGCTGGTTACAATTGGCAGCAGCCCGGGAGCCTGTGGGTATTCGGCCTTGAGGGAGACATCCAGGCGACCGGCGCGGAAGAGACCTTCGCGCCGTGGAAATTTTCCAACCCCTGGTTCGGCACGGTTCGCGGTCGCGCCGGCTTTGCCTTCAACAACATTCTGTTCTTCGGCACGGGCGGTCTCGCCTTCGGCGAACTGCGCGCCACCACCTTCGGCTTGTCGGAATCCCACACCAATGCGGGCTGGACGCTCGGCGCCGGCGCCGAGATGGGCTTCGCGCAGAACTGGAGCGCCAAGATCGAATATCTCTATGTCGATCTCGCCAACAGCAATTTCGTCGTTACAGGTGCGTCAAACGGCTATCGGTTCGGCTTGATCCGGGCCGGCGTGAACTATCGGTTCTGAGAACAAAAAACTGTCTGATAACACCTCCCGGCGGCAGTAAGTCGCCGGGATTTTTTTGTCTTCAGGCAGGGGCGCGCGCCGCGCGGCTCGACACTCTGGGCGGCGATTGCCGCGCCCAGCACAATCTTCACAGCCAAAAATTCAGTCCGCGTCCGACGCGAGCGTCGGTTTACGATGAAATCACCAGGTTGACCGCCTTGGGGCCTTTGCCCTTCTTGTCCGGTTCGACCTCGAACGTAATGCGCTGTCCTTCAGTCAGGTCCTTCAATCCGGCCCGCTCGACGGCGGTGATGTGCACGAACACATCGCGACCGCCATCATCGGGCTTGATGAAGCCGTAGCCGCGTTCTCCATTGAAGAACTTGACTGTACCAGTCATGGCCATCGGGAAAGTCCTCCCCCGTATTGCTCCGCCGCTACGCGCATTTCGCGTATCAGCCGACCGGACTTTCGCTGCCGGAAGCTTGGCCACCTGAGCCGATCGGGTTCACGCCACCCACCGACCTGGATTTTTATTCGGCCTTGATCACTCCGCCGCAACCATTCGCGGAAGCGGAACGTAAAGCCAGTCCCAACGGCCTGAGCATAATACGGATTTGCGCGAATTGCCTATGGCGATTCGTAACTTTCACCTGACCGGCCGGGGGCTCAGGGCTTGGGCGTCTCCAGCCTGAACCGGCCGGCGCCGCCCTGGCCCAGCGGCTTTTCGAGTTCGGGCAAAATGGTCTTCAACTCACCCGCAAGCGTCCACGGCGGATTGACGATCAGGAGGCCGGTGGAGGTGAGGGGGCCGCCCGCCGCCTGCGGCGCAACGGAAAACTCGAGCCTAAGGCATTTACCGGCCGGCTTGCTGGTGGCGGCGGCGCCCGCGACAAGCCGCGCCAGCGTGTCGGTAGCGCGCCGGCTCTTCACCGGATACCAGATCATATAGCTGCCGGTCGGCCATTTCGCGTAGGCTTCGGCGAATCCGTCGGCCAGCTTTTCGAATTCGTCCTTTTGCTCGAACGAGGGGTCGATCAGCACCAGGCCGCGCCGCTCGTTGGGCGGCACGAAGGCTGGCAACGCCGTCCAGCCATCGAGATCGACCACCCGCGCCTGGCTGTCGCGGCGCAGCGCATCGATCAGTTGCCGGCGGGCGCCGGACTCGATTTCGCAGGCGGTGAGACGGTCCTGCGGCCGCAGCAGCGCGCGGGCGATCAGGGGCGATCCGGGATAGGCCTCGAGCTTGCCCGGCGAGTTGAAGGCCCTGACGATATCGAGATAGGGGGCCACCAGCGGCAGCGTGTTTTCCGAAAACCGCGCCTGCAGCACCCGTGCAATGCCGGTCAGCCATTCGCCGCCGCGGCGCGCCTCTTCGCCGGTGAGATCGTAGCGCCCGGCGCCGGCATGGGTGTCGATGACGCGAAACGGGGCCTGCTTTTCCTGCAGATAGGTCAGCATGCGCACCAGCACGATGTGCTTGATGACATCGGCAAAGCCGCCGGCGTGAAAAGCGTGTCGGTAGTTCATGGCGGAGGGGTTACGACATCGGGGCGCGGAAAGTAACCCATATCGTCGCGGATGCGCGCGGCGGGATATCGCGTCTGCAATTGAATCGGCGGGATACCGGAGTCATCGAGGGGTAATTTTAACCAATCATTTCAATCTCAGGGTGTATTTCCTGGAGACGTCTAGAATGGATGAAGGAAGTGACTCATGAGTATGATTACTGCCGCCTATTCGTCGTACACGAGCCTGTCGATTTCCCAGGTCAGCACCGCAGAAGCGGATGCAGGCGCCAAGGGCAGCGCAGCAACGGCAAGTGTCTACAGCCGGGGATCGTCATCGGCGTCCGATGCCCCGGTTACCACAGTCAGCATCTCGTACCGCGCCAAGCTGCTGCTGGCGCGGGCGTCGGCAGAACAATCCGTCGTCGATCAGTTGCAGGCGCAGCTCGATGCTTTTCGTACCGGCGGGTCGGCGGCGGCGCTTCGTGGCAGTGACGCCAGCGGCGGGTTGTCGGGCGGTATGGATCTGTTCGAGATTATCAGCGGCGCCAGCGACGACAGCATCAGAGTTCAAGCCAGCAGCGCCACGATCGACGCCGGTGCGGGCAATGATGTGATCGATGTCGATGGCCAGGCCAACGTCGTGGCCGGCGAGGGCGACGATTTCGTTCGAACGTATGGCCATTCGACCGTAGATGGCGGCGCCGGCAATGATTATGTCAGCACGTATGATCATTCGACGGTCACCGGCGGTGATGGCGATGATCACATCTACACCTATGCGTATTCGAGTGTTTCGGGTGGCAACGGCAACGACAGGCTCAAGACCTACGGCAATTCCACCCTTGACGGCGGCGCCGGCGACGACAGCCTCAGCGCCTACGATCACGCCAACCTCAGCGGCGGCGCCGGCAATGATTTCATCGACGCCTACGACCATGCGGTTGTCGACGCCGGTACCGGTGACGACACGGTCCGCACCTACTCACATGCCACGGTGTCAGCCGGCGACGGTGAAGACCATGTGTGGACCCAGGATTATTCCGTGGTCGATGCCGGCGCTGGCAACGATATGATTCAGGTCGGTGGATCTTCGACCGTGACGGGCGGCGCGGGTGACGATTACATTAAGGTAACTGGCGATCATTCCACGATCAATTTTGCCAAGGGTGACGGCAACGATCTCGTTCGGATCGACAACGGCAGCGCCAGCGTCGATTTCGCGATCAGTGGTTATTCGCTGAATGATGTTATCATCACCCAGCAGTTCGGCAGGACCACTGTAAACTTCAAGGGCTCGAACGATTCCCTTGCTTTCAATGGATCGGCACGACTGAGCTTCGCCGATCACACCAGCGTGGATATTAGCGCCTGACGCAGCTTTGGCGTGGAGGGGGTCCCGGCCATCCACGTGTCTTGCAGACGACAATAAAGCCGTGGATGACCGGGAACGCAGACAACTCTGGGCAGTCTGCGCAAGGTGGGCCGCCATGCCTCGGTATATTGCCCTGACACGGCGGAAGAGGATCTTCAGCCGCCCCGCACCGGCGGCATCACGACTTCGTCGCGGCGGCAGGCGCGGCGGTCGTTTTCCTCGCAGGCGCGGAATTGCATGTCCTTGCTCAGGCAGACCCGCACCTCGCTGAGGCGCCGGCTGGAGCAGGTCACCGAAATCGCCGAACGGCTCAGGCCCGGATTGATCTTGATGAAGGCCTCTTCGAGATCGTCAGGCGCGATGGTCTTCTGCTGCGCCAATTGCAGGAATTCCTCGGGGATCTTCACCGCCGCGCGCGCCTTGCGGACGCTCTCGAAATAGGCCCGCGCGCCGAGGCCCGAACAGGTGCCGTGCTTGTCCCACTCGTTGAAGATCAGGCCGGGCGCCGGCATCAGGTCCAGCATCGAGGTCATGATGTTGCGATCGAGCCGTGGCGAGGGCCGCTGGCAATATTCGGGAAAGCCGCGATCATATTGCGGCCACAGGCCGTGAACCACGAAGGAATAGGGCCGTTCGCACTGGACCTGCGAGCGCCCGCTATTGCCGCGCTCGGCCGCCGCCTCGCAGAACGAGGGCGACCACGAAAGGGCAAGGACGTAAAAATCGAACTCGCCCGGAGCGTTCTGCCGGCGGTCCTGCGCGCACGCCATCCCGGCGGAGACGACAACAAGCGCCAGCGAAATCAGAAGCCGCGAAATAATGACGGATCGGTACATCGAACGCCCCTCTACTCGACGAGCGGGAGCCTAGCAGGGAACCGGAACATTTCAAGAACAAAATTTGATGGTCGCAAGTGCCGGCCTTGAGGCCTGCAGGATCGACACGAATCAGGGCCGGGCAGCGCGGCAGCCCGGGCTGTACGCCCAGTTGCGGTCAAGGCCGGTCACGCACCACTCGACGCCCTGTCCGAAGCCGGCGAAGCCGCCGTCTTCGATGATCGAGTAGTGCACGGTGCGCATCTTGCCGTCGCTCAGCATCACTTCGCCGCTGCAATAGCGACGCGGGATATTGTCAGACTGCCAGGGCCGGAACGCGGTCTCGTGAATGCGCCCGAAGCCGGTGATAACAAGGTCAGAATTCCAGAACTTGCCTTCCTTCTCCTGGAATTGCGACGCGATCGTCGACAGCGCGCGCTCGCATTCGGCGACGCGGCCGTCATATTTCGGGCCGAACAGCCCGAAATTCAGCTCCAGGGGGTTGGCGGCCTGGGCGGCAGGGCTGGAGATCAGCAGGGCGAGCGCCGCCGTCATCGGGCCAAGTGTTTTGGGGCCGAATGCTCTCAAGGATGTGAACAGGTTGCGCATGGGGAATCCGCCGGTAAGCCTACGCGCGAGACGGTGCCGCGAAGCCCTGACGAGGTCAAGTGCAGCACGGCAACACCTGACGGCCAAGTCCGCCTCGTGCTGTAACCATTCTTTTCATGGCCATCGGCGCACACTATGGTGAGCTTCGAGCGAAACGGAGTCTGCGATGAGAAGAATTATGGCCGTGTGCCTGATTGCCATGTCTCTGGTGGTCATGGGCGGAATGCTGGCGAGCCCGCCGGCGCAGGCGTATTGGTTCGACATCGACACGGTCCCGTCGTTCAAGGGCAATGACACCGGCGGCATCATCGCCTACCCGCTCGCGATGCAGGCCGATGCCCGTCAGCTCGCCGTCGATCACTGTGCCCGCTACGGCAAGGTGGTGAAATTCCTCGGCGTGCAGCCCAATTACGGCGGCTACGTCTCCTTTGCCTGCCGCTGGGTGCCCTATGGCGCCGCCGAGCGGCCGCTGCGCACGCTTTACTGAGCGCCCGCCGCTCCCTGGTTTTCCGGCCGGACATGTTTTTGCCACGCGAGGCGTGTGTTCACTTCGCGCGACCAGATGCCATGGAAAATCCAGCGGGAGCCCGCCTATGAGACGACTGCTTCTTGTGTCCCTTTCTGCCGCTGGACTGCTGGCGCCAATCAGCGCCGGCGCGGTGGAATTGCCGGTGCGCAAGGCCGGCCTGTGGGAGATGAAGGTGCTGAACGCGGGCGCCCCGAAGCCCGACATGACGATGCAGCAATGCACCGACGAGACCACCGACAAGGACATGAGCACTTCCTTCTCGCCGATGGCCAAGGATATCTGCTCGAAGCAGGACATCCAGAAGACCGCGACCGGCTACGTCTCCGACTCGGTCTGTGGCGTCGCCGGCATGACGATCAAGTCGCATGCCGAGATCAATGGCGATTTCAATTCGGCCTACACGGTGAAATCGACTTCGCATAGCGAGGGCGGCATGGCCGGCGCCGGGCGCGACAGCACGACGACGATCGAGGCCAAATGGCTCGGCGCCTGCAAGCCCGATCAGAAAGCCGGCGACATCATGATGCCCGGCGGGATGAAGATAAACATCAAGGACATGGAAAAGCTCAAGGCCCTGATTCCGAAGGCGCCGGCGAAGTAGCAATCCGGAGCCGGTCCGCCGTTGGGCTTAGGCGGTACACCGCAGGGCCCGGATACATAATATCGAAAACAACCCCATCCAAAGTAGGATGGGCCTCGGCTCGTGGCTCCTACGCCGCTACACCGGCACCCTTACCGCCGCCCTCAGTCCGCCCATTGGGCTGTCACTGAGCGTGATGTCGCCGCCATGCGAGCGGGCGATGTCGCGGGCGATGGCCAGCCCCAGGCCCGTGCCGCCTTCGTCCTGGTTGCGGGCGTCGTCGAGCCGCAGGAACGGCTTGAACACTTCCTCGCGCATGTTGGCGGGAATGCCGGGTCCGTCGTCGTCGACCGTCACCGTCAGATAGCGATGATCGCGATGGCCGGTGATGGCGACCGCGTTGGCGTGGCGCGCCGCATTGGAGACGAGGTTGGCGATACAGCGTTTGAACGCGGCCGGCTTCACCGTCACCACAGGCAGGCCGTGGAATATCACCGTCGCGGTGTGGCCGTTGCGCTCGGCGTCGCTGCGCAGGTCTTGCAGCGCGATCTCCATGTCGGTCGGCTGCGCAATCTCACCGCTGTCGCCGCGCGCAAAGGAGAGATAGGCCTCCAGCATGCCGGCCATTTCATCGACATCCTTGCGCATGCCGTCGACTTCGGGGCTGTCGCCGATCAATGCGAGTTCGAGCTTGAAGCGGGTCAGGATGGTGCGCAGGTCGTGGCTGACGCCGGCCAGCATCGCGGTGCGCTGCTCGATCGAGCGCTCGACGCGCGCCTTCATTTCCAGGAACGCCTGCGCCGCCTGCCGCACTTCCCGTGCGCCGCGGGGACGGAAGTCTGGCGCTTCGCGCCCTTTGCCAAAGCTTTCCGCCGCCTCGGCCAGCCGCAGGATCGGCCTGATCTGGTTGCGCAGGAACAAGACCGCCACGATCAACAGGATCGAGGAGGTGCCCAGCATCCAGAAGATGAAGATCTCCGAATTCGAGGCGTAGGCGGCGCTGCGCTGCGCGAACACCCGCATCACGGAATCGTCGAGCTGGATGCGGATTTCCACCAGGTTGGATTTGCCGACGGTGTCGATCCAGAACGGCCGGCCGATCTGGCGCAGACGCACCGAGAGCGTCTGGTCGAGCAGCGAGAAGAACGGTTTTGGCCCCGGTGGCGGCATGTCGCCGACGGGGAGAAAATCGACCACGAGCTGCAACCGCTGACCGATGCGGCGCAACTGCGCGCGGTCCTTGTCCTGCGGAAATGCCTTGTAGACGTCGATCAGGCCGGCAATGTCCTGCACCACGGCTGCGGAGAGGCGCCGCGTCACCGTGTTCCAGTGCCGCTCCAGGAACACGAACGCCACGACCGTTTGCAGAATCACCATCGGCACGATCATGATCAGCAGCGCGCGGGCATAGAGGCCGGTCGGCATCCAGCTCTTGAACGCGTTGCCCATCCAGCCATTGGCCCTGGAGACGCGTTGCGACGCATTGCGAATGAACGTCAGGCCGGTGTCGAGCGTGCTCATCAACTGGCTCAGGGCGACGCTACCAGGCGATAGCCGATGCCGCGCACGGCCTGCAGGAACAGCGGATTGGCGGGATCGCGCTCGATCTTGCGCCGCAGCCGGTTGATCTGCACGTCGACCGCACGCTCGTTCACCGTGCCGCCGCCGGTCAGCGCCGCGCGCGGCACGGTATCGCCGGGCGCGACCGCCAGAATGCGCAGCATTTCGCGCTCGCGGTCGGTCAGGTGAATGATCTCCTCGCCCTGGCGCAGTTCGCCGCGCTCAAGATGAAACAGGTAAGGGCCGAACGCGATCTGCTCCAGCGCCTCCACCGGCGGCGGCGCAGAGCGCTTGAGGATATTGCCGATCCTTAAGATCAGTTCGCGCGGCTCGAACGGTTTGGCGACATAGTCGTCGGCGCCGATCTGCAGGCCCTCGATCCGCGCCTCCGCCTCATGGCGCGCCGTCAGCATGATGATCGGCACCGAGGACGAGGTGCGAATGAATCGCGCCAGATCGAAGCCGGTTTCGCCAGGCATCATGACGTCGAGAATCAGCAGGTCGAAATGCAGGCCGAGCAGCTTGGCGCGCGCGTCGTTTGCGCTCGAGGCGGTGGTGACGCGATATCCCTCGCCGGACAGGAACCGCGACAACAGGTCGCGGATACGGCGGTCGTCGTCGACCAGCAGCAGATGCGGGGCGTCGTCGGCCAGTTGCTGCGTTGCGCGCGCGGTGGCCGTCGCGATGGTTGCTGCTTGCGCCACGATCACTCCCTTGGCTTCTTGCTGCCGGTCCCGAAGATCGCCTCGAGCACCTTGTCGGGGTCGTCGCGATCGATCATCGCGCGAAGGAACTGGCTGATTGCGGCGACGCCTTCGGGATCGATGTCCCGGAGCGCGCGGGTGATGCGATCGGTCTGCAGCCCTGCGAGCTTTGCCACCAAGGCTTCGCCCTTGGCGGTGGCGTAAAGAAGGCGCTGCCGGCGGTCGTTATTGCCGGTTTTCTGGATGATGTAGTCCTAGTCGAGCAACTGCTTGAGCAC
>Ga0268266_10006347_pt1 | contig 10837 bp, 7 predicted proteins | sample KBSS13metaG_FD_190356 | JGI IMG/M metagenome (GOLD analysis project Ga0268266, IMG submission 190356) | Switchgrass rhizosphere microbial communities from Kellogg Biological Station, Michigan, USA - KBS S1-3 metaG (SPAdes) (version 2) | ecosystem: Host-associated > Plants > Roots > Rhizosphere >... | reverse complement strand
TGCGTACATAATCCTCGCGCAAGGTGTCGAGCATGGCCGAGCGCGTCACGCGCGTCAGGATCGCGATCTCGCCAAGCGACAGCGCCAGCGCCGGCAGGATCAGCGCCTGGATCGATCCCGGCAGGTCCTGCCGCCAGCCCGGGAAGCCGCCCGACGGAAACACCTGCCAGGTTACGGCAAAGACCAGCACGAGCACGATGCCGAACCAGAAGTTCGGAATCGAGATGCCGATCTGGGTGAAGCCCATCACGCCCCAGTCGCCGGCCGTGCCGTGCTTCCAGGCAGCGAACACGCCGAGCGGGATGGCGACCAGCAAGGCCCACGAGAGCGCCAGCGCGCCGAGCGGCAGGGTCACCACGAGCCGATCGCCGATCAGTTTGGCGACCGACGTGCCGTAGGCATGGCTGTTGCCGAGGTCGAAGCTCAGCAACCCGCCGATCCAACGCAGGTAGCGCACGGGCAACGGCTGGTCGAAGCCGTGCTGCGCGCGCAGCGCCGCCAGCGTGTCCGGCCGTGCCTCGGTGCCGAGCATGATCAGCGCCGGATCGCCCGGCAGCACCTCGACGACGCCGAAGACGACGACCGTCGCGAGGACCAGCGTGACGAGGGCGGCGGCGAGGCGACGGGAGAGGAAGTCGAGCATCTGCGGTCCGGCGTCAGCTCACGACTGTCCCTCCCCCCGCTCGCGGGGGAGGTGGCGCGGTAATCCGCGACGGAGGGGGAAGGCAACGGAGATCGTGCGTCACGCCCCCTCCGTCAGCGTAAGACGCTGACACCTCCCCCGCGAGCGGGGGAGGCAGCGCGCCGCTACTTCCAAGAAACGCCCGTCAGATCGCTCGCCGGCGTCGGCGAGTTCTCCCACATGCCGGCGAGCTCCTTCTTCCAGACGCCGATCTTGGCGAGCTGGTAGAGGTAGCCGTTCACCGCATCGCGCGCGATGATGCGCTGGCAGTCCTTCAGCAGCGCGTCGCGCTTGGCGAAGTCGGTGGCGGCGACGACCTCGCGCCACTTGGCCTTGAACTCCGGCGAATCGTAGTTCCAGTAGTAGCCGTCACGCGCATAGCGATCGATGTCGTTGGCCTCGGTGTGGGCGACGATCGAGAGATCGTAGTTGCGCTCCTTGAAGACCTCGGAGAGCCATTGCGGCCACTGGAGCTGGATGATCGCGACCTTGATGCCGATCTTGCCGAGCTGGCTGGCCAGCACCTCGCCGGCGCGCTGGGCATAGCCGACCGGCGGCAGCTTGAGGCTGGTCTCGAAGCCGTTGGGATAGCCCGCTTCCGCGAGCAGCGCCTTGCCCTTGGTGATATCGAACGGATAGGTCCCGGTCAGGTCGATATAGGCCTTGTTATGTGGCGCGAAGTGGCTGCCGATCGGCGTGCCGAAGCCAGACTCGGCGTCGATCAGCTCGGCGCGGTTGATCGCGTGCGCCATGGCCTGGCGCACCTTGAGATCGTTGAACGGCTTCTTGCCGTTGTTAGTCGCCAGGATCACCTCGCCCTCGGTCGTGCCGACGACGACGGCGAAGCGCTTGTCCTTCCTGAGGCGTTCGACCAGCTCGGGCGCCTGGAAGCCGGGGAAGGTATCGACGTCGCCCGCGAGCAGCGCGCTGACCTGGGCCGACGGATCCTTCACCACCTTGAAGATCACCGTGCTGAGCCTGATCGACGCCGCATCGCGATAGGTCGGCGATTTGGCCAGCGTGATCGAATCGCCTTCCTTGCGCTCCTTGAACTGGAAGGCGCCGGTGCCGACCGGGTGCTTGTCGTTGGTCGGCGCCGACTTGGGATGCTGGATCGCCGCGTCGCACAGCGCGATGTTGTAGAGCAGGTAGGAATTGGGCGTCTTCAGCGCGATCTTCACCGTTGCCGGATCGACCGCCTCGACCGAGGCGATATCGGTATAGAGCGACTTCGCGGGCACCGTGGAGTCGGCGGCGAACAGCCGGTCGATCGCGAACTTCACGACCGAAGCATCGAGCGCCTCGCCGTCATGGAATTTCACGCCCTGCCGCAGCTTGAACATATAGACGAGCCCATCGGGCTGTATCGTCCAGCTCTCGGCGAGGCCGGGAACGATCGCGCCGGTGCGATCGATGCGCGCCAGGCTCTCGAAGATGTTCTGGTAGGTGATCTCGCGGATCGCGGCGGCGGCATTCTTGTTGGGATCGAGCACCGGCGGCTCGAGCGACATGCCGAGCACGAGCTTGTCCCTGGCCTGCGCCCAGGCCTCGGGGCCGAACGCCGGCAGCACCGCGAAGGCAGCCGCGGCGCCCATGACATGACGGCGTGAAAAGCTCTGCACGATTTCCTCCTTGTCCTGAGGGTAATCTATCAGCGACCGAACACGTCCCGCCAGCCGCGCGCCGCGCCGAGCGTCACGGCGTTGTAAACGCCGCGCGCCACCGCACGCGCCAGACAATCCGCAGCGACCGTGCCGAGCTCGCCCAGCGCCAGCGGATCGTTGCCGAGATCGTGCGTGCCCGTGGCGACCGCGAACACGGTGTCGCCATCCTGCGGCGTGTGGACCGGACGGATCGAGCGGGCGAGTCCGTCCTGCGCCATCATCGCCAGCCGCTGCGCCGACGCCTTGTCGAGCCGCGCATTGGTCGCCACCACGGCGATGGTGGTGTTGGCGCGCGGATCGCTGCGCGCGGCATCGGCCGGATCGTGCGTCAGGTCGGCGCGATCGTGCGACACCGAGAGCGCGAGGCCATGCTTCGGCGGCGGCAGGCCGCCGAACTCGCCGTCCTGCTCCAGCGCCCAGGCCCAGAATTGCGGCAGGCCGCCCATGGTCGTGTAGCCGCGCGAATTCACCGCGACCAACGCGCCGACCTGGAGTCCGGTGGCCGGATCGACCGCCGAGGCAGAACCGAGCCCACCCTTGAGATTGCCTGCCTTGGCGCCGATGCCCGCACCGGCATTGCCCAGGGCAAAGTCGCGCGCCGCCGCGCCCGTCGCGCGATGGGCAAGCTCGCGATAGGGTGGCCAATCCCAATCCTTGTCGCCGCCATTCAGCAGGTCGAACAGGATCGCGCTCGGCACGATCGGCACGACCACGCCACCCACCGCCAATCCCCGGCCGCGCTCGCGCAGCCAGCGCATCACACCGTCGGTGGCACTCAGACCATAGGCCGAACCACCCGAGAGACAGATCGCATCGACCCTATCGACCCGGCAGGACGGATCGAGCAGGTCGGTCTCCCGCGTGCCGGGCGCGCCGCCGCGCACGTCGACCGAGGCCACGAACGGACGCTCGCCGAGCACGACAGTGACGCCCGAACGCAGGCGATCGTCCCCGGCATTGCCGACCAGCAGGCCGTCGACGTCGGTGATCAGGTTGCGCGGGCCGGGCTTGAGCATTGCGAGTGTCCATATTCCAGGCTCGGTGTCATCCTGAGCGCAGCGAGGGATGACACTGTGTAGCTGGAACCGGAAGCCAGGGTCAAAACTCATGAAGTCATGCGCCGTCACATCTGCTTCTGACCATCTTTCAGACATCACCGACGTCGGGCGATTCGTCCAGGAAGGGCCACAAGCGGTCATTGGCCAACCTTACGTCATGGCTTTGTTGGCGCTGAGGCCGCACTGTCGTGCGCCGGCGCGCCTAATGACCACTGCCGCCAATCATGCTACGCGGGAAGTCAGCACGTGGAGATGCCCGGAGATGCCCGATGCCTTCTTCCGACCCGCGCAGTGCTCGTCGTCCTCGCTCTGGTGCTTTCGCTTCCCCGAACTTCGCCGCAGACATGACGGTCGACGGCGTGCCGCTTCCGGCCGATGTATTGATCGCCCACGCCAATACGCCCCTGCAACGGCAATGGGGCGGCGCTTGGGTCGGCGTATGGGACGGTACCCTATATCAGAAGCATATCCTGCTTGTCGAAGCGATCACCGCTGACGGCACCGCTCACGTCGCCTACGCCGTCGGCGACAGTCCGTTCATGAACATTCAGCGACAGTGGACGCGGCATAAGGCAACAGTGTCGGAGCGAAGCCTGTCGATCTCTGAGCCGGACCTATCCGTCACCTACGAGATAAAGGGCAAGGATGCGCTCGAAGCGACCTACGTCCGTGGCGCGTGTCGCAGCCGGGCAAAGATGACAAGAGTCGACCACGGCGCGCTGACCGCACCGGGCGCTTTCGTCGACTGGCTAGGAGGACGGGCCGAGTTCCTGCAAACCGATCTCGTCGAAGGTGGCAAGCCGATCCGTCTCGAAGCGGTCATCTTCAAGCCATCTGGCAACGGGCCCTTCCCCTTGGCGGTGTTCAACCACGGCTCGACCGGCGACGGGCGTACTCCGGCATTGTTCAAACACACCTTCTTTTGGATCGACTTGGCGACGTTCCTGAACGAGCGAGGCTGGCTGGTCGCTTTCCCGCATCGCCGTGGCCGCGGCAAGTCGGACGGAGACTATGACGAAGGGTTCCCTCCGGACCGTGCCCAGGGCTATGCCAGCGAGCCTGAGATAGCGCTCGCTGGCGCAAGGCGCGGTCTCGGCGACATCGGCGCCGCGGTAGCGGCTCTTCGCCGCCGACCTGACGTTGCTGCCTCGCCAATGCTGATGGCTGGGGCATCGCGTGGTGGCATCCTGTCGGTCGCCTATGCCGGGGACCATCCCGACCAGACATTCGGCGTGATCAACTTTTCTGGCGGTTGGCTGTCCGAGCAGCGTGGCCCGGAGGCCAAACTCGTCAGCCAGACGCTGTTCAAGCAAGGTGTGCGTTTCGGCCGGCCGACGATCTGGCTGTATGGCAGAAACGACCCATTCTATTCGATCCCGTTCAGCCAAGCGAACTTCTCGGCGTTCCAGGACGCCGGCGGGCAAGGTGTCTTCTTGGAATACGATGTGCCAGGCGGCAACGGCCATATGGTCATCGGCCACCCGAGCTTATGGTCAACACCCGTCAGCAGTTACCTGGACTCGCTCGCCGCCGCTCAGAAATGACGGAGTAGGCAAAGCCCGACTGGTCGGTTTGCGCATCCCGCTTGCGATGTAACGCACAAGGAAATGCGCGGTGCGACCAGCACACGGAGCATCGCGATTCCTTTAGGCCGCCCACCGACGCCTTGGGGCCATGAGCAGACATCTCGACGATGGAAAGCGCTCCGCTGCCAACGGGGGCTCGGCGCATGGCACGGCGCCGGCATTCCTTGTCCTTGCGTCAGCCGTCCTGTCGCCCGGTCGGCGGTTGGTGTCTCTTGCGCCAGGCTCCCGGCGGCACACCGACGAACTTCTTGAACGCGCGGTTGAAGGCGGCCTCGGATTCGTAGCCGACCTCGACGCAGGCGTCGGCGAGGCTTGTGCCCCGCTCGATGAGGCGCGCGGCAAGCTGGAGCCGCCAGCGCGCCACGTACTGCATCGGCGGAACCTCAACGAACTCCACGAACCGGTTGGCGAAGGCGGTGCGCGACAGACCGACCTTTTGTGCCAGCCGCTCGAGGGTCCATGGATCGGTCGGTTGCCCATGGATCAGGCGCAGCGCCTCGCCGACATGAGGATCGCGAAGTCCGGACAGCCAGCCGCGCGTGTCCTCGGGCAGGCTCTCGATGTGGCGGCGCAGCACTTCGGCGAACATCAGCTCGCTGAGCTTGGCCAGGATCGTCTCGCCGCCGGGCCGCTTGGTGCTGCCTTCCGCCAAGGCATGGCGAAACAGGTCCGTGACCCAGCCGCCGGTTGCCGGCTTGCGCACGCACATCAAGGCCGGCAGGGAGGCGAGCAAGGGGTTGAACGGACGGGCATCGCATCCGACGAAGCCGCATATGTAACGGGTATGTTCCTCTCCCCCGCCCTGCGCGGCGGCGGCGTAAACATTGTAATGGGCGTGTTCCTTTCCCCCGCCCCCGTGGCTGATCAGGGAGAAGGGCAGATGATCGCCGGCATCGATGACAGGACGGTCTCCCCCGCCTCCGTTGACTGTGAAGGAGAAGGGCAGGTGCTCGTCGACTGGCCTGAAGTACAGCGTCAGGTCCGGGTTGCTCCGAAGCTCGGGCGATGAGGCCATCACATGAGGCACCCCACCGGGAACCACGAGCACGTCGCCGGAATCGAAGCGGAATGGCGCTTCCGACCCGGTCTCGGCCCAGGCCCAGCAGGAACCCGACAAGACGGCATGAAAGGGAATGACGCGTTCGGCGCCCGGCATGACACGGGAGGCTATCCGCTCGACGCTCGGGGAGGCACCGCACCAGGGGGAGCTCGCGTCAACGTCGAAGAAGACCGCACCGCTCAGGCGAACCGCGCTGAGAACGTCCGACAACACATCCATGGCATGCCCCCGGTCGAACCAATTTCAGTCTGACGCTCGATGGTTGATCGGTCAAAGCAAATGGACGAACGAGCAAGGGTTGCACGCCCGCCACCGACTATCGTCCTGTTGTTGCGTCAGCCGTCTTGTCGCTCGGTCGCCGGTTGGTGTCTCTTGCGCCAGGCGCCCGGCGGCATACCGACGAACTTCTTGAATGCGCGGTTGAAGGCGGCCTCGGATTCGTAGCCGACCTCGACGCAAGCGTCGGAGAGGCTTACGCCCCGCTCGATGAGGCGCGCCGCAAGCTGGAGCCGCCAGCGCGCCACATACTGCATCGGCGGAACCTCCACGAATTCCGTGAACCTGCTGGCGAAGGCGGTGCGCGACAGGCCGACCTTCTGTGCCAGCCCGTCGAGGGTCCACGGATCGGTCGGTCGCCCATGGATCAGGCTCAGCGCCTCGGCGACATGCGGATCGCGAAGCCCGGACAGCCAGCCGCGCGTGTCCTCTGGCAGGCCCTCGATATGGCGGCGAAGCACTTCGACGAACATCAGCTCGCTGAGCTTGGCCAGGACCGTCTCGCCGCCGGGCCGCTTGCTGCTGCCTTCCGCCAAGGCATGGCGAAACAGGTCCGTGACCCAGCCGCCGGCTGCCGGTTTGCGCACGCACATCAGGGCCGGCAGAGAAGCCAGCAAGGGGTTGAACGGACGGACGTCGCATCCGACGAAGCCGCATATGTAGCGGGCGTGTTCCTCTCCTCCGCCCCCGTGGCTGATCAGGGAGAAGGGCAGACGCTCGCCGGCATCGACGGCATGACAGTCGCCCCCGCCTCCGTTGACTGTCAGGGAGAAGGGCAGGCGCGCATCGACTGGTCTGTAGTACAGCGTCAGGTCCGGATTGCCGCGCAGCTCGGGTGACGAGGCCATCACATGGGGCACTCCACTCGGAACCACGAGCACATCGCCGGAATCGACGCGGAAAGGCGCTTCCGACCCGTTCTCGAGCCAGGTCCAGCAGGATCCCGACAACATGGCATGAAAGGCGATGACGCGCTCGGCGTCCGGCATGACACGGGGAGCTATCCGCTCGACGCCTGGCGAGGCGCCGCACCAGGGGGCACTCGCGTCGACGTCGAAGAAGACCGCACCGCTCAGGCGAACCGCACTGAGAACGTCCGACAGCACATCCATGGCACGCCCCCGGTCGAACCAATTTCAGTCTGACGCTCGATGGTTGATCGGTCAAAACAAATGGACGAACGAGCATGGGTTGTACTCTCGCCGTGGACTATCGTCTGCACGCCAGAGAATGAACGGCAGAACCAAAAATGATCAGCACTCTCAGACGCAGGTCCCCGAGGACCGGCAGGGCTGAGAAAACACAGGGGAACACGCCATGGTCGAGCTCAGAACACTCAAGGATACCACTGCAACGATCCCGGACGACGTCCTTGCGGCCTTCCAGACCTCGTTCAGCGGCCGCGTGATCATGCCCGGCGACGATGCCTATGACGGCGCACGCAAGGTCTGGAACAGCCTCATCGACCGGCGACCGGGCCTGATCGCCCAGGCCCGCGGTCTGGCCGACGTGGTCGTGGCAGTGGCGTTCGCCCGGACGCACGGGCTGCTGGTCAGCGTGCGCGGCGGCGGCCACAACGTCAGCGGCAGCGCCGTCTGCGACGGCGGGATCGTCATCGATCTGCGCGACATGCGCACGGTCCGGGTCGATCGCAAGACGATGACGGCGCATGTCCAGGGCGGTGCGCGGCTCGCCGACGTCGACCGCGAGACGCAGCTCTTCGGCCTGGTCACGACGACCGGCAACATGTCCGACACCGGCATCGCCGGGCTGACGTTGTGCGGCGGCATGGGCAATATGCGCCGCAAATGGGGCCTCGCCGTGGACAATCTGGTGTCCGTCGAGATCGTGACCGCATCGGGCGAGGTGAAGACCGCGAGCGCCCACGAGAACGCCGATCTCTTCTGGGCGGTGCGTGGCGGTGGCGGCAATTTCGGCATCGTCACCAGCTTCGAGTTCCGTCTCTATCCACTGGGACCCGAAGTTTATTTCGCGGCCCAGTTCTTCGCCATCGAGGACGCACCGCAGGTCGGGCGCAGGTGGCGCGATTTCGTCGAAGCATCGAGCGACGATATCAGCTCGCTCGCCCTTCTCTGGACGGTGCCGGCCGTCGATGGGTTCCCGCCTGAGCTGCAGGGCAAGCGGGTCTTCATCTACGCCGCGCTCTACGCCGGATCGCCCGAAGACGGAGAGAAGGCGACGGCGCCCTTGCGCGCCATCGGCAAGCCGGTGCTCGACCTGTCGGGCCGCGGCCCCTACACGACCTGGCAGAAGGCGTTCGACCCCTTGCTCCTGCCTGGCCAAGTCTATCCCGAGATCTACGCCTACTGGAAGTCGATCTACCTGGGCGGGCTTTCCGACGCGGTGATCGACGACCTGGTCCAGCGCTGCAAGGACGCGCCGACCGACCAGTGCCTGATTGCGCTGTGGCACCTGGGTGGCGCGGTCGCCCGGCCGGCCACGGGCGATACCGCCTTCGGCCGGCGCAGCGCGCCCTACCTGCTGAGCTACGACAGTAGCTGGACCGACCCGGCGCTGGGCAAGGCCGTGATCCAGTGGACGCGCGACCAGATCGAGGCGGCCAAGCCGCACTCGCCGGGCGGCAGCTATCTCAATTTCCCGGGAGTCGGCGCCGATCCCGATGCCGTCCGCGACGCCTACGGTCCCAACTATGACCGCCTGGCGAAGATCAAGGCAGAGCATGATCCGGCAAACATGTTTCGGATGAACCAGAACATCCTGCCGGCGGCTTGACGCGCCGCGGCGTCGGATCAAGCTCTCGCAGGGGAGAAAAGAACGAGTGCTGACGACGGACTATCTCATCATCGGCAGCGGTGCCTTCGGCATGGCGTTCGCCGATCAACTCCTGACCGAGACGGATGCCGAGATGGCGATCATCGATCGCCATCACCTGCCGGGCGGTCACTGGAACGACGCCTATTCCTTCGTGCGTCTTCATCAGCCGTCGGCTTTCTACGGCGTTGGCTCACGCGCGCTCGGCAGCAATCGCATCGACGAATCCGGTTTCAACCGAGGGTACTACGAGCTCGCTTCGGGCGCCGAGGTCGCCAGCTATTTCGAGCGGGTGATGAGGGAGCGCTTCCTGCCCTCCGGCCGGGTCCACTACTTTCCAATGTGCGATCATCTGGGAGAGGGGCGTTTTCGCTCTCGCCTGTCGGGTGAGGTGCACGAGATCGCGTTTCGACGGAAGCTCGTGGATACCACCTACTTCAACACCACGGTGCCCTCGACGCACACGCCATCCTTCGAGATTGCTGCGGGCGTGACGTTGGTGACGCCGAATGCGCTGCCCCGAATGGCGCCCGAACATGAAGACTTCGTCATCCTGGGAGGCGGAAAAACTGCGATGGATGTCGGGGTCTGGCTGTTGCAGATGGGTGCGAAGCCGGAGCAAATCCGCTGGATCGTTCCCCGGGATTCCTGGCTCATCAACCGCGACACGACCCAGCCGGGCGAGGCATTTTTTCACCGCAGTGCCGGCGGTCTGGCGCGCCAGTTCGAAGCAGCGGCCCTGGCGACCTCCGTCCCCGATCTATTCGAACGGCTGGAGAGGGCCGGGGTATTGCTGCGCATCGACAAAGCCGTACGGCCGACCATGTATCGCGGCGCCACTATCTCGACGACCGAAGTGGAGATGCTCGGCACGATCCGGAATGTCGTCCGCAGGGGACACGTGCGGCGGATCGAGCGCGGCGCGCTGCTGCTGGAGCACGGCACCACGCCGAGCCCGCCAAATGCACTGTATGTGGATTGCACCGCACGCGCGGTCGGTCACCGTCCCATCGTTCCGGTTTTCGATGGGAGCCGAATCACGATCCAGATGGTGCGCGCCGGCCTCATTTGCTTCAGCGCGGCCTTCATCGCTCACATCGAAAGCACTTACGACGATGACCCGCAAAAGAACGAGCTTTGCCTTCCCATGCGGGTTGGGCGTTCGGATCTGGATTGGCTTCACCTTGCCCTCGCAGACCTTCGCAGCGGTCGGCGCTGGGGAGCCGACAAGGCGCTTCGCCGCTGGGTGTCGGAGCATCGCTTGTCGGGCTCAGGTGCCGGCTCGGCGGATGCGAGCGCGCAGGGTCCCGAGGCAGAGCGAATTCGCGAGCGGCTGCGCGAAGCTCGCCCAAAAGCGGAGGCGAACCTGGCACGGCTCGTTGCCGAACTCGGCTGACAGGCACTGCAATGCCCTTTCGTCGTTGGAAAGTACCAGAAGGTGTGCCGGCGCCTTGAGGAGTTGCAGACACAGCGCGGCAGGCCTTATGGGTTTTGACCTCAGTCGAGTTGCAGGGTCATCGCCTTGAGGTAGGCAGTCTCCGGCAGGTTGGGATGGACCGGATGATCGAGCGCCGCGCCGGAGGTCAGCAGGATGCGGCCGGTGCGTTCAGCATCGCGCAAGCCACGCCGCACCTGGTCAGCGAAGAGCGGCAGGTCGACGAGATGGGAGCACGAGGCCACGAAGAAGAAGCCGCCGCGCGCGACCAGAGGTGCGGCAA
>Ga0268266_10006346_pt1 | contig 10837 bp, 6 predicted proteins | sample KBSS13metaG_FD_190356 | JGI IMG/M metagenome (GOLD analysis project Ga0268266, IMG submission 190356) | Switchgrass rhizosphere microbial communities from Kellogg Biological Station, Michigan, USA - KBS S1-3 metaG (SPAdes) (version 2) | ecosystem: Host-associated > Plants > Roots > Rhizosphere >... | reverse complement strand
ATCACGCCAGATTCCACCTTTCCGTTGAACGCGCTGTAGTGCACCGGCTTGCCATTCGCATCCATCTCGTGCCAAGTGCGCGGAAACAATAGAGCGCGATACATGCAGGAATAGAAAGTCCTTCGCTGCTCTAACGTCCCGCCTTCCACCATCGCCCGGTCAAGATGTTCATTCCACGTCTCCTTCGCCCCAGCTCTCACCGAATCGAAAGTACCCGCTAGCTCCGCCTTCAGGTTTCTCTCCGCCTGCTCGTACGAGATGAATGAGGCAGCGATCCGTATTTCAACCGGCACTCCAGCCTTCGCCGGATACCTCACCACACCAACGTACTGCTCCTTAATGAGATTGCTCTCAAGATGCAGCGCCGACGCACTCCCCTTGCCGAACTGCACAACATAAAACGCACGGAATCCCTGCGGCAGCCCTCCAAACCCTTTGCTCGTGCTGCATCGTACCAATCCACTCGCCTGATCAACGCTGATCTCGGCATCATCACCCGAAAGATCTATCGCCAGCCGCCCATACTCGTCCGCCATCTCGCGATAGGTCACACGCACCATTCCTCCGCGCGTTGTTGGCACAAGTTCCAGCCGCACACGGTACCGCAGCAGTTCGATGTCCAGCTCTGCCGGCGACAACACTGCATCCTCCGGCCTGTAGGAGGACCCCCGCGCACCCATCGCAGGCTTCGTCGCACGATCCACCGGCATGAACGTCGCATAGCCATAGTCGTTTAGCCACGGACTCAGCTGGTGCGTGCACCGTACTCCTTCGATGCGTCTCTCTGCCGGATGAAAGAACCACGGTGCGTTCTTCCCATTACTTTGCAGCGTCCAGTGCGCCATGCCGAACGGAACCGCCGCTATCGGCAACGTATTCCCGCGCGAGAATAAAAACGTCGACCCGGTCCCCTGCAGCAGGTTTACAAGCTCCAGCGAGCTCTTCGCTTTTACAACGTTATCTTTGCTGGCGGCCGCGACTCCAACTTCACCCCGTGTCTCAACAGCTACAGACGCACTCACCGCACCCGCAGCGATAGTCTTTAAAAACGAACGACGATCATGCCTCAAGGCTTTCTGTACCCCCGAACGTTAGCTTTCACGCTCTAAGTAAAACAGCAAAGCGGCTATATTGGCCACCGGCGGGAACTTTAGACAACAAACGCTCCTTCGACCCGCGCTGTAAAGCCTCACCCACCTGGATTCACGTGAATTGCTTAACGTTGCGCCGCGCCGCTTCGGCCCATGATGGGCCACACATCGACAATCTTGTCACCCTGCGCGACGTAGTAGCGATCGAAGGCGTTAGTGCTTTGGTCAAGATTCGTGCAGTAGATCTCCAAACGGTCACCGAGTTTCGGCGCCTGATCCCCGTCCTTCCATCGTAAAGCGCCATACTCCGCCCCTTGGACTCCGACCTGCAGCCATGGCATACCCTTCACTTCGTCGGTAGCCTTAGCGATCGCCTTGTTTCCGTAATCAGTAGTGATGATGTTGGGATGGTGTTGGCTGTCCACCGTCGTCAATACGGTCAGCGCGGGCTGCCAGTCGTTATATCGCTTCATGTCTCCATCTTTTCCACCAACGATGAAGTATTCGGTATCCATAAAGACATAAGTGCCGCACTCTAGTTCTGTCAGTCCCGTTTCATGGTCGATGTTGTAGGTTCCCGTCGATCCGCCCGAGACAATATTCACAGGCAAGCCTGCCTTCAGAGCCAGTTCCTTGCTTTCGCGCACATCTGCCAACACTTCCATTGAGGCCCTCTTCCTCGCTTCAAAGCCCTTGGTATGCGCGGCTCCTCCCGAGTAAGCCATAAAGCCCTCAAACTGCATGTGCTTCGAGGAGCAAATCCTCTTCGCAAGATCAACGGCGGGTTTGCCCCCTGCAATCCCCTGACGAGTCATGCCTGCGTAGACCGAGACCAGCATCTTCGCTTTGACATCCTGTGCCTCCGCCGCCTGCTCGACCCAGTCGACCACCTGCGCGTCATCGGCGACAAACATAAAGGTGGGGTCCTTTTTCGACAGCGCGATCGCTCGCTGCGTGTTGTTGATCCCCACAGGCTGCTTTGTCCACAAAACGCCCTTGATCCCCGATCCGGAGAACAGCTCCGCCTCGGCTATCGTGGCGCAGGTGAGTCCAATCGCTCCTGCGTCCACCTGATACTTCGCTACATCCACGCTCTTGTGGACCTTGACGTGAGGTCTTACGTTGATGCCGTTTGTCTTCGCCGTATCCGCCATGTGTTTGACGTTGGCCTTGAACATGTCCAGGTCGACCACCATGCAGGGCGTCGGGAGCATATCCTTAGTGATGCCACTAAAGTCGCGTCGGGCGATGCGTGCTTCCAAGTCGGTGACGGAACATCCAGTTGGACACGGCGTCGTAGCAGCGCGGCCACGAGTCACTGCGAGAAACCCCATCGCAGCGCTGGTGGACAGAAATTCTCGGCGGGATCTCATTGAACTTCCTCCCAGGTAGGCGTGCATCCATTTTGCATCAGGTACCGGACTACTGCTATCGAATACTTCTCGGTATGCTAACTTTCGATAGTTTGAGAGTTGGAAGATATCATTTTGAAAGCCTTTGGGCGCCTCCTCCGAAAGTACCTGCCGGCAAAACTCTTGCAACGCAGGCAATGAACTCTTTATTTTGTTTCCTCATGAGGCGAGATCTTCGTCCCATCTTTAGACTCCACCACCCAACCGTTGATTTGCCTCGCTCGAAACAACAAAGGCTCGCCAGAGAGGAAGTTCATCCCCGAATGCTGACTGGACCCGGAACCACCGTCTTTGGCCGTAGAAGCAAGCTACTTCTCCTCGCCGCGATTGCTTTTCTGTTGTTCTCGGCACCCTTGGCAATCTCAAAGACCTTTGCACAAAGCCCCCCGCAGGACGTAGCCGACGTTTTGATCCAGGGCGGTCACGTGATCGATGGCACAGGGAGTCCCCGTGTGCTTGCTAATGTCGCCATTAAGGGAGACAGAATTATCTATGTCGGACGCGCACCGGTAAAAGCGAAACAGACGATTGATGCAACCGGCAAAGTAGTGACACCGGGATTCTTCGACATGCACTCCCATTCAGAGTTTGGGTTGTCGTTCGATGGTCGCGGATTAAGTAAAGTTACGCAGGGCATCACAACAGAGGTCCTGGGCGAACATCTCTCTGCCGGACCTGTGCTTGGGCCTGCAGTCGACGACCCGATGATGGTGACAGCGCCTGTAGTTAGAACCTGGACCACCCTCGGAGGCTTCTTTTCGTTTCTACAGAAAAAAGGCATCGGCCTCAACGTCGCGTCCTATGTCGGAGCGGGACAAGTGCGCGCCTCCGTAATAGGGTACGAGGATCGAACTCCAACCGCTGCCGAAATGGAGCAGATGAAGAAACTCATCGCCCAGGCAATGGAGGAGGGCGCCTTCGGTCTCTCATCGGGCCTCGTCTACGTGCCCAACTCGTTCGATACGACGGATCAGATGATCGAGCTGGCCAAGGTCGCGGCCAGCTATGGAGGCATCTACACCGTTCACATGCGGTCCGCGGATGAAGCAGGCCTACTGGAGGCGATTCAGATCGCCAGAGGTGCGAAGATCCCTTTAGAGATCTTTCATCTCGGGGGCGGCATTGCGAAAAACCCCGACTTCGTTCGTGACATTGAAAATGCGCGGGGGGAAGGCATCGACGTGACGGCCAATGCTTACCCTTACACGGTCGGCTGGACCTACGTGCGTCAGTTGCTTCCAGCCTGGGCTCAGACTGGTGATGCAGCCGCAATCACGGGTCGCCTGAAACAGCCTGAATTACGTACGCGCGTCGTAAAAGAGCTTCACGCCGATCCTCGTCCCTTCGCAAAATATACCTTCAGTTCAGCGAACCCCGAGTTTGACGGCTATACATTTCAGCAGATCGCCAACCGCAGGCATACTTCGGTCGAAGATGCGATGGTCGATTTCCTCATTCAGCAGAACGCCGAAGGCTTTCAGATCGGCCCCCCGGATCCCAGCTTAGATGCTGGCGTAGCCGCAGCGTTCAAGAATTCGTGGATCGATGTCGGGTCCGACGGCATCGCACTTCCGGCGGGCGTGCACACCGCCTTCGGCAAACCACATCCTCGTTCCTTCGGATCGCATACTCGCGTGCTCGCGCTCTACGTTCGCGAGATGCATGTCCTATCGCTAGAAGAGGCGATCCGCAAGATGACATCTCAACCCGCGGATCGGCTTGGCGTAAGCGATCGCGGCATCCTCCGTGAAGGAATGAAGGCGGACGTTGTCATCTTCGATCCGGATACCGTCAAGGATAAGTCTACCTATGCAAAGCCCGATCAGTACTCGGAGGGCATCGCGTGGGTCTTTGTAAACGGAACACCAGTTGTCTTGAACGGAACGCCGACGAACAGGTTACCTGGCCAGATTTTGCGCGGATCAGGTTATAAGCCTGGAGCTCTGTGATCAGCAATCGCCTAATTTGTTGAAAGTCCGGTGGGCACAGCAGGATTCGAACCTGTGCTCGTTTTTCCTGTGGCATTTGATCTTTTTGCTGCCGAATCGAGATCAAGAGGCGATTCCCACAAAGGTTGCCAATTCAGCCAAGCGACTCGGCTTCCCAACAGGGCAAATTGTTGGAAAGCGTTCCCGCAGTCACTGCAGCATCGAGAAGAATTGGAGCGGCCATCACGCAAGTATTTGCCGGGGCGTATCTGTAGTTGTGAACCGCATCTAGCACCCTGCGCAGATACCGTCGTCAAAACCATCACCGTGGAGTGGCTGTCGCGATCAAGGCAAACGTCTCAGAGGCTTAACAACCCATCCTTTACCTGAATCAGTCCCGTGCGACTTAAGTTGCACAGGACATCATCACTATGGCAATTATCTTTGTCAGGTTTGCTTCTTACAAGTGTTGCAGTAGAACAGGTTAGGAGCCCTATTTTCTTTTAGCCAACCGTTTTCAGGATCCATTGATAAGTATCTTTTCGTTGGAAACCGCAGATCCACTCTCATAGTGCGTTGACGTTTCGTGCACCTCTTCTCCCGTACGTGTTACTCAAATGAGTTTTCAAAAAATAGGGAAGCTGAGCCCGGAATTCACTGTTCGCGAAGTCTGGGTGTTGGCTATCTCTGTGTCGATGAGCTGTGCCTGTTGTGAGGAGAAGAAAGATCATGATGAAAGCTCTTGCGTTGCGTCGTTTAGGTGCGGCGCTCTTTATTTCTGCGGTTGCTGTGCCGGTTGCCATGGCTACGGATGCCACGATCGTTGCCGACGCAAGCGTAAGTTCTGCCCGCCCTAACCTCAACTTCGGAAGTTTGTCGAATATATACGTGGGCAACGGCAATACAGCCTTGATTCGATTCAACCTCTCATCATCTCTGCCTGCTGGAACAACCGCCGCGCAGATTGGCCACGCTACATTGAGGCTCTACGTAAATCGCGTCAACGCGCCGGGAAGTATCAATTTACAGCCTGTCACCTCAACTTGGGACGAATCGAAGGTAACGAATGCCACGCTTCCGGCCCTGGGGCCTGCGTTGTCCAGCTTTTCTGTTTCCGTTGCTGACGTCAATCAATACGCGGTGATAGACGTCACGATGCTCGTACAGGGATGGCTGACGACTTCCGAGAGCAACAACGGAATTGCTCTCTCCTCCGCGGGTGCAAATATTCTGTTCGACAGTAAAGAGAACGACGAGACCTCGCATCTTGCGCAACTGGATATTACGGTGACCTCACAAGGACCTCCCGGAGTTGCCGGCCCTCCAGGAGCTGCCGGCCCCGCTGGCCCTGTAGGAGCTGCCGGGCCGCAGGGAGTTCCAGGAATTCAAGGGCCTGCTGGCGCTAATGGAGCAACCGGTCCTGCGGGTCCGACCGGAGCCGCAGGCACTTTCAGCTTCGCATCGAACTATGTGGCGGCCACGACCTACACCGAAGGTCAGGTTGTCTTTTGTTCGACAACGTGTTCGACGAATGGTTCAAGCTACATCTCATTAATCAATGGCAATACCGGCTTCGACCCTCCTGCCAGCACTACGCAATGGGCTCTCATCGCTCAGGCGGGAGCGACGGGGGCTCAGGGTGCTACTGGAGTTGCTGGCCCAGTCGGGCCACAGGGGCCCGCTGGCCCAACGGGTGCGACAGGTGCCACCGGTTCAGTAGGACCCCAAGGAGCAACCGGTCCAGCAGGTCCGACAGGCGCGACCGGCCTCACCGGTTCAATCGGCCCAGCGGGACCCCAGGGAGCAACCGGCGCGGTCGGGCCAACTGGAGCCACTGGAGTAACCGGAGCAACGGGTCCCCAAGGTCCGGCCGGGCTGACTGGAGCAACCGGCGCGCAAGGCCCAACCGGCACATTCAGCTTCGCTTCGAACTATGGGCCTGCCACGACTTATTCAGCGGGACAGGTCATCTTTTGCGCGACGACGTGTTCGACAAACGGTTCGAGCTATATCTCTCTGGCAGATGGGAACGCGGGCTTCGACCCGCCGACCAGCAATGTCAAATGGGCGTTGATCGCTCAAGCCGGAGCGACGGGCGCGACTGGAGCTACTGGCCCGGCAGGCCCCACCGGGCCAACCGGCGCGACTGGAGCTACTGGTCCTCAAGGTCCGGCGGGTAGTGGGTCGCATATCTTTACCGCCAGCGTGATCTTGGGGCAGGCCAACAGCAGTACACAGTTTTTCTCTCTAAACAGCAGTTACGATCCATCCAATGTGGGCACGTTTCTAACCTACAACCAGTTTGCAACGACCTTTCCGCAAGCATGCACCTTCGACTCGATGTACCTCACATCGGGCCAGTCGGGGTTTGGAAGTTTTAGTTCTCCCATAACCATCACTCTTTTCCGTAACGGTGTCGCCACTGCCCTCACCAGGGCTGTTACTCCGCCAAGCACAAATTCTCTTGCGTCAGCTCAGATCACGGGGCAATCCGTGGCCATCGCGGCAGGAGATACCGTTGCACTCCAGGCGACGAGCACCTCCTTCACTACGAATGGATCGTTCGTGCCTCTCGCCACTGTCTCTGTGTCGCTGCATTGTCAGTAGTTCGAGAGGCCAACACATAACCGGTACAAGCGGTTTGTGCCGCGACCAGGAACAATCATCACGATAAGACGGCGGGCCAGCAGAGTAATGAGGCCCATACACAAGGCGCAGTGCAAAAACGTAAGGAGAAATAAGTGGCGCAACCGTATCTTGGTCAGATCATTATGTTCGCGGGCAACTTCGCTCCCAGTGAATGGGCTCTTTGCAACGGACAGCTGCTTTCCATTGCGCAAAACTCCGCGCTCTTCGCGATTCTAGGAACAACGTACGGAGGGGATGGTATAACGACATTCGCTCTGCCGAACCTTCAGGGACGCGTGCCTGAGCATTGGGGAACAGGTCCTGGACTCCTTCCGGTAACCATTGGCGAGTCGGCGGGATCCAATAATGTTTCCATATTAACCTCCAATCTTCCGCAGCACGCACACCCGATTGCACCGCCCTGTTCGAATGTTGCCGGTACGGCGACCACCCCCGTGAACAACTACCCTGCTGTCGATGCTGTCACTGCAACGTTCACCCCACCGAGCACACACGGGACGATTACCGTAAACACGTTCGCTGCAACTGCAAGCCAGACCATGGCACCCTATGTCTCCGGCGTGGCAGGAGGTGGTGTTCCGATCGATGTTCAGCAACCTTATCTGGCCGTAACCTTCATCATTGCGCTGCAGGGTATCTTCCCATCGCGTGGCTAAATCACACGTGTGTCGGCCCGGCAACCGGCACACGTTCTCTCCAGTTGAGCAGGAAGGAGACATAACAAGGTGACAGGAACAGCCCATTCTGAAGTAACGAATGTCCAGCTTCGTCACGCTGTCGCCCAAGATGAGGACTTCTTACTACAGCTCTATCTCGCAACTCAGCCGATCGAGACGGCAAACTGGAATATGAGCGCGACCGCGCGAGAGCAATTGCTGCGGATGCAATTTCGTGGACGCAAGCAGACCTACACAGCACAGTATCCGGATGCCGAAGATCTGATCCTCTGCCTCAACGAAGAAGGAGGGGTTGAGAGGCGCGTCGGCCGGCACTTAGTGATTCGTCAGGAAGACGCGATTTTAGGGATCGATCTCGCTGTTCTTCCGGCTTATCAAAACCAGGGGCTTGGTCGACTGGTTCTTCAGGGGGTACAGCATCAATGTGCTCAAGAAGGATTGAAGTTCAGGTTGCAGGTTCTGCGCACCAATCCCGCCAGACGCCTCTATGACCGCTTGGGTTTCAAGATGATGAGTCAAGATTTGCTGTATGCGCAGATGGAGTGGAGCGCTTTATGAACTTCGTAATGACATTGGGAAAGTGAAAGCTGGTATGGCAAAGATAAGAACTCCCAGATCGCAGACGTTGCTCTGGCTCAGGATGAGCCATTCGATCTCGTACATCGCGCTGCTTATGTTTTGCGCAGCCGCCTTTGCGCAAACAGCCGCACAAAAAGGCGCACTGGCGCGCTTACAGCCTCGGGCGGATGGAACGACTCTCATAGAGGCGACGGGAACAGTTCTAATGCGACCGTCGGGTGTGGCCTTCGATGCGGCAGGCAATCTCTATATTGCAGATACTGACGACAATCTCATCCTCCAGGTAAGTCCGGTCGGCATTCTCAGCACAGTTGCGGGTACTGGAGAGCAGGGATATTCCGGAGATAACGGCTCAGCGAAGAGTGCGGTACTCGACTCCCCGGCAGGTGTTGCAGTCGACGCAGCAGGAAATATTTACATAGCCGATACTCATAACAACCGCATTCGCAAAGTCGCCTCTGGAACAATCACCACGATTGCAGGCACTGGAGCAGCCGGGTTCTCCGGCGATGGAGGTGCGGCTGCCTCCGCGGTATTGAATCTTCCAACTGCAATTGCTGTAGACACTGCGGGCAACCTGTATATTGCGGACACGAACAACCACCGCATTCGCAAGATCTCCGGCACTACGATTACTACCGTCGCAGGAGATGGAGAGCAGCTCTATTTGAACGATGACGTCGCGGCTACTCAAACGGGGCTCGATTCGCCTAGCGGCATCGCTGTGGATGCGGCAGGCAACCTATATATCGGAGACACCCACAATCAGCGTATACGCAAAGTAACGCTAAGCTCAGGTGTTATCTCGACCGTCGCAGGAAACGGTACGAAGAGCTTTGCCGGTGATGGTGGAGTGGCCACTTCAGCCGGTTTGGCGACGCCGCGTGGAGTCGCGGCAGCAGAGGACGGAAGCATCTACTTTGCCGACAGTGACAATCATCGAATCCGCAGCATCAATGGTGCTGGCACAATCTCAACGGTGGCGGGCAACGGAGCGCAAGGATTCTCAGGCGATACCGGACCTGCAAATTTGGGAATGCTTGATACGCCACATGCCGTTGCGATCAGCTCTGGAACAACCTCGATAGCCGATACCAACAACCAGCGTGTCCGCGCGATTCTGAATACGAACATCAACACGGTAGCCGGTCTCGGAAATTCTGGAGCAGCGGCTCTCGTTCTCTCCAGTACATCACCGGTCGTCGTCGGGAGCGGCAACTTGACCGCCACCCTGCTAAATGGAGCCTCACAAGCGACAGGGTCCGTCACCTTTCTGGATGTAACTACTGGCGTCCCTACCACCCTTGGAACTACTCCTCTGCAAAGTAATGTTGCGACCATCAGCCTTGCCGGGATTGCCGCGGGAACGCATTTCTTCGTGGCAACCTACTCGGGCGATGCACTCAACCCGGCCATCGCCAGTGGCGTCTTTATCGTTGAGATAACTTCAGCGCAAGGGCCGGGAACCTTCTCCATCGCGGCTGTAACAACGACCCAAAGTGTAGCTCCGGGCGGCGCGGCAAACTACCTGTTCAATTTGACTCCGCAATCTGGAACCTTTGTTAGCAAAATCACTCTAGCAGTTTCGGGCCTGCCCAGCGGAGCCACTGCAAGCTTCGTTCCCGCCACGATTGCAGAGGGCTCAACAGGAACCGTCGCAACAACACTGACTGTTCAGACACCGAAGCAGGTCGCGTCACTTGACCGTCAGTCCCAACCGTCATCCATGCCTTTCGCTCTTAGCTTGTTGTCGTTGCCCGTCATTTTTGGTCGACGTACTCGGAAGAAGATCTCAACGATAGCGCTAGGCAGTCGTATTCTCGGCCTGCTACTTCTTGCGGGAGCTGCCGTTCTTTCCGGATGTGGTTCCGGCGGATTCTTTACGCAGCCGCAGAAGAGCTACACCTTCACCGTAACAGCTACCAGCGCCGCCAAAGGATCCAGTCCCGCAGTAAGCCAAAGCGCAACCGTAACTCTGACGGTGCAGTAGGAGAGAACACTTGAGAACCAGCAAACTGTTGGTTGGTGCGCTGCTCTGTGCAGCCCTGACAGCCTCAGCACAATCGAAGATCGATGCCTCTGTCAGCTACGAATTGCAGCGTTCCAACGGTCCCGCGGGAGACTGCGGATGCTTCAACCTGCAGGGTGGCAGAGCGGATGCTTCTTACCGAATACTCGACAGGTTAGGTGTCGCAGGGGAGATCAGCGGCGTTCATGCGTCGAATATCACCGGCTCTGGCCTCGACCTCTCTCTGCTTACATATATGGCTGGGCCGCGATATTCGATGCATCTGAGGTATGGGCTGAAGCCATTCGCGCAGTTTCTCATTGGCGGCGTTCATGGCTTTGATGCGTTGTTTCCTCATCCGGGAAGAGCCCTCTCATCTGCAAATTCATTTGCGTTTACCGCAGGTGGTGGTTTGGACTACGCAGTTTCGCGACACTTCGCTGTGCGCGTAGTGCAGATCGACTATCTCAAGACATATCTGCCAAACAATGCA
>Ga0268266_10006344_pt1 | contig 10839 bp, 9 predicted proteins | sample KBSS13metaG_FD_190356 | JGI IMG/M metagenome (GOLD analysis project Ga0268266, IMG submission 190356) | Switchgrass rhizosphere microbial communities from Kellogg Biological Station, Michigan, USA - KBS S1-3 metaG (SPAdes) (version 2) | ecosystem: Host-associated > Plants > Roots > Rhizosphere >... | reverse complement strand
CAAACTTTACGATAGTAAACTTTACCAGGAAAATAGTACTGATAGGCGGTTCTGCCTATACAGGCGAAATGAAGAAGGGCATCTTTGGTGTGCTTAACTACCTGTTGCCTCATGAGCACGGTGTACTGAGCATGCATTGCTCTGCCAACGAAGGCGAAAATGGCGATGTAGCCCTTTTCTTCGGTCTGAGCGGTACCGGTAAAACTACCCTGAGCGCTGACCCTAACCGTGCCCTGATAGGCGATGACGAACATGGCTGGGCAGATGGCTCTGTATTTAACTTTGAAGGTGGCTGCTATGCTAAATGTATAGACCTGAGCGCTGAAAAAGAACCTCAGATATTCAATGCCATCAGGCCTAATGCTATACTGGAAAACATCACCTTTATTCCGGGCACTAATAAAGTTGACTACAAGGATGCCAGCATAACTGAAAATACACGTGCTGCATACCCAATTGATTTTATAGACAATGCAAAGGAACCATCTTATGGTGGCGACCCTAAAAATATATTCTTCCTTACCTGCGATGCTTTCGGTATTCTGCCTCCAATAGCCAAACTTACTAAAGGCCAGGCTATGTACCACTTCATCAGCGGCTATACTGCTAAGGTTGCCGGTACTGAAGTAGGCGTTACAGAACCACAAACTACTTTCTCTGCTTGTTTCGGCCGCGTATTCTTACCGCTGCACCCTACAAAGTATGCAGAACTGCTGGGCAAAAAACTGGATGCACATAAAGACGTAAACGTATGGCTGGTAAATACCGGCTGGAGCGGCGGCGCTTATGGCACCGGCAATCGCATGAAACTGAGCTACACACGCGCTATGATCACCGCTGCTATAAACGGCGAGCTTAATAACGTAGAATTTGAAGCACATCCGGTATTTGGCGTGCTGATGCCTAAATCATGCCCTGGCGTACCTGAAGAAATACTGGTACCACGCAACACCTGGAGCGATAAAGAAGCATATGATAAGAAAGCTAATGAGCTGGCTGAATTGTTCGTTAAAAACTTCAGCAAGTATGCTTCTGAAGCTAACGAAGAGATCATGGCTGCTGCACCGGTAGCAATGGTGAATGCGTAATAATTAAAAAATTAAAAGTAAAAATTTAAAATAGCACAAAGCCCGGCATTTAGCCGGGCTTTGTTTATCCAGCAAATAATGGGTAAATTCAATTATGAGACCTATCATCATAGTTCCTGCACTTATATTTACAATACTGGTATCTGCATGCTCTAAAAATAGTACAACGCCTCCTGCTTCATCTACATCCCGCCCAGGATATTTTACAGGAAAGTATCAACTTTATGATAGCATGGCGGAAACATATTATTCCAATACAGGTAAAGCTATTGACACTGATTATAGCATAAATACTTTGGTAACAGTGACAGTAGACTCTAGCTCAGATAGCCTCACATACGAAGGAATAGGCTACAAGAGAGACTCTACCAGCAATATTTACAAATGTTATTGCAGTGACTACCACGAAGTACAGCTGACGGAAGACTCGATATCCGTAACGCACATAACAAACTCTCGGATACGCATTTTTGATAATTCCTTTATACATGGCTACAGGGTTCGTTAACCTTGCGCCTTTTGATAATTATAAATTTATTAGCCATAATCTTATCTTTGCGCCCATTACTTACTTTAATCAAAAATGAAAAATACACCATTCACACAGATACACATTGGCCTGGGCGCTAAGATGGCGGAATTTGCAGGCTATAATATGCCTATATCTTATACAGGCATTAACGAAGAACACCATACCGTACGCCAGAATGCAGGTGTATTTGACGTGAGCCACATGGGCGAATTCATGCTGAAAGGCCCTAAAGCACTGGACCTGATACAGCGTGTAACTACTAACGACGCCAGCAAGCTGACAAACGGCAAGGCACAATACAGCTGCCTGCCTAACGATGAAGGCGGCATAGTAGATGACCTGATCGTGTATTGCATAGAAGAGAATAGTGTGTATATGCTGGTAGTAAATGCATCTAACATAGAAAAAGACTGGAATTGGATAAGCAAGCACAACACCGAAGGTGTGGAAATGCATAACATAAGCGACAAAACAGCGCTGCTGGCTGTACAAGGCCCTAAGGCTACTGAGTACATGCAGCAACTGACTGATATGGACATCACTAACCTGAAGTACTACACTTTCGCAAAAGGAAAGTTTGCCGGCGTTGATAATGTAATAGTGAGCGCTACCGGTTATACGGGTGCAGGTGGTGTAGAAATATACTTTGAAGATAAAGATGGTGCTGCGCAAAAAATATGGGATGAAGTATTTCGCGTAGGCGGCCCTAAGGGTATGAAGCCAATAGGCCTCGCTGCCCGCGATACGCTGCGCCTGGAAAAAGGCTATTGCCTGTATGGTAATGATATAGATGATACTACATCCCCGCTGGAAGCAGGGCTGGGCTGGATCACTAAATTCACTAAAGACTTTACTGCACGCCCTATACTGGAAAAGCAAAAAGCAGAAGGTGTACAGCGCAAGCTGGTGGGTTTCGAAATGGTAGACAAAGGCATACCTCGCCACCACTACAAAATACAGAATGCAGAAGGAAAAGAAATAGGTTATGTAACAAGTGGCACGCAGGCACCAAGCCTGGGCAAGGCAATAGGTATGGGCTATGTAACAATAGACCACGCAGCCGAAGGCAGCGAAGTGTTTATAATGATACGTGATAAAGCAGTGAAAGCACAGGTTGTGAAACTGCCGTTTGCATAAACATTAAAATACATTTTAAAAAAGCAGCCATCGTAAAAACGATGGCTGCTTTTTTGCATACCTACGTTAGGTCTATGGGGATGATAATAAGGTTCTTATATTTCCCTACTTCCGGCGTAACAAAATAACCATTATGCGAGCGAAAGGCAGATAGCTTAATATTCTTAGCTTTCACTGCTGAAAATTGGGCACTATCCAGGCGTAGGCGTTCAGCCCTCTGTTGAAGAACATTACAAGCAACCAGAAATTTTGTAGGGGAATAGATTATTTATCTCTTACATTATTTAATCATTCATTAAAAGACCAGACCTTAAGATTATCTACGAGTATTTTTTTATCGTCGTTGCCAGGGTACCAAAATGATATACCAACAGTATCTATAGCCTCTCGGGGAATTTTACTGTCTATATATAAATCCTTTGTTTCGCCGTCATTTAAAAATCTGTCTGCTCGTATCATGGCCACTTTTATTTCTTTACCCTTATTGTAATAATGAACAATGAACTGTGTCATTGCCCAATAAGTCCACTCTTTGCTTATGCTTCTGAAAGTTGCCTGCGCCCTTAACCAATTAGCGCCATTCCCGGTATAAGGGAACTTGTATATAATGCTCCCGGTATGCTTGTTATCAATATACACAGATGAGTGCCCGGCTATTGGTGGCACAGGACAATAGAGCGAGCTGTCGGATTCAAAATCATTCTGATAAAGCAAGTGCATGTTTTGCGGCGTTCCTTCAAATAGATCAGGATTATCTCGCAGCTTCACAGTTTCATCAGGTACCGACCATCTACCCACTACTCTCCAGAAGTATGCCTTAGTCATATTATCAGGCGTGTACATTGTGCCTTTATGCTCGTGATAGGTAAGCCATACATTGAAATATATAAAGAACAGTACAACGGGTGCAGCGATAAACAACAGTACCCGCCGACGCACTGCATAATCGACAAGCGAAGCAAAAGGGAAAAACAGTATCGGATAGCTCTGTATCATTGCCCTGCCACCGTACCACCATATATCCCATGCGCTTACTATATAGTAGTTGAGCGCAAAGAACAGCAGTATAGCTACTTTATTTTTACCGTACTTTAAAAATGGCAGTATGCCAATAATAGCAAACAGGAGCATGGGTGCATAGGTAATCCAGCCGCTGCGATAATTAAATGCATAGACCCTAACATGGGGGTGCAGCCAGGAGAAGCCCTGGTCCTGGTAGCTATATTGCAGCCAATGGCCGGAAACATATTTCCAGTACACTAACTGAATAGAAAGTACCAAAAGCGCACAAACAGCTGTAACCAGTATCTTCTTCCATTGCTGCCATAATAATGTTATCCTGTTTTTTATAGTTGCCGGAAAAACGTTTTCCAAACCCCATAACAAAGGAATTAAGCAAGCAATTATCTCAGTGGGTCTGGCCAGCGCAAGGAGGCCTATGAGCAAACCTATTTTTATAGCATACTTATATTGGTAGCCTTTGTAAAAATTAATAGTATTCAAAAGCAATAAGACATATAAGGTGAAGAGCCAGGTATGCGACATGCCAATATTAATAGCAGCAAAATCAATATAGTTGGTACCAATAACAAGTAACAACATACTTATGGCCACTACAGCATCACTATAAAATAACAACAGCAGCTTCCTGAAATACCACAAGCCTATAATAGAGATAAGTAAGCCCGATAATTGAATAGCTAACTGGTATGGTGCAGAAAAACCATCCGGCGGGTAACCTGAAGACCTGGCGTATAAATGAGCAATAGTAAAAGACGGTAGGTACATTAGCGCCATACCTGACGAATACTTTAGTACATAGTTACCATTATCTGTTTTATATCCCGGTAACTCAGGCGTCATTTTATATTTCTTTATTACTGTATCTGCAAAGGACTGATGCTTCAGGTCGTGATAAATAAACAATGAAGGCAGATACCAGTAGTAACCAGCAACATCATAAGATATAGCAGCTTCTCCATTTCCCTTTTGCCACTTGGGATAGAAATTCAGTGATGTCCATGCAAGAATGATGCAAGAAAGGATGTAAATATAATCGGAGAATTTATTTCTCATTGGGTTTAAACTTAAGGCGTATAAAGCACCTGCAATATGGGAAAATATTCTTTAGCATACAATAATCCTTATCTTGTGCCGACTGATTGCATGCCTGCTTTTATAAATAAATATTGGCCTTACCTGCTGCTATTGTTATTTGCAATACCGCTTTTTGGTATGAATGTGCATAGCTACCACCAATGGGGCGATGATTACGCACAGTATATAAAAGAAGCACAAAATATAGCTGCCGGAAGGCCCTATTATCAATCCAACTATGTCTTTAATCCATTAAATACTATTTATGGCCCGCCACTTTATCCGCCTGGCTTTCCTTTATTGCTAACACCTGTAATACTGTACTGGGGGCTGAACATAAAGGCAATGCTTTATCTCATTACCCTATTCCTTGCCATTCTATTATTTGCCCTTTATAGCTATTTCAGGAAGAGTAGCAGCGCCTCTACTGCTGTTTGCCTTTCAGTCATTGTTGTGTATTGCTCCTATATCATCGATTTCAAGCAGCATGTGCTGTCAGATATTCCCTGTCTCTTGTTTGTAAGTATTTACCTGAACCTGCGAAAGGGAAAAGAGCTGAATGCCACAAGGATAATTTTCCTCGCCTGTACAGCGGCAATGGCCATACTTATACGCAGCCAGGCAATATTGTTGCTTGCCGCCGAAGGATTATGGCTGGCTATTGATGTTTATAAACGTATAGTAGCCAGGCGATTTTCTCCTGTGGCTCTTTCGCCATTACTTATTATCTTTTTTTCTGCGGGGATATACTTCGTGGTGAACAAGCTGGTATTTCATACGCCACAAGATGCCGTGAACTATTATAAGAACTTCTACACATGGCATACAGATTATGCAGGCATCATATATACCGACACACTCTATTTTATAACTCTTATTAAAGACATCTTCCAGCATAGCAGTCACGGCTTTATATCCCGGGCTTTAGTCTCTGTCATGTCCTATACCAGCCTTGTTTCAGGCATATTAGGTTTTGTATTTGTCATAAGAAAACGGATACTTATGGAAGACGTTTTCTTTATGCTTATGTGCCTGCTGATTATTATTACGCCGGTACACGAAGGCCTACGTTTTTTTCTGCCCGCCGTGCCACTGTATATACTTTATTGTAAAGAAGGCATTTACCGGCTGCTGAAAAAAACTACGCAGGTCAGGCCATATAAGATTGCCATACTATTCACTGTTATCTACCTTGCATTAGGCCATGAAGATTATCTCAGGGCTGCAAAGGTGCCCGATTATATATGGTCGCCCAATACCAGGAATGACACTGTTGCTTTTCAGTACCTTATTGACCATACAGGGAAGGATGATATTATTTTATTTGCCAAGCCGCGCGCCCTCACTTTATATACCAACAAAAAGTCTATGGTAATAGCTTATACGGCAAGTCTTGATATCGCTAAAAAGCAGATAGATTCTATGCATATAAAGTACCTGCTGTGGCGCCTGGAAGTAAGTGAGCCATTCTTTAAAGATTACCTTCGTTATAGCCATAGTGCTGTTGATTCTTATAAGATCAATGATTTCTACACCCTATATAAATTAAGGTAGCCGGTAAACCCGGAGTTATTATTATTGTCTGAGAAGATGTTAAAATAATTGTTACGGGACTGCAATCGCGTTTTTTCTTTATTTAAGGGCTTACTTTGCGCCACATTCATTTTTATGGTAAACAGGTCATTTATTTTTGCTGCTGCGCTTTGCATTCTTGGAGCAAATGCATCATGCAGCAGTTCTAAACATTCAGGCTCATCGGCTAAGATGCCCGGCAGCTGGCAGTCACAACCGGTAGTGGTAAATGGGGAAAATAGCGAATGGCCTTCACCCTATCCTTCTTATGATGCTAAGGCTATGATAGGCTATGCCATCTCCAATGATTCTAACAATCTGTATCTAACCATAGAAACAGGAGATGAAATGACCCAAATGAAAATATTAAAAGCCGGGATGACCGTGTGGATAGATACTGGCGGCGGCAAAACGCAAACCATGGGCATCAACTTTCCCTTGCGTAATGACAATGACGCACTTGATCTATCTAAAGGAAGCGGCAAGCATTCATCTCAAGGGTCAGAGCCGGAATATGGAGAAAATATAACAGGTACTATTAAAGGACTGTCACCTAAAATCAGAAGGGCACTAGAAGAAGCAAGACAGATGAACATTGAAGGCTTTAGCAACTGCAATGGCGGCTATATGCTGAAGCAGGCAAACAACTGCGGCATACAGGTAAGCATGGCTATGGACGAGTATAAAGAGCTGATTTATGAAGCTGCTATCCCCTTTAAAGCAATTTATAACAGGCCAATTAATAAACGCGATATGGGAAAGCCTATAAGCGTTTGTTTCGCCATAAAGGCATTTAAAGCACCTTCATCTAACAGCAATGTGAGCGATGCCACCCGGGCAAACCATGGAGCTACGGGTATGGGTGGCGGTAATGGTATGCGTGGTGGTGGCATGAGAGGTGGTGGTATGAGAGGTGGTGGTATGCACGGAACTAGTGCTGCAAATCCCAGGGAACACTTATTTGAAAGCACTAAGACCTGGAAACAATTTGGCATAGCTTTTCACTAAGCCTTGAAATTCAACATAAATTAACAAATAAATTATATAAAATAAAACCCCAACCATCTTATACAATTTCTCGTCTTATATGTACGACGAGCCCCTATGCTCTATCTATCAACCGTTTACCAGCCTCCTGTGGAGGCTTTTTATTTCAGCCTTATCACTTAAGTATATAAAGAAAAACCGCCTGTAAGAGGCGGTTTTTCAATTTATTATGTGTTTAAACCCTATTAATGGTGGTGGTGCGCAGTATGCGCGCTTTGCAGCTTAAAGAACTCTTCTTCAGATATTTCTTTGTCTGTTACATTGAATTTTGTTTCCAGTACCTGGAACAGTTTTTCATATAGCAGGCGGCGATACGTTTCGTCTATCGTTTTTTCATCTTTAGCCACTTTTGCCATATAGCTGTCCAACCAGGGTGCATCTTCATCGCTTTGCATGCCAAAGTAAGCCAGTACACGGGTCTTAATATCTGCATTCACATCTTCACGGCTCACAGATACTTCATAATCCTGTATCAGTTTGTCAGATATCAGTGTCCAGCGCAGTTGATGTTCAAAGCTGCCAAATTCATTGTCCACTTCTGCATCAGTTTTGCGTTTTTCACCACCTTCTTTCAGCCAGCGCCTCAGAAAGGCAACCGGTAGTTCTATTTTAGTATTGTGTACCAGCAGTTCAAAGATCTCGTTATCCAGGCGTTCGCGGGAAAGGCGATCAAATTCTTTGCTTAGTTCTTTACGTATGCGTTCTTTAAAGTCTGCTTCGTCTTTTACTTCGTCATTAGGGAATACCTGTGCAAATAGCTCAGCATCCAGTTCACGTGGTATCAGCAGGCCTACTTTTGTGATAGTAAGCTTGTAGTTCCACTCAGCAGCTTCCTGTCCTTGCTTCAATGGATCTTTCAGGAAGGCAGCCAGTTCTTCCTCAGTGCATACATCAGCCGGGCGAAAAACTACAGTAGCGCCGGCTTGCTTGCCCATCACCATTTCTTTCAGCTTTGCAGGCAGCTTGTCCACCAGCACAGTATCTTCTACTTTCTGCGATTCAGCAGCTACATTTCCTTCAGCATCACTTACTTCGTAAGTAGCGTAGAGAATATCATCCTTACCTGTTACTGTTTCCTGGCTTTCTACTTTACCATAGCGGCGCACGATACGGTCCAGTTCATCTTCCAGCATTTTGTCAGAAACATCTATCCTATAGCGTGTAAGAGCCGTATTATTCTTGAGTGCTTCTACTTCAAAGTCAGGTTTCAGGCCGATTTCGAAAGAGAAATCAACATCAGAAGTAGCATTCATATCCAGTTGCGCAGGTTGCTCACCCGGTATTATAAGGGGCTGGGCAAATATGGCAACTTTCTCATTAGTCAGGTAATCTTCCAATTGGCGGCCTGCAGAGCGCAGTACTTCATCGCCGAAGATGGATTGACCATACATTTTACATAGTATGCCGGTAGGCACCATTCCTTTGCGGAAACCGGGAACATTTGCTGTTTTAGCATATTGTTTCAGGCTTTTTTCAAAAGAAGGCAGATAATCTTCCTTTACCAGTTTTACGGTTATTTTTTCATGCAGCGTACCAATATTTTCGCGCGTTACCGTAGCCATAATCTACATTTTGAAGTTAAAAAAACAGCCGATACTGTGACCGGCTGATTGCGTGTTAGTGCGGGTGGAGGGACTCGAACCCCCAAGCCTCGCAGCACTAGATCCTAAGTCTAGCGTGTCTACCAATTTCACCACACCCGCTTTTAGGGACGGCAAAGGTAGGGAAATTTGTGAATTTGACAATTCCATTCTCAAGCTTTTTATTTTAAAATAAATTGAGCGTTTATTTTCCTAATATAGCAGCCCGTCCGCCTCGCAATTTTTGAATTGTCACATTGCTACATTGTCATTATTTTTATGTCTGGAAAGAATTATAGTTATATGCCTGTAAAAGAAAAGAAAGCATCGTTGCTGGTAGTAGAGGATGAAGAAACACTTCGTGAAGCGTTAAAACTAAACCTGGAATTGGAAGGCTACGAGGTAACTACCACTGATAATGGTCCGGCTGTACTAAAGCTGGTGAAGAGCGAATACTTTGACCTGATAATACTGGATATAATGCTGCCCGATATGGATGGCCTTACCGTGTGCGAAACCATACGCATGCAGCACAATGATGTACCTATACTTTTCCTTTCAGCCCGCAACAGCAGCGCTGACCGTGTGGAAGGCCTGAAAAAAGGCGGGGATGATTATCTTACCAAGCCTTTTAACCTGGAAGAATTATTGCTGCGCGTAGATAAATTAATAGTAAAGAATAAAAAGATAAAAGACCCTCAATCAGTAAGTGATATATATGAGTTTGATGGCTGCCGCATAGATTTTGCTGCACATGAATGCCTTGCCAAAGATGGCAGCAAGCAAGAGCTAAGTAAAAAGGAAGCTGCCCTGCTACGCCTGCTGGTAGAGCATGAAGGCGATGTAGTATCGCGCGAGCAGATATTGCAGATAGTATGGGGCTACAATGTGTATCCCACCACACGCACCATAGATAATTTCATTCTCAATTTCAGGAAGTATTTTGAATCAGACAGCCGCAATCCGAGGCATTTTCATTCGGTAAGGGGTATTGGCTATAAGTTTACTGCATAGTTTACCAGCTTAGCTCAGGGTCATAAGGCTCGCTGCTTTTACGGTGAGCATGCCTGCTTTGTATCTTTTGCATTTGCCTGTCATATATCAGGCGGGCTATACGCTGTGCTACGTCCTGCTCATTAAGTACGGCATTCAGTTTCTTTTCAGAGATGTCGAGGCGGTACATCAACTGGAAAAAAGTTTCTGCTCCCCGCTCCAGCAATGTTACCACACGTTTGGCAAGTTGCGCAAGTATCTGTTCTTCAGATACCGTTTCCGGCAATTGCAACTCCCATTGCTCCCGCAGTGCTATTGCTGCTTCCTGTATATCTCTGTTATCCATAATGAAAAATGCCGGGTTGTATACCCGGCAAGTTACAAAATATATTTTCCTATATATTAAAAGAGCTGTATTTTATCCATTATCAAATTCTTAACTGATGCCAATGGAATGCGCTCCTGCTGCATACTATCGCGATAGCGTATAGTTACTGTCTGGTCTTCTTTAGTCTGGTGGTCTATGGTTATGCAGAACGGCGTACCTATAGCATCCTGGCGGCGGTAACGCTTGCCTATTGCATCTTTTTCTTCATAGAAGCATTTAAAGTGAGGTTTGCATTGCTCCATCAGTTCGCGTGCTATTTCCGGCAGGCCATCTTTTTTAGTAAGCGGCAGCACAGCAAGTTTTATAGGCGCCAGCATAGCAGGCAGCTTCAGCACCACCCTGTTGTCTTCTTTCTCTGGTGTGCTCAGGTCTTCCAGTTCATATGCTTCGCTTATCACCATCATA
>Ga0268266_10006342_pt1 | contig 10841 bp, 9 predicted proteins | sample KBSS13metaG_FD_190356 | JGI IMG/M metagenome (GOLD analysis project Ga0268266, IMG submission 190356) | Switchgrass rhizosphere microbial communities from Kellogg Biological Station, Michigan, USA - KBS S1-3 metaG (SPAdes) (version 2) | ecosystem: Host-associated > Plants > Roots > Rhizosphere >... | reverse complement strand
TCCCCAGGAGATGAGCCATACTCTCTCTGCATCGTATCCACACCCTTCTCTACGATGTGGGCCACTGTTCCCCGCCAACCGGCGTGGAAGGCTCCTACGGCTCTCTGTACCGGATCGACAATCAGCACCGGAACACAATCTGCCGTTCCCGCTGCCAGAAGCACTCCAGGCGAATTAGTGACCAGTCCATCGCCTTCAAGCACAGCCTTGCCCTCCGGAGTCTCCAGCCGGCCTTCCAGAGCGTCCTGAGCCTTTATCGCGTGGATGTTGTTCGAATGCACCTGTCGGACGGTCACCAACTTTGCCGAGGGAGCTACCTTCTCCACGAGAAGCCTTCGATTCTCAGCGACTGCGGCGGGGTCATCCTCCTTCGTCCAACCTAGATTGAAGGACTTAGCTCCGTAGACGGTAGAGACGCCACCCTGGCGGGCACTGAAACCATGACGCAACCAGGAAATCTGTGTCCAGCCGGGTATCTGAAGCATCTCTAACTCTGCCATAATGAGTTCATTCTAAGTGGTAGAAGACGATGACCTTTTCCTACATTCGTCGTCTGCCTAAAGAGTGGTCTCAAGGATCGCCTTGTACCTGTGAATGAATGCTAACTATCTTTTCTCACAACAAAAATTTGCATCTGCGGTCTATGCTCTGTAAGATACCGCGATTGTAGACATGAGAGCGAACGTGCCCACTCCCACCGCAGCCACACAACTTCTTCGTACCCGAATCGGCAAAATCTGCGTGGCCATTATTGGCTCAACCGCCGCAGAGATGATTGAAAAAGCCTCCACTGTCGTCAAGGAGACTCCTTTTCTTGAGTTTCGTCTCGACTATCTCGAAAAGCCTCTGGCGGCGCTTCCTAAGTTTAAGCAGTTCTTCGCCGACAATACGGCTGCCACCGGCATAGCAACCTGTCGCCGCACCGCCAACGGAGGCAAATTCTCCGGAGCCCTCGCTGCAGAGATGGAGATTCTGATCAAGGCCGCCGGTGCGGGTTTCCACATCGTCGACTTGGAGCTTGAGTCGGCTGAGGCTCTCAAAAAAGGTGAGTTACAGAAACTGCGCGACACGGGTGTGGCTCTCATCATCAGTCATCACGACTTCACCGCCACCAAAGATCTCGACAAAATTTACGAGCGGATCGAGCCTTTCCAACCCGACTTCTTCAAGATTGTTCCTACAGCAAAGACCTTGGCGGATAACGTCACACTGATGCGCTTTATGGAGCGCATGAACGAGCGCGCCAGCATCATCGGCATCTGCATGGGAGATGCCGGCATCATCTCCCGCGTGCTCGGCCTGCGTGCAGGCTCGGCCTTCACCTTCGCTGCTGCAACTCCGGGAGAAGAGACAGGACCGGGCCAGATCGCCGCACGCACGCTGATTGAGACCTACCGGATCGATCAGGTCGATGCCGCTACCAAGGTCTATGGCGTCGCCGGCAATCCCATCAAGAGCTCGCTGTCGCCCATCATGATGAACACCGCCTTCCGTCGCGAGACCGTCAACGCCGTCTATCTCGCGCTGCAGGCAACGAAGGTCAGCGATCTTCTCAAGCTGGTGCAGGAGATCCCTATTCAGGGGCTCAGCGTCACCATGCCGCACAAGCAGGAGATCATGCAGTATCTGGAAAAGACCGATCCCCTTTCGGCCAAGATCGGCGCCTGCAATACAGTTCTTCGCGCACAGGATGGGAAACTCTACGGCTTCAACACCGATGTCGCGGGCATCATCGGGCCACTCGAAAAGCGTATGCCATTGCGTGGAACCAAGGTCCTGGTGCTCGGTGCAGGCGGAGCGGCTCGAGCTGCGGTTTTTGGCCTGCGCGATAAAGGTGCCGAGGTCTTCATCCTCAACCGCACTGCTGAGACAGCGCAGAAGCTCGCCCGGCAATCGGGCTCCAAATCGATCAAAAAGGATGCCTTAGCCAAAACATCCTTCGACGTCGTTGTAAACGCCACACCCATCGGTATGGCCGGCCAGAAGGGCGCCCCGATGCTCGAAGCCAAAGATCTGGCCAACACCAGGCTAGTCTTCGACTTGGTCTATAACCCGCTGGAGACACCGCTGATCCGCCTCGCTCGTCAGCAGGGCATTGGTTTCATTACCGGCGTGGAGATGTTTGTCCAGCAGGGAGCGCGCCAGTTCGAGATCTGGACCGGGAAACCGGCTCCTGAGGAGGAGATGCTTCGCGTCGTCATCCATGCTCTGCGCCAACAGGCCGAAGCAGCAACGGTGGCCGAAACACCGGCAGTGGCCACTGGAAAGGCTCCGGCAGCGAAAAGGAAGAAAGCCTCCTAAACCTGGTTCAGACTTAAGAAAAAAGAGCCACCCCCAAGGAAACGCGGGGTGGCTTATCGTTTGAAAATCAGATTGCTACGAGCGATGGCCTTCGGCTGAGGCGATCTTCTCCTCGGCCTGACGAGTCACGGCGTTGGCCTCGTCAAACTTCTCGCCGTCGTCGCCAGCCTCCTGCCAAAGTTTCTCGCCCTGCGCCAACTCTTCACGGGCCTGCTCGACGTTGATCTCTTCGGGGTGAAGGGCGTTCTCTGCCAGAATGGTCACCCGCTCCGGAAGGACCTCGACAAAGCCCCAGGCCACAAAGAAGGTCTGGTTCTGCGAATCTCCACCGTGCAGCCGCACCTCACCAGCACCCAGCTCAGCCAGCAGCGGAGCGTGTCCGTAAAGAGCCTCCAGATAACCCGACATTGAGGGCAACTCGACCGCTTCCGCGGTCGTGTCCACCAGCACGCGGTCTGAGGTCACCAGGCGAACGGTAAGAAGTCCGGATTGGTTTGTCTCTGCCATGCTTTAAGCCGTCGCCTTCATCTTCTCGGCTGCAGCCAGAACATCCTCAATGCCACCCTTCAGATAGAAGGCCTGCTCCGGGATATCGTCGTGCTTACCCTCGATGATCTCCTTGAACGAGCGGATCGTGTCCTCGATCTTCACGTAGGCACCAGGGATGCCGGTGAAGATTTCGGCAACGTGGAAAGGCTGTGACAGGAAGCGCTGCACCTTGCGAGCGCGAGCCACAGTGATCTTGTCCTCTTCCGAGAGCTCGTCGATACCCAGAATGGCGATGATGTCCTGCAGGTCTTTATAGCGCTGCAGAATTCTCTTCACACCCTGGGCTACGTCGTAGTGCTCTTGACCAACGACGCGCGGCGTAAGAATACGCGAGGTCGAAGCCAGCGGATCGACGGCAGGATAGATACCAAGCTCAGAGAGCGGACGCGAGAGCACAGTGGTTGCGTCAAGGTGAGCAAAGGTCGTCGCCGGAGCCGGGTCGGTAAGGTCGTCGGCCGGAACATAGACGGCCTGCACCGAGGTGACCGATCCCTTCTTCGTCGACGTGATGCGCTCCTGCAGCTGTCCCATCTCGGTAGCGAGGTTCGGTTGGTATCCCACGGCAGAAGGCATACGCCCTAGCAGTGTGGAGACCTCAGAACCCGCCTGCGTGAAACGGAAGATGTTATCGATGAATAGAAGCGTGTCGGCGCCCTCTTCGTCGCGGAAGTGCTCGGCGACGGTAAGACCGGTCAGCGCGACGCGCAGACGGGCTCCCGGCGGCTCGGTCATCTGGCCGTAGATCAGTGCGGCTTTGGATTTGTTGTAGTCCTTCGGATCGATAACGCCCGACTCCTGGAACTCGTGCCACAGGTCGTTTCCTTCACGGGTACGCTCACCTACACCGGCGAACACGGAGAATCCACCGTGCTTCGACGCGACATTGTTGATGAGCTCCTGGATCACGACGGTCTTGCCTACGCCAGCGCCACCGAACAGGCCGATCTTACCGCCCTTCAAGAAGGGCTGGATCAGGTCGATGACCTTGATACCTGTCTCGAACATCTCCTCCGACGTCGACTGCTCATCGAACGCTGGAGCCTGACGATGGATAGGAAGATACTTCTTTGCATGCACTGGGCCAAGCTCATCTACCGGCTCTCCCAGAACGTTCAGAACACGACCCAGGGTCTCGCGCCCCACGGGAACGGAGATAGGAGCTCCAGTGTCGATGGCCTTCATGCCGCGAACCATACCCTCGGTCGCTACCATGGCAATGCAACGTACGCGGCCTTCGCCAAGATGCTGCTGTACCTCGACGACAACGTCCATGGGTTGGGGAACGTCAAAGCCTTCGCTGACGATGCGCACGGCCTGATAGATGGCGGGCATCTTCGACTCTTCGAACTGAATGTCAACGGCGGGACCGCTGATCGAAATTACTTTTCCAATATTCTCTGCCATAGGTCTCTTTCTCTTCCGCGGTTGCCTTGTCTAAAGCGCGGCCGCTCCGCTCACAATTTCAATAATTTCCTTCGTAATCGCCGCCTGACGCACCCGGTTCATCTGCAGCGAGAGCGCGTCGATCATATCCCCGGCGTTGTTGGTGGCGGAATCCATCGCCGTCATGCGGGCCGCGTGCTCGGCGGCAACTGACTCCAGCAGAGCATGAAAGATCTGCGTGGTGACATACTTCGGCATCAGGTGACGGAAGAGCTTCTCCGGCGACTGATCGAAGATGTAATCGACCTCAGCCGTGCCGAACTTCTTGGCCTCCGACTCGATGACAGACTCCTCCGGAACAGCAACGCTCACACCGGAGGTCTTAGCCGCATGCGCCGCCGCCTCCCTCTGCTCCTCGGTCATCTCCTCGGCCACAGTAATCTCGGGTGAGCCGAGCTTGCGGATAGGAAGTAGCTTCTCCACGACGACACGCTGTGCAATCACTGATTTGAACTCGTTGTAAACGATGTACACCGCGTCGATCTCAGCGCGGGTGTAGCGCTCAACGATGGAGTGCGCCAGCTCGCTGACGTCGTGGATATCCACCTTGTTCAGCAGAGTCGGATGATCGCCTGTCGATTCGATCTGGGCGGCCCGATGACGGATCACCTCAAAGTGCGTCGCCAGATCGTTGTCGTAGTGCTCTTCCTTCTTTTCGTAGTTCGCCGCCGGATACTTTTTCGCGACCAGATCGCGCGCCTTGCGCCCCACCGGCTCAATATCGATGTTCTGGCCCTTCTCCTCGCGATCCCGGATGAACGAGTTGGCCGCCTTGGTGATATTCGAGTTGAACGCTCCGGCGAAGCCCTTATCGCCTGCAATCACCAGCACCAGAACATTCTTCTCTTCGCGCTCCACCAGCAGAGGATGCCGCACATCTCCGGTCTCATCGCTGTACATATCTGAACGCCGCACGAGCGATTCGAGCACGCTCGAGATCATCTGCGCGTAAGGCCTTGCCTGCATCGCACGTTCCTGTGCGCGACGCAGCTTCGCCGCCGAGACCATCTTCATGGCCTTGGTAATCTGCCGCGTGTTCTTGACGCTGCGGATGCGACGCCGTAGATCGAGTACGTTTGCCATGGTTTACTTGGCCTGAGCCGTCTCTTTCTCCTTGCGCTGCGCCAGGAAGGTCGACTTGTAGTCGTTGATGGCTGCTGTCAGGCGGCCTTTGAGCTCATCGTCGATCGCCTTCTTGGTGACGATGTCCGCCAGCACATTCGATCCCGTCGACTCGAGGTAAGGATACAAACCATCCTCAAAAGCGCGCAGATCTTTAACCGCTACATCGTCCAGAAGACCGTTGACGCCTGCGAAGATGATCGCCACCTGCTTTTCGAACGGAAGAGGCTGGAACTGGGGCTGCTTGAGCAGCTCAGTCAGACGTTGGCCGCGATTGAGCTGGCGCTGCGTGACCGGATCCAGATCCGAACCAAACTGCGCGAATGCAGCCAACTCGCGGTACTGTGCCAGATCGAGCTTCAGCGTGGCACCCACCTGCTTGGTCGCTTTGACCGCAGCCGAGAAGCCTACGCGCGATACGGACAGACCGACGTTGACAGCAGGGCGAACACCCGAGTTGAACAGGTCGGTTTCGAGGAAGATCTGACCGTCAGTGATCGAGATCACATTGGTCGGAATGTAGGCCGAAACGTCACCAGCCTGCGTCTCGATGATCGGCAGAGCGGTAAGCGAGCCTCCGCCCAGCTCGTTAGAGAGCTTCGAGCTACGCTCGAGAAGGCGCGAGTGCAAATAGAAGACGTCTCCTGGGTAGGCTTCGCGTCCGGGCGGACGGCGGAGCAGCAGCGAGATCTCACGATACGACGCAGCGTGCTTGGACAGATCGTCATAGATCACGAGCGCGTGCTTGCCATTGTCGCGGAAGTACTCACCAATCGCGGTCGCGGCGAACGGAGCCAGGTACTGCATCGGAGCAGGCTCAGATGCAGTCGCGGCGACAATGATCGTGTATGGCATCGCGCCGTTTTCTTCGAGCGTCTGCACCACCTGTGCAACCGACGAGCGCTTCTGGCCGACCGCGCAGTAGATGCAGATCAGGTCGTTCTTTGCTGAGTTGATGATCGTGTCCAGGGCGATCGCGGTCTTGCCGGTCTGACGGTCGCCGATGAGCAGCTCGCGCTGTCCGCGGCCGATCGGAATCATCGTGTCGATGGCCTTGATTCCGGTCGCCATCGGCTCACGTACCGACTGACGCGCGATAACACCGGGAGCAAGACGCTCAACGGGATTGAACTTGTCGGTATTGATCGGTCCCTTGTCGTCGATGGGCTCACCGAGAGCATTGACGACGCGGCCAATCATCGCATCGCCCACAGGAACCGACATGATGCGGCCTGTGCGCTTGACCTGATCGCCTTCCTTGAGCTGGGTGTAATCGCCAAGCAGCACCGCGCCGACCTGGTCCTCGTCGAGGTTCATCGCCAGTCCTGAGACACCGTGAGGAAACTCGATCAGCTCACCGGCCATAACCTTGTCCAGCCCGTGAACACGCGCAATTCCGTCGCCCAGCGAGATGATCGTGCCCACCTCGTCGATCTGAATCTTCTGCTCGTAATTTTCGATCTGCTGGCGAAGCAGCTCTGTAATCTCACCTGCGTTGATCTGTGCCATGTCTTCCTTCTACTCGTATCAATCTTGTGTATTTTCAGTTCACTGCGCGCTAACCAGCTGCTGCTTCAACCGCTCCAACTGCGCCCGGATAGAGCCGTCGTACACGGTCGATCCGATCCGCACGACAGCACCGCCCAGCAGCGATGGATCCTCGCGATAGGTCGCGCGAACCCGTCCTCCAGCCAGCTTGGCTACCTGAGTCTCCAATGCCGACCGGTCCTCTTCAGTCAGCGTGCGAGCGCTGACGATCTCAGCCTCAGACAGCCCTGCCGCCTCATCAGCGACGCCGGAGTACTCGTCCAGAATCTCTCCCAGGTCAGAAAGCCGATCGTGATCCATGATGACCGCGATAAAGTTTCTCACCTGCGGAACCATACCAATTCTCCCTGCAAGGGCGTCAAGCACCTTTAACTTCTGTTCCCGAGAGATCGCCGGATCGGCCAGGACCTCGCGTAGTTCGCGGCTTCCTTCTAGAGTCTCGCGAAAATCGCGGAGCTGCCGCTGAGCCGAATCGGCATCCAGCTTCTGCGATGCAACTACCGAAGAAAATGCGTGCGCATAACGGAGTGCGACGACTGACATCAGTTCCGCCCTCCCTCAAAATCATTTCCCAGCCTGCGGGCAAAATCCTGCACTAGAGCGCGATCCGTTTCAGCCGTTACCACCAGCTTCTGTGCCGCCCGATCGATCGCAAGGTCCGCAGCATACTGCTGTATCTGACGCCGCGCCTGCGCGGCCGCTGCCGCGATGTCCTGCTCCGCCGATGCCAGGATCTTCTGCTTCTCCTCTTCCACCGAAGCCTTCATGCGCTGCTCCTCGCCCTGAGCATCTTTCTCGGCCTGAGAACGCATGGTTGCAATCTGCTCATCCAGCTTGCCGAGACGAGCCTCGAGGCTCTCCAGACGCCTGCTTGCCTCCTGGCTCGCTGCCTGCGCCTCTACCAGATGCTTTTCGAGAGCGGCGTTGCGATTGCGAAACGTCTTTGGCAATGCCTTCAGCAGAAACCAGCCTACAAACAGAGCCAGGATGACGAAATTGACAAGCGTAAAGGCAGTCGCCGCCTGTTCGGGATTGAGACCCAGCTTCGCTCCCAGGGCCTTGACCGACGCCGAATGACGAAAGGCCTCTTCGTCGCTGTGTTCTTCCTGCTTCTCTGTCTGCGGCTTCTCCCCGGGCTGCGCTTCGGCAGGAGCCGTCTCCTGCGCCACTGCGGAGAGCCGCACCATGGCATGTGTGCTGGAGACAGGGCCGAGCAGCAGAAACCCCAGAGCGAGGCTCGACAACGACATCTTCAACACAATCTTCAAACTCTTCACTGCGCCACCTCCGCAGGCTTCACGCTCGCCGGCATCACCGCTGCGAGCACCCGCGAGCTCAATTCCGCGCTGGTGTCTTCGATCTGGGATTTGGCTTCCACCACGCCCTGCTCTATTCCCTGCCGGGCCGAGGACACGCGCTCCTGCGCAATCTTCCGCACCTGCTCCAAAGCAGTCTCGCGCTCTGTAGCCCACTGCTTTAGCCTGCGCTCCCTGGCTTCAAAGAGCTCTGCCTTAGCCTTGCGAAGCTTCTCTTCATATGCGCCCGTCTCCGCCTCTGCAGCTGCCATAGCACCCTTGGCCTGCTCCATGGCACCGGAGGTGCGCGCGCGACGCTCAGCAAGAATTCGCTCAAGAGGACGACGCACCAGAAGACCGTATGCGATCACCAAAAGGATGAAAAGGATCATCGTCGGCACAGCGCCGAGCACAAGTCCACCGAGTTCGTTAAGTATCTGGTCCATGTAGGGGTTCGGTCGCGACCGCTCCGAGTCTCTTCTTGATGTGGCCGTTCAGGCTAGCATAAAGTTTTTCGTTCGAAGCGTTACAGGTTGGCCTGTATTTTGCAGATTGCGGTACATCCTTTTTTAGCAAAGGGGTCGCTTGAGTGTCAAACGTCAAATTTCGATAAACGAACGCTTGGGCGTTCATCGAACCACCTGGCTCTTCGTGAACATCCTTTGACTTCCCCTGTAAATTTCGTACACTTTTAAGTACCACCCGGACCCTATTCTCTGGGTCACATAGGTCGCGTGATAGGGGACACCACCTCCGCTCCCCATCAGGCGGCCTATGCTAGTTACGGCGCTTTTTCTCATCCAGCGCGCGGTACCTGAAATCTCCGATACCGATTGAGGAGAGAGGCCGGCCCCCGCGCCACCAGGTAAACCAGATTTCCCTCAAATCTCTTCTCGCGAAGCACTGCCCCGGCCTCCAGGGCCGCGATGACCGCACCCTCCGACTGTGGCAAGCGCAGATCCGTCTCAATCACCGGATCGAGGACCAGAGCACCGTCAATCGCGCCCAACAGCTCTTCGAGCCCCTCTCCTTTGAGCCCAGAGACAAGTACGCGACCCTCCTTCGCAAGGGCGTCCCTCGTCACAGGCGGCACGAGATCGATCTTGTTCATGACCTCGATGACCGGCTTGCCTGCAGCGTCCAATTCGCGAAGTACCTTCTCTACCTCGGCCTTCTGCTCCTCCATCATCGGGCTAGAAGCGTCGCGAACGTGCAACAGCAGCTCGGCTCGCTCGACCTCTTCCAGAGTTGCGCGGAAGCTCGTCACCAACGTGTGAGGAAGATTGCGGATGAACCCTACTGTGTCGGAGAGAAGAACTCTCCGCCGCGACGGAAGCTGCAGCTGCTTCAGCTTCGGGTCCAGCGTCGCAAACATCCTCGACGACTCCAGAACTCCAGCTTCAGTCAGAGCATTGAACAATGTGCTCTTCCCTGCGTTCGTGTAGCCTACCAGGGCGACTACCGGCACCGGCACTGCTTCCCTGCGCTGCCGCTGCTGGCGACGGATGCGCCGGACGGACTCCAGTTGCTCCTTCACATGATGGATTCGAAGCCCGATCTTGCGGCGATCCGTCTCCAGTTGTGTTTCGCCTGGTCCGCGAGTACCGATACCGCCGCCAAGCTGGCTCATCGCCTTACCGCGACCGGCCAACCGCGGAAGTTGGTATTCAAGCTGTGCCAGTTCGACCTGCAATTGTCCTTCGCGTGTCCGGGCGTGCCTGGCAAAGATATCCAGGATCAGCTGGGTCCGATCGATCACACGTGTCCCCAACTTCGATTCAAGGTTGCGCATCTGCGAAGGAGTCAGGTCGTGATCGAATAGAACCACGCCCGCGCCCGTGGAGGCTGCGACCTCTGCGATCTCCTCGAGCTTTCCTTGTCCTACCAAGGTGGCAGGATCAGGCCTAGGTCGCCGCTGTACCAGTGTCGCTGCAATCTCCGCACCGGCGCTAAGCGTCAACTCTTCGAACTCCGCTAAAGAAGCGTCGAAGTCCAGCTCCGAATTCTTCGATTGAAGCTCAGAAGCGGGAGTAGCGTCAGTCTCGGGGCCCGAATTCGCTTCAGAATCGGCGGATAAAGCCGCTGCCTTGCGGGCCTGAGTGATCGTTGCGCTCAGCTTGCGCCGGGCACCGGTAAACTCTACTGCTACCAACAGCGCCCGTTCTCGCGACGAAACAGGGCTCTCCCCTCTCGTCGAGGCCAGCTGGGCCTCCACGAGTCTTCGCCGCATCGGTTTTGAAGCATTCACAGGAGCGATCAGAGCACCTTCACGTTGTTCTTCATGAAAAGTTCTTTTCGCCGGACGAATGAATCAACGACCTGCAGACGACGCGCCGGCGATCTCAGGAACATGCGGCGGGACCGCAGCAACTCCCTGCGGTGAAGGCGCCGACGTACGAAGATCGCTCTTCGTCTCTCCGTGCGCTCCACCCATGCGGCCGCTGACTACCGTCGAAATCGCATGTTTGAAGATGAGTTGTTCCTGGCTGTTGTTCTCCAGCAGAACGGAGTATTTATCAAAAGAACGGATCTTTCCGGTCAGCTTCACCCCACTCACAAGGTAAATCGTGATCGGGCTCTTGT
>Ga0268266_10006338_pt1 | contig 10846 bp, 9 predicted proteins | sample KBSS13metaG_FD_190356 | JGI IMG/M metagenome (GOLD analysis project Ga0268266, IMG submission 190356) | Switchgrass rhizosphere microbial communities from Kellogg Biological Station, Michigan, USA - KBS S1-3 metaG (SPAdes) (version 2) | ecosystem: Host-associated > Plants > Roots > Rhizosphere >... | reverse complement strand
ATTCCCTCGCTGCCCGCGTCGATGCCTCGCACCTCGCACCGCTCTCGCCGATCGACGATGTGCGCGGCAGCGCCGGCTATCGCCGTGAGGCGGTGGTGATCCTGCTGCGTCGCCTGCTCTCGGGCTTTGCCTCATGAAGGTCGCCTTCACCCTGAACGGCCGGGCGACGGACTGGAGCGGTCCGCCGGTCACGCGCCTCGCTGCTGCGCTGCGCGACGACCTCGGTCTCACCGGCACCAAGGTCGGCTGCGATGCCGGCGACTGCGGCGCCTGCACGGTGCGCCTCGATGATCGGCAGGTCTGCTCCTGCCTGGTCGCCATGGGCCAGGTCGCCGGCCGGAAGGTCGAGACGGTCGAAAGCCTGGCCGGCGCCGACGGCAGGCTCGCCGCCCTGCAGAAGTCGTTCCTCGATCACGGCGCGGCACAGTGCGGCATCTGCACGCCCGGCATGTTGATGGCCGCGCAGGACGTGCTGGCCAACGGCCACGCACCGAGCCGCGCCGAAATCGCCGATGCGCTGGGAGGCGTGCTTTGCCGCTGCACCGGCTACGGCAAGATCATCGATGCGGTGATGGCCTGCGTGCCGAAGGCCGAGGCTGCCCCGCCGGCCGGTGCCGCCGTCGGTGCGCGCCTGCCGCGGCTCGACGGCGTGCCCAAGGTCACGGGCCGCGACCGGTTCGGCGCCGACACCGTGCCGCCCGACGCACTCTGGATCCGGGTGGTGCGTTCGCCCCACGCCCGAGCACATTTCAGCATCGGTGACCTTGCGCCGCTGCGCGCGCGTCTCGTGGCGGTGCTGACAGCGGCCGATGTGCCTTTCAACGGTTACGGCATCTATCCCGACGTGAAGGACCAGCCCGTGCTGGCCGACGGTCTCGTGCGCTATCGCGGCGAGGCGGTGCTGGCGCTGGTCGGCGCACGTGCCGAGGTGCTGGCGATCCGCGACCAGGAGATTCCGATCGACTGGAGGCCCGAGCCGCCGCTTATCGGCATCGACGCTGCGACCGCGCCCGACGCGCCGCTGGTGCAGGCCGACAGGCCGAGGAACCTGCTGCTCGACGGGGGCGTGAAGCGGGGCGATATCGACGCCTTCGCCGATTGCGCCGCCGTTGCCGAGGGCACCTTCGAGACGGCCTTCGTCGAGCACGCCTATATCGAGCCCGAGGCCGGCTGGGCGCGGCGGGTCGGCGACCGCATCGAGATTCACGCCTCGACCCAGACACCCTACATGGACCGCGACGAGATCGCGAGCGTCATGCGGCTCGAGCGCGATGCCGTGCGCATCGTGCCGACCGCGTGCGGCGGCGGCTTCGGCGGCAAGCTCGATCTCTCGGTCCAGCCGCTGATCGCCGTTGCTGCCTGGAAGCTCGGCCGGCCGATCGCGCTGGTCTATACGCGGCCCGAAAGCATGGCCGCTTCGACCAAGCGCCATCCGGCGCGGGTGAAGGCGAAGTTCGGCTGCGATGCGAACGGCAAGCTGGTTGCCTGTGACGTGCACGCCACCTTCGACACCGGCGCCTATGCCTCGTGGGGGCCGACCGTGGCCAATCGCGTGCCAGTGCACGCAATGGGTCCCTATGCCATGCCCAACGTCCGCACCTGGGGCGAAGCCTTCTTCACCAACGGGCCGCCGGCCGGTGCCTTCCGCGGTTTCGGCGTGCCGCAGGCCGCCATCGCGCACGAGGCGATGATGGACGCGCTGGCCGACGAGCTCCGCATCGACCGGCTGGAGTTCCGTCATCTCAATGCCCTGCGCGCGGGGGACGTGACGGCGTGCGGCCAGACGCTGGAGCACTCGGCGGGGCTCGCCCAATGCCTCGAAGCGTTGCGCCCCCATTGGCAGAAGGCGCGGGCGGAGATCGCTTCGTTCAACGCCGGGGGCAGTCCGCGCCGGCGCGGCGTCGGGATCGGCTGCATGTGGTACGGCATCGGCAACACCTCGATGTCGAATCCGTCGCGCATGAAGGTCGGCCTGGCGACGGACGGCACGCTGACGCTGTTCAGCGGCGCGCTGGATATCGGCCAGGGCAGCAACACGATCATGACCCAGATCGCGGCCGACGCGCTCGGCCTGCCGGTCATGCAGTTCGCGCTCGTCACCGGCGACACCGACCTCACGGCCGATGCGGGCAAGACCTCGGCGTCGCGCCAGACGTTCGTTTCGGGCAAGGCGGCGGAAAATGCCGGGCGTGACCTGCGCCAGCAGATTTTGCGCCTCGCCAATGCCGGCCCCGACGCGGTGCTGTCGCTCATGGGGGCGGCGCTGACTGTGCGCGACGGCGACGAGGCGCGTACGCTCGATCTCGCCAGGGTCGGGCCGCTCATGGGCGAGGGGACGTTCGATCCGCCGACCACGCCGCTCGACGCGGACGGACAGGGCATACCCTATGCGACCTATGCCTTCGCCGCGCAGATCGCCATCGTCGAGGTCGACATCGAGCTTGGTACGGTGAAGGTGCTGCGCATGGTGGCCGCACACGATGTCGGCAAGGCGATCAACCCGACCCTGGTCGAAGGCCAGATCGAAGGCGGCATCGCGCAAGGTCTCGGCCTCGCGCTGATGGAGGAGTACCTGCCCGGCCGCACCGAGAACCTGCATGACTACCTGATCCCCACCATCGGCGACGTGCCCGAGATCGAGTGCATCCTGATCGAGGATCGCGAGCCGCTCGGCCCGTCCGGCGCCAAGGGCGTCGGCGAGCCGGGCCTGGTGCCGACGGCCCCGGCGATCCTCGGCGCGATCCACCATGCGACCGGTGTGCGCATGTATCGCGTGCCGGTGCTGCCGCATCGTCTGCGCGAAGCCATCGTTGCGCAAGGAACGACGCCATGAGCGACGAGCTGACCTTGAGCGAGGCCGAACGCACCGCCGGCATCGTGCGCTGCGACGCCTGCCCTGTGCTGTGCCGCATCCGCCCGGGCCGCGCCGGCGCCTGCGATCGCTACGCCAACGAGAACGGCGCGCTCGTGCGGGTCGATCCGCTGGTGCTGCTCGCCAGGCCCGATCTCGCGCGGGTCGCCTTCGTCGAGGGCAGCGAGGCCTGGGCGGGCGAATTGGGTGCCAATGTTCTTGGGAGGGGCGAGGGTGCGTTCGTCACCGGCATCGGCGCCACCACGACCTATCCCGACTACAAGCCCGCACCGTTCATCGTGTCGTCGAAGCACGACGGCGTCGACATGGTCACCGTCGTGACCGAAGGCATCTTCAGCTACTGCGGCGCGAAGGTGAAGATCGACACCGACCGCTATCTCGGCCCCGAGCAGGCCGCGGTGCGGGTCAAGGGCGAGGCGATCGGTCATGTGACGACGGCAGAATACGGCTCGCAAATGCTGTCGCTCGGTGGCGTGCATCACCTGACGGGCGGCAGCAAGAAGGAGGGCGTCGTCACCTGCGACGCGCTGCTCGCTCTTTGCAACAAGGAAGCGGTGGAACTCGCGATCGACGGCGGCTCGACCGTCGTGGTGCAGGCAGACAGGCCGCCGGTCGTGAACGGGGTCGCCGAGGAGCGCATGCGGGTCGGTTGTGGTTCGGCGGCGATCGGCATGTTCGCGCCGCAATGGAAGGACCATGTCGACGAGGTGATCGTGGTCGACGATCACATCACCGGCGTGCTGAGCGAGCACCAGGGCGGCCGCTTCCTCGACATGAAGCCCGCCGGCATCCGCGTGCGCGGCCGCAAGTCGACGCCCGGCCGCTACTTCCAGGTCGCCGAGCCCGGCCTCGGCTGGGGCGGGACGGATGTCAGAGATCCGCTGGAGATCATCGAGAAGATCGATCCCAAGCAGGCCTGGCCGGGCCTGAAGCTGCTGATGGTCTCGACCACCGGCGAGCATTCGGCATGGTTCGAGCTCGACAAGGACCTGAAGCCGCGGCCGGCCACAATGCCCGCGCCGGTGCGGAAGGTCGTCGAGCGCATCGCCGAGAATTGCGAGCCGGCGCTGTGCACGGTGCTGTTCATGGCCGGCGCCGGCGGCTCGCTGCGCGCCGGCGTGACAGAGAACCCGGTGCGCCTGACCCGCTCGGTGCGCGACACGCTGACCAGGGTCACGCTCGGCGGCGTGCCGGCCTTCATCTGGCCGGGCGGCGGCATCACGCTGATGGTCGATGTCGGGAAGATGCCGGAAAGGTCGTTCGGCTACGTGCCGACGCCGGCGCTGGTGGCGCCCATCGAGTTCACCCTGCGCGCGGCGGACTACGCCGCGCTAGGCGGCTACGCCTCGCGCGCCGTCACGCTCGAGGAGGTGGTGCGCGCCCACAAGGTGCGGCTCGAATGATCGCCGCGCGCCTGCCCGACGGCCGCCTGCACCTGCAGCACGGCCCGATCGACCTGATCATCGAGGCGTTCGGCATGCGCGCCGAGATCGAGGGCGCGTATCGACAGGCCGTCGACCGTTTTGGCGACATCCTGCCGACGCTGGTGCGCGAGCTGCCGATACTGCGCCGTCGGGTCGGCGACGCTTATCCGCTGCTGCAAGGCCCGGTCGCGCGCCGCATGGCCGAAGCGGTGTGGCCTCACCGCGCCGTCTTCATCACGCCTATGGCCGCCGTCGCCGGCGCCGTGGCGGACGAGATGCTTCAGGCGATGCTGGCCGGCCGCACGCTCGACAAGGCCTACGTCAACGACGGCGGCGACATCGCCATCCACCTCGCGCCCGGCCATAGCCTGCGCGCCGGCATCTTCGCCCGGGCGCTCGACGGCGCAGTGACCCTGACGCACGACCGCCCGGTGCGCGGCATCGCGACCTCGGGCCGTGGCGGCCGCTCCTTTTCGCGCGGGATTGCCGACTCCGCGACCGTGCTCGCGGCAACCGCTGCCGCTGCGGACGCCGCTGCCACCCTGATCGCCAACGCGGTGAACGTCGATCATCCGTCGATCGAGCGCTGCCCGGCCCGCGACCTCGACCCCGACAGCGATCTGCTCGATCTCCCGATTACCGTGGCCGTTGGCACGCTCCCTCAGCCTCTGATCGAGGAGGCCCTCGACCGTGGTCTCGCCGAAGCGCGACGGCTGCGGCTGTGCGGACTGATCGACAGCGTGGCAATCAGCCTGCTTGATCGCTGGCGCGTGGACGCCCAACCGTGCCTTGAAATGCCGCAATCCGCCTGATACCAATTTTTGGTAAAGGAGCGTCGCAGATGAGCAAGAATACGTCTTTCAGCCTCGGCGAGCATTTTACCAGCTTCATCGACGAGAAGGTGGAGGAGGGGCGCTACGGCTCGGCGAGCGACGTCGTTCGCGCGGGACTTCGAATGCTCGAAGAGTACGAGACGAAGCTCACGGCGCTGCGGGCGGCATTGGACGAAGGCGAAGCGAGCGGCGATGCCGGTCCCTTCGACTTCAAGGAGTTCATCGCCAGCAAGCACGCAACACGACGCAAGCGCTGATACTGGCTGATGGCCAGCTTCTCGACTCGGGCCAAGGCAGACGTCAGCGGTATCTGGGATTATACGGCCGATCATTGGGGCAGAGGACAGGCGGATCTGTATGTCGGCCTCATCGAGACGGCCGTAGATACTTTGTCTCGCGACCCGAAGCTCGGACGACAGTGCAGTGAGATACGTCGAGGCTATCGAAGGCACTCCGTTGGCTCACACGTCCTCTATTACCGCCTCAAAGGCGGGGCGATCTTTGTGCTGCGTGTGCTCCATCGGAGCATGGATCCGCAGCGACATTTCTGAACGGAGCGGCGATGAGCGATCCTCTGAAATCGGCGATGGAGGCGATGGACGATTACCTCGCCGGGCTCAATCATGGCGACGAGCGGGCGGTCAACGATGCCTGCAACTTCCCGCATGTCCGGCTGGCCGGGGGCAAGGTTGTGGTCTGGAGCGATCACGGCGACTACAAGCTCGGCGATTTCGTCGCCCGGGCCGGCGACGGCTGGCATCACAGCACCTGGGACGAGCGCACGCCGATCCATGTCGGTAAAGACAAGGTCCATCTCAAGGTCAAGTTCAGCCGCTGGCGCAAGGACGGCTCGCTGCTCGGCACGTTCGAGACGATCTACATCGTGACCCTGCAGGACGGGCATTGGGGAATCCAAGCCCGCTCTTCTTTTGCGTCGTAAGACGGTGCTAGGCTGCCCTCACGGGGTGTTCAACGCTTTTCGGAGGGGGAATTCATGCTGACCCGCCATCGTCTGCTGGCCGGCGTTTCGGCCGTCATCGCGGCGTCGCTCGCGCTGCCGGCTGCCGCGCAGGACACGATCAAGCTTGGGGAGATGAACAGCTACAAGATCTTCGCCGCCTTCCTCGAGCCTTACAAGAAGGGCTGGGAGCTCGCGGTCGAGGAGGTCAATGCCGCGGGCGGCGTGCTCGGCAAGAAGATCGAGATCGTGAGCCGCGACGACAACGGCAATCCGGCCGACGCGGTGCGCGCGGCCGAGGAGCTGCTGAGCCGCGAGAAGGTCGCCTTCCTGATCGGCACCTTCCCGTCGAACGTCGGCCTTGCCGTCGCCGACTTCGCCAAGCAGCGCAAGACGCTGTTCATCGCCGCCGAGCCGCTGACCGACAAGATCGTCTGGGATGCCGGCAACGCCTACACCTTCCGCCTGCGCACCTCGACCTACATGCAGACGGCGATGCTGATTCCCGACGCCGCCAAGCTGAAGAAGAAGCGCTGGGCCATCGTCTATCCCAATTACGAATACGGCCAGTCGGCGACGGCGGCGTTCAAGAAGCTTCTCAAGGAGAAGCAGCCCGACGTCGAGTTCGTCGCCGAGCAGGCGCCGCCGCTCGGCAAGATCGATGCCGGCGCCGTGGCGCAGGCCTTGGCCGACGCCAAGCCCGAGGCGATCTTCTCCTCGCTGTTCGGTCCCGACCTCGCCAAGTTCGTGCGCGAGGGCACCCAGCGGGGCGCCTTCAAGGGGGTCGAGGTGTTCAACCTGCTGGGCGGCGAGCCGGAATATCTCGACCCGCTCAAGGAGGAGGCGCCCGACGGCTGGTACGTCACCGGCTATCCGTGGAGCGAGATCAAGACTCCGGAACATGCGAAGTTCCTCGCCGCCTACCAGGCGAAGTACAAGGACTACCCGCGACTCGGCTCGATCGTCGGCTACTCGACGGTGATGTCGGCGGCGGCCGCGATCAGGAAGGCGGGCTCGCTCGACCAGGACAAGCTGGTCGCGGCGATGGCGGGCCTGTCGCACTCGACGCCGTTCGGCGAGATCACCTACCGGCCGCTCGACCACCAGTCGACGATGGGCGCCTATGTCGGCCGGCTCGGGGTCAAGGACGGCAAGGGCTATATGAAGGAATGGCGCTTCGTCGACGGCAAGGACGCCCTGCCGAGCGACGAGGAAGTCAAGAAGATGCGGCCGGCGAACTGACGGCATCCTCGTTGAGGCCCACCCCCTCCCGGCCTCCCCCGTATGACGGGGGAGGAGAATGATCCACCTCCCCCGTCATACGGGGGAGGCCGGGAGGGGGAAGGCAACCGCATGACTTCATGACCTTCGCCTCCATCGTCATCCAGCTCCTGAACGGGCTGGCCGCGGCCTCGTCGCTGTTCCTGGTGTCGGCAGGGCTGTCGCTGATCTTCGGCGTGACGCGGATCGTCAACTTCGCGCACGGCTCGCTCTACATGCTGGGCCTCTACGGCGCGTACAGCCTGATCGAGGCGCTGGGTCGCACGCCGCTCGGCTTCTGGAGCGCGGTGATCCTGGCGGCGCTGGCCGTCGGGCTGGTCGGCATCGTGATCGAGGTTCTCATCCTGCGCCGCATCTATCGCGCGCCGGAGCTGTTCCAGCTCCTCGCCACCTTCGCGGTCGTCCTGGTGATCAAGGATGTGGCGCTGTTCGCCTGGGGCTCGGAGGATCTGGTCGGTCCGCGCGCACCTGGCCTCACTATGGCGGTCGAGATTCTGGGCAAGCGCATCCCGGTCTACGACCTGCTGCTGATCGTCATCGGTCCGGTGGTCCTCGGCCTGCTCTGGCTGCTGATCGCCCGCACGCGCTGGGGCGCGCTGGTGCGCGCGGCGACGCAGGACCGCGAGATGGTCGGCGCGCTGGGCGTCGACCAGGCCAGGCTGTTCACCTCGGTGTTCTTCGTCGGCGCCGTGCTGGCGGGGCTGGGCGGCGCGCTGCAGATCCCGCGCGAGCCCGCCAATCTCGACCTCGACCTGTCGGTCATCGCCGACGCCTTCGTCGTCACCGTGGTCGGCGGCCTGGGCAGCCTCGGCGGGGCGTTCCTCGCCGCGATCCTGATCGGCGTGGCCAAGGCGTTCTGCATCGGACTCGGAGTCTCCAAGCTTACTCTCGTCGTCGAATTCGTGATCATGGGGCTGGTGCTGGTGATGCGGCCCTACGGCTTGCTCGGCAAGCCGCCGGCCCTGGCGCGCGCCGCGGGCGAGGCGCCGCCGCCGCTCGCGCCACCGCGCCGCTGGGCGGTCGCCGCCTGGCTCGCCCTGTTCCTGATCGTGCCGCTGCTGGCCGACCGCTACGTCACCGTGCTGCTGACCGACATCGCCTGCTTCGCGCTGTTCGCCGTCAGCCTGCATTTCATCATGGGGCCGGCCGGCATGGTGTCGTTCGGCCATGCCGCCTATTTCGGGCTCGGCGCCTATGCCGGCGCGCTGCTGTTCAAGAAGGCCGGCCTGCCGATGGAGCTGGCGCTCGTGCTGGCGCCGCTCGTCGCCGGCCTGTTCGCGCTCGTCTATGGCTGGTTCTGCGTGCGGCTGTCGGGCGTCTATCTCGCCATGCTGACGCTGGCCTTCGCGCAGATCTCGTGGTCGATCGTCTTCCAGTGGGACGAGGTGACGTCGGGCAGCAACGGGCTGGTCGGCATCTGGCCCGCTGCTTGGCTCGCCGACAAGACGGTCTACTACTATCTGACGCTCGCGCTGTGCGGCCTCGGCATCGCCGTCCTGTGGCGCGCGCTGTTCTCGCCGTTCGGCTACGTGCTGCGCGCCGGCCGCGATTCGCCTCTGCGCGCGGAGGCGATCGGCATCGACCTGCGCCGCTATCAATGGGCGGCCTTCGTGCTGGCGGGAACTTTTGCAGGGTTGGCCGGCGCCGTCTTCGCCTTCTCCAAGGGCAGCATCTCGCCCTCGTCGATCTCCATAGCGCAGTCGACCGACGGGTTGGTGATGGTGCTGCTGGGCGGCGTCGACACCCTGGTCGGACCGGTCGTTGGCGCCGCGGTGTTCACCTGGCTGCGCGACACGCTGGCGCGCGAGACCGAGTTCTGGCGAGCGGTGCTCGGGCTGGTGATCCTGCTGATCGTGGTCGCCTTTCCGCAGGGGCTGGTCGGCGGGCTCAAGAGCCTCGTCGCGCGGTGGCGACCGGCATGAGCGAGGCGGTGCTGCAGGTCGACGGACTGCACAAGGCATTCGGTGGCGTGCAGGCGGTCGAGGACGTGTCCTTCGCCGTCTCCGCCGGCGAGCTACTGGCGCTGATCGGTCCCAATGGCGCGGGCAAGAGCACCTGCTTCAACATGCTGAACGGCCAGCTCGAGCCCGACAGCGGCGTCGTGCGCCTGGGGGGCCGCGACATCGTCGGCCTCAATCCTCGCGCGATCTGGCGGCTGGGCGTCGGCCGCACCTTCCAGATCACCGCGACCTTCTCGTCCCTGAGTGTGCGCGAGAACGTGCAGATGGCGCTCTACAGCCATGCCGGCAGGCTGTGGTCCGTGTTGTCGCGTTTCGGACTGGCGCTGCAGGACGAGGCCGATGCGCTCCTCGAACAGGTCGGGATGATCGACCAGGCCGATCGGATCTGCGGTGTGCTGGCCTACGGCGACCTCAAGCGCGTGGAACTGGCCATGGCCCTCGCCAACCAGCCGCGCCTGCTGCTGATGGACGAGCCGACCGCCGGCATGGCGCCTAAGGAGAGGGTCGCGCTGATGGAGCTGACTGCGCGGCTCGCGCGCGCCCAGAAGATCGCCGTGCTGTTCACCGAGCACGACATGGACGTGGTCTTCAGCCAGGCCGACCGCATCATCGTGCTCGACCGCGGCCGTCTGATCGCCGGCGGCCTGCCCGCCGACGTGCGCGCCAACCCCGACGTCCAGGCCGTCTATCTCGGAGGCGGGCATTGAGTTCATTGGAGCGCGCCACTCCAGTGGCGCTCGGCTTCATGAGCGCCACTGGAGTGGCGCGCTCCAATGAGGGCACGCGATGCTCCTCGTGAAGGACCTGCACGCCTTCTACGGCCGCGCCCATATCCTGCACGGTGTCTCGCTCGAGGCGCGGGCGGGCGAGGTGGTGGCGCTGCTCGGGCGCAACGGCGCCGGCAAGTCGACGGCGATGAAGGCGATCATGGGGCTGGTGCCGCCGGCGCGCGGCGAGGTGAGCTTCGGCGGGGCGCGCATCGATCGCCTGCCGCCCTATCGCATCGCGCGGCTTGGCTTGGGCTACGTGCCCGAGGAGCGACGGATCTTCACCGAGCTGTCGGTGCTGGAAAATCTCGAGGTCGGCCGGCAGGCCGCCCGTGGCGGCGCACCGACCTGGACCGAGGACAAGCTGTTCGCGATCTTTCCCAACCTCGCCCGCATGCGCGAGCGGCCGGGCGGGCGCATGTCGGGCGGCGAGCAGCAGATGCTGACCATCGCCCGCACGCTGATGGGCAATCCGAAATGCGTGCTGCTCGACGAACCATCCGAAGGCCTGGCGCCGATCATCGTCGAGCAGATGGCGCAGTCGATCCGGATGCTCAAGGGCGAGGGACTGTCGGTGCTGCTGTGCGAGCAGAACCTGCGTTTCTGCGAAGCCATCGCCGACCGCGCCTATATCATCGAGAAGGGCCAGATCCGCTTCGGCGGCACGATGGCCGAGCTCGCCGCCAACGCTTCCCTCCGCGAACAATATCTGTCGGTCTGATCATGTCCTCGCAAAAGCCATCGCTCACG
>Ga0268266_10006337_pt1 | contig 10847 bp, 9 predicted proteins | sample KBSS13metaG_FD_190356 | JGI IMG/M metagenome (GOLD analysis project Ga0268266, IMG submission 190356) | Switchgrass rhizosphere microbial communities from Kellogg Biological Station, Michigan, USA - KBS S1-3 metaG (SPAdes) (version 2) | ecosystem: Host-associated > Plants > Roots > Rhizosphere >... | reverse complement strand
CAACTCGTGGTCGATGCCTTCGGCGTGCCGCCCGAAAAAGTGCGCATCGTGCTCGGCGACACCGATCGAGGCGACGGCTTCGGCAGCGCCGGATCGCGCTCGTTGTTCACCGGCGGATCGGCCGTGAGCGTTGGTTCCGACCGCACGATCGACAAGGGCAAGCAATTGGCCGCCGAGGCGCTGGAAGCCGCAGCCGACGACATCGTGTATGCCGAAGGCGCTTTCTCGGTGGCCGGCACCGACGTGGCGATAGACCTGTTCGACCTGGCCGGTCGCCAGCCCGACCGCAAGATCTTCGTCGACTCGACGACCGCCGTGGCCGGACCGACCTGGCCCAACGGCTGCCATGTCAGCGAGATCGAACTCGATCCGGAAACAGGCGAGGTGGCCATCGTCTCGTACGCATCGGTCAACGATGTCGGGCGCGTGGTCAATCCGATGATCGTGCGCGGCCAGCTCGAAGGCGGCGCGCTGCAGGGCATCGGGCAGGCGCTGTGCGAGCAGGTGGTGTACGACACCGCCACCGGCCAGCCGCTCACCGGCAGCCTGATGGACTACGTGGCGCCGCGCGCCGAAACCATCGGCGTGATGCTGCGCACCGAGATGGACGAGTCGACGCCCTGCAAGAACAACCCGCTGGGCGTGAAGGGCGTGGGCGAGCTGGGCACCATCGGCGCCACGCCGTGCATCGTGAACGCGGTGGCGGATGCGCTGGCGCGCGGTGGGTATGCCGATGTCACCACCAAGCTGCAGATGCCCTTGTCGCCGGTTCGCTTGTGGAGCCTGATGCAAGAACGCTGACCAGACCGCATGTACTACGCCATCGTCCTGGGGCTGATGCTGGTGGCACCGCTCGCATCGATCGTGAACGAGGGCGGGTTGCATGCGTCACAACCCTGGCCGGCGCTGGTCGGCAAATGGTTTGTCTTCTGGGCCGTCGGCGTGCGTCTTTCGCTTGCCGGTGTGCGCCAGATCGTGCAGCCACGCTACACCGCCCGGACGATCCTCGGCATCGCCGGGGACGACGTCCTGCTGGTGGTGCGCGAGTTGGGCTTCGGGAACCTCGCGATCGGCGCGCTCGGCCTGGCCACACTCGTCGTGCCGGGCTGGTTGTGGGGCGCTGCGCTGGTTGGCGGAATCTTTTACGGATTGGCGGGCATCAACCATGCGCTGCAGAAGCATCGCAACGCGCTCGAAAACACGGCGATGGCGTCCGATCTCTTCGCCGCCATCGTGCTGCTGGGATGCTGCGGCTGGGCCTTCGCCGGAAACGCACCCTAAAACGATTCCAGGGGCAGGCCGACGTAGTTCTCCGCCAGCGAGGTCGACGCCGCCGTCGAGTGCACCAGGTAATCCAGCTCCGCCTCCTGGATCTTCTGCCCGAACTCGCCCGTGTCGGGAAAGCGGTGCATCAGCGAGGTGAACCACCACGAAAAGCGCTCGGCCTTCCACACGCGGCGCAGGCACAGGTCGGAATAGCGGTCGAGCGCCGACATCGATTTTTCGGCGTAGTGGATGGCCAGTGCGCGCGACAGATAGCCGACGTCAGCCGTCGCCAGGTTCAGCCCCTTGGCACCGGTCGGCGGCACGATGTGCGCGGCGTCGCCGGCCAGAAAGAGGCTGCCGAAGCGCATCGGTTCGGCCACGAAGCTGCGCAGTGGCGCGATGCTTTTTTCCAGCGACGGACCGGTGACCAGGCGCTCGCGGGCCTCGGGATCGAGGCGCGCGCGCAGCTCGTTCCAGAAGGCGTCGTCGCTCCAGGCTTCCACCTTCTCGTCGGTCGGCACCTGCACGTAGTAGCGGCTGCGCGCCGCGCTGCGCTGGCTGCACAGCGCGAAGCCGCGCGCCGTGTTGGCGTAGATCAATTCCTCGGACACCGGGGGCACGTCGGCCAGCACGCCGAGCCAGCCAAAGGGGTAGACCTTTTCGTAGAGGCGGACGGAATTGGCGGGCACGCTGGCGCGGCTCACGCCGTGATAGCCGTCGCAGCCGGCGATGAAGTCGCATTCGATCTCGTGCTCGACGCCGTCCTTCTGGTAGCGCACGGTCGGGCGGGCACTGTCGAAGTCTTCGAGCGATACGTTGGCGGCGCTGTAGATGGTGCGCAGGCCCTCCGCGGCCCGCGCTTCCATCAGGTCGCGCGTGACCTCGGTCTGCCCGTACACCGTGACCCGCTTGCCGCCCGTCAGGCCGTGCATGTCGATGCGGTGGCGCTCGCCCTTGAACAGGAGTTCGATGCCGTCGTGCGGCAGGCCTTCGGCGCGGGCGCGGGTGTCGACACCGGCTTGCGTGAGCAGGTCCATCGTCACCTGTTCCAGCACGCCGGCGCGGATGCGACCGAGCACGTAGTCGCCGGTCTGGCGCTCCACGATGATGTTGTCGATGCCTGCCTTGTAGAGCAGTTGTCCGAGCAGCAAGCCGGCCGGGCCGGCGCCGATGATGGCGACCTGGGTACGCATGTTTCTTGTCTCCGGTGAGTTAAGCCAAGATTAAGTCGGCCGTTGCCCAATCGGGGCCTCTGCAACGAGGCGTTGTGCGATCATCCGAACCGCTGCGCGATGATCGCGCAGCAACGATCAGTCGACCCGCTGCGCGAACCGTTCACGATGACCATCGCCAAACCCGACTTCATCGAAGGCATTGCCAAGGGCCTGGCCGTGCTCGAGAGCTTCGACACCGAGCGCCAGAGGCTCAATGCCACGCTGGCGGCCGACCGCGCCGGCCTGACGCGCGCCGCGGCGCGGCGCCACCTGCTCACGCTGGCGCATCTGGGCTACCTCGAAACCGACGGCAGCTACTTCTGGATGGCGCCCAAGGTGCTGCGCTTTTCCGGCAGTTACCTGGCGTCGTCGCGCCTGCCCCGGGCCTTGCAGCCGACGCTGAACCAGCTCTCGGCGCACACCGGGCAATCGTTTTCGGCCGTGGTGCTCGACGGGGAAGAGGTGGTGATCGTCGCGCGCAGCGGCACTTATGGCGCGCCGAGCCGGGTGCTGGCCTATGGGTTGCACCTGGGCGCGCGGCTGCCGGCGCACGCCACCTCGACCGGCCGTGTGCTGCTGGCCGCTCTGACCTCGGCGCAGTTGACGCAATGGTTCAAGGGCCGCACGCTGCCGCGGCTGACCGCCAACACCCTGACGCAGGTGCGCGAGCTGCGGCAGCGCATCGCTCAGGTGCGCAAGGAAGACTGCTGCTTCGCCAGCGAGGAGCACGAGGTCGGCGTGCAGGCGCTGGCGGTGCCGCTGCGCAACATGCAGGGCCGTACCGTGGCGGCGCTCAACGTCGTGTTGTCCGGGGGGCTGCGCAGCGAAGACGCGGTGCGGCGCGAGCTGCTGCCGGTGCTGTTCGAAGCCGCGCGCGAGGTGAGGGCGCTGCTGTGAGGCTGTTGCTGCTCGAAGACGACATGATGATCGGCGAGGCCGTGCTCGACCTGCTGCGCGCAGAAGACTATGCGGTCGACTGGGTGAAAGACGGCGATGCCGCCGACTTTGCCTTGCGCTCGCAGCAATACGACCTGGTGCTGCTCGACCTGGGCGTGCCCAAGCGCGACGGGCTCGAGGTGCTGCGCACCCTGCGCGCCCGCAAGCAGCGCATGCCGGTGCTCATCGCCACGGCGCGCGATTCGGTTCAGCAGCGCATCGAAGGGCTCGACGCCGGCGCCGACGACTACGTGCTGAAACCCTACGACCTCGACGAGCTGCTGGCCCGCATCCGCGCCTTGCTGCGCCGCGCCGCGGGCCGCGCCGAGCCGGTGTACGAGCACATGGGTGTGAGCATCAATCCGGCCACGCGCGAGGTGCTGGTCGCCGGCCAGCCGGTGGTGCTGTCGGCGCGCGAATGGGCCGTGCTCGAACCGTTGCTGGCACGGCCGGGCATGGTGTTGTCGCGCGCGCAGCTCGAAGAAAAGCTCTACAGCTGGAAAGACGAGATCAGCAGCAACGCGATCGAGGTGTACGTGCACGGGCTGCGCAAGAAGCTCGGCGCGGACTTCATTCGCAACGTGCGCGGCGTCGGCTACATGGTGCCGCGGGCATGAGGCGCCGGGCGGCCACGTTCACCGGCTCCTTGCGCGCACGGTTGTTGTGGTTCTTGCTGGCCGCGATCGTCCTGGCTGCGGGCGTTCAGGCGGCCGTCGCGTACCGCACGGTGCTCAAGGAAGCCGACCAGATCTTCGACTACCACATGCAGCAGATGGCGCTGTCGTTGCGCGCCGGCGTGCCGCCCGGTTCGGCCATCGGCGGCCTGCGCGGCGGCGGCGAGCAGAACTTCGACTTCGTGGTGCAGGTGTGGACGGCCGACGGCCTGCGCATCTTCGAATCGGCCGAAGACGCGGCGCTGCCGCAACTGGCGGTACTGGGCTTTTCCGACGTGCAGGCACGCAGCACCACCTACCGCGTGTTCTCGCTGCAGACGCGCGGACTGGTGATCCAGGTGGCGCAAGACCTGGCCGTGCGGCAGCGCATGGCCGGCGCGCTCGCGTTGCGCACGGTCGCCCCGGTGGCGCTGATGGCGCCGCTCCTGATGCTGGTGGTGTGGTGGGTGGTCAGTCGATCGCTGGCACCGGTGGCGCGGGTGCGACGCCAGATCGCCGAACGGGAGGCCGACGAACTGTCGCCGGTGAGCGAAGAAGGCCTGCCCGACGAGGTGCGGCCGTTGGTGCACGAGCTCAACCTGCTGTTCGACCGCGTGCGCAACGCCTTCGATGCGCAGAAGCACTTCGTGGCCGATGCCGCGCACGAGTTGCGCTCGCCCTTGGCGGCGCTCAAGCTGCAGGTGCAGGGCCTGCAGCGCGCCCGCGACGATGCCACGCGCGATCTGGCGACGACCCGGCTGGCGGCCGGCATCGACCGCGCGACGCAGTTGGTCGAGCAGATGCTGGCGCTGGCGCGGCACGAAGCCAGCGCGGCCTCGGGCGCCAAGCGCGAGGCGGTCGACCTGAACGAGGTCGCGCGGCTGGCGGTTTCCGACGCGATCGCCAACGCCCAGGCACGGCGCATCGACATCGGCATGGCACACGCCGACGCCGCCACCGTGCCGGGTCAGCCCGAAGCGCTGCGCATGATGCTGCGCAATCTGCTCGACAACGCCGTCAAGTACACGCCCGAAGGCGGTCGCGTGGACATCGGCATTGCGCGCCAGGGCGACGGCGTGCTGCTCAGCGTCGACGACAGCGGCTCGGGCCTGCCCGAGACCGAACGCGCACGCGTGCTCGATCGCTTCTACCGCTCGGGCGAACCGCAGGCGCCCGGCAGTGGATTGGGCCTGGCGATCGTCAAATCGATCGCCGACCTGCATGGCGCAACGGTGTCGCTCGACCGATCGCCCGACCTCGGCGGTTTGCGCGTGCAGATCCGGTTTCCCTGAGTGCCATGTTTAAGGCGCGCCTAAGTCTGGGCGTCGACATTCCTTTCATCGCGTTTTCATCAACCCTTGAAAGACTCCAATGAACGACCAGACCACCGCGGACAAGACCACCACCCCGACGGCTACCAGCTCGCGCAAGGCGCTGGTGTTGGCGCTGGCCGCTGCAGGCGTCATCGGCGCCGTCGGCACCGGTGCCTATACCAGCGCCAACGCCGTCGCCACCACGCCAGCCGCCGTGACCGCGCAAGCCGCACCCACGGTCACGCTGCCCGACTTTTCCGCCATCACCGCGCGTGACGGTGCCGCCGTCGTGAACATCAGCGTGACCGGCACGCGCTCGACCGACTCAGACAGCGTGGCCGGCATTCCGGGCCTGGACCCGAGCGACCCGATGTACGAATTCTTCCGCCGCTTCCAGGGCCCGCGCGGCAACGGCGGCGAGCGTGGCGAACGCGGTGGCCGGGGCGGCCAGGGCAGCGCGCCGCAAGACATCGTGCGCGGTCAGGGCTCGGGCTTCATCGTCGGCGCCGACGGCACCATCCTGACCAACGCGCACGTCGTGAAGGACGCCAGGGAAGTCACCGTCAAGCTGACCGACCGCCGCGAGTTTAAGGCCAAGGTGCTGGGCGCCGACACCAAGACCGACATCGCCGTGCTCAAGATCGACGCGAAGAACCTGCCGACGCTTGCCCTGGGCAACACGAAGGATCTGAAGGTCGGCGAATGGGTGCTGGCGATCGGCTCGCCGTTCGGTTTCGAGAACACGGTGACGGCCGGCGTGGTCAGCGCCAAGGGCCGCACCTTGCCCGATGACAGCTACGTGCCGTTCATCCAGACCGACGTCGCCATCAACCCCGGCAATTCGGGTGGGCCGCTGCTCAATGCGCGCGGCGAGGTGGTGGGTATCAACTCGCAGATCTACAGCCGCAGCGGCGGTTACCAGGGCGTGTCGTTCGCCATCCCGATCGACGTGGCGGTCAACATCAAGAACCAGATCGTGGCGACCGGCAAGGCATCGCACGGCAAGCTGGGCATCGCGGTGCAGGAAGTGAACCAGGCGTTTGCCGACTCGTTCAAGCTCGACAAGCCCGAGGGCGCTCTGGTGTCGAACATCGAGAAGGGCGGTGCGGGCGACCAGGCGGGCCTCAAGCCCGGTGACGTGATTCGCAAGGTCGATGGCCAGCCGATCGTCTCGTCGGGCGATCTGCCCGCGGTGATCGGGCAAACCGCGCCGGGCACCAAGGTCACGCTCGAGGTGTGGCGCCAGGGCGAAAAGCAGATGCTGACGGCCAGGCTCGGCGAATCCGGCGAGAAGGCCACCAAGGTCGCGAAGGCGGACGATGCCGCAACCAAGGGGAAGCTTGGTTTGGCGCTGCGCCCGCTGCAGCCGGCCGAAGCGCGCGAGGCGTCGGTCGAGAGCGGCCTGTTGATCGAAGACACCGGCGGTCCGTCGGCGCTTGCGGGCGTGCGGGCGGGCGACGTGCTGCTGGCAATCAACGGCACGCCGGCCAAAAGCATCGAGCAGGTGCGAGAGATCGCGGCGAAGGCCGACAAATCGGTGGCGCTGTTGATCCAGCGCGGCGACAGCAAGATCTTCGTGCCGGTCAACGTCGGCTGATTGCATCGGGTGCGCACCGAGCCGCGACGCCGGGGCGCGCGCGGGCGCTGTTCGCGCTAGCGCACGTTCGGGCGGTTCAGTGCAGCGTGGCCGGGCCGATCGTGATCGGGTAGGCGCGGCCGGAGTGGTAGCCCTGAACGACCGGCACGCCGTAGTCGGCGTCGGTGCGCGGGCGGCTGCGCCGTTGCAGGGCGGCGATGCCGGCCATCAGCGCCGAGCCGTAGGTCGGCATCGGGCCGGGCGCGGCGTCGACGGCGCGCGGATTGCCGTCGCCGCTGTCGCGCAGTTGCAGGATCCAGTAGAAGTGCCCGTCGATGGGCTCGTCCACGATCAGGGCGATGTCTTCGGTGTTCATGCTCAGTCCTTTCGTTCAGGAAACAACCAGGTGCATGCACAGAACGATCGAGCCCACCGCAATCGCAGGAACTATTTCTCGCATCGACATGTTTCTGCACGCCTTTGCGTCTTCGGTCACACCTTGTTCGCATCGGCGATGCCAGTGTGCAATGGGGGCGACCGCAATTCCATACGACGATCGGCCACCGAGGGCCGGCCGGTTGGGGGAGTCAGTTGCCAAAGAGCTGCGCCAGATGGGCCTGCCGGTCGAGTTCGCGATGCCAAAGCGCATAGCCCGCATCGCTGGGGTGCAGACCGTCGATGGCATTCATGCGCTCGGGCTGCAGGGCGAACGGATCGTGGTCGCGCTCCTTGAACAGGTCGACATAGCGGGCACCCGTGGCACGCGCGGCATCGGCCACGATGCGATGCAGCACGCGCGCCCGGTGCTGCATCAGCCAGGTCCACGGCGGCAAAAAGAAGGGGGCGTTGCCGATGTTGCCGGCGGGCATCAGGATGACCACGCCCGACACGGTGGCCGCCTTGAGGGCCACGGCGTCGATCGTGCGGCGCATCGTGCGCATCGACGTCATGCGAAACACGTCGTTGCCGCCGCACAGCACCAGCACCGCATCGAAGCGGCCGGGCACGTCGAGCTGCTGCAGCACGTCGCGAAACTTCGCGCCATCGCGGCCGCGGTTGACGATCGTCACGGCCGGATGGGCCCGTGCAATCAGGCCGGGCAGGCTGTTGCGCGGGGCCGAGGCACCGGTGCCCTCTGCGGTGCTGTCGCCGACCACCAGCAGCCGCGGACCGCCCGGAACGGCCTGCCGTTCGAACGGCCGGCTGCCGCGGGCCAGGTCGGCCGAGCGCGCCAGGTGGATGGCGGCATAGACCGCGGTGGAGGCGGCATAGGCTGTCGCGGCACAAAGTAAGGCGACAGTAGTAACGCGGGTGCGGTTCACGGCAGGTCCGTTGGTCGAGCCGCAACAGATTACCGATATCGCGCCCTGGGGTCTGTAGGATTCGATGCCCGGCAGCACCGCGGCCTATAGACTGCTCCGATGCAACCCGTTGTCGAATTGAGCAAGACCAAGCCGTCTTTCTACGCCTACGCGATACGGGCCCCCCGTTCCAATGGCATCGTCCCCCCGCATTCCTACACCGATGCCGGCTTCGGATCATTGTCCGAGTGCCTCGTCGACGTGGCCCGCGGTCTGACGCCGCGCTTCCAGCGCGTGTACGTGCGCTATCAGGGGATCTGCGTCGGCGAACGCGACTTGGTAGCACTGCGCCACAACCCGGTCGAGGTGGCGGGCGAACTGGTCGCCGAATACAAGCGCCGCGTGGCGGCCGATTCGGCAGTCAGCGCCGGTTGATCGCCGGCCCGCCAGCCCACAGCGCGCCACCAGCGCGGCAACAGGCTGCGTACTTGCTCCGTCGTGAAGCGGTCGTCCAGCAGATAGACCACGCCGCGGTCGCGCTCGCTGCGAATCACGCGGCCGGCCGCCTGCACCACTTTTTGCAGGCCCGGATACAGGTAGGTGTAGGCATAGCCTTCGCCAAAGCGCACCTGCATGCGCTCGCGCATGGCCTCGTTCAGCGCGTCGTGTTGCGGCAGGCCCAAACTGGCAATGAAGGCGCCCACCAGCCGGTCGCCTGGCAGATCGATGCCTTCACCGAAGGCGCCGCCCAGCACCGCGAAGCCGATGCCACGGCCGCCCGCACCGAACTGCGCGAGAAAGCCGTCGCGTGCGGCGGGTGACATGCCCCGCGACTGGCGCCACGTCGGAACGTGCGGGTGCGCAAGCGCGAAGGCATCGGCGGCAACGTCGAGGTAATCGAAGCTGCCGAAGAAGGCCAGGTAGTTGCCCGGTTGCTGCGCGTACTGGTCGGCCACGATGTCGAGCAACGGCACCAGCGAGTGCGGGCGGTCGCGCCAGCGGGTCGAGATCTCCACCGCCAGTCGAACGCTGAGCTGGTCGGCATGGAAGGGCGAAGCCACGTCGAGTGTCGCGGTGTCGGCCGGCAAGCCAAGCATGTCGCGGTAGAAGTCGAAGGGCGCGAGCGTGCCCGAGAAGCAGGCCGCGGACCGGGTCGCCGCAAACCGCGGCCGCAGGAACGGCGCGGGGATCAGGTTGCGGATCGCCAGGCGCTCGCCGCCGTCGGGGTCGGTGCCACGCTCGACCACCGAATGGTCGCCGAACGACTCGGCCAGGCGCGCAAAGTGGAGCAGGTCGAAAAAGCACTGCTGCAGCCGGTCGGGCGCCGCCGCCTGGGGTTGGGCCGCAAAGTGATCGGCCATGGCGCCGACCGCCTCCTGCACCGCGCGGCCGAGCTCGGCCGGCACGGCGTCGCTGATCCCCGGTGCGGGTGCGTCGGCCCAGTGCTGCCACTGACGCAGCAACGCCTGCAGCGCGCGCCGCACCGTCGGCGGCGCCAGACCCAGCGCCGCCTGCAGCGCTGCCCCATCCAGTTGCGCCGAGTACATGCCGCGCGCGCGATCGGGCAGGTTGTGCGCCTCGTCGACCAGCAACGCGGTCTGCCAGCCTTCTTCGGCCGACATGGCGTACAGGAAGGCGCTGGTGTCGAACCAGTAGTTGACGTCGGCCACCACCACGTCGCTCCAGCGCACCATCTCCTGCGCCAGGAAGTACGGGCAGACCTGGTGCGCCAGCGCGATCTGGCGCAGGCCGTCGCGATCAAGCCAGCCGTGCGTGGCCGCGGCCTGGCGCGCTGCGGGTAGCCGGTCGTAGAAGCCGCGCGCCAGCGGGCAGGCCTCGCCGTGGCAGGCGCTGCCCGGATGCACGCAGGCGCTCTCGCGCGCCACGATTTCCAGCACGCGCAGCGGTGCCCCGTATGGGCGAAGCTGCCGCAACGCATCGAGCGCTACGGCGCGGCCCGGTGTCTTGGCCGTCAGGAAGAAGATCTTGTCGATGCGCTCCGCCGGGCTGGCAGCGGTCGACTTCATGGCCTTCAACAGCGGGAAAAGCGACGCCAGCGTCTTGCCGATGCCGGTCGGCGCTTGCGCCAGCAGGCAGCGCCTGGCCACCGCGGCCTGGTAGATGCGCTGCGCCAACTCGCGCTGGCCGGCGCGAAACGCCGGCTGCGGAAACGCCAGCGAGGTCAGGCAGGCGTCGAGCGCGTCGCGGTGTGCCGCTTCATGCAGCGCCCACGCCCGATAACGCTGGCACAGGTCGTCGAGATGCGCGTCCAGTTCGCTGTGCGTGAAGTGCGCTTCGAGCAGCGTTTCGGCTTGGGTGGCGAGATCCAGATACACCAGCACGACCTCGATGCTGTCGAGCCGGTCGCGCGCGCACACCATCGCCGCGTACACCTTGGCTTGCGCCCAGTGCAGCGCCCGCTGGTTGCCCTTGATCGCATCGAACTTGCCGCGAAAGGTCTTGATTTCTTCCAGCCGGGAACGCGTGGCATCGTAGCCATCGGCGCGGCCGCGCACGCGCAGCCCGTGCCGGCTGCATGAGAGCGCCAGCTCGGCTTCGAAATCGCCATCGCGCCGCGCCTGCACCAG
>Ga0268266_10006331_pt1 | contig 10849 bp, 8 predicted proteins | sample KBSS13metaG_FD_190356 | JGI IMG/M metagenome (GOLD analysis project Ga0268266, IMG submission 190356) | Switchgrass rhizosphere microbial communities from Kellogg Biological Station, Michigan, USA - KBS S1-3 metaG (SPAdes) (version 2) | ecosystem: Host-associated > Plants > Roots > Rhizosphere >... | reverse complement strand
TTGCGCGAGCGGTACATGTGCAGCCACGCGTGCTGCACCGACTCGTTCGCGACCGCGTGGCACTTGCTGCGCTTGCCGCGGAAGCCCTTCGCCCACTTCAGCAGGCGATTGCGACGGCGGCGTGCTTTGAATCCTCGTTTTGCGCGGGGCATGGTCTTCGTCCTTCAGGTGCTACGCGTACGGCAGCAAGATATCGATCTGGTGGTGGTGCGCCATCGGCACGTACGCGCCGTTGCGCGCCTGCCGCTTCCGCTTCTTGCTGCGACCTGTGAGCAGGTGGCGCTTGAAGACGTGCGCAAACTTGAACTTGCCGGAAGCAGTCTTCTTGAACCGCTTCTTGGCACCGGAATGAGTCTTGACCTTGGGCATAGCTACGTCCGCGGGAAGGCTGGTTCTTATGCCCGGAACAGCCCGCGGACGCAAGCCCTTTCGTGCCGTTTACGACGCTTCGTCGTCCTCGTCGTCCTCGACGTCGGCGTTGATCTCGTCCTCGTCGAGATCTTCGTCGTCATCGGGCGGCGGAGGAGGCGGCGCGGTCGGCTTGGCGCCCTGAGGCTGATTCTTCTTCGCAGCTTCGGCGGCGGCCGCCGCGGCAGCCTGAGCCTTCCTGGCTTCCATGGCCTTGCGGACCACACCCGGCTTGGGCGCGATGACCATGATCATGCGCCGGCCTTCCATGTTCGGCGTGGCCTCGACCGTCGCGATGTCGCTGCACATCTCGACGACGCGGTTGAGCACGTCCATGCCGGTCTTCGGGTGCGTGATCTCGCGGCCGCGGAACACGACGGCGAGCCGGACCTTGTTCCCAGCTTCGACGAAGCGCCGCACGTGCTTCACCTTGAAGTCCATGTCGTGCTTTTCGGTCTTCGGCCGGAACTTGATTTCCTTGGTCTCGACCGTCGAGGCGCGCTTGTGCGCCTGCTGCTTCTTCTTCGCCTCTTCGTACTTGTACTTGCCGTAATCCATGATCCGGCAAACCGGCGGGAAGGCGCGCGGCGAGATCTCGACGAGGTCGAGCCCGCGCTCTTCGGCGAGCCGCAAGGCCTCGTGCGTCGGCATGATGCCGAGCTGTTCTTCCTCGGCGATCACGCGGATTTCAGGCACGCGGATGCGATGGTTGATGCGAAGGCCCTGCTCCGGGCGGCGGCGGTCGAATCGACCGCCAGGCGGCCGTCCGTTCATTGTGCGAAATCCATGCTTCTCAATAGCTCCTGTGTTCCGGCACTTTGTACATCAAGCCAGGCCCGGTGTCTTGCGGCGACGTGGAAACGCGAGCGTCAGAACGGGATTTCGCCTTCCCTGCGGAGGCGCTCGATGAACCCGGCGAGCGGGGTAATTCCTTCGTCCTTCTTTTCGCCGTGCTTGCGCGGCGTGACCGCGTGGTCGGCGACTTCTTTGTCTCCGACGACGAGCCCGTACGGGATCTTCGCGACCTGCGCCTCCCGCATCTTCGCGCCGAGCTTGTTGTTCGAGAGATCGACGTCGACGCGGAGGCCCGCCGCGCGCATCTCCTCCGCAACAGACAGCGCGTACTCGTGATGGCGATCGACCACCGGCAGGATGCGCGCCTGCTCGGGAGCGAGCCACACCGGGAAGTTCCCGGCGTAGTGCTCGATCAGGATGCCGATGAAGCGCTCGAAGCTCCCGTAGATCGCGCGGTGGATCACGACGGGCCGATGCTCGTTGTTGTCGGCGCCGATGTAGCCGAGGTCGAAGCGCTCCGGCGCGTTGTAGTCGAGCTGGATCGTGCCCAGCTGCCACTTGCGGCCGAGGCTGTCGGCGACGTCGAAGTCGATCTTCGGGCCGTAGAACGCGCCATCGCCGGGCTTGAGCTCGTACGCCATGCCCGTCGCTTCGAGCGCGGCCTGCAGCGCGCACTCGGCCCTGTCCCACAGCGCGTCGTCGCCGATCTTCTTGTCGGGACGCGTCGCGAACTTCGCCGTGTAGCTCAGCCCGAACGCTTCGTAGACCTTGATGATGAGCTTGGATAGTCGCGCGACCTCGTCGGCGATCTGCTCTTCCATCAAGTAGATGTGCGCGTCGTCCTGCTGGAACTGGCGCACGCGCGTCAGGCCGCTCAGCACGCCGGTCGCCTCGTTGCGGTGCAGGACGTCCTGCGTGTGCAGCCGGAGGGGGAGCTCGCGATAGCTGCGCCGCTTCATCCCGTAGAACAGGTGATGCGACGGGCAATTCATCGGCTTGAGCGAAAAGCTCGCCCGCTCCTCCTCGGTCGCGTTCGGATCCGCTTCCGGATCGAGGATGAGGAACATGTTCTCGCGGTACTTGCCCCAGTGCCCGCTCTTCTCCCACAGCGACTTGTTGTAGAGCAGCGGGGTCTTGATCTCGAAGTAGCCGTTCGTCAGGCACATGTGGCGCATCGCGCCCGACAGCGCGTTGAACATCGTCGTGCCGTTATGGGTCCAGAACACGGCGCCCGGCGCGGCCGGATGGAACGCGAACAGGTCGAGCTCCTTGCCGAGCTTCCTGTGATCACGCTTCTTGGCCTCCTCGATCATCGTCAAGTACGCGTCGAGCTCGGCCTTCGACGGAAACGCCGTGCCGTAGATCCGCTGGAGCTGCGGGTTCGTCACCTTGCCGCGCCAGTACGCGCCGGCGACCGACATCAGCTTGATCGCCTTGATCTCGCCGGTCGACTGCACGTGCGGACCGCGGCACAGATCCAGCCAGTTGCCCGTCGTGTAGTACGTGATGATCGAATCCGCGGGGAACGAGTTGATGAGCTCGACCTTGTAGCTCTCGCCCATCTTGTCGAACATCGCGAGCGCGTCGTTACGCGAGATCTCGTGCCGCACGAACGGCTCGTTGGCGTCGATGATCTTCTTCATCTCCGCCTCGATCTTCGCGAGATCGTCCTCGGTGAACGGCTCGGACCGATCGAAGTCGTAATAGAAGCCGGTCTCGATGTGCGGACCGATCGTGACCTTCGTGCCCGGGAACAGCCGCTGCACCGCTTTGGCCATCACGTGTGCGGCCGAGTGACGGAGCGTCTCGAGCGGAGTGAGCTGAGGAGTCGCACCGAGCAGGCTGTCTTCTTCTGCTGCCATGACGGGCGCATCTTGCGGCAAGTCCCCTAGGCTGTCGAGGCGAGCGCTCGTCAGTTCACCGACGTGAACGTCGCCGTGCCGACCTCGCCGTCCGAGACCTCGCCCAGCTCGAGCTCGGTCGTATCCGTCGAGAACCCGGCCGATCCCGTCGCGAATGGGGTCCACGTCGTGCCGTCCGAGCCACTCGCGAACGTGAGCGTCCCGCTCGACTCCGTGATCTTCCAGAACTTGTCGTGACTCGACGGATCGAACGGATAAACCGTCGAGCACGTCGTCGCGTTCGGGTAGCACACGAACCCCGACTCGATCGCGACCACGAACCGGCCGGTGTCGCCGGCGACCGCGACGAACGGCTCGTAGGTCGCGCTCGGCGTGGTCGTCGATTGCCAGCCGACGACCACGGAGTCGCCGGTGAGCGCGTACGCCCGCGACGAGCCGAGGTAGCACGTCGCGATCAGGGCCAGCGTCGTGACCGAGGCGCCGCTGCCGACCGCGTACGCGCACGCCGTGCTCTGGACCTCGCCGCCCCACTGGAAATTGCTGCCGGTGAATGCGTCGTGCAGCGTGTCGATCGGGCACCACGGCGCCGTCGTGAGCCCGGTGTCGAGGTTTGCGAACTGCGCCATCCCCGACGCGCCGGTCGCGATCATGCTGACGAACATGTCGGTGATCCAGCTCGGCGTCGGTAGCGGGCTGTCGCGCGGAGTCCACGTGACGCCGTCGGGCGACGTCTCGAAGTAGACCATCCCGCCGGCCTCGCGAAACCGCCACTGCTTCATCATCTTGGGATCGAACGCGACCATCTGCGTCGACGCCGTCGTGCCGTCGAGCTCCTCGGTAATGAGCATGTTGCTCTTGAGCACGAACCCGAAGAAGTGCGCGTAGTCGAAGCCGACGATGAATCCCGTCGAGCCGGCTCCGCCGAGGACCATCGGCACCGCGACCTCGATCGCGCCGCCGGTCATGTCGACGGCGTGCTTCGAGACCACGCCGGCGCTGCTGCCGGTGTCGCCGGTGACCTTGAGCGTGAGGACGTTGGCCGGCATGGCCATCACGGTGCCGTTCGATTTGACGACGACGTTCCACTTCGCGAGCGCGGTGTCGCTGAAGTCGTCTTGCAGCGACCCGGGGATCCCGCAGGTCGGCGTGCCGCTGCCCGACCCTACCGGCTGGGCGTCGCCGGCCGCGTCGTCGTCGCCGGCGTCGCCGACCACGCTCGCCCCAGAGGGACGGAACGAGCAGCCCGCGACGAGCAGCAATGCGACCGCCGCTCGCATCGCTGTATCGTACGGGAATTCGTAGGCACGCGCGGGATTGAACCGCGGACCCCTACCGTGTCAAGGTAGTGCTCTCCCACTGAGCTACGTGCCTAAGAGAGGTGCGTTAGGTACGTGACCGCGCTCGGCAAGTCAAGAGACCTGACCGAAACGTCAGAGGCGGTGTAGGTGGTCGGACTTCCGCGGCGCCGAGAACCGGCGTAGCATTGCCGGGTTAGACAACGGTACGGGGATTCGCCTGGTCTATTGAACGTCCGGAGATCGGCCTGACACCTTTGTCATGGCGGAGGCACGTTGATCAGTTGATCCAGGTTGGTGAGGTCCTCGACAAGTACGAGCTGCTGGAGCGTGTGGGCCAGGGCGGCATGGCTGTCGTCTATCGCGGGCTCGATCGATCGTTGAAGCGCGTCGTCGCCGTGAAGATCCTGCATCGCCACCTCGCCGACTATCAGGAGGCGCGCGATCGCTTCGAGCGCGAGGCGCAAGCCGTCGCCAAGCTGCGCCACGAGAACATCCTCGAGATCTTCGACTACTCGGCGAAAGAGGGCTCCGAGAGCTACATCGTCACCGAGTTCATCGACGGCCAGACGCTCAAGCAGTTCATCACCGAACGGCCGATCGCGTTCCCGGAGATCGGCGCGATGGTGCTGCTGCAAGTCTGTCGCGCGCTCGCGCACGCGCACGCCGGCTCGATCCTGCACCGCGACGTCAAGCCCGAGAACATCATGATCCGGTCCGACGGCGTGGTGAAGCTGATGGACTTCGGGATCTCGCACATGGTCGATCTCGAGCGGCTCACCGTCACCGGCCAGCTGCTCGGCTCGCCGGCGTACATGGCGCCCGAGCACGTCGAGGGGCGACCGCTCGACTTCCGGACCGACGTCTTCGCGGCGGGCATCGTGCTGTACCAGCTCGCGGTCGGTAAGCTGCCGTTCGAGGGCAAGAACCCGCACGAGGTGTTGAAGCGCATCGCCGAGTGCAAGTTCGTCGACCCGCGCCAGGCCAACCCGCGGATCGGCAACCAGCTCGGCCGGATCATCCTGCGCGCGATGGCGGCCAATCCCGACGATCGGTTCCCGGGCATCGCCGACATGACCGTCGCGCTCGAGGCGTATCTCGACGAGTCGGGCCTGCCGTCCGACAAGATCGCGGGCGAGCTCGCGCGCTACTTCCAGGCGCCGGCGTCGTACGAAGCCGCGCTCAAGACGCGGCTCGTCGACACGCTCACGCGGGCCGGCGAGCGCAAGCTCGACGACGAGAACCGCGCCGGCGCGCTCGACGCGTTCGATCGCGTGCTGACGATCGATCCGCAGAACGCGAAGGTGCTCGCGATCCTCGATCGGCTGAACCGGCGCGCGCGATTCAAGACGGGCGCGCTCGCCGTGCTCGGCGCGGGCGTCGTCGCGATCGGCGCGTACTTCGTGCACGAGAAGCAGAAGCCGCCGCCGGCCGGCGCGCCCGAGGTCGAGATCGCCGCGGTGCAACCGCTGGCGGCGTCGGAGGTCGTCGCGCACGACGATCCGCCGCCGGCGCCCAAGCTCGACGACGAGCCGCCGGCACCGGGGAGCGCGGTCGCGATCGCGGCAGCTCGCGACGCCGATGTGGGAAGCGACCCCATCGATGCCGCGCCGGCGGTCGAGGCGAGCATCGCGACCGTGCACGTGTTGGCGGACTCGGAGTACTCGCTCGACGGCGGCGCGACGTGGCAGAAGGTCGCGCACAACGACTTTCCGGTCACGGTGCGCGACCGCGCGATCGACGTGCTCGTGCGCCAGCCGACGACGACGATGACGACCGTGCACGTCGAGCCGGGCGCCAAGCTGGTGAACGCGAGCCAGCAGTTCCGGCCCGCGTCGATCACGCCGCGGTGCGGCCTCGCCGGCGTGATCGTCGACGTCAACGGCCAGTCGGCGACGATCGATCGCGCGGAGACCATCCCGTTCGAGCACAACGCGATGTCTTCGACGCAGAAGGTGCGCGTGCGTTTCATCGACGCGCGCGGCAACACCGACGAGCAGCCCGTCACCGTGACGGCAGGCCAGGCGCAGGATGTGACGTGCGGGCTGCACTGATCGCCCTGCTCGCACTGGCCGCAGGCACCGCGCACGCGGCGCCGGGCGACGAGCCGCCGCGGCCGCGCTCGACGCCGTCCGACGATCTCGATCGCGCGCGCGAGGCCTATCGCAACGGCCAGTACGCGACGGCGCTGCCGCTGTTCAACGCCCTGCTCTATCCGCCGCCGCCGCGGCTCGCGAGCCCGCGCGATCTCACCGACGCGTATCTCGCGCTCGGCGTGTGCCGGTTCGAGACCGGCGACGCGGCGGGCGCGAAGCGCGAGTTCGAGCAAGCGCTCGGCATCGATCCGACCAGCTCGATCGATCCGCTGATCGTCACCGACCAGAACGCGCGCGACGCGTTCAACGAGACCAAGCTCGACATGAAGGCGCGCGAGCGCGCCGAGGCCGAGGCCAAGCACCGCGCCGAGCTGCGCCAGATCCGCAACGGCATGGTCGGCGTCGAGCCGCACTCGCTCGTGGTCGCGCTCTTGCCGTTCGGGTTGGGCCAGTTCCAGAACAACCAGCCGGTGAAGGGCACGATCTTCGCCGCGACCGAGGGCGCGACGTTCGCGACGAGCCTGGGCATCTGGTACTACCTCGTCAACCAGTACGGCATTCGCTCGACGCACGTGCCGTTCGACGATGCCGGGACGGTGCTGTGGCTCCAGCGCGTCGAGATCGGGACCGGTATCGCGTTCTTCGGGCTCTGGGCGTGGAGCGCGATCGACGCGTATCGCCACTACAAGCCGTCGACGCAGGTCGAGCTCGACGAGTCGCTGTTGCCGCCCGAGCTGCGCGACCTCGACAAGCCGAAGCCGAAGAAGAAGCCGGCCAAGCCGACGTCACTGCTCGAGCACCTCGTACCGATGGTGATGCCGAACGGCGTCGGCATCGGCCTTGGTTGGGAGAACGACTAGATGCCTTCACTTCGCCTCATCGCACCGGGCCAGTCGCCGACGGTCTACCACCTGCACAAGAAGATCACGTCGCTCGGCAGCTCGCGCGACAACGACGTCGTGTTGCCCGACCCGCTCGTGCCCGACGGGTTCGCGATCCACTTCGACGGCCAGACGTACACGGTGTTCGCGCCGAAGAAGACCGAGTTCGTGGTCAACGGTAAGAAGCGGAGCAAGCACAAGCTCACGCACGACGAGCGGCTCGTGATCGGCAGCGTCGAGCTCAAGTTCGCGATGGTCGACGACGTCGCGGTGCAGCCCGACGAGGCCGCGAACACCATCGCCGATCTCGACGCGTACACGAAGCTGTTCGAGTTCTCCGACCAGCTGATGCACGTGCGCGACCTGTCCGAGCTGCTCGACCGACTGATGGACGCGGTCATCCAGATCACGAACGCCGACAAGGGCTTCTTGATCCTCGCCGAGGCCGAGACGCTCGACATCAAGGTCGCGCGCAACTTGAACCGCGAGAACATCGCCGACGCGATCAGCCAGCTGTCGGACTCGATCATCGCGAAGGTCGTCAAGACCCGGCGGCCCGTGATCATCTCGGACGCGATGCACGATGACGAGTTCGCGGCGGCGAAGAGCGTCATGCATCTCAAGGTCAGCTCGGTCATCTGCGTGCCGCTGCTCGATCGCGGCCGGCTGCTCGGCCTCATCTACGTCGGCAACGACTCGATCCGCGACCTGTTCCAGGATCAGACGCTGCGCGTGCTCACCGTGTTCGCGTCGCAGGCGGCGCTGATCGTCGCGAACGCGCTCTTGCTCGACGAGCTTCGCGTCGACAACAAGCGGCTGCACGATCGGCTCGAGCAGTATCGGTTCGGCGAGATCGTCGGCACGTCGCCGCCGATGCAGGCCGTGTTTCGCAAGGTCGAGAAGATCGCGCCGACCGACATCTCGGTGCTCATCACCGGCGAGACCGGCACCGGCAAGGAGCTGATCGCGCGCGAGATCCACAACCGCTCGCCGCGCGCGCAAAAGCCGTTCATCACGATCAACTGCGGCGCGATTCCCGAGAACCTGCTCGAGAGCGAGCTGTTCGGTCACGTCAAGGGCGCGTTCACCGGCGCCGTCGCCAACAAGCAGGGCAAGTTCCAGGCGGCCGACGGCGGCACGCTGTTCCTCGACGAGATCGGCGAGATGCCGGTCGAGCTGCAGGTCAAGATCCTGCGCGCGCTCCAGGAGCGCATCGTGTTTCGCGTCGGCGACACGCGGCCCGAGGCGTGCGACATCCGCATCCTCGCCGCGACCAACCGCGATCTCGAGAAAGAGATCCAGAACGGCCGGTTCCGCGAAGACCTGTATTACCGGCTCAACGTCGTGAACGTCGAGCTGCCGCCGCTGCGCGTGCGCGGCGACGACGTGCTCGTGATCGCGCGCTATCTCCTCTCGCGCTACGCGCGCGAGTACGACGCGAAGGTCAAAGGCTTCTCGCCCAACGCCGCGGTCGCCGTGCGCAAGCACAACTGGCCCGGCAACATTCGCGAGCTCGAGAACCGGATCAAGAAGGCCATTGTCCTGTGCGAGTCGACGGTGATCGGCCCCGACGACCTCGGCCTCACCGGCGACACGCTGCCGCAGATCCTCACGCTCGCCGAGGCGAAGGACAAATTCCAGCGCGACTACATCAACGAGGTGCTCGCGCTCAACAACGGCAATCGGACGAAGACGGCGCGCGATCTCGGCGTCGATCCGCGCACCGTGTTCCGCCACCTCGAAAAAGAGGGCGACGACGCGCCCCAGGAGCCGCTATGACGCGAATGTCGGCTTTGCGTTGCGATCGCACCCGCTTCGTCGCGCGTAACCCTGCGAGCCGGCTCGCGGGACGCGTCGTGGCGCGCGCGCTGCATGCTGTTCCAGGGCTCGTGCTCGTCGGTTGCGTTCTCCCGCCATCACTGTCCGTCGACAACCAGGATGCCGGCGTCGACTCGCCTCCGGCGATCATTTCCGTGCGCTCGAGCACGGAGGAGCTCGACGAGCCCGGTCCGGTCGAGTTCGACGTCGCACCGACCGCGCAGGACCAGTCGATGGACCTCACGCTCATCGATAGTGACGTCGGCGACACGTTGTACGTGCGGGTGTTCGTCAACTACACCGACGCCCAGCCCACCGCGCCGCGCGCGACCTGCACCGCCGCGATGAACGGCACGCCGACCCGCACGACCACGTGCGACCTCCAGGCGCTGTGCCTGAACTCCGACGTCGGCAACAACAACTTGATGCAAGTCGTCGTGTTCGATCGCCAAGTGCTCGATACCGGAACGCCGGCGTTCAAGGCCACCAACGGCGGCATGTCGACCGACCGCACCTACACCCTGCTGTGCGAGCTGCCCTCTTCTACATAACGTCGCTGCTGCTCGCAGCGGGTTGTCTCGAGGTGCCGGTCGGCAAGCAGGCCGAGTGCGCGAGCGACTCCGATTGCAACACCAGCGTCGGCGAGGTCTGCGAGCAAGGCGCGTGCTGGGGCGGCCCGCCGGCCGGCCAGTTCGCCGCGATCGTCGTGCCGCCGAACCAGCGCCCGGATCTGATCTCGACCGAGATCGCGATGCAGACGCTGCCGACCGACGGCGCACTCGGCTCGATCGCGGTCGGCTCGGCGATCAAGCTGAGCGGGCGCGTCGAGGCGTTCTGCGCGGCCCCGATGACCTGCAGCGACACGACGATCGCCGCGACGATCACGGTCACGCGCCCGTCGCGCTTTGCCGGTGGCCCGCCATTCACGGCGGTCGCGACCGCGGCCGACGGCGTCGCGCGCGGCACGGACTCGTTTTCGATCGCGGTGCCGCCGAGCCAGCCGGGCGATGCGCCGTTCACGATCACCGTCGCGCCCGCCGGAGCCGGCGCGGCACCGCCGAACAACGGCAGCACGGCTCCCGCGGAGCTCGCGCCGCCGCTGCGGCTGACGATGACCGCCCACACCGACACCGAGCTCGGCACGCTCACGCTCGGCTCGGAGAGCTCGGCAGTGATCAGCGGCACGCTCACCGACGCGCAGCAGGCGCCGCTCACCAAGTATCGCGTGGTCGCGCTCGGCCACCTCGGCGATGCCGGCGCCGCGCTGTCGCAGGCCTCGACGGTCGACTACACGACGAACGGCCAGTACTCGATCACGCTCTCCGACAACATCGTCGGGACGATCTCGATCGAGGCGTCGCCGTACGATCCGTCGGTCACCGCGCCGACGCTGATCGAGGGCCCGGTGCAGCCCGCCTCGGGGACGCAGGCCCTCGTGCAGCCGGCCTCGATGGGCAACCCGGTCGCGCGCGACATCACGATCGAAGGGCTCAGCGGCGAGGGTGCGGTCACGCCGGTCAGCGGCGCCCACGTGATCGTGACCGGCACGTTCGCGCCGGGCATGGTCGGCCTCGGCCAGGCGGTGCTCCAGGCCGACGTCCAGACCGGCGACGACGGCGTCGCGCACGTCACGCTGCTCGATGGCGACGCGTTCGCGAACAGCTACACGATCGAGGTCATCCCCCCGACCGGTT
>Ga0268266_10006330_pt1 | contig 10851 bp, 7 predicted proteins | sample KBSS13metaG_FD_190356 | JGI IMG/M metagenome (GOLD analysis project Ga0268266, IMG submission 190356) | Switchgrass rhizosphere microbial communities from Kellogg Biological Station, Michigan, USA - KBS S1-3 metaG (SPAdes) (version 2) | ecosystem: Host-associated > Plants > Roots > Rhizosphere >... | reverse complement strand
AGGGCGAGCGGAAAAAAATATAACTTATAATCGGGTAAGTATAGTGATTTATACTATAATGATTTCAGGGCAAAAAGCTGTCATATTTTCACATTGCTTCAATTGGGGTCCCCATTGGAAGGAACTGAAAATGGGGTAAGCGAGCGGAAAACTATAACTTACAATCAGACAAGTATAGTGATTTATGCTATACATCTTATTATCTTGAAATCATTACCCAAAATTAAAAGACACGTTTTTGTAATATGATAGCAAAAAAACAAAAACTGTGTATGGTAAATAAAAAGTAATTATAAAAAACAAAGAAAAAAAATGAGTTGACTATGAAAAAACCTCTTAGTTTATTTTTTTTTAGCATGACAGTTATACTGTTAGCAACCTTAAGTTATTGCACAAAAACAAACGATTTGGATAAAAAAATGATTACCAAAGCATATACCCCTACTGATATTATTTCACTATTTGCCCTAACTCCTGAGCAAATTACTGCCAATACACCTATTTATATTAATGAAGCAAAAAACATCATATATTCTATTATTGCAATACCGCATGATCAAAGAACTTTTGAAAACACGGCAAAACCTCTTGATGAAGTTTTTGCTCTTTCTAATCTTGCTATTGCACAACGAGTATTTGAGGCTCTTGAACTTTTAAGCCCTGATGATGCTATCCGTAACACAGCACACAACGCCTACATCTCTATACAAGCATTTTGGGTTGATCATGTATCAAGCAACAAAGACCTATTTAATGCATTAATCACTTATGCTGCAGAAAGCAATGAACAACTTTCTGATCAAGAACGTTATTTTCTGAATAACACCCTTGATTCCTTTAAGCGTGAAGGCTTGGCCTTGCCTGATGAAACATTACAACTAGTTAATGCTTTACGCAAAGAACTTGCAACTCTTTGCGCTGATTTTGATCGCAATATTGCGCAAGACAATAGTTCAATTATGGTAACACGCCAAGAACTTACAGGGCTAGAAGATGATTTTATTAACACACTTGGTCAAACGGCTGAAGGTCTCTATAAACTTGGCGTAGACTATCCTACGTATTTTAGAATTATGGAAAATTGTACAGCACCACAAACACGAAAAAAACTTTACCTGGCTTTTAATAATCGTGCCTATCCAATCAATGACACCTTATTAAAAACAATTATTCAAAAACGTGACGAACTTGCGCAACTGCTTGGATACCTTGATTTTGCACATTGTGATATTGATGATCAAATGGCACATACACCAGAAAAAGCTCAAGAATTTATTAATGAGCTAGCCCAAAAAGCTGCCCAAAAATTAAAAAGAGAAATTGTTTTATTAGCAACAAACTTACCTGAATCAGTAACCCTTACTGAAAACGGACAAATTCAACCATGGGATTTCCTGTATTTAGAAAATAATTATAAAAAAACACATTTTAATATTGATGAACAAAAAATAGCTGAATATTTTCCTATGGAAAAAACAATTCAAGAGCTTCTTGATATTTATCATCAATTTTTCAGTATTAATTTTAAAACGGTTAAAAGTAGCGGATTATGGCATGAAGATGTAACAGTTATACAAGTATTTGATCAAAAGAACGAATTACTTGGTACCTTACTACTTGATTTATATCCACGCGCTAATAAATATAGTCATGCTGCACATACTACTATTATTCCTTCAACATATAAAAAAAATGGCTCTCGCATTCCTGATGTATCAATAGTTATTGCTAATTTCTGCAAACCTACTGCAACCCAACCTTCTTTATTAAAACGTTCAGAGGTGCAAACGTTCTTCCATGAATTTGGTCATGCACTGCATGCAATTTTAGGTGCAACAGAAGTCGCATCTTTATCTGGAACCCATACTAAAACTGACTTTGTAGAACTTCCTTCACAAATGTTAGAAGAATGGTTAACGGATAAAGATATGTTAAAAAAAGTTAGTTGCCATTATATAACACAACAATCATTACCTGATGATATTATTGACACCATTATTAAACTCAAAAATTTAACATCAGGTTATTTTGTAACAAGACAAGCATATTTGTCATCTATAGCTCTTGTTTACTTTGGATCAAACACCACTACTACTAAAGATCCTCAAGACATTATGAAGCATTTATTTACTACCATGATTCCTTACATTGCCTATAATGAAGACAATCATTTTTATACTTCATTTGGACATTTAACCGGCTATGGTGCAAAATATTACGGTTATTTATGGTCAAAAGTATTTGCACTAGATCTTTTTGCAACCATTAAACAACATGGCTTATTAAATCCTGAAATTGGACAAAAATATATCAAGGAAATACTCAGTAAAGGTGGCGCTCAAGATCCTAATAAACTACTCTATAACTTTTTAGGCAGAGAACCTAATGCGCAAGCATTCTTGCATGAAATGGGTATTTAAAGAGTAAAAAATAAAAAAAAGGACCTGATAAAGGTCCTTTTTTTTATTGATATTCAGGATCAAACAACTCTGGTAATATTTCACATACTGACGCTGATGGTTTTTGAATATTAAGTATTTCTGCTAATGTATTAGGTAATTGTATTGCAGAAACACGAGATCTAACATATCGTCGCTCAAATTTACCTGCATTAAAAATAATCAGTGGAATATGTGTATCATAATTATAAGGGGTTTTATGCGACGCTCCTTCAGGCCAGTTAGTAATAACCGTATACGGATAAGTTTGTAAAATTACCTGACCACTCCGTCCTTTAAAGAGCTGTTTTTTAATATTGTCTTCTAATGTATGTGGTTGGGTAGGCACTGAAATTAACTCATCATATGTCCACACACTTTTAATCCCCACTTCTTGCAATAAGCATAGTTTTACATCATAAAGCATATCTTGATAATCTTCACTCTTTAAAGATTCTACTGCTTTAGGATTTAATATTAATTCTTGACCTTTATAAGACATTACCATATCATCCACAGAATATTTTGCTGATATTTTTTTATTAATCATATCAATTAATTCATTGCGACTAATTCTTCTAGCCTGTGTTAATCCTTGCTCATGCAGAATTTCCGGAATAGGCATTACTGCATGATCAGCAGTTAGAGTAAATAACACCTCATGTTTTCCAATAATTCGTAATGTCTGACGCATAAAACGTTGTATTTGCTTATCCAAATGATACATCATATCAATTGCTTCAATATTATTAGGCCCAAACTGATGAGCAACTTTATCAAGAGGACTCAAACAAACCCACAGCAACAAGCTATCTCTATGCTTTCTGCTGACATGCTCTTTAATGCATGAGCGTGCACAATCTAAGATCAATTGATTAGCATGAGGAGTTTTTTCAAATAACTCATATTTATTATCAGAATTAGTCACGTCTGGTACCAGTAGCTCTCTATCTAACATACTCTTTTTCATACGAGTACATTGATAATTATTAATATTAAAAAAATTGTATGCATAAGGATTTCGTGGATACATAAGTTTCCACCTGACCGATCCAAACATACTCACTCGATGTTCATGATTAAATGATTCTAACCATTCCGGTAACTCATTAAAATAGGCTTTACTTGAGGTAAACATACCTCTTTTATTGTCAAACCATACAGCTTTTCCAAGCTTACCTGCCGTTGCTATAGCAGAGCGACTTTTACCCGAAATACTATACGAAAAACATTTTTTACCTGGTTGTGAATGTAAAACAAATTGATCCGATAAACCATCAACCATTAAATGTTTAGCTGATTTACCATAATCATACGTATCACCATTATACGGATCAATCACCAAAGCATCTAAAGATTTATCCTCATCACACTCAACCTTTATGCCATTTTGATACCAAGAATTACTCACCAAACCATGATAGTTCGCAGCAACACCAGTATTAAGATTTGCGTGACCTGTTGCCGTTCCCGGCTGACCATTATCTTGATGACAATTAGTATACACAACACCGTGTTCCGCTAAATATTTAAGACCATGTTTAAAAAAAGGCATCAATTTATTAAAATAAGCATATGCACATTGATCTATAACTAAAACAACGGTGAGTCGGGGAGGACGATTATTATAAGCTAATACAATGCTATGTAATAAAAAAAATCCAAATAATAAAAATTTTGACAGAATAACCGTCTTGTTTTTCATACTTCCCCCTAATATTCTAATAAAAAAAAACAGCAATTGTTTTTTTTCATAAATTTAATTTAGCACATTATTTATTATTAAAAAAAGATATTTATATTTTTTAAGATAATACTAGCGAGATTATTTCTTGTACGTTAGGATTAATATATACGCACTTTAAGGAGCACGCACATGTTTTTGGATTCTGTGGGTATTATTTTGAAAAAAAATAGCCAATCCCACTATAAAATAACAATTTTAGATAAAATTCAAGGAAAAATTGAATGTTTTGCACCACAATCATCATTATCTCTCGGTGCACTCATGACCTATAATATTCAACAAAAAGGATCCACAAATTTTATAGTTAACAGTTCTCTTATTTATATTCCTCTTACTTTAGCAAAAGATGATATACTTTTTTTTCATCATGTTCTGGAATTAACATATTACTTCACTCAAATTGGTAACAATATAAAAGAAATATTTGATCTTTTTGAATTTTTGTACAAAACATCCACAACAACAATAACCCATCAATTCAAAAAATTATTTTTATTAAAATTACTCACCAATATGGGCGTTACACCAGAGCACGATGCAATACGCACGTCCTTTATATCAGAACTCAGCTCTATAAAAATAGAAGAACTCAACAAAATTATAATTAATACAATTCATGAAAAAGAATTGGATCGATGGTTATGGTATTGCCTTTGGCAGCATCCATATGTTAATGAATTTAAGACGATTCATTTTTTATCAAAAAATAGGACCTTATGAAAACAATATTAAAAATACCTTTTATTGCGCTTTTTTTTATATCTACTTTTTTACACGCAGGGGATTTTCTTAAACAATTTGTAAAAACAGACACCAGTCAAAAATTTTTTATTGGCGTTCTAGAAGAAAAACAAAAAACATTAGAAGAAATAAAAAAAGAACAAGAAGAATTACAAACGTCTATCATCACGTTCAATGAAAAATTTCTGCAAAAAACGGATAATACTAAAAAATTACTTTCTTTGGTGGAAAATGAATTACAGAAAAATCCTGATGATGATTTTTTAATCAAACAACAACTTCTTTTAAAAGAATCAGAACAAGTCTTAAAAGATACACACCGTACTTTTGAAGATACACATTCTCTTCTTTCTGAACTTATTACACAATTAGAGCTATTTCTGGAAGATCCACAATTTGAATCTTTCAAAAAAAAGAATAAACTAAACGAACGTCTTTATTATTCCTTTGACGATCTACAATCATTACATGATTATATTTTAGATTATGAACCACGCGTAACACAGTTAATCGATCAAGAAAAAAGTCTTCGTGTAGAAAAAGAAAATAGAAAACGAATTGCCTCAACCACTCACGAAGAATACGAAAAAAAACAACAAGATATTAAACTATATACCGAGGCTATCGCAACCAACAATGCTTTTGGCTCCGATTATGAACGAGAAAAAATAATTATTAAACGAGAGAATAATCTCTATAAATATAAAAAGCAACTAGCCGATATTCGATTAAAAGAAATTAATTATCAAATTAAATTATTGGATTTTCAACTCTTTATAACCAAATCCTATCTTGATCTTTTCAAAAAACAACTACGTATAGTGAAATCAGCTATTCATGTAAGCGAAGCTGATGTAACACTTGCTGAAGAAGATTTGGCAAAAGAACAAAAAGTATATTTTTCTCACAAAGATAATTTACGCCAAGAACGTGAAAAAATTATTACTTTACAAAAAAATCAAGAAAAAGAGCTCAATGAATTAAGCAAAAAACTTTCTATTCCTTTGGCAAGTGACGTAGACGAATGGAGTAAAAAACCAAAACAAACATCTGATTCCTACGTTGGCATGGTACACATAGGAGCTCTTAATGCCGAAGTTCTTCTCTACACAAAAGAAAAAGATTTAATTGATGCATATCTTGCTCTCGAAGAAGAAAAATTTAATTATAAAAAAATAAAAACTGAAGCAAAAGAAACTTATCATAAAATATCTACCCGCGGCTTTTTACGAGAAGAGGAAATTACTAAAGAACATTTTGAATATGAAACAAAAAAGAAAGTTGCTGAAGAAAACAGTAAAATTTATCAAACCAAAATAAACGCTATAGCAAATTCACTTAATCAAACAAAAAAAGTACTTGATAGAGTAAACGCTTTTCGTGAAGATACAGAAAAACAAAATGATTTAATTTTTAAAAACAAAATTAAAGAATACAACAACTTTATTTCTTATTTAATGCGTGCCGATACAGCAATTAAAAAACAAATTGATATTTTAGGCAAATTAACCGGTATTTATTCCGGAATAATATCTGAAATCAACAGCACGGTACGACTGATAGATTTTATTAGTACAGAACTACAAACAAGTACCATATGGTATCGTCCTGCATACGCTATTACATTGGATGGAGTAAAAAATATTATTGCTGATACGAAAAACTTTTTCAATGATATTCGCATTTATATGGCAAAATTTAGTAGTAAAATATTTTTACTTCATATTTATGAAGCTTTTTCCCATCCTCTTAATGTGTTATTTCTTTTAACAGCGCTCAGTCTACTTTTTGCAATATTATTTTTTATAAAAAAATATCGCGACTATCTCATTACCCTTACGCTTATACGGAGCGGCAAATACGGTATTATGGTAAGCATGGGAGGTTTTATCGTAGGTACTTTGGTAACATTTATCGGTGTATTTAATCGTGGAATTTTTATATGGACAACCCTTTGGTTACTTTGTTGCATTATACCTGATAGCTATCTCTTTATTCTTTTTTACTTATTTTCCATTCCTTATCTTTTATATTTATCACATCGATTTATTAAAATGCTCATAACAATGAATAATCAATACAACCATGTTTTACTATCGGAAGACTTTCAACGCCGTTTTGAACTTGTATTTTCTACATTAATGTACTTAACCATTATTGTCTTTTTCTTCCGTCAAGCTTTTATGCTTTCACCGGTTTACTTAAGATCAGAACTATCCAATATTTTACTTGCTATTAATTTTATTATATTACAGATTTCACTCATATTCTTAATTACCAAAGAGCAAATAATGGGAATTATTCCTAATTATTCTAATCTTTGGCAATGGATTCATGTTCATGTTGATCATTATTATTATCTTATACTATTTTTTGTGGTTGCCATTATTATTATGAGTAACCCTTATGTTGGATTTGGAAGATTAGTCCTCTATCTTCTTTCCGGGTCAATTTACATGGCTATTCTCATTAAGTTATTATCAGTGCTTCACGATTTTGTAAAAAAAACAACTTCCTTAATATTCTTTTCACAAGAAGACACTATTGTCCGAGAGCGTTTTTCCTATGCAAAAACTTACTTCGGATTAGTGATTATCGCATCATTTGTAATCCTTGGTTTTATTGGATTTATTGGTGCTGCTAAAATATGGGGATGGGATGTAACGGTGACTGATTTACGTCAATGGCTACAGACACCGCTGATTCTTGAAGGAACCATGCATCCAATTACCATACTGTCTTTATTAAAAATTATAGCATTTATTATTGGTGGTTTAGCTACTGCCTATTCATTAAAACAATATGTCCTTGCACGTATCTTTGATCTTCTTTTGGTTGAATCAGGAGTACAATATACCGTTACAAGTATTACACAATATATTGTTATTGTTATTGCAGTATTTTTTGCTTTCAACAGCGTTGGCCTGGGATCATTAATTGGCAACGTATTTATCGGTTTAGCATTAACAATTGGATTATATCTGAAAGATCCTATCAGTGATTTTATTTCTTACTTCATTATCTTAGTACAACGACCAATAAAAATTGGTGATTATATAAAAATTGATGAAGAAACTATGGGTGTTGTGCGTAAAATTACCCCACGAGCAGTAATACTGCGCAGAAAAAATAGCACCACCATTATTGTGCCCAACACCTATATCATCAGCAAATCTATTGAAAATTGGAATTACATTCGCAATTTTATCGCCATAAATGACATTATCTTATTTGTTTATTTCAAAGAAGATGCTCAAAAAATAAAAAATCTTTTACATGCTGCCACTGAAGAACATCAAAATGTTCTCAAAAATCCTCGTCCAATTGTACGATTAACTAACTTTTCTGAATGTGGTTATGAATTTATGGTACGCTGTTTTATTAGTTCAGCCTATACCTTAGAAATGTGGGACATTGGTAGCGATATTCGTTTACTGATCGCCAAAACATTTAAAGAAAACGGAATTGAATTTGCAATACCTCTCTATAAAATTGATGATCAAGGTAATTATTTTGAAACAAAACTTACCAAAAATAATCCTGACCCTCATCATGCTTTTTCTGAAAAGCAATACAATAAAAAAGGAATAGATTAAACTATTCCTTTTACTTTTTTTTATCTTTTATGATGAATTTGTTTAACAACAGCATCATAAAGTCCAACTTTAACAGCTCCAACAAAAATCAATACCAGCGCTGATAATACAACAATCAACGTCATTGCTTTTTGCATAATGCCAAAAGCATATAATAATCCCATAATACCTAATACCATACATAAAAGACCTTGAAAAAAATGTGGCTTCTCAGTTAATCGATTAAACATACTCTCTCCTTCATTTTGAAACTAATTTACCCAATCATATATTTTTATAATAAGCATGGTCAATCTTTTAATTCAAAAAGCTTACAAACCAATAATAAAAAATCTTTTCTTTTAATTAATTTTAGAATAAGCTTCATAAAAAAAAAGGAATATCTATGAAGAAATATACACTTATATCTCTATTGGCTTTAGTTAATATGACTCCTATTGTATGTGGGGAAAAAAACACAATAGAATTAGTTCCGCTTTATCAAACAAAATCGCATTTTTATTCTCACAACGGTCAGTCTCAGCCACACCTTTCTCTAACAAATACTCCTTGGATACAAAACCAATCTTCTAAAATTATAGAATACGCATCTCATATAAAAAATATAGACAAACTTATTGAATTACTTCATGACCTACAATATACTGAAGAATTTCGTTTAAACGAAATAGGACAATATATATATGACAAAAAAAAATCATGGCTCGCGATCGATGAGCAAGCACCCCGAGATGCAATTATTATTCTTTATTGTTTAAAAAAATACTTCATTACAAGAAAACAAAAATCTAAAGATATTTCTAGCACTAACTCTGAAGATATTCCTAGCATTGACAATGCCGTATTATGCTATAGCAAACTGAGCGCATCCTTCAATCTTACTAACAATACATCTGATCCTTATCCTGCTTTTTTTCAATTAACAAAAAACATCTCTCAAATTTCAAAACAAAACATATGTGCTCAAGAAAATCTTATTGATTGTTTATACGATAAAAATAAAAATATAACACCTCACTATTCTCGTTTTTCAGGAAAAAATGAGGATTTATGCAATATATTTTATGAACAATCATATGATCTTATCTCTAGCGAACAATCCGCATTATATAAGAATCTCATACGTTTTATATACACCTTTAATGATGCACTATTCAAATGCCACAACAATACTACAACTAATTTCATTTCACGATTATTTTCATTCAATCCCACTAAATCAATCCTCACTAAGCTTCAATATTTGGGCTCTGACCAATTTTTTACCGCCTCAACAAAAAAACGTATTATTTTCTTATATAGCTTTCTAGAAAAATATAATAAAGCATGCAAAAATAAACCAACCCCTTCTTCTGAACAATATGATTGTTATAATCTTATAAAAAATCTTCGTCTTCCTTTGCCTAATTCCCATATAAAAACATTATTCAACAATAAACAATATTCTTTTAAGGAGTTTAAAATATTTTTAAAAGAGACAAACGATCTTATTGCATCATGCGATAAAACAATAGAAATACTTTTTAATAAAATGTATTCGTCATAAATTAATAATGAGCAACCTTAATCCAATCAGATAAATCTCCGGAAGACTTAACTTCAATCCAACAGGCGTCGCCATTTTTCAATATTTTCTTAAGCTTTGTTTCTAATCTTGTATTAACAGGTGTAACAATAGATTTGCTGGGTAAAGATTTATAAACATAACGAACAGAATCTCCTGAAAATAAATAAACTATATGGGGTGTTATTTCTAGCTCGGCATTAAAATGTAAATTATGATCCTTATAATAACTAATTTTTATAACACTAGAACAAAACTTTCTTATAATTTTAGAATAGGTTTTTCTCATAACAATTTCATTTATTCCAATTCCTTTTTGTAGATGATGATCTTGATTATATTTATTAAATATTTCAATATTCATCCTTTGCATGCGTATTAAATGAGCATAAGAAAAATGTCTTTCTTTTTTTAAAGCCTGCGAAAAGGTTTTTACGGGAATTATGTAATCATTAATCTCAAAAGAAGAAAGAAAACCTTTTTTTACCAGATATTGTAATGCTTGTAATGTATGTTTTACGGATGCATCTTCATTCATACAAATAACGGATTTTTCTAAAATACATAACCAGCCTATGATAAAAAAAAAATTTATTTTTTTATTCATACAAAACCTCTTTTTTGCAAAAAAATCAAATATCATACCTTTAACATAAAGATTAATTAAAAAAATAACACCTTAAATATCTTCTCTTTTAATTAATCTTTAAGTAAACTTCTATTAAAAAAAAGGAAAATCATGCAACTTTATATACTCATCTTTGC
>Ga0268266_10006329_pt1 | contig 10851 bp, 12 predicted proteins | sample KBSS13metaG_FD_190356 | JGI IMG/M metagenome (GOLD analysis project Ga0268266, IMG submission 190356) | Switchgrass rhizosphere microbial communities from Kellogg Biological Station, Michigan, USA - KBS S1-3 metaG (SPAdes) (version 2) | ecosystem: Host-associated > Plants > Roots > Rhizosphere... | reverse complement strand
TGTCCAGAAGCTTTAAACTCTCGTGGGCTCCGGCGGCCGGCGCCTTCGCGCTGGACGGCGAGACGCTGCCGCAGCTGCTCGATCGTCTGACGCGAAGTTTTCTCGCGCAGGCCTGAAGGCGGACACGACCGACACTCGGTAGCGTCCCGCTTCGCATGCTCGGTAGTGTCCGGCTTCGCATGCTCGGTAGTGTCCGGCTTTAGCCGGACGTTGGAGACGACATGAAACGCACCATGCTCGGCCTGCTTGCCGTCATCACGATCGCCGTCGCGACGTTCACCGTGTCCGCACAGCAGGCTCCCGACCGCGTACGCGCGCTGCCCGGAGACCGTCCGGCGGCGAACATTCACGCGACGCGATCGGCCGTCTTCGGACGGAACGGAATGATCGCGACGAGTCAGCCGATGGCGTCGGCCGCGGGCCTCAAGGTGCTGCAGGAAGGGGGAAACGCGATCGACGCGGCAGTGACCGCTGCGGCCGTGCTTGCGGTCGTTGAGCCGTCGATGACCGGCATCGGCGGCGACCTCTTCGCGATTGTGTACGACGCGAAGACGAAGACGCTTCACGCGCTCAATGCGAGCGGGCGTTCCGCGTACGCGGCCACGCCGCAGGAGTACGCGAAGCGCGGGCAGACGCGCATGCCGGGAACCGGCGTCCTCTCGGTCACCGTGCCGGGCGTCGTCGAGGGATGGTCGGAGCTGTTGTCGAAATACGGCACGCTGCCGATGTCGAAGGCCGTGGCGCCGGCCATCGAGTACGCGAAGAACGGTTATGCCGTGTCGGAAATCATCAGCGGACAGTGGAAAGCCAGCGAGAAGAAGCTCGCGGCTGACCCTGTGACCGCTGCGACGTTCCTGCCGAACGGACACGCGCTCCAGGCCGGCGAGATCTTCACGAACCCGCATCTGGCCGCGACGCTGGAAGCCGTCGCCAAAGGCGGACGCGATGCCTTCTACAAGGGAGCCATCGCGCGGGCGATCGTCGCCGACATGCGGAAGCGCGACGGATTACTCGACGAGCGTGACTTCGCGGAACACAAGGCGGACTGGGTCGATCCGATTTCGACGACGTACCGCGGATATGACGTCTACGAGATGCCGCCCAACACCCAGGGGTTCGTCGTGCTCGAGATGCTCAACATCCTCGAGGGCTTCGACGTGAAAGCCATGGGGCACAACTCGCCCGAAGCGCTGCACGCGCTCATCGAGGCGAAGCGGATCGCGTTCGCCGATCGCGCGGCCTACGACGGCGATCCAGCATCCGTGCCCGCCTCCGTGCTGAAGACGCTGATCTCGAAGGAGTACGCCGCGCTGCGGCGCAAGGAGATCGACCCGCAGCACGCGGCGGAATCGTACAAGGCCGGCGTGATGCCTGGCGTGCCGCCGACGGCGGCGATCGCCGAAGCACTGCAGAATTTCACGGGCATGGATCGCGGCGACACCATTTACATGACGGCCGCCGACGGCAAAGGGAATTTCGTCTCGCTCATCCAGTCGCTGTTCTCCGATTTCGGATCGGGGGTCGTCGCCGGCGATACCGGCATCCTGCTGCACAATCGCGGGAGCGCGTTCAACCTGACGCCCGGATCGCCGGATCAGATCGCGCCGCACAAGCGGCCGCTGCACACGTTGATTCCGGCGTTCGTCATGAAGGACGGGAAGCCGTGGCTCTCGTTCGGCGTGATGGGCGGCGATCACCAGGCGCAGGGGCACACGCAGGTCCTGCTGAACGCGATCGACTTCGGGATGAACGTGCAGGAGGCCGGCGAGGCCGCGCGGGTGACGCACGGCAACAACGGGCTGCTGGTCGAGAGCAACGTGCCGGAGTCCGTCCGCGCTGCGCTGATTCAGCGGGGCCACAAGGTGACGTCGAACGCCAACCCTGGCGGCGCGTTCGGCGGCTTCCAGGGAATCATGCTGGACCCGCGCACGGGCGTTCTCATGGGCGGCTCCGACGTCCGCAAGGATGGCCTGGCGATCGGATTCTAGCGAGAGAGCGCGAAGGCTTTAGCCGAGCGCGCGTCGGCCTGTAGCGCGAAGGCTTCAGCCGAGCGCCCGCGCTAGATCCTGAACCCGTCTTTCAACGGATCGGACTCATCGACGAGAAACGTGTGCTCGCCGGTGATCCAGGCCGAGCCCTCAATCTCCGGAACAATCGCCTGCAGTTCTCCGACTTCCGTGCGCGACGTGACTCGACCTTTGAAGCGAGTGCCGATGAGGCTCTCGTGAACGAACGGCCTGTCGGCTCCCAGGAGTCCCATCGCGTCGACCACGGCCATGACTGCCGCTGTCCCCGTGCCGCACGGCGAGCGATCGACCTCGGCGTCGGCGAAGATAGTCACGTTGCGAAGATCGGCGCTCTCGTCGGTCGGTGGTCCGGTGAAGATCGTGCCGTAGATCCCCGTCAGCCCGGCATCCAGCGGGTGCACGATCGTGTGCGCGGCCTCGATCGCGTGTTTGATCTCCATGCCGGCGCGCCGCAGATCCGGCAGGTGCGCCGCGTCGATCGGCAGGCCGACGGCTTCGCTGTCCACGATGGCGTAGAAAGCGCCGCCAAACGCGACGTCGGCCTGGATCGTCCGGGACCTGAGCTTCACTATCAGCCCGCCATGGAGCACGAACGACGGCACGTTCTGAAACGCGACTCGCTCGACTCGCGTCTCCTCGACTGAGTTTCCCAGCGTCGCCCGCGCGCGAATCGTTCCCGCCGGCGAATCGTAGACGATGGTTCGCCCGTCGCCGCCTGGCATCAGCAATCCACGCTCGAGCGCCATCGTCGTCACGGCGATCACGCCGTGGCCGCACATCGTGCTGTAGCCTTCGTTGTGCATGAACAGGACGCCGGCATGCGAGCCCGGGGCGACCGGCTCGGTGAGAATCGCGCCGTACATGTCCGCGTGTCCGCGAGGTTCCAGCATCAGCGCGCGGCGGAGGTGATCCGCGTGCGTTTTGACCCACTCGCGCTTGGCGAGCATCGTCTTGCCGAGAGGAGATGGGAATCCGCTGACGATCAGCCGGAGCGGTTCGCCAGCGGCGTGTGCGTCGATTGTCTTGAGCGTAATCATTGCGGTAGAACTTTAGCACCGACGATTCGCGACGCCGTCGCGTCCGAGCCGCCGCGGTCACAGGAGTCCCCGTGTCCATGAAGTTTCGTCTTCTTACTGAAGCTGACGTCAGAGCCGTGCTGACGATGGAGGATCTGATCGAGACGATGTCCTCCGCGCTGCGCCGGTTCTCCACCGGCCGCGTCGTGCAGCCCGTCCGCCCGACCGTCGAAATCGCCGACGATTCATTTTTTGCGACGATGCCTGCCTACGTCCGCGCCGACGCCCCGGCACGGGGGTCAGACCTGGGTCAGACCGGGGTCAGACCGGGGTCTGACCCAGGTCTGACCCTAAACGACGATTCGAGCGATTCGGCGGCCCTGGGAGCGAAATTGGTGACAGTGTTCGGCCGCAATGCGCTGCGAAATCTGCACAGTCACCTGGCGTCCATCCTGCTCCTGGATCCCGAAACTGGCGCGCTGCAGGCGCTTCTCGACGGCCGCTACATCACCGAGGCGCGGACCGCGGCGGTGTCCGCGGTGTCTTCGCGTCTGTTGGCGAGGAAAACGGCCGCCTCGCTGGCAATCATCGGCACCGGCGTTCAGGCGCGCAGTCACCTGGACGCGCTGAGCCTGGTACACCGACTGCGTCAGGTGACCGTCTGGAGTCCGAACAAATCGCATCGCGACGCGTTCGTCGATGATGCAAAAACTGCGATTTCAGGGTCTGACCCAGGTCTGACCCTGAAGGCCGTCGATCACGCAGGCGAAGCCGTCGTCGGGGCCGACATCATCGTGCTGGTGACGTCATCGCCGACGCCGGTGCTCGAAAACGGATGGGTCAAGCCAGGCGCCCATGTGATTTCAGTCGGCGCATGCCGGCCGAATCAGCGCGAAATGGATCCCGCGCTCGTCGCACGCGGCCGTCTCTTCGTCGACTCTCGCAGGGCGGCGCTGGTCGAATCGGGCGATGTCGTGCTCGGCATGCAGGAGGGACGATTCGGCGCCGATCACATCGTCGCCGAGCTCGGCGAGCTGCTGGCCGACGACTCGCTGGCGAGACGCCGCAGCGACACCGAAGTCACGATCTTCAAGAGCCTGGGGCTGGCTGTCGAGGATGTGACGGCGGCGGCACTCGCGTACCGGCGCGCCGTCGAGCGAAACGCAGGACAGGAATTGATGCTCTGAGTCGAGAGCGACCTACGGGTTGGCCGTCGTAGTCGCCGGCCGCAGTTCCTTCTCCTGATCGTCGTACCACTTCTGGTAATCCGCGGCGTTCTGAATCGTGATGAAGCCGCGCATCCTGAAGTGACCGAGGCCGCACAGCTGCGAGCAGGCGATCTCGTACTCCCCGACGCGATTCGGAATGAACCAGACCGGGATGGTCATCCCGGGAATCGCGTCCTGTTTTACGCGCATCTCGTAGAGACCGAAGCTGTGGATCACGTCCTTGCTGGACAGATGCACGAGCACAGGCCGGTCAACCGGCAGGTTCAGCTGGTTGATGGTGGTGATGTCGTCCTTCGCGTTCGGATCGCTGCGATCGAGCCCGAGCGGATTGTCGGCGCTCACCAACTTGATGTCCGTCCGGCCGAACTTGCCGTCAGGCCCCGGGTAGTGCACGTTCCACGCAAACTGCTCGGCCACGACTCGCACGACGACCGCCTGACTCTCGGCAGGAAACGCCTTCACGCGCGTCGCCCAGGCCGGGATGGCGTAGAAGATCAGGATCCCGATCTCGATAACCGCCACCGCCACTTCAGTGGACTTGGCGAACTTCCCGTGCGCGCCGGTGTAGCTGGCCTTGGGATTCGCGCCTTTGCGAAACCGGAAGAGCACGAACACGAAGAAGAAACCCCACCCGATGAACAGCACCAGCATCAGCCAGTGCACGAGGATGGTCATGTGATCGACTTCAGCGGCATGCGTCGACGCCTGAATCGGAAACATCGAGAGGAAGGTCTGCATTTATACGGTCCTCTCCTGAGCGGCGACGCGCTTGGCGCGCCGATTCAGGTAGATGAAAAATGTCGCGAAGGCGCCGATCATCCCGGCCACCACCACCAGCATCGCGATGATGCCCAGGTTCGTGGCGATCGCCAGCGGCGAGTCGCTGTTGCCAAAGCAGACCGGGCACGCAAGCGCGGCACGCGGCGCGGCCAGCAGGCCAATCGTGAATAATGTTTTTCGCATGTCTTCTACCGCTCGCCCGGCTCCTGCCTGCGTGTTATAGCTGCTTCGTCTTCTGCTGAAACGCCGTGCCGTACGCGATCAATCCGCCGCCGGCCGCCAGCGACAACGCGGCGGTCACGGCATACCCGATGGCGTGCACCGACTGATATTCCTGCACCGCCCAGGCCGCGACGAACGCGGCGAGGATCACCGAGACGCCGATGAACACCAGATGGAACGTGCGGAGCGACATCAGTGACCCGTGTGCGGCGCTGCCGGCGCCTCGACGTGAATCGGCGTGCCGATGCTGTCGTTGATCGTCAGGCTGGGCACCAGCATCAGGATGGCAAACCCGATCACCGTGAGAATCAATGCGCCGTACACCCACTTGCGCTCGTGGCTCAGGTGCATGAACACGCTCGCCACCATCGACCCCTTCGTCGTCGCGATGATGAGCGCGACGGTGATGGCCAGCGGCACCGCGAGGTGCACCTGGTTGACGGCGACCGTGATCCCGGTGAACACGAAGAGCGCGGCGCCGATCATCCAGTAGGTCTTGATCGTCTTCCGAATCGATTCCTGATCAGAGTGCATGCGGTCTCCAACGGTCCGCCTGAAGGCGGACACTACCGATACTCGAAAAAAGCGGACGCCACCGATAGCGGGAAGACGGACACGACCCATTTTCGGTAGTGTCCGGCTTCAGCCGGACCTACAACAAATACAAAACCGGAAACAGGAAGATCCACACCAGGTCGACGAAGTGCCAGTACAGGCCCGTGTACTCGATCCGGTTCGTGAACTGTTCCGGGCTCTTCTTGTACAAACCGGCCCCGGGTCCGAGGAAATAGAGCATCACCACGATCCCGCCGAGGATGTGGAGACCGTGCAACCCGGTGAGCGTGAAATAGATCGCGAGGAACGTGCTGTGATCCGGCAGCTCGCCCTTCGTCCAGTGCGCGGCGTACTCGAAATATTTGTTCACGAGAAAGGCCGCCGACAGCAGCACTGTCGCGAGCAGGTAGATGCGGTGCTTGCCCCAGTCGTTCAGCTTCAGCGACGCCCACGCCATCACCATCGTCACCGACGAGCCGATGAGGATGAACGTGTTGGCCATGCCGAGCCACACGTTCAACTCGCCGTGCGGCCACTCCGGCGCGCCGACGCGCAGGATGATGTAGGTCGAGAACAGCGCGCCGAACAGCATGACTTCGGACGCCAGGAACAGCCAGATGCCGAGCTTGCCGTTGGTCAGGCCCGTATCGGGCCGCTCTTCGATCGTGTACGGAATATTCATGGTGGGCTACGCCTTCTCCGGCTCGAACGTCGGCGTAAAGTCCCGCGGCGCGCCCGGCACACTGTATTCGTACGGTCCACGGTACACGATCGGTTCGGTGAGGAAGTTGCCGTGTCCCGGCGGCGACGGCGCCGACCACTCGAGCGTGGTGGCCTCCCACGGATTCTTGTCCACCAGCGCGCCCCACTTGATGCTGCTGAAGAAGTTGACGATGAACGGGAGCTGGAACAGGCCCAGCGTCCATGCCGCCATCCCGATCCAGATGTTGTACTTGAGCAGCTCTTTGTTGTGCGCGTACTGCATGCCGCCGTCATACATGCGGCGGTTCATCCCGCCCAGGCCCTGGATGAACATCGGCATGAAGACGATGTTGATGCAGATGAACGAACCCCAGAAGTGGATCGCGCCCAGCATCTCGTTCATCTTCCGGCCCGTCGCCTTCGGGAACCAGTAATAGATCCCGGCAAACAACGCGAAGATGGTTCCCGGCGCGACCACGTAGTGGAAGTGGCCGATGACGTAGTACGTGTCGTGCAGGTGGATGTCGGACGGCGCCAGGCCGAGTGGCAGACCCGTCAGACCGCCGATCCCGAACATCGGCAGGAACGCCAGCGCGAACAGCATCGGCGTCGTGAAGCGGATCGACGCGCCCCACAGCGACAGCAGCAGCGCGGTCAGAATGACGACCGACGGAATCGAAATGATCATCGTCGTCGTCTGGAAGAACGCGCTCATCGTCGTGCCCATGCCGGTCATGAACATGTGGTGCGCCCACACGATGAACGACATGAATCCGAGGAACGACACCGAGTAAACCAGCGCCTTGTAGCCCCACAACGGCTTGCGGGTGTTGTTCGCGATCACCTCGCCGACGATGCCCATCGCCGGGAGAATCAAGACGTACACTTCCGGGTGCGCGAGGAACCAGAACAGGTGCTGCCAGAGCAGCGGGTTGCCGTTGCCGGCGATCAGCATTGGTTTACCCGAGACGACCAGGCCGCTCGGCATGAAGAAGCTGGTGCCGGCGAGACGATCCATCAGCTGCAGGACGCCGGCCGCTTCGAGCGGCGGGAACGCGAGCAGCAGCAAGAACGACGTAACAAACTGCGCCCAGACGAAGAACGGCAGGCGCATCCAGGTGAGGCCCTTCGCCCGCAGCTGCACGATCGTCACGATGAAGTTGACCGACCCTAGCAGCGACGACGTGATCAGGAAGACCATGCCGACCAGCCACAGCGTCTGACCGGGCGCGATGACGGCGAGCGGCGGATACGACGTCCAGCCGGACTGTGCGGCGCCGCCCTTCTGGAAAAAGCTGACGAGCATCGTCACGCCGCCGACGAAGTACACCCAGTAGCTCATCATGTTGAGCTTTGGGAACGCCATGTCGGGCGCGCCAATCTGGAGCGGCATCACGAAGTTGCCGAACCCGCCGACCGCCAGCGGCACGACGCCGAGGAACACCATGATGGTGCCGTGCATCGCGCCCAGCTGGTTGTAGAACTCCGGCAGCATCACGCCCATCGGTGCCCGATCCTGCCCGAGCCACATCCCGATCAGGGGAATCGGCCGGCCCGGATATGCGAGCTGCCACCGCATGATCATCATCAAGGTGAAGCCGAACATGAGGAACAGGAGCGCGGTGATCGCGTACTGGATGCCGATCACCTTGTGATCGACCGAGAACACGTATTTGCGCCAGAACCCGAGATCCTCGTGATGCTCGCCGTGGCTGTCCACGTGGATGTGAGCGTGCTCGCCGCCCGGATGAATGCCGGTTTTGTCCATAAGCGAGGCGATTGTATGTAATAGGCACAAGCGGCGCAAGTTGGCGCCCCGGCGTAAGATCGAGGCATGTCCCGCTCCGCCTTACGTGCTGCCGGTTTCGCCGCCGTCCTGGCGGCTGCGGCCGCACCGGCGCGCGGAAATCCGGAGTCCGAGGCGCTTCGCGCGAAGGCCGCAAACCACACGTACAACCTCGAACACGACCTTGCCATGGCCACATTCAGGCAGGCAGTCGCCGCTGATCCGCAGGACGCGGGCGCCTACCGCGGGCTCGCCTCGTCTCTCTGGCTGAGCATCACGTTCCGCCGCGGCAACATGACCGTCGACGACTATCTCGGTCGTCCCAACAAGCCGAACACGAACCCGCTCCCGAATCCGGATCCCGAAGCGGTCGCCGGTTTTCACGACGCGATCGAGAAGGCAACCACGCTCGCCCGCCAGCGCATCACCAAAAACCCCAAGGACGCCGACGCGCACTATCAGCTCGGCGCCGCCGTCGGCCTGCGCGCTTCATATACCGCGACCGTCGAAGGGAGCGTGCTCGGCGCCTTCCGTGCCGCCCGCGAGGCCTACGACGAGGAGGAAAAGGTCCTCGACCTCCAGCCGCAGCGCATGGACGCCGGCCTTATCGTCGGCACCTACCGGTACATCATCGCGACGCTCTCACTGCCGCTGCGCATGGTGGCGTATGTCGCAGGGTTCGGCGGCGGCAAAGAGAAGGGAATCAAGCAGATTGAGGACGCCGCGGCGTACGGCGGCGACAATCAGACTGAAGCGCGATTCGCACTGATCCTCCTGTATAACCGCGAAAAACGTTACGACGATGCGCTGAAAGTGCTTGGGACCTTACGGGAGCGGTATCCGCGGAATCGGCTCGTATGGCTCGAATCGGGATCGACGTCGTTGCGAGCCGGTCGCGCGGCCGACGCCCAGAAATTCCTGAGCGACGGGCTCGCGCGCTTTGCGGACGACAAGCGTCCGCGAATGTTCGGCGAGGAGGCGCTGTGGCGATACAAACATGGCGCTGCGCTCGCGGCACTCGGACGTCCTGAAGCGGATGCTGAGCTGAAAAAGGCGCTGGCCGCCGAGGGCCGCAAGTGGGTCCACGCCCGGAGCCACCTGGAACTCGGCAAGCTGGCGCTGAAAGCGGGCAACAAGGCCGGAGGAAACGCGGAGCTTCGCGCCTCCATTCCGCTCGCGGATAGTGACAACGATCCGCTCACATCGGAAGAGGCGCGCCGCCTGTTGAAGTAGCCGAACCGCGCCGGGAACCGACTCGTCTACAGAGGAAAGTGCCTTCAGCGCGGGGCGGGACGTGCCGAAGGCCGGAACGACGATGAGTCAAAACAAACAGCGAACGTGGGTCTCCATCCTCGTTGCGACGGTCATCATCGTCGGCATTCTGGCGGTGTCAGCCGTGGGCGGAACCGCGTATTTCATCTACCGGCACGTGCATACGCAATTCGTGCCGACGGAAGGTGCCGAGCGGCAGTTCGCTGACGCCCGCGCCCGATTCGCCGGGCAGCAGCCGCTGCTCGAGCTGCGAAGGGGCAGCGACGAGCCGGTGCTGCATCGGGAAGTGATTCCCAAGACGATGCCGGCCACGAAGCTCGACACCCTGAGGGTGTTGGCCTACGACACGCACGCCAACAAGCTGGTGGCGGTCGCGATTCCCATGTGGCTCCTGCGCCTCGCGCCTTCGAACAAGTTCTCCTTCCTCAGCGACAACGGCATCGACGTCGACTCCGACCGAATCCACATCACGCTTGACGATCTCGAGCGCCGCGGCCCCGGTCTGCTGCTGGACCAGGCGGACCGCAGGGGATCGCAGGTCTTGGTCTGGACCGAGTAGGTCGGGTGGTCACAGGGGTCATATGGGTCGGGTAGGTCGGGTGGGTCGGGTGGGTCACGTGGGAAGGGTGGGTCGAGTAGGTCACGTGGGTCGGTAGGTCAGGTGGGTATCAATTCGCAGAGATCGTGAGTTGCAGGAACACGAGAAGCGCGCCTCCCACAGCCATCACGGTGTGAAAACGCTCCGATCGAATCAGACCCGCCAGTGGCGCTCCCACCTGCTTTATCTGCACCTCAATGTCGCGTGCAACATCAGCCGGGAGGTAGCCCAGCCTCTGCGCGACGTGGATGCAGTAGCCGACTTCGGCCAGTGACGACTGCGAAATGTGCAAGAAATTCAATCGCGCTCGGCCCTGCGGTCTGGCAAATCCTTCAACGATGTTCACCGCCACCGAGAACGCCGAACGACGCAGCTGAGACCCCAACTCGAAGCGCTCGATTGCCGGAAATGCTTTCAAAGAAAGCTGATGCAGCTTGATGAAGAGATCGTCCGCACGCTTCCACGCGATCAACGTGTGGTGACTGAGCGCCATCGCGCACCTCCATACAACTCAAGCGCGGTGCCATCGTCCACTCGGGGAAGTCGGGTAAGTCATGTAGGTCGCGTGGGTCAGGTGGGTCGGATCAGCTACCGATCCGACCTACCTGGCCAACCGACCAACGCGACCTGACCGAGCACCCGACCGACCTGACCTACCCGACCA
>Ga0268266_10006328_pt1 | contig 10852 bp, 11 predicted proteins | sample KBSS13metaG_FD_190356 | JGI IMG/M metagenome (GOLD analysis project Ga0268266, IMG submission 190356) | Switchgrass rhizosphere microbial communities from Kellogg Biological Station, Michigan, USA - KBS S1-3 metaG (SPAdes) (version 2) | ecosystem: Host-associated > Plants > Roots > Rhizosphere... | reverse complement strand
TTGACATTCAGCGCCACCCCGATTGGCGTGCTCAGACAGATCGTGTATAGCTCGTTCCAACATCGTTGCAGCGCAGCGAGTCGTGCCCGTGGGCGGCGGTTCGCGCAGGGAACAAAACTCCAGGCATAGGAGCATTCTGAGGCAGAAGATACATGCTGAGTCGAGAGACTCCATTGCGTGGACATACATTATTCCAATCCGCGAGTGCCGCCGACCTGTGTCGGGAGATTCGTGACCACGTGGGAGCCATGTGTGTCGTGGCACCGGCCGGCGAAGTCGATTTCTACGCTAACCGTTACGAACTGCCGTCCGGCGAGCTGTGGTACGTGGAGACCCAAACGCCGCTCGAAGTACACGTACCGGAGGGCCCGTTCATACGGATGCAGGTGCAACGATCGGGATCCGGGACAACCTACGTCGACCAGCAGGCGTACCTGGTCAACGAGCGACAGAGCTGCATTTCCCCTACCGGAGCCACTATCGAGCTCGGTGCAGGATTTCAACAGTTGGTCTGGCGGGTCCGCTACGAAGTGCTGGTGCGCAAGCTGGTAGCCCTGACCGGCGCCCCGGTCGCCCGTCGCCTGACATTCGCGCCGGCGATCCGCCGCGACCTGTTCGTGGCCATTCTCAATTGCATCCTGGCCAACATCGAGCACGCGACCGTCCTCGCCCCGCAGTTCGTGCTGGCGGAACTGGAGGACGCGTTGATCGTCAGCATGTTGTTCAACTTCTCACACAACATGCGCGAGCGGCTCGATCAGGAAGTGCTCGATGCCGGCTCGTGGCAGGTCAAGCGCGTGGAGGAATACATCGAGGCGCACCTCGAAGCGCCGTTCGACATCGAGCGGATCGCCGAAGTCACCGGCATCAGCACCCGCAGCATCTACCGCGCCTTCAAACGCAGTCGCGGGTACTCCCCCATGGCATTCGCCCGCCAGCGGCGCTTGCAGCGAGCCCGGCAAATGCTCGAGGAAGCCGCAACCAATCAGACCGTCACGTCCGTCGCGTTTGTGTGTGGCTTCAACGATGTGGGCCACTTCAGCCGGGAGTTCTCAAAGGCCTTCGGCAAAGCGCCGTCGGCGGTGCTGGGGAAACGACCGCGCTAGAGGATTGAGATGGAAAAGTGGTGGAGCGGAAGGGAATCGAACCCTCGACCTATGCATTGCGAACGCATCGCTCTCCCAACTGAGCTACCGCCCCCACGAGCGGCGCGATTCTACCATCGTACTCCGCTATGATCGAGCGTCTGCTGCGGTGAACGAGGGAGATGTGCATGCTGGCAATCGGGTCGCGGGCGCCGGAATTTACCCTGCCGGACCAGGATGACCGCAGCACCTCGCTGACCACACTGCTGAATCGCGGGCCATTGATCCTGTATTTCTACCCTGCGGACTTCACGCCCGGCTGCACCCGGGAGGCGTGCATGTTTCGCGATCTGCACGCGGAAGTCCTGAGCGCCGGGCTTTCGGTGGCCGGTATCAGCCCGCAGGCGCCGGATCGGCACACCGAATTCCGCGAGAAATACAAACTCCCCTTCCCGCTTCTGTGCGACGTCGAGAAGTTCGTTGTCAAGATGTACGACGTCAACGGGCCTCTCGGCCTGGGCGTCCGGCGGGTCACCTATTTGATTGATCAGGCGCGCATTATCCGGGCCGCCGTGAAAGCGGACTTTCGCATCAATCAACACGAGGACTTTGTCCGCAAGGCCACGCTGCTCAGCGGACACGCTCGTCCGATCAGCTAGTACTCCATCCTCAGCAGACTCGCGTGCCCGAATGAAGGAATACTGAGCACGTACAGTGTGTCGTACTCATCGTCCCCTATTGGCGGCACGTCGATATCACCGAGCTCGTGTATCAACTCGGGCACTGTATTGCTGTGGCCGACGATGAGTACCGTGTCGCCGTCATGCTCATGCATCACGCGGGAAACCAAGCCTTTTGTATCGGCCGCCGGCACGACGATTACTTTTTTCCCGAGTCGCTCAGCAAGCGGAGCGGCTGTTTGCTGCGCTCGTCGAGCATCACTGACGTAGATCGCGTCGATCTTCCCTACTCCTTCTCCGCGACCAAACATCTGGGCGAGACGTGCAGCGCGCTGTTCACCTTCAGGTGACAGTGGAGGATCCTGAATCGAGCTGACGTCCTTTTCGGCATGACGGGCCAATACGACAACCGTCGTAGTCGTTGCCGATCGGTAGATGAAAAACGTCACCAGGGCCGCAACGAACAAGGCGAAGACCGCTGCGAAGCTCAGCCAGACCGGCAACAAAAACGGTCGCCGATGTCGATTAATAATGGCTGGTGCTTCCATTTCAGTATCTTACAAGAAAATCCGAATTCTCTTTCGAGAATATGAATGTGGCGAGAAACCTGCGGGGCATACCGTGGGTTATGTACACTTCGACGTCCTGGAGCTGATCTAAATTGCGTCGCGTTTCATTCCCGTCCCTCTGCCTGCTGTCGAGCCTGCTCGGTTCCCTTGCTGTCGCTGCTGACCACGTCGCAATGATATCGGCTCCTGCGCCCGCCGCGAGGCTAAGCGCAGGGGATCTGCGCAAGATCACGGTCGATGCCGGCGCTCCCGTTGGTCACCTGCGCTCGCTGCAGGGTGTGAACGGCGCGCCCGCCCCGGGTGCCCACAAGCCCGAGAATTTCAAATTCGGCGGCTGGAACATGCCCGAGCGGATCGATGTCTCGACCGGCTACAAAATGGCCCGGATCGACCTGGTTCGCACGCACGATGCCTATGGGCCGACCGACATCGACGCCAAATTCGAAACCGCCGATGCGCCGGGCGGCGGACTGATCTCCGCGCATCGCGACGTCTTCAATATCTTCCCCGACCCGAACGCCGACGCAAACGACCCCCGCAGCTACAACTTCGCGCCCACCGACCAGATCATCGCCTCCATTCGCAACGTCGGTGCCCAGGTGATGTTCCGACTCGGCCGCAGCGAAGGCGCGGATGCTCATCCGCCCAAGGACTTCGACAAGTACGCGGCCATCGCCAAGCACGTGGTCATGCACTACAACCGCGGTTGGGCGAAGGGCTTCCACTATCACATCCGTTACTGGGAGATCTGGAACGAGCCGGACCTCGGCAAGGTCTTCTGGTCCGGCACGGCCCAACAGTATTACGAGTTGTATGGGAAGCTCGCGAAAGCTGTGAAAGCCGGCGATCCGCATGCGCTAGTGGGCGGTCCCGCGATCGCGCGGCCGAACGATGACACTCCCTATCGCGATGCGTTCCTCGAGTACGTACGGACCGAAGGCCTGCCGCTCGATTTCTACTCCTGGCACTGGTACGCCACCGACTCGGATGATCCGCTGGACTTCACCCGCATCGCCAAGGACATTCGCGCCCGGCTCGACAAACACGGCTTTGCCCACACCCGTTCCATGGTCACAGAGTGGAACTATGGACTCATGGATCCGCCGCCGACATCCGTACAACGCGCAAGCTTCATCACAGCCGCCCTCATCTACATGCAGGATGCGCCGATCGATGCAGCCAACCTGTATCGGGCGGACAGCGTGTTCGGCTCGGACGGCGCGACGCCTGACAAGACCGGCCAGGCGCTCATTGCGTTGGGAAGGCTCAAGGACACACCGTATCGACTGAGAATCCACGGAGCGGACCAGAACGGCTTCGCGGTCGAGGCGGCGCGCTCCGCGGACGGCCGCACGGTTCAGATCCTGTTGAGCAACTACCAGATCCCGGCCGAGTTTCTCGGGCCGCGGGCGGCCGATGACGTCCTGCACGTGCCCCCGGTGTTTGATGTCAGATTGCTCGCACGCCGCAGCATCTCCTATAGAAACAACTCCGGCTACGACCTGACCATCGATCACCTGCCGGCGAACCACCGCTACAGCGTCGAGCGCTGCCGCATTTCAGCGGCTCACGACTTTACCCAACTGGGTACAACCCTGTACGCAAATGCACCCATCCGGTTGCAGAACGAGCTGCCGCCTCCGGGGATCGAGCTGATCACGATCCGCGCAATCGACAGCACTACTGCCGATGCTGCAATGCGTCTAACGGCAGACCCCGCAGAAACGCCGGCAACCGGTGCGGAACCGGTCGCGAACGATCAACATTGCGGCGCATCAACGACCGCTGCTTTTGTCAAATAGCTCGAACCTGTGCGCAGCCGTCACGCTTTTCGTGTTGGCTGCGGGTACCCTGCCCCGCAATGAACCATCGTTGCGAGACCCTCTAAATGCGCGCCGGCGGCCAGACCACCGTCATTCAGCGCATTCTGGAACGACGCGCCCAGAAGCCACCGGAGATCCAGGAGGACACTTCGGCGACCATCGCCGTGATGCTGCGCGTGCTGCCGCCGCCGCGGGCCCTGGTCCTTGTGGAGAACCAAGGCATTCTCGCTCAACTGGAGGATCTCATTACGGCGGACGTGCTCGAGCTCGAAGCGGCGAGCGACGAGTTTGAAGCGGTCCGGGCCTTCAATGAAGAGTTCCGCCCCGTCGTCATCACCGACAGCCTGGAGTTGATTCGCAAGCTGCGCGCGCGGCAGACGAATCGCGCGCCCTACATCCTCTATGTAGCTGAGATCGACGACGGGCTCGAGCGCGAGGCCGGGTTGATCGCCGGCGCGGATGATTGCGTCGGGCGCCGCTCACCCGAGCGCGAGTTGCATGCGCGCATCGGCGCGGCGCGGCGGATCGCCGAGCTCGAAGCGGTGTTACGGATCGCGCTCGTCGAGAATCGGAAACTCTCCACGACCGACGATCTCACGCGCGTCGCCAGCCGGCGCTTCTTCACCAAACATTTTCCGCGCGAAGTCGAGCGTGCGGCCCGTTACGGGCGCGCACTCGCACTGATTCTCTGCGATATCGATCATTTCAAGAATGTCAATGACACGCTGGGACACGCGGGCGGCGATGAGATATTGCGGCAGTTCGGCAAACGCCTGCAGGATGGGCTGCGCCGCGGCGTGGATTGGGTTGCGCGCATCGGCGGCGAAGAGTTTGCCATCGTCCTGCCGGAAACAAATTATGAGCAGGCACTTGACGTCGCGCGCAAGTTGCGATCCGGCGTGGCCAACACTGCATTCGAAGTGCAGAACCGGAACGTCAAAGTAACAGCAAGCTTCGGCATGTGCGGGCTCGAGTCAGTTCCGCTCGGCGTGCGCAAGATCGCGGAGAACCTCGTCAAGGTCGCGGACGCAGCGTTATACAGAAGTAAGCACGCAGGACGCAACAGGGTTACGGCGACCAGTTATCCGACAGACCCCAACTCGAAGAAGAAGCGCACGCGTACGAACGACTGACCGACGCGCAGACTTTCGCCACGGTGGCGAAAGAATGATCACTTCAACGCAAACCCTTGGCTGCACTACGTGTTTGAGTGAACGGGGACACTCTGTCCACATGGTTATGCACAAATTCTGTGGATAACTGACTTAGCCGAGCGGATCCGGGAAGGCGCGGTGGAAAGGCTGGGCCGCTCGTGCGAGACTTCCGGTCCGCTTTGCCCTTGGAAGCCATGAAAAAGACCGGTACTGAAATCGCCCCCGCCGATGACTCGTCCGCCGGCCAATCGGAATCGGCGGAGATCATCGATCGCGCCCAACTGCAGGCCGATGTGGCCCGGCAGCGCGTGCGGCTGGCGAAAGATGAGCTCCATAGAGCGCGTAAGCGCCTGAAAGAAGCGAAGCGAGAGGCCAAGCGCGCACGCAAGTACGCCTCCCTGGCTCGTAAAGACTGGAAACGCGCCCGCCGCCAGGCCGAAAAGGAAGGGTCCCCGGAAGACCGCCCGGAGGTGGTGGTCGCTCGAACCACGCGCAAACCGAAAACTCGGGCGGGTGCCGCACCCCGCTCCCGGCGGACCCCTGCGACCCGCACGCCCCCCAAGCGGACACGCCGTGGCTCCAAGACCAAAGTGGCCAGATAGTAATGAAGGTGGCGTCCGCGCCGCACGATGAAGGACTTTTGATATGCACGACTCGCATTCTTCTCCCATTGAGCCCCAGGACCAGGCCCCGCGTACGTCCGCTCACGTGGACGACTCTCGGGTCTATCCGTCGAGCTCCAGGATGCTGACCAATTACCTGGCCGACGTTGAGCAGAACCTGGACGAACAGCGATGGGAGATGGCCCTGCGAGATGTCATCGATCTGCCCCGGATCGCGGTCGCCCTGGCCAATCCGGAAATGCGCAGCTCCCGCGAACAGTGCATAGCCTGGTGCGAGCAGTGGGTGCGGCCCCCGAATGCCGCCAACGACTCCGGTGTTGACCAGGCGCAGATCTGCCGCGTGCTCGATGCGAAGTCTGAAGACAAATCCCCCGCGGCGGCTGTGCCTTCGCTGGCACTGCGGCGTCTGCGGTTGCGCCGGCATGCTCGTCACGCCCCGCGTGGCTTCAATGGATCCCGCAACGTTAAGGACAACGAAGACTACGCCGAGACGTTTGCCGTGTGCACGGCGGTTGTCGAGGGTATGCGCCGTTGGTACGCCCACTTCGCCTGCCACGACGCGACCGCACAGGCGAATCTCGCCAGGTTGGCCGTTCTACGCTAAGCGCCGGATGGGTTCCGACCCGTCCCATTCCTGCGCGGCGGTCTGCATTTTCGCGAAAAACTTCAGCATCCGGGGATTTGATTCGATCAACTCGATCATTCCCCCCGGGTGTTGATCCGTCGAGACATACGCAAAGCGCAGGCCGCCGGTGGTCATTCCGTGCTGAACGGCCTCGATTCCTACGTCCCTCAGTCGAATCAAATGCCGCGGCACCGAGTCCGTGAGGACACCCATGTGCTGTAGTCCTCCGACTTCACGCGCGGGAAAGTCGGTATAGATCGACGGAACTTCATTGCGCTGGTGTATGAGCTCGATCTGCAGGCTGCCCCAATAACCGATGGCCACCGTCAGGTCCATATCAACAGCAGAGCGTCCCCGATACCAGACTTCTGTAAACTCGACGCGCTCAAACACAAAAAACGGCCCCACACCCATCACCCGCGTCCAGTGATCCAACGCGGCCTCCAGGTTGCCGACAACGAATGCATTCTGCATGACGGGACCGAACAGGCGTTCCATTTCAGGCATCCAGGTGTGTGACCCAACGGATTGCGCGGGCCAGGATCTCGTAGTACACGGGGGAGTCCCAACTGCAGCGTTCCGCGTTGGGATACTCCTCGACGTAGGGCTGCATATCGAAACGGCCCCGGCAGTGGCCGAGTGTGAAATACAAGACCTCCCCTGCTCCATGGCCATGCAGATACAACACCGGGCGGGGCTCGTCCGAAAACCACTCTCGTTCGGTAAAGCCGCGCTGTGCCTTACCGTTGAAGTGAGTGTGTAGCAGGAGGTGATTGGGACCGTGCAGCTCAGACAGGTAGAGCTCGTCGGTCACCTCAAACGCATCGAGTCCTTTCACCAACTCGTGCGAAGGATCACTGATCTCGACGCGAAACGGCCCCATCGGCGGATGCGCAATAAACTGGCTTCCCAACAATCGCACGAAAGCCGGCGCCGTACGCGGTGTGGATACCTTCCCGTCCGCGCCCCACTCAATGAAGGAATTGGTGGCGTGCAGGGCGAGCCACCGCTTGCCGCCCGCCACGAACTCGCTCAAAGCCTGTTGCTGAGACTCATCAGGGCGCACATCACAGGTGAACGAGACGAGCGCATCGGCCGCAGCGATGGCCCCTGTGTCCGAGTAATTTTCTGCGACCCGCACCCGGATACGCTCGTGCACGTGCAGCAGCTTCAGGATCTCGAGCCGGGCAAAATCGAAGTCATGGAAGCGGCCACCCACCACGAAGTACACATTGATGCGGCCGGCCATCACTTCGGTCCGTTGATGTACCGGTCCAGCTCCTGGTGGAAATGGCGGACCCGCTGTTCCTGCTCGCTCCACAGAGGACCCCGGAATGCCCGGGAGCGAATGCCCTGCTGTTGGATGGGCAACAGCTCGGAATCCTGATCGAGCACATCGCCGAGGTTGGGCTTCTGACCGACCGGCACATGAATCACATTCGGCCGCGTCTGCCCCGTCACATCGATGCCGGGCGGCAGCCCCATCCACGCCGGTACCGTGTAGTTGGGATCGTCCACATACCGATACAGGATCATCGTGTCGTAATAGAAGGTTTCAGGATCGGTCGGGTGCGGGAGGAAGCGCATGATGAAGACGCCTTCCGGATGCATCCCCATCTGCACGTTGGGAAACAACCCGGTGGCCCAGCTGTCCGTCAACTGACCGTCGGTAAACTTCTCGTAGTGAGTCAGTCCGGCGGCGCGCGCCCGCTCCCGCTTGGATATCTGAATCGCGCGGCGCACTTCGCGGGCAGTGCCGTTGAATGTAGCCGGGTCGATGCCGCCCTCGCGCAACATGAACTGCAGGTACGGCTCCACCGTCTCCTGATCCGCGACGCGATGCGACTTCACGCAGATCGGGACAATCATCCGGCTCGCCCCATTCGGATACAGGTCGTATTGACTGTAGTCCTCCATCACCCCCTGGGTCTGGGGATGAACCCATGGCAGGTGGTACGTTTCATAGAACGCGTCGACCCCGGTCTTCCAGTTGGCCTTCCATTCGCTGCGCACGTGATGCACGACGTGCATCTGGTCGATGGCGTAGTTCTCGATATAACCGGGCGGCAGTCCAATAGATTGCGCGAGCGGGGGTGCGTTGGGATCCATGTTGATGAACAGGATGCCACCGAGGCTTTCGCAGCGTACCTGGGTGAGCCCAGGCCGGTGAGCAATCAGCTTCGGGTTGAAGGTCGCCTCGTCGGTAATGCGCTCGAGCCGGCCGTCGCAGCCGAACTGCCAACCGTGAAACGCACAAGTAAAGCGTGCAACACTACCCTGCTCGTTGAGAACAACGCGATTACCGCGATGGGGACACACGTTGTAGAAGGCCCGCACCGTTCGGTCGGCCTGACGAACCAGCACAAACTCTTCGGCCCCCACGCCGAACGTGAAGTAATCGCCCTCTTCCGGAATGTCACTGGCCACGCCCGCAAGCAGCCAAACGCGCGGCCAGAGCTTCTGCCATTCCAACGCCATGAACTCGCGCGAGTAGTAGCGGGATGGATCGGGAACATCCAGACCGTTATCCACATCCGGCTGTTTGGCCTCGAGCGAGTCGCGTGCCGCGCCCAGGCTCATGGGCCACTCGACCTTGTAATTCACCGCCATACATCACCCCTTTCAGCGGTCAGGTACCTTGAAATACTCGGGCATGCCTGCGGGCCAGACCTCGCCCTGCTGATTGTTGCCGCCGTCGACCACCAGCACTTCGCCCGTGATGAACTTTCCAGTGGGCGCGGACAGATAGACGACGGCCTGGCCGATGTCGAATGCATCGCCGAACTGTCGCATGGGATTGGAGTATCGGAACTGCTGTGCGTACTGCGGCTCGTAGGCATTCAGCCCTTCGCTGTCGATGGAGCCGGGTGAGACACAGTTGACGCGGATTCCGAGCGGCGCCCACTCGGTTGAAACCGTCTTGGACAGATAAATGACACCCGCACGGGCGGCACAGGTATGCGCAACCTGTGGCATGCCCCGCCAGACATTCGCAACAATGTTGACAATGCTCCCCGGCACTCCCTGGTCGCGCCAGTATTGAGCAGCCGCCTGCATCATGTACCACGTACCGTTCAGGTTGGTATCGATCACCGCGAGCCAGCCCTTGACACTGAAGTCGATGGCCGCCTGTGGGAACTGGCCGCCCCCGTTGTTGACCACTGTGTGCAGGCTCCCGAAGCGTTCGTGTGTTGCCTCGATGAGGCGCTTCACTGCTTCGGGATCTCTGATGGTCATGGACGTGGTTGCAACCTCGCGCCCGAGATGCTGCCGGATACCTTCCTGGGTCTCAGTCAACCGGGCCTGATCACGGCCGCAGATCATGACCTGCGCGCCGAGCCGGCTGCAGATGTAAGCAATCGCGCGACCTATGCCGCTGCCGCCGCCGGATACCAGGAAAGTCTGGCCGGCGAACAGGTCGTCGCGAAACGCCAGGGGCCTCGTGGCCAACTCGACATCCGTCATGCCCCAAGTCTTGCTCTGTGGTGTTTCACTCATCGTGCTAGTCCGAAGATCGCCACACTGGCAATGTTGCGGTTGGGGATGCCCCCGAGATTGTGAGCCAGGCCCAGGGAGGGTGTCGGCAACTGGCGCTCAGCGGCGCGACCCAACAGTTGCAGATAGATTTCGTAGGTCATGCGCAGTCCAGTGGCACCGATCGGATGCCCGAAACACTTCAGGCCGCCATCGACCTGGCAGGGAATTGCACCGTCCCGGTCGTAACGACCGTCACGGATGTCATGCGGCGCCCGGCCCGCTGCCGACATCCCGAGATCCTCCATGAGGACCATCTCGGTCACGGAGAAACAATCGTGGACTTCCATCAGGTCGATCTCATCGGCGGGCGATCTGAGCGCCGCTTCCTGGTAGGCGCGCTTCGCGGCCAACCGTGTGGTCAGCGTGTAACTGCCGTCCCAAGACTGATGGCCCATCTCGACGCCATTGCTGGGAGCCAGTTGCAATGCCTTCACGGTCACGAGATCCCGTTTACCGAGCCCGCGCGCAATGTCCGGTGTTGTCACAATCGCGCAGGCGGCGCCATCGCTCACGCCACAACAATCGTAAACACCCAGTGGATACGAGATGAGGGGAGCGTCGAGCACCTGTTGTTCGGTAATGCGGCCACGCAGGTGTGCTTTCGGGTTGAGAGCGCCGTTCTCGTGGCTCTTCCAGGACACATGGGCCATGGCTTTGCGAATGTCGTCCATGGCGAAGCCGTGCCGGGCTGCATAGGCGCTCGCGAGTTGCGCAAAGGCGCCCGGCGCGGTGCTACTGGGCAGATACAGATCTTCG
>Ga0268266_10006324_pt1 | contig 10854 bp, 10 predicted proteins | sample KBSS13metaG_FD_190356 | JGI IMG/M metagenome (GOLD analysis project Ga0268266, IMG submission 190356) | Switchgrass rhizosphere microbial communities from Kellogg Biological Station, Michigan, USA - KBS S1-3 metaG (SPAdes) (version 2) | ecosystem: Host-associated > Plants > Roots > Rhizosphere... | reverse complement strand
GGTAAATCGACCCTCCTCGGGCTTCTGGCGTGTCTCGACACTCCAAGTGCAGGCGAGGTTCGGCTGAATGGAACTTCGATCTCCTACCTTCCTGAAGACAAGCTCGCCAGAGTTCGCGGCAAGACGGTCGGATTCGTCTTTCAGTCGTACCAGCTTGTTCCGACGCTCACTGCCTTCGAGAACGTTCTTCTTCCTTACGAACTCAATGCGGAGAGTTCGAACGGCAACGACGGCCACGAACGCGCAAAAGAATTACTCACCAGTGTTGGGCTCAGTGACCGGTTTGATCACTATCCGGTACAGCTCTCCGGTGGGGAACAGCAGCGCGTTGCCCTGGCCCGTGCCTTTATTCTTCGTCCTCCCATCGTTCTGGCAGATGAACCGACGGGAAACCTCGACAGCACCAATGGAAACCATGTGCTCGAGCTTTTGCTCCATCTCAACCGCACCCTGGGAACGACGCTCGTTCTGGTTACGCATGATCCCGTGCTGGCGGCCTATGCGGATCGCCGTATCGTGCTTCGCGATGGAGCCGTGATCGCCGACGAACTGCAGCAGCCCGCCGAGATGGCGGCGGTGCGATAGTCATGGGCTCGCTCTCGTATCGTTCCGCAATCAAGATCGCCAGCCGGGAGCTTCGTTTCTCGCGCGGAAAGTTCTTCTTCGTTGTGCTCTCGGTGGCGATCGGCGTCGCCGCTCTCACCGGCGTTCGCGGCTTCTCCTCCTCCTTCCGTGCTGCGCTGCTGGATCGCGCGAGGTCCATCATGGCAGCGGATCTCTCCGCAAGGATGTTTCAACAGCCGACTCCCGAGGAGCAGAAGGGACTGGATGCGATAGCAGCCGAATCCGTCCAGATCACTCCAGTTACCGAGATGCTCTCGATGGCGAGCTCAGCGAAGACTCTGGATCCTCTTCTGGTCTCGCTCAAGGCTGTCGATCCCCTGAGCTATCCGTTCTATGGCGATGTGGAGCTTCAACCTGCGGGCAAGCTGAAGGATGTGCTGAAGAACGATACCGTAGTGGTCGCGGAAGATCTGCTGATTCGGTTGCGCCTCAATCCGGGCGACTCTCTTAAAATTGGCAGCAAGATCTTCCGTATCGCAGCGGTCGTTGTGAATGAGCCGGATCGTCTCTCCGGCAACTTTGCGGCGGGACCACGCGTCTTCATCTCACGCGACGGACTGGATGCCAGTGGCCTGCTCGCTCCGGGAAGCCATGCAGGGCAGAGATATCTCTTCAAGGTTCCCAAACCAGCCAACGGCGCTCCTATCTCCGAAGATGCAGTTGCGAAGCTGAAGGAGAGGCTGGAGAAGCTGCTGCCCGAATCGCAGGTGATTGACTACCGTGAGACGAATCCTGCGCTCACTCAGGGGCTCGATCGCGCGACCAGCTTGCTTTCGTTGATGAGCCTGGTGGCGCTGGTTCTTGGCGCTGTGGGTGTCGCGATGGCGATGCGAGCTCATCTGGAACAGAGACTCGATACCATCGCCATCATGAAGTCCCTTGGTGCGGGATCGGGAGAGATCATTCGCATCTATCTGATCCAGACTCTCCTGTTGGGATTGCTGGGAGGCCTTCTTGGCGTTGCGGCCGGTGGCTTTGTGCAGATGGCCTTCCCCTACTTTCTGGGAAAGTTGCTTGGGGTGCCGACCACGGTGCATCTGCAGGTTCGCACCATCCTGACCGGCCTTGGTGTAGGCATCCTCACAACGCTGCTGTTTACCTTGCCTCCATTACTGGATATTCGCTCCGTGAGGCCGATCCTCATCCTTCGTCGCGCCATGGATGAGAACTCCGATCCGTTTCTCGTCACGCTGGCACGAAAGGCGACGAAGAACCTGGCGCAGATCGCCGCTGTTGTTCTGATCCTTACCGGGCTCGCTGCTATCGCAACGACCTTGTCGGACTCGGCGACGGTAGGCCGCGTATTTTCGCTCGGCCTTGTCGCCGTGCTGCTGGTTCTACTCGCTGCCTGCGCCGCTCTGCTGGCTGGGTTACGCTTCTTCCTTCAAAAGACCCGGATGCATCTGCCTTCTGCAGTCCGTCATGGTCTCGCAAATCTGTACCGGCCCGGGAATCCCTCTGCGGCTCTTCTGGCGGCTGTGGGCCTCGGCGTCATGCAGATCATGTCGGTGTTCCTGGTGCAGCAAGCGGTCGTGAAAGAGCTGCACCTGTCGAGCGCGCCCAATCTGCCCAATGTTTTTTTGGTAGACATCACTGCCAAAGAGGTCGACGGCGTTCAGAAACTGCTGAAGGCGCAACCAAGCGTTACTGCGGAGCCGGAGCTTCTTCCCGTCGTCTCCTCGCGGATCGTTGCGATCGATGGTGTTCCTGCGAGCAAAGCGACACTTAAAAACTTTCCCAGGCGGATGCTGCGGACCATCTCACTCACCTCTTTTGCGAGCGCTCCTGCCGGCACAACCGTCGCCGAGGGCAAGTGGTGGGATGCGAAGGAGACGAAGCCCGTGGTTGCGATCGGGCAGCGCACGGCCGAACGGCTCGGCGTGCACGTCGGCTCGAAGGTGACCTTTGCTGCGCAGGACGCCGAGCTGGTCGCGACTGTCGTGGCCCTGACCAAGTCGGATGGGCAGCATACCTACTCGCGTGCGGAGTTTGTGATGCCTTCTGCTGCTCTGAAGGGGCTTCCCGTCGTCTGGTACGGGGGAGTCCATGCAGTTCCAAGTCGCGTAGGCGAGGTGCAGCGCGCTCTTTATCGGGCCTATCCGACGGTCACTGTGATCAATGTCGCGCAGGCGCTCGAGACGGTTCGTTCCGTTGTGATCCAGATCACCTACGTGATTCAGTTTCTCGCCGCGTTCAGTGTCTTTGCAGGCATCGTCATTCTCGCCAGCGCCATCGCGGGGACGCGGTATCGCAGGATCCGCGAGGTGGTGGTGTTGAAGACGCTGGGAGCCACGAGGGCTCGGATTGCGGCGGTCTTCTCAATGGAATTTGCTGTGCTCGGGCTGGTCGCCGGCATCGTCGGAATCGCCTTCGCGAACGTCATCACGCGGGCCTTGCTGGGCAGGATGTCGGTTCCATACCACTTTCACTGGGCCTTGGCGCTGGTCGCGCTTCTGGCGACGGCTGCGGCCACGGTCGCGACCGGCTGGGCGGCGAGCTTCCGGGTTCTTGGGCAGAAGCCGCTCGAGGTGCTGCGCGAGGAGTAAAGTGCCTTCTTCTGCAACTTCCGGCGGACGAAGCTGTAGGATGAAGGAGGTTTTGCAATCCCTGATTTGCGGTGTAGTGAATGACATTAAAGAGCGAAGCGTTACAGCTTGCGCACGAGGAGCGGTTTGGTCAATCCGGAAGACTCTTTCGAGCTCCGGCGCGAGTGAATCTGATCGGTGAGCACACCGATTACACCGGCGGCCTGGTGATGCCGATGGCGATCGGGTTCCACACGGTGGCGATCATCAGTCCCCGGGAAGACGATCGCATGATGTTTTACTCCGAAAATTTTAAGCAGGAGACGGTCTTCGAGGCCTCGGATCTCGAGCGCGGACGGCGAGGTCACTGGAGCAACTATCCTGCGGGCGTTGCCTGGAGCCTTCGGAAAGAAGGAGTGGATTTCGGCGGCTTCAACATGACGCTTTCGGGAGACGTTCCTCTTGGCGCAGGGCTGAGCTCCTCGGCTTCGATCGAGGTTGCCACTGCGATGGCGATTCTTTCCATTGCGGGTGTTTCGCTGCCGCTCAAGAAGGTCGCTACGCTCTGTCGCCGTGCCGAGAACGAGTTCGTTGGAGCGAAGAGCGGAATCATGGACCAGTTCGTGGTGGCAGGAGCCGTGGAGCATCGCGCGATCATGCTGGACTGCCGCTCGCTCGAGTTTGACCTGTTGCCATTGCCGGACGATGTGCGAGTCGTGATCGCGAACTCCATGGTGAAGCATGCGGTCGCGACCGGCGAGTACGGAAGCCGCCGCGATGAGGTTGAAGCGGGGCAGGAGGTTTTGCGGCGCGAACTGGGGATCGAGCTTCTACGCGATGCGACGCTTGCGGATCTCGAGGCGTGCAGGGCGAAGATGTCGGCGGAGAGCTTTGCTCGTTGCAAGCACATCATCACCGAGAATGCCCGCGTGCTCGAAGCTCGCAAGGCGCTGCTGGCGGGCGATCTGAAGAGCTTCGGCACCTTGATGGTGGAGGCTCATGCAAGCTTCCGCGACGATTTTGCAGCGAGCTGTCCTGAGGTCGATACGCTGGTCGAGATTGCTCTGCGCCAGCCGGGGTGCATCGGCGCGAGGATTACGGGCGGCGGCTTCGGTGGCTGCACAGTGAACGTGGTGAGCGCGCCGGAGGCTGAGGCCTTTGTCGCAGCGGTGCGACGCGAGTATCAGCAGGCTACCGGCATCGATGCAGACTGTTTTATCTGTGAGCCTGTGGACGGAGCGCTGGCTCTCGCGGAGAAGGGCGGTGTGGCTTGAATCCACTAGCACAACAGAATCCGCATCGCAGGTTCAATCCTCTCAAGCGCGAGTGGGTCCTGGTCTCGCCGCATCGGACGCAGCGTCCGTGGCAGGGGCAGGTGGAGAAGCCTGTCCAGCCGACGGTGCTGGCTTACGATCCTGACTGCTATCTCTGTCCGGGCAACATGCGCGCCGGTGGACTGCGGACCGACAAGTACACCAGCACCTACGTCTTCGAGAACGACTATGCGGCGCTGAAGCCGGATGTTCCCCGGTTCAGCGACGATGAGGACGGCAAAGGGCTGCTGATCGCTGAGGGCGAGAGCGGCGTCTGCCGTGTGTTGTGCTTTTCGCCGCGTCACGATCTGACGCTGGCGAAGATGGAGGTCGGCGACATCCGCAAGGTAGTCGACCTCTGGGATGAACAGACCCAGGAGCTGGGCGGACGCGAGGACATTCAGTACGTCCAGGTCTTCGAGAACCGCGGCGCGATGATGGGAGCGAGCAATCCGCATCCGCACGGGCAGATCTGGGCGAGCCGCTCGGTTCCGAATGAGGCGGTTGTCGAGCAGGCGGCACAAGAGGCTTACCTGCGTGAGCACGGCCGCTGCCTGTTGTGCGCCTACCGCGAGATGGAGGTCGCTCGCGGCGAGCGGGTGGTGGCTTCGAATGCGAGCTTCGTTGCGGTGGTTCCTTTCTGGGCGGTGTGGCCGTTTGAGGTGATGATTCTGCCGGTGAAGCACATTGCCGACCTGTCGGCGCTGTCGGAGGCGGAGCGCGACGATCTGGCGGCGATACTGAAGTCGGTGACGTCGACTTATGACAAGGTCTTCGATACGCCGTTTCCTTACTCGATGGGGCTTCATCCGCAGCCGTTCGATGGGAAGGTGCATCCGGAGTGGCACTTCCACCTGCACTTCTATCCTCCGTTGCTGGCGGTCGGCTACGGTGCGGAAGTTCATGGTGGGGTTTGAGCTGCTGGGCTCTCCGCAAAGAGATATCACCCCGGAGTCGGCGGCGGAGACGCTTCGCCAGGCTGCCGGGAGATAGGATCCCCCCCCTCCTTGTTTTGTGCAAAATCTTGATTCTATTTGACTTAAGCCCGGACCTAGTTTGCAAGATATTCAAAATAAAAGGCTTGCGCGTAAGATATTGAATGGAAATAAGTTAGCCCGGAGGAATGTTCTCCGGGCTTTTCTTCGTTCTTATATAAAGTTTAGCAAGATGTGGGGAACTGGTCGGCAGATGGATGGCTTTGGTTTGTTTGAGCTAGGGCGTTTCGGGCTTGACAGGCTTTTGGGCAACGCAAGGGCGGAATAGCGCCGGGTGGCGCGGGTCAGAGTCCAGCTTCGGGCTCGGCTGGGCTTGCGGAACGCGAGATCCGCGCAGTGAGGAAATCAACCGGCCGCAGGATGAATCCCGTGATGAATCGGGGTACCCGGCGAAAGTCATCGAGCAGAGAGCAGCCCTGGTCGGTGAGGAACCCGCCGTTGCGCATGACATGCAGATGAAAGAGCGCGGAGAGTATCGCAAAGAAGCTGACGGCCAGTATGGTTCGGTGAGGAGCGACGGTATGGGTGATGCGGTGGGTAATCCAATCCAATGTCTGTGCCAGGGCAGGAACACCCAGAACCACGATCAGGTTCCCCAGCAGCCGCGAGCGAAGTCGAAGAGCGTTTTGCTGCATGCCCGCAAACGCTCCTGCGGTGAGCGTCACATAACCCATCTCAACCAGAACGACGGGGAGGGCGCCATGAGGGCGGGTGTGGGCCATCGCAAAAAGGTAAACAAGTGAGCGGGCGGTAGCACTCATCAGAGCACACTTCCAGTTCCAGTAGGCTAAGGCTTGCTTCAGAAGAGGACGACGCTGTGGGGACATACTTCGATGGTGGCCGATGCACCAAGAATGGAGCATCAAAGTCCGGTTACATCTCGGTTGAGATCAGCCAGATGCCGTGTTCGAACAGGAGTTGAGAAGCTCTCAGGTTTATTTCTTGTGCCTGGTTGGCGAGGAAGCTGCTTTGGTCGACTCATTTTCCCCACGCTTCAAGGTCAAAGTTGGGGGTGTCTTCTTTCCCGGAAGCTTCTTTCCAGCGACGTCTCTTGCTGCGATGCTTCCTACTGCGCCTCGCTTCATGGTTACGTCGGTCGTTTTATTCAAGCCTGTTACTTTGCCGACTTTGTTTGTTGGCATGGACGCTCCCTTTCTTTCGGCGGAAAGCATACCACGGCAGTGGAGGTGCGATTCTGAAGAAAGGCATGCTCTCGTATTCGGCGCACCGGAGCTCTGTTGCATGTCGCGCAGAGTGACTGGCATCCTATCGAGACAGGCTCTTCGTCGGCCCAATGCGAAGCGCTCCTCTTCGACAATCGAATGAGGAGAAGATGGCTGGAAGCGCTGTCTCCAAGTGTGTGGAGCAGCATGTCATACTGGCTCCATGATCAAAAAGGTTGCGGCTCTTCTCTTCTGTGTGCTCTTCGGCCTCACTCTCACAGTCTCAGCGCAGAAGAAGACTCATAAGGTGATCTTCGTCGTCACGTCGCCTGATCAGAACGACTGGTCCACGGCGACGACGCTTGCCGATCACTTCATCGCGGGGATTAAGCCCGAATCCGCGGACGTCGAAGTTCTCTCGTACGGTCCAGCCATCCCGATTCTTGCGAAGAGCTCGCCTGTCACGAAAGAGATCGCAGATCTCGAGAAGCTCGGTGTTCATTTCGTAGCATGCCGTAACGCGATGCGAGCCTTCAAGATCGCCGAAGCCGACCTTCTCCCTGGAGTGACGTCCGTGCCTTCAGGCGTCGTCGAGCTGGTGCAGAGACAAGAGGCTGGCTATAGCTACGTCAAGGTCGGCCGCTAGTCTGAGGCTCGAATATTCTTCAGCGGCACAGATTGCGAAAACCCATTTCCCCGAATGTGCCTCGAACCACTCATACGCCGGAACATAAGGTTGATGGTGGAACACGCTCGTACGAATTCCTTTCGATAGAGAGTGATTGCTGCTTTCAGGCACTTTCATCTCTTGCATAAGAGATTCTTTTTACGATGAGGAGAAAACGGCATCGGCCGTTACAGATTTCAACAACGCCCGTGTAGAGATATCGCATCGTATGCCTAGAGTGAATCTAACTATGACTACTTGTAGTGGGGTAGAAGCGAGTGATCTTTCGTATCGTCTATTGCAGCAAGAGCTTGATCTCCGGTTCGGCGCAGCACGTAGAATCCGAGATTGAATCCTTGCTCTCGATCTCCAGGAAAAATAATGCAGCCTACGACATAACTGGTGCACTGCTCTTCAATGGCGACGCCTTCGCGCAGATTCTAGAGGGACCGCGTTCGGCTGTGGAATCGGTTTACGCGAAGATTTGCGTTGATATCCGGAACCGGGATGTGATTCTTTTGGAGAATGCGCAGGTTCCGGAACGCGTATTCATGAACTGGGCTATGGCGTATGCCGAAGTCGAGGGCGTTAGTAGCACCTTCGGTGGATTAAATTTCGACGCGATTCTCATCGATCCTCGTGGCCGCGCCTCTGCAATAGTCTTCCTGCTGCAAACCTTGGTAACTACGTATTCCGCGGACGAGATGCCGGACAGTTAGTCGATAGGCACCTAGATAGTTTCAGTGAAGTGCTTCCTGGGGTCGTCGAGCAAAGGCGCAGGTAAGAGGCTAGCTCTTATTACGTCAAGGTGGGCGCTGATTTAAGGCTCGAAGATTCTTTAGCCGCACATCTTCTCGGAAACTCCGTTTGGAAATGATCGATTGTCTTCAGCCACTTTGAATTAGCAGTAAACTGTCGTGAAATGAAGGTATGGATCACAATTCTTGGCGTTTCTGCGCTCATCTTTGCGTTTGCTGATCTGATCCATGGACAACACAATGGAGACGTGCACAGGTTTTATATTCACGTAGTAGAGTTTGTCGCGTTCTTCGGCTTCCTGAGTCTTTCGGAACTCCAGGCGTTCAGACTAGTGAAAAAAGCGTTCGATCTGGATCGCTGGATATCCTGCTTCTTTGTTTCGACCGCATCATTTCTTATCGGCTTTACCCTTTTCGCTCTGGCAGGCGGAAGCGCTCACGGGGATGGCGGCCCGCTCGCTTTGAGTTTCGCGATCGTCGGGTACATCGGGATGATTGGCTTACCCATCAGCATTATTGGCTCTCTTGTTATGTTTCTCACGCACAGGCGCCGTGGATCACTTTCGTCAAAGACGTATTGAACGGGTCGTGCTCCCACGGCGAATACGAAGACGAGGCGGAGGCGGAAATCCGAGAAGATGGATCTTCATCCATGCGGCATGGCTGATTCAGTGGAGCAGAACGTTATCCTATGAGAGGACGCCATGAGGAGAAGCCTGTTCCGGCGATGTTGCTTGAATGGGAAAAAGGCGAAGAAGGATGACGATGATGACTAGTGCGATAGTGGAAGGATGAGGTTCTTGCACATTGAGAACTGCAGGTCCTTCGACTACGCGGCTACGCCGCTTCGCTCAGGATGACACGTTCTAGAAGAAAGATTGTTGGAGGGGTAATGGGAGTTGCGCCGTTTCGATTGAAGCCGTGGTTTAGTCCGCGCCCGTGGGGAAGAAAGAGTCTGAAGCCGTGGTATGAAGACACGGGCACGACGGAGCTGGTGGGCGAGGCGTGGCTTACGGGGCCGCAGTGCGTGGTGGAGGAAGGTGAGCTTGAGGGTGAGACGCTTGAGTCGCTTACTCCGCAATTGGGGGGCGAGTTTCCTCTGCTGGTGAAGCTGCTGTTCCCGAATGAAAAGCTGTCGGTGCAAGTGCATCCGGATGATGCTCAGGCGCAGGCTGCGGGGGAGACGCGCGGCAAGACGGAGTGCTGGTATGTGCTGGAGGCGGAGCCGGGTGCCTCGGTGATGCTGGGATTGAAGCCGGGTGTGGATGCGGAGATGTTGAAGGCTTCGGTCGCGGATAACACGATGGAATCCTTAGTGGAGAAGGTTCCGGTTTCGGTGGGGGACATGTTGTTTGTGGATGCGGGCACAGTTCACGCTATTGGGCCCGGCGTGGTTCTGCTGGAGACGCAGCAGACGAGCGACGTGACGTACAGGCTGTATGACTACGGGCGTCCGCGTGAGCTGCACCTGGAGCAGGGCCTGAAGGTGATCAAGCAGAAGACGGCCGCAGGTAAGGTTGCTCACAAGCAGATGGATGGGTTTACGCGGCTGATCGAACAGAAGTACTTCACCGTGGACCGGTTTGATCTGGGCGAGATGGAAGAGCGTAGCGTAGCAATGGATGGCCCCGGTTGCCTGGTGGGAATTGAGGGCAAGGTGTGGGTGATTACACCGGGCGAGGAGACTGAGCTGGAGCCGGGGAAGGCTGTCGTGATTCCTCAGGGGAGCGGCGAGGTGATTGTGGAGGCCGAGAAGGGAGCTGCGTTTGTGCGGTGTGTGGCTCCGAAGGAAGTTGTCTAGCGGAACGAGCGAACCGCAGGTCCTTCGACTCGCCTTTGGCTCGCTCAGGATGACACCTTATTTTGTATTTTGATGATAAGAGGAAGCCTGGAGCATCCTGCAAACCCACCTTAGGCGCGATAGAGCTGCGCCGAAGATGGGGCACCCAATACGGCTGATCCCACATCTCGGTTGAGAAGCGGATCTCTCCACTACGGTCCTGCGGACCTTGGGTCGAGATGACAACACTTTGGTTATGAGTTGTCCTCTCGCTGTTTGTTTAGCGCAGAAAGACGGCCAGTTCGGTGGCGGCGTTGCGTAGGTGCGGGAGGAAGCGGGTCTGCATCTCGAGGGCGGAGATGCGGGGTGCGCTGCCGCTGAGGTTGATGGTGGCCACGGCTCGTCCGCTGGGAGCGAAGACGGGGACGGCGAGGGAACGGAGTCCGACCTCGTACTCCTGATCGCAGAGGGCGTAGCCGTTGCGGCGAACGTTCCGCAGAAGCATGCGGAGCTTTTCGACGGAGGTGACTGTGCGGGTGGTATGGGGGACCAGGGCTACGCGGGCGAGATAGGCTTCCTGCTGCTCAGGAGAGAGATATGCGAGCAGAATGCGTCCCATGCTGGTGCAGTAGGCAGGGAGGCGGCTGCCGATGTGGAGGTCGACGGCCATGACGCGGTTGACGGTCGTGCGGGCGATGTAGACGATGTCATCTCCATCGAGCGTGGCCACCGAGAAAGACTCGCGCAGAGCAGCGGACATTCGCTCGAGGATGGGCTGAGCGGCCGAGGAGAGCGTGCTGGACGCGGTGTAAGTGTGGGAGAGGGTGAGCATGCGCGGACGCAGGGAGTAGCGCGAACCGTCTTCTGCGCCGGCGAAGCCCAGCTTGGTAAGGGTATAGAGGCAGCGGCGGACGGCGGCACGGGAGAGCCCGGTGCGAACGCTGAGCTGGGAGATGGTCATCTGGGGATTCTGCTGAGTGAAAGCCTGGATGACAATAAGACCTCGCGCAAGCGAGGTCATGAAGTTTG
>Ga0268266_10006323_pt1 | contig 10856 bp, 14 predicted proteins | sample KBSS13metaG_FD_190356 | JGI IMG/M metagenome (GOLD analysis project Ga0268266, IMG submission 190356) | Switchgrass rhizosphere microbial communities from Kellogg Biological Station, Michigan, USA - KBS S1-3 metaG (SPAdes) (version 2) | ecosystem: Host-associated > Plants > Roots > Rhizosphere... | reverse complement strand
CAAGCGATTCCGCGCCATCGCAACGCGATACGACAAGACCGCCCGCAATTTCCTCGCCGCAATACACCTCGCCGCTGCCATCGCCTGGCTCAATTGAGGACAGGCCCTAATTTGAACCGGTGGAAAGGCGTTCGAGTTGAGGCGTCGTTCGGTGGTGGGCAGATGACATCGGACGGCGGTGCTCTGCTTCTGGGCCGGACGGCGCTGGCGATCGGACTGATCGATCGGTTTGCGGAATGCTTCGTAGACCACCGCAATCCGGAGCTGATCGAGCACGAGATCGTGTCGTTGGTCGGGCAACGGGTCTACGGGATGCGCTGGGCTACGAGGACCTGATCGACCACGACCAGCTGCGACACGACCCGGTGCTGGCGGCGCTGGGTGGCAAGCTCGACGCGCGGCGGTCGAGCTGCGCGGCGCTGGCGGGCAAGAGCATGCTGATCGTCTGGAGCTGAGCCGGTCGGAGCCGACGCAGTACCACAAGATCGGCCATGACGGGGCGGCGATCGAGCGGCTGTTCGTCGATCTGTTACTGGAGGCGCACGCGGCGGCGCCGGCGGAGATCATCCTCGATCTCGACGCAACCGACGATCCGGTGCACGGCGAGCAGGAAAGGCGGTTCTGTCACGGTTACTACGCCGGCTACTGAGCTGGCGGAGGCAGCGGCCGAGAGCGCAGCCAGCGGCCAGGCGGCACGCCGGTTTAAGGACTTCATGTGGACGACGCGCCACAGCTGGAGTCGGCGGCTGCGTGTGGTCTGCAGGGCCGAATACACGCCGCATCTGCGGTCAATGCCAAGGGAGCCTTCTGGTTCGCGACCTATCAAGGCGGGCTGAATGCCGATCTGTTCGTCGGCATGCTCCAGCTCCTGATGCACCACCGTCGCCGGCCCTTGTTCCTGGTGCTCGACAATCTGGCGACCCACAAGGCGAAGGTCGTGCTCGAGTACGTCGCCAGCACCGCAGGTAAGCTCGAGCTCCATTACCTTCCAGGCTAAGCAACCCCGATGAGCTGGTGTGGAACTACAAGCGGACCGGCACGGCATGCCGCCCCTTAGCCAAGGGCGAAAAGCTTCTGGACTGTATCGAGGCCGACATGCTGACCATTCAGCGCAACCCCGGCCTCGTCCGCTTCTTCTTTCGCGCTCCATATATAGCCCATATTACTGACTGATTAGCAGGCAACATCGAGCGTGGTCGCGACCTGTCGGATAGGGCCATGAATAAACTCTTCAACAAGTGGATGCCCGAGTAGACCGGGCCGCCGTGCATGCCACTCGCCAACTTATCAAACCAGCGGAAAAGACGACGATGGCCGAGCGGGGTGAAGTGCGTGAAGTCATAGGCACTCATATGCACCGATTGCAGAAACGGGGTCACCGCCTAGACGAGTCCGCCCGGTTTCAGCACGCGACGGATTTCCTTAACGCAACGCTGCGGGTCACAGACATGCTCCAGCACAGCCTCGGCCATTTCGGGCGGAGGCGTCGTCGGTATAGGTGATGCGGCCAACGACCCGCTGCCGCTCGCCGGAGCCGATGATGAGGATGTCCGCCTCCGGCCGCTCGCTTAGGATCGACCCGGGATTAAAGTGCCGGCCGGGGATCAGCCTTCTGTCAGGCGGTAGGCGAAGCGGCGATAAGCACGCCTCCATCCGCGGGTGGTATCGGCAGAAGCCCCGTAACCACTGGCGCCTTTGTAGGCAGCCTCACTGGCATAGTCGGCGAGACGGAATATGCTGTTTGCCTCATTCAGCAGAATAGGCACACCCCGAATGACGGGGAAGACTGTGTCGCACTTCGTACGCCGGAGTCCCGTTCCCATCACCACAAGCGCACCGTGGTCGATCGGACAGGTGAAGCGGACTTGCGAACTTTTGGACGCAGGTCAGGCTGCTGAAATCGAACTATCCAGAGCCTTGCCTCTTCAAAACGCATAAAGTGGACAAAAAGCTGTCGCGAAACGCAACGAAGGTGCAAGTGCCAGGAAGTTGGAGTGGTGCCTCCAAAATCGCGTTTTGGTGCTCTCTTCTGAGTATGTTTTTCGACAACAATTCGATCGGCGCATCCTTGGCCTTCGATAATTGGCCGTCGGCCAGCCTAATGGCGCAGTCGTGGTAGCCCGACGTCATCCTTTCTTCTTCGGGTAATCGGTGTCACGTTGATATTCGGTTTTGCAAGCCACTCGGGCTGTCGATGACCGGTCGCAGGGGGCGATTGCATGGGCGGGTTTTTCATGTTGCGGGACGGCCAGGGAGGGCAGGAGGCACTCAGGGCGGCGCGCGACCAGTTCTCGCGTCATGGCTTTTCCGGCCTGGTCGAACGGCGGGTGCCCGGCTGGACCATAGTGCACGCGCCCTACATCATCGGCGGTCCCCAACTCGTCACGGAGAGCGGCGGCGACTTTGCGATCGCGGCAGGGACGCTCACCCACAAGGGGCAGATCGGACCTCCAGCGCTCCAGGGGTGGCTCGCGGAGTCGACGTTGCCGCACGTCGATCGGTCGAAGCTCGCCGGTCAGTTTGGCGCCGTGCTGCATCGACGCGGTCGAACGTTCATCCTCGGCGATCATCTGGCGTGTTTTCCGGTCTATCACGACGATGGGCTGAACCTGTTCTCGACCTCGCTTCTCGCAGCGGCTGCCGCCCTGCCTCGCGTCACGCTCGACCGCCAGGGGCTTTACGAATACGCCTTTCATGCCTCGGTGCTCGGGGACGACACCGTGCTCAGTGAGATCAAACGGCTTGGTCCGACGCAGGTCATCGAGGTGACAGCCGAGGGAGCGCAAATCCATCGCGTGTCGAATGCCCTTCCTCACGAGCCGAGCAAGGCGTCGCTGGCCGATCAGCTTTCAGCCCATAGCCGGCTCCTGCACGAAGTCGTCGGGGAGCAGGTTCGTCACTTCGGCGACAACGTCCATTGTCCCTTGTCCGGCGGCCTGGATTCCCGGCTGGTCCTTGCCGTCCTGAGGTCTCTCGGATGCCGGCCGAACGTTTACGTCTATGGGCCCGCGAGTAGTTCCGACGTCGCGGTCGCCAAGCAGATCGGCAAGGCGGAAGGTTTTGACGTCGAGTGGATCGAGAAGGAGCGATACCGGGACATCACGCCGGATGAGTTCCCCGAACAGGTTGCGCAAAATTTCCACGAAAATGACGGAACCGCGAACTTCGGCGGCATTTTCGACAACGGCGGCAACTCCTACGCTCGGAACAAGCGCCACGGCAGCGGCAGCCTGGCGGTTTCCGGTGGATGCGGCGAGATCTATCGCAACTTCTTTTTCCTGCCCGACCGGCACCTGACGGCGTCCGCTGTGGCGGACACCTTCTTCTCTCGCTTCTATCGGGATGACGTCACCCCGATGTTCGATCCACGCCGCTATATGACGGGTATTCGCGACAAGATACTGGAAGCCATCGGGCAACCCGGCAACAACCGGCCCCTGCAGCGGCAGGTGATCGAGCAAATATATCCGCGCGTGCGCGGCCGCAGCCTCTTCGGTCGCGAGATCAGCATCGACGCGCGCTACAGCCCTTATATCCTGCCCTTTCTCGATCACCGCGTGGTCGCCGAGGCGATGACCGTGCCGCTGCGATTGAAGCATGCCGGGCATTTCGAATCACAATTGCTCAACACCATCGATCCCTCTCTCGCGCGCCGGCCGTCGGCCTATGGGCACGACTTCGCCACGCCGCCCAGCTTGGGACATCGTTTCAGAGACTGGTCGACCTCCATACGCCCGACCTGGCTGCGAAAGAGGAGCTATGCCATCCGGCGCCGGTTGCGACCGGTGTCCGACGAGCATGGCGGGCTGTTCGACCCGGAATACATGGGCCGTGTGATCGACCTCCAGTTTCCGATCATGCGCCGATATTTCCATCTCGAGAACATGAAGGACTCCGGCCTGTGGCGACGCGTTGCGTGCCTCGAATATCTGGCGGCCTTTCTCGGAGCGAAGCTGAGTGTGGCCTGAGGATCTGCCGGAAGCTCGTTCCCGGCGCGAATGTCCGGCATCCGGGAAGGAGCCGATGGACGGTCATTTCTCCCCGGCGATCGACGGTCGACGCGAATGGATAGAGTAGGTTTCGGGAGGAAGACCTTGCGCAATCTCTTCCGTCTATCGGCGCCCGTTTTCCTGGCCGTCTTGCTGACCGTGCCCGCTTTGGCGATTGCACAGCCGGCGGGGCCGTTCGTCGTGGCCGAGACGAAAAGGAGCTTCGGCAGGCTTGGGGATGCCATCAAGTCGATCGGGGACTCGGAGGGAACGATCCAGATCGCCCCGGGCCGCTATACCGATTGCGGTGTACAAACGGCGGGCCGCATCACGTTCACCGCTCGCGAGCCGGAAACAGTCACCTTCGACGGCGGCGTTTGCGAAGGTAAGGCAACGCTCGTGCTCAGGGGGCGGGGAGCGATCGTCCAGGGCCTCCGTTTTACCCGCACGGTGGTGCCTGACGGCAACGGAGCCGGTATCCGGCTAGAACGCTCGAACCTGATCGTCAGCAACACCCAATTCATCGACGCCCAAAGCGGCATCCTCACCGCGAACGATCCGTCGAGTTCGATCACGATCGATCGCTCGACATTTTCCGGCCTGGGGAAAGACCCGAGAGGACGGGGCGCTCATTCCCTCTACGTCGGTAAATATCGGGAATTGAAGATCACCTCTTCGCGTTTCGAACGAGGCACGGGCGGCCACTACGTCAAATCACGCGCGCCCGTCGTCGGGATTTCGGGGACAGACTTCGACGACAGCCGCGGCCAGCATACCAACTACATGATCGATCTGCCCAATGGCGCAACCGGCTGGATAACGGACAACACGTTCCTGAACGGCCTCAACAAGGACAATCATAGCGTCCTGATTGCGATTGCGGCCGAGGGAAGGCTGAATTCGTCTTCGGATCTCCTGATCGATCACAATCGCGTCGCGTTAGTGCCCGGCTATCCCTGGAAGACCGCCTTTGTGGGCAATTGGGCCGGCGACACTTTGACGATCGTGGATAACCAGTTGCCACGCAATACGGCCGATCTGCGCGGTTCTGCCGCTTGCGACCCCCTTCAATGCCCCGACCCTGTGATGCACTGCGGGCCGTCCCCTTGTGCTACACCGGGGAGTAACCTAGCCTTAAGGCCCTTGCTTCGGCCTGTAAGATCGAAAATCCGAGATCTACGATGAATGCGATCCGACGTGCGCTGGACCTTATTTTCTATAACAAGGACTGGTTTCGCTATATTGCCGCACGGCGCATAAAATACGCAGACGATTCGCTACTGCGTTTCCGCCTGCGCAACGGCCTGAAGGTCGAGGTTCGCGCCGATGCGCGCTTCGTTCTCAACGAAATCTTTCTCGACCGGGTTTACGACGTAGATGGTCTCGACTGGGGATCGATGCGCAACATTCTCGATCTGGGCGGCAACATGGGGCTGTTTGCGCTGTATGCCTGGTCGCGCGCGCGCGATGCGACGATCCACAGTTTTGAGCCAGAGCCCGGTAACGCCGCCTTATTTCGGCGCAACATCGATCAGAACAATGCGCCGGTTAAGCTTCATCAGGTCGCAGTATCGGATAAGACCGGGGTCGTGCGCTTCAGCATAGGTGGCAATTCGGCCGAGTATAAGCTAGCACGCGAAGACGATGAGGACACGATCGAGGTCGAGGCGATCACCCCGACGCAGATGTTCGACCTGATTGATGCTGATGAGATCGATTTCGCCAAGATCGACATCGAGGGTGGCGAACGTGGGCTATTCGCTGCCTGCACCGACGATCAGCTTCGCCGCTTCAAGGCAATTGCGATCGAATGGCATTACCAAGTCCCCGAACTAGAGGAGCTGGCCATGCGTTTTCGTGACGCCGGCTTCGATGCGCAACCTGTGTTGATTGACCATATCCGTTATCTGAAGGCTATCCGACGCGACGCCTGATTAGGCGACCGGCGGACCGATCAAGATTCCCTCGAAGTAGCGATGGAGGTTGATTAGCCCGGATGTCTCAAACCCGCCAATGTGAGGGAGCCACTAGGTAGCCCTTATAGATTGTGTTGGTCATAGGTATTTCTTGTCTCTGGAATGACCGAGGTCGGGCGCGCTAGCGAGCCGCGGTGCGATGCGGCAACGATCTCTGATTTCTACTATGCGCTGCCTGTTTCGTCAGCGAGCGGCTGCTTGAAGCCGCGCGTGGGCCTCCCGGAACGCGAGCTGATAGGGACATCCGGAAGCCATGGCGATCTTGACGCGCCGCACGCTGGTGGTGACGACGGTGCCGATCTTGAGGAGAGCCAGTCGGATCGATCCGCATGAGGCATTGGCGAAGTGCGCGTGCTGGAGGCCGATGCGGCGTAAGGCACAGAGCAGGACGTAGGCCATCGAGGACAGCCACAGGCGGAGCTGGTTGGCCTGCATGATGTTGGCCGAGGTACGATCGGCAAACATGTCGATCTGGCATTCCTTGATGCGGTTCTCCATGTCTCCGCGCGCGCAGTAGACCTTCTCGTAGAGCGCGCGGCCCTTGATCTCCGTCCGGTTGAGTGAAGTGACGATGAAGCGGGGGGTGGCTTCGCCCTGCGTCCATTCGGCTTTACCGATGACGCGGCGCCGGCGGCTCCAGCTCGCGCGCGTCGCGTACCGGAAGTCCTTGAAGCGCCGCGCCGGCTGGCCGGTCCGCCGGCTCTCCGCCTCGACACGGGCCATGTGCCACTCGATCTCCTTGGCCAGCCGGTCGTTGCGGGCGAGGCCGAACACATAGCCCACGCCGTTGGCCTCGCACCATGCCATCAGCCACTCGCGCGCGAAGCCCGAATCGCCCCGTACTAGGATGCGCACCCGCGGCGAGCTCGCCCGGATCCGCCCGACGATGCGCGCCAGCTCGACATCGGCTCCGACGGCGCCGTCGATGTTCGAGCGCCGCAGCCTGGCCGCCAGCAGATGACGGCCGCACGTCACGTACAGCGGCAGGTAGCAGTAGCTGTCGTAGTAGCCGTGGAAGAACCGGCCTTCCTGCTCGCCGTGCAGAGGGTCGTCCGTCGCATCGAAGTCGAGCACGATCTGCCGCGGCGCCCGACGATGGGCCTCCACGAACAGGTCGACCAGCAGGGTCTCGATCGCCGTCCCGTCGTGGCTGACCTTGTGATACTTCGTCGGCTCCGCACGGCTCAGCTCGAGACGGTTCAGCGTGCTCCCTCACCCTGAGCCTGCCGAAGGGCCCGGCAACCGGCGCGCAGTCCGTTCGCTTCGCCTCGAGCTTGCCCAGCAGCACTGCCAGCAGCGGATCATGCCGCAGATGGTCGTGATCGCTGAGGTCCTCGTAGCCCAGCGCCAGTCCGAAGCCCGGCTGGCCGACCAGCGTGCGGACCGTATGCTCGATCAGCTCGGGATCGCGATGATCCTTGAAGCACCGGGCGAACTGGTCGACCAATCCGATCGCCCGATCCGTCGAGCCCAACAGGAAGCCGCCAGCATCCGATATGATCATTCCGCCGTCGAACGACGCCTCGACTCGCCGACCTTCAACAGGTGCAAAGCCGAACAAATCCGAGATACTCTCTGTCGGCATCGGCGGTCTTCCTTTGATTTCGAAAAACGTTGCGGCACAACGCTTTTTTCAGAGTCGGCCCGCGGATGCACCTCTTACCTTCGAGAAATCCGGTTACCTTCGGGAAATCCGGGTTAGCTGCTTGCTCGTTGAACCAGAAGGTGCGTAGGGCGAGCCCCTACTGCAGGACGAAGCCGCTCCCGCCCCGTCAGCGGTAGAAGACAGGCACTCGGCCAGTTCAAGCCCAATATGGACAATACGCACACACACGCCGAAGCAGTCGTCATGTTTCACGAGGCCGCCAGATGCCGCATCGATGTTCTGGCGAGACCCATCTGATGCGGGACTGCCCGCCTAAGATTACGGATAGGCAGCATCGGCTCAAAATCGTCATTGCCGATCGATCCGACGGTTTGGCGAAGCGGGTATCGAGGCTGCTTTCGAAGCCGTTGCGAGCCAACGCACGGTGGGTGTCGCGGTCGGAGGCGAAGCTGCTGGCGCGAAAGTAGTCGACCAACGCTCCGTTGTCGGACTCGAGCAGCTCGCCGCGGTGCAACGCGCAGTGCGGCTGCCGCTGCTGCACGAGTTTCGGCCCTCGCGCGCTGAGCGTACGGCTCAGGCTTTGCGCCGAGGCCACTCGGCTCTCAGGCTTTGGCCTGGTCCAAGGTGCCTTCGAAGCGCCGCTGCAGGCGCAGGAAACAACCTCGCAGTTGGTCGCGCAGCCACTGCCGCCGCTGTTCGGTGACTGAACCGATCGCGACTACCGAGACTGCGGTCAGCGCGGTGACAAACCACCAGAAACCGTAGCCATGCGGATCGCGCTGCAGTACCGCGGCCCAGAACAGGAGCAGCGGCTGGTGCAGAAGATACAGCGTGAACGTGTAGCCGGCGAGCCAGCGTACCGGCCTCTCGATGCGCAGCAGCAGCAGCGCCAGTTGGCTCGAGACGTTACGCACTGCGGCGAACTGCAGGAACACGAGCAGACCCAGCACGTAGTCGCCGAGTGCGAATCGAGCGAAGGTCAGTTCGGTGAACCAGTGTTCGCCCAGGGCGGCCTTGGTCAACTCGGTGATGGTCTCGTAGAAGCCGAGCGCGTGAGTCAGGACGATCGCGGCCGTGCTGCCAATCGCCATGAACCAGGAAAGCAGGACGGACCAGTTGCGCGGCCAGCGCCAGCGGTACAGCAGCACGCCCGCCCACCAGATCGGCGCCAACAGCAGGATCTTCGGCCCCACCAGCGCGCACGCCACGACTATGGCCGGCCAGCGCCATGGCGCCGGCACGAACATCACCAACGCGAACATTACATAGTACCAGAACTCGAAAGCAATCGACCAGTACGGCACGTTGGAGAAGAAGGTGATCGAGATGAACCAGCTTTCGTTCATCATCAGCCCGGAGCCCGCCAAGCGCAGCGCGAAGCGATCCCAGGGGAAGGTGTCGTACATCGCCGGGAATAGTGCACGGCCCGCGGCGTCGAGCAGCGGGGTCAGCAGCAATGCCGGGATCACGACCGAGCCCAGACGCGAGAGGCGGCTCGCGCCGTAATCGACCCAGTTCTTCTCCTTCGTGTCGGTGACGTAGGCGATCACGAAACCCGAGAGCACGAAGAAAACGATCACCGAGCTGTGGCCGTAGTCGCTGGCCGGCAGGATGTCGTCGGTCAGCAGGCGCATGTTCGAGTGCCACAGGTAGACTAGGCAGGCGGCGGTGAAGCGCACGAGGTCCAGGTAGACCGAGAACGGGCGGTTCATCGCGCCCTTCAAATCAGCGGACACGCTCGGAACCCCCGTTCAGACGCCCCGCCGTGCCAGCGGTTCGGCCCGGGCATAGCTTGATACGCCGCATGACGAACCAGGTGGGTTCGTGATCGCCAGCAGGTGCTGGCACTCGTTTGCGTCGCCGCCTGACACCGCGATATGGCGTAGGAGACCCACTCCTTGTTCCAAGCAATCGACAACGTCTTCTCCCCCTGGCGCTTTACGATTCACATTCTTTGACTCCCCCAAAAGCCGGACAATGGTGCATCCGGGCTAACTCCCGCCCCGAGCAAGGTGCTCGTAAGGCGGTCGGTGCATCTTAAGGTGCCGGCATCGCTGCGAGCGCTCTCGCGGCACGATGACCAGGGTGTGTGGCGCCCGGACGATAGGCAGGTATGGAGGGGCCATATTGCGTGGCCGCGTTCGGCTTCATGCCATCTGTGCGTCCGTCTCGCTTCGAGTAGACAGCCCAGGGCAGAACTGCACGCCCGGATCCGCGAGGGGCATTCTGACCAGGTGCTAGCCAGGCATAGTGGTCGTTGTCGAGCGGGAAGGCCTTCCTGTCTTCCGTCGTTCGCTTCGTTCTGCCAAACTGAATGGCGATGAGCGCTCTCGACGCACGTTTTGGCACGACAAGAGGGCTGGCCCGTCTATTGCTCTCTCACATGCAGTATGCCGGCGGTCTGGCCTGGATCAGGGCGCCCGAGACCGCCGCGGTGCACCGGCTCGTCTTCGTCTGCCAAGGAAACATCTGTCGCAGCGCCTTTGCCGATGTGCTGACGCGGCGGATGGGGGCGAATGCGGCGTCCTTCGGGCTGTCCACGTCGAGCGGAGGCGTTGCGCACCCGCCGGCCGCCGCCGCCGCGGCCAAGCTGGGCGTCGATCTTGCCGATCACAGGACGACGCGTGCCGAGGATTACATACCGAGGCCCGGCGATCTGCTGCTGGCCATGGAGGTTCGCCAGCTTGCCCGGATCGCCGCCGATCCGCGGCTCGCGCACCTCCCGCGCTCGCTGCTCGGCTTGTGGGCAAGGCCGCGCCGGCCCCACTTGCACGACCCGTACAAGCTCGACGACCGCTACATGCTGACTTGCCTGCGGGTGATCGAAAGTGCAGTCAGCCGTCTCGTCGAGGACTTTCCCGGCGTGCGATCTTCCTGACGACGCCGCGCAGATCAGCGAGGCACGGCCCCGGATCGCGGAAGCTGAAGACGTAGTATCGCGTGCGGGGATCGACGAAGCCGAGCACGTAGCTTGCCAGATCGCGAGCGGGTCGCGCGACGAAGGTCGGGTCCGCGATCGCGGAACGGTGCAGCCAAATCCGGGCGAGACGGCGCGTTTCGGGGATCACGTAGCGAGCGCGCAGGTCGTCGCGGTGCAGGGGAGCGGCGTCGGTCTCCCCCAGAATGGCGCGGCGGTAATGCTCCCAGGCGAACTGCGCCCCGCAATGCCAGGCGAGCGGCAGGCTGCCCCAGAAGCGGCCGTTGACCTCCATCAGCCAATAGCGCCCGGTGGCAGGATCGTGGCGATACTCGACCATCGCCGGCCCCTCCCAACCTATCGCGCGC
>Ga0268266_10006321_pt1 | contig 10856 bp, 6 predicted proteins | sample KBSS13metaG_FD_190356 | JGI IMG/M metagenome (GOLD analysis project Ga0268266, IMG submission 190356) | Switchgrass rhizosphere microbial communities from Kellogg Biological Station, Michigan, USA - KBS S1-3 metaG (SPAdes) (version 2) | ecosystem: Host-associated > Plants > Roots > Rhizosphere >... | reverse complement strand
TCTCCGCCTGTCGTCGCCTGTTATTGCGCGACGTTTCTCAAGCCGGAGATGCTCCACATTTACCGGCAGATAACCGCGCTGGAGCGATTTCGACCGGTGGTCATTGCGCAGAAGCGCGAGGAGGCGGAGCGGTTTCCGTTTGAACCGATCTTTGTCCTTGGAAAACCGACGACACATTTCTTGCGGCGGTTCTGGTTTCGGACGATGCGAAAAGCGCCCTGGCAGATTTCTCACCGCGAGGTCCTGCAGATCAAGCATTTGCTTGAAGAAAATGAGGCGCAGTTGCTCCACATTTATTTCGGGCACATCGCGGTCCATCTCCTGCCGCTCATCCTGCACTGGCGACCGCCGACGGTGGTTTCGTTCCATGGGGCGGACGTGCTGGTTGACCTTGACAAGCCGCACTATCGCGCCGCCACGCGCGAGATGTTGGCCGCGGCGCGTCTCGTCCTGGTGCGATCGCAGTCGCTGGCTCGCGCGGTGGCTGCGCTTGGCTGTTCTGAAGAGAAAATCCGTCTTCATCGGACCGGCATTCCGCTAGAGGAAATTACGTTTCGCCTCCGGACCTGGCCTAACGACGGGGCGTGGAAGTTCTTGCAGGCCGGCCGCTTGATCGAGAAAAAGGGGTTCCAGACCAGCTTGCGCGCCTTCGCTGCGTTCCAGCAGAAAAATCCGGCGGCCAGCTTCACAATCGCAGGCGAAGGACCGATGGAGAAACCACTGCGATGTCTCGCGCACGAGCTCGGCGTCGGCGAGCGGGTGAGGTTCATCGGTTTTCTTTCCCAGGCGAGGCTGCGCGAGGAATTTTTCCAGTCGCATATTTTCCTGCATCCGAGTGAACTCGGTGGCGACGGGAACCAGGAAGGGGTTCCGAACGCGATGCTCGAAGCGATGGCGAGTGGACTGCCTGTCTTCGCGACCAAACATGGCGGAATTCCGGAAGCAATCGACCACGGAGGGAGCGGCGTTTTGATCGACGAGCGTGATCATGCAGCGCTGGCGGAAGCGCTCCTTGGCTGGACGAGGCGGCCGGGCGAACTGAGCGAGATTGGGCAAAATGCCGCTACGACAGTCGCGAAGAAATTTGAGCGAAAAGCGCAGGCGCGGGAGCTGGAGAATATTTATTCCGAAGCGATCGGGGGCGCATCGTAGGGCGCCGGCCTACAGCGCGCCGAAGAAATCGGCGAGTTGCTCGGAAACTGCATCAAAGCTGAGCTGCGCTTGCGCCTGTTCCTGCGCTTCGGCAACGATCCTCGTGTAGAAATCCCTATCTCGTAGCAATTGCCCGGCAAGCTCGGACAGTTCGCCTAACGAACGGCCGAAACCGCATGTTTTCGGAAAACCGAGTCGATCGATCGCGCCGTTGCCACCGACGCAGGGGATGCGGCAGAGCAAGGCGTCTCCGGCCACCTGGCCGGGGACCGCGCTCATGTCGGCCTGCAGGACAATCTTGTGCCGCGCCATCTCCGCCAGATAATCACGATAAGGCAGGCGTCGTGCTACCACGCGGAGTGAGCCCGACGGCAGGCCAAGCGCCTCCAGAATCTTGCGACAACGTCGCGGATTTCCGTCAAAAACCGTGACCGGTTCGCCCAGTCCAAGGGCAATGACAAGCGCGGCGAGGTGCTGGCGCGACGGCACATTCCATTCCCGCGTACCGATGAAAATCCCGCTCCGCTCGCCAAACGGTCGGGAAAAATCCCAGCGCCGATCATGCAGCGGATACGGCGTCGGGATGAACCGTCCGGTTCCATAAAAGGCAAGCGCTTCCGGCGTCGCGGCCAGGCAACCGTCCGCCGCCTGCACGATCGCGCGAAAACGCACTGCGCGCTTCGCGTCATTGAGTTGCCGCGCAATCTGATGATGGCCTGTTTCCTTGAGGGAAACAACGACTGGTAACCGATGTTGCTTCAACGCGCGGAGCGCACTCTGCGTCGCCTTGAAATCACTCCGCAGAAGGAGGAGCACCGGCCGGCCGGTGGCGACAGCGCGCTTCACATCACGCTGAAAGACGCCGCCCGTGCAGGCGGCGTAGCCGTGAAAATTGACCGGGGCATGCCCGTGTTCGTTAGGCGAGGTGATGCCCGACAAAAAGTTCTGTTCCGAATCGCGCCCCGCCGGATTCAGGACCGTGAGGCGAAAATCGCGCTCCGCGCCGTCAGTGGTCGTCACTGAAATCCAGCGGCGCCGGCGGTTCGTTTTGGAGGAGCGGTTCGGTGCCTGATTCATCGATTGGTCGCACGGGCAGCGCGCGGCGTACCTCGATCGTCTGGTCGGGAGTCGGGATTACGGGGATGGCGCGCTTGATGGGCTTATCGGGGTCGAGGCCAGGCTCGGTCTGGTTGCCCGCCTTCGCCAGCGTTCTTGGTCTAAACGTCGATCCAATGGCTTCGTAGGGATCATCCGGCGCCAGCAAAGTAGGCCCTTGCATTGTTACCGGCGCAACTTGGCTGGTATCGACTGCGAGCGCGGCGCGCGGCCATTGGCTGCTATCAAATTTTTTCACCAATTGGGTCCGAACAGAATCGCCATGCACGTCACAGCGATCCGCGGGTCGTTGCTCATCAGTCGCTAGTTCGACGTAACTGGCGCGACGTTTCACGACATCGCCCGTCGTACTGCGCACATCTTCGTAGCACTTGTCAGTTGCAAGCAGGCCGGACTTTGAACAGATCTCGACCTTTTGCAGGCCGGGCGGGACGGCGAACGGCCGCGGTCCATTCTTAGCGAGGGAGGCGTTCATCACGTCCACCCAGACGGGCAGCGCAAGCACGCTGCCGAAGGCGCCGCGGTAAATTTTTTCGGGCTTGTCAAAGCCGGCCCAAACCGCGCAGGTGATCATCGAGTCGTAGCCGGCGAAGAGCGCATCAGTGAAATCATAGGCGGTGCCGGTCTTGCCGGCCGCGGGGAATTTCTTCAGACCATATTTTTCGTAGGCCAGCCGTCCTGTTCCTTCGGTCAGCGCATCCGTCAGGCAGGAAGTAACTTCGTAGGCGACCTCCGGTTTCAAAACCTGCTCATGCTTGCGGTTGCGCTCGTATTGCCAAACGATGTTGCCATCCTTGTCTTCGATTCGGTCAAGAACGTGCGGCGCGGCGGGACGCCAGCCTTCGTTAGGGAAAATCGTGTAGGCGAGGGCGAGTTCCGCGAGCGTGATTTCGCTGCTTCCGAGAAATGTCGCGGGATAGGAGCGCAACTTGCTTTCCACGCCGGCCGCGTGAGCGAGCGCCGAGACGGTATCGAGCCCGGCGGTGGTCCCGATGCGAACGGCGGACCCGTTCTTCGATTTGACGAGGGCGTCGCGCGCGGTAATCGGACCTTCGTATCGGTTGTTCATATCCTCCGGCCCCCATTCGCCGAGGATGCCGGTCGTGCCGCCGATCATGACGGTGCGATTATCGAGGGCGGAATCATCGACGATGGACCCAGGGAAAAGGCCTTTGGCGAAGGCAGCGGCATAAACAAAGGGAAGCATGGCCGTGCCGGGGGGGCGTCGCGCCTGGAGTGCGCGGTTGTATTCGTTATGCTCGAAATCGCGCCCGCCGACGAGGACAAGGATACCGCCGGTCCGATTGTCGAGCGCGATGACCGCGCCCTGCAGGTATTCGGGCGGGGGTGCTGCCGATTTTTCGTTAGGCGATTTGCTCCTGCGCTCTTGTAGCAGGACGCTGTATTGAGCGTAGGTCTGGTGGCTGTAGCCGGGGGTTTTCTCGGCGGCGTCGAGCTGGGCGCGCAGCGATTTCTCAGCCACGTTCTGCATCCCAGCGTCGATCGTGGTGTGAATGCGAAAGCCATCGCTCATCGCCCGATCCCACCCGACCGCGGCGATCACCTGCTGGCGGATGTAATCGATCGCGTAGTTTTGTCCGCGCGCATTTTGCCGGTTCCCGGTCACCAGCGCCTCTGCCTGCGCGCTCGCCAGTTGCCCGGCGTTGATAAAGCCGAGCTCGCGCATGCGGCTGAGGACGAAATTGCGCGCTTCGCGCGAAGCGGCCGAATCCGACCAGGGAGACAATTTGTTAGGACTCTTGACCAGTCCGGCGAGGGTGGCGCATTCCGCAAGGGACATCTCGCGCGCCGGCTTGTCGAAGTATCCGCGCGCGGCCGCCTCCGCGCCGTAGAGGCCTCCGCCGAAATAAATCCGGTTGAGATACAGTTCCATGATTTTTTGCTTGGAGAAATTGCCCTCGATTCGACGGGCGACGAACATTTCGAGCAGCTTACGGCGAAAGGTTTTCCCTTTGAGATCGTAGCTGTTCCGCGCCAGTTGCTGGGTGATTGTGCTCGCCCCCTGGCGAACGTGGCCGGCGACGGTGTTCTTGAGCGCGGCCCGGATAATCCCCAACAGGTCGTAGCCGTGGTGCTGATAAAATTTGTTATCCTCCATCGCAATGACCGCGTTGACGAGATTGGGCGGGAGTTGGTCGTAGGGAATGGTTTCGCGATTTTCGACATAGATCTGGCCAAAGATCTTGTTGCTCCGATCGACGATTACGCTGGCGGATTCCATCTTCTCGAGATGCGAGAGATCGAGTGCGGCCGCTTGTTGCCGGAGGCCGACAGCGGTGGGAATCAAGGCCAGCAGACCGGCGACGAGAACGACGACGACGAGGGCGAGCGGGAGGTAGAACCACGGGCGGGCATACCATGCGCGGTGGTAGCGGGAGAACTCCGTCGGCGTGAAATAATCAACAGGCATGCAGCGATCGGGCGGAGGCCCAAGGAATCGAGATCGGGCGCAACTTAGCGGCAAACTTTGGGAAATGCCAAGAGGCGATGAAGGGATAAAGGGTTAAAGGGTTGAAACGGTGCCGTCAGGCGCTGTTTGTTCTTCCGAACCGCTTCAACTCTTCAATCTTAAAGCCTTCAACACTCAAAGTGTCCGACCAGCCGCTCATCCTCTCCATCCGTGATCTGATTCGCAGCGAGGGACCGATCTCCTTTGCCCGTTTCATGGAGCATGCGCTCTATCACCCGGTCCATGGATATTACAGCTCCGGCCGGTGCACGATCGGGCGGCGTGGCGATTATTTCACCAGCGTGAGCGTTGGCCCGTTGTTCGGGAAAATGCTGGCCGCACAGTTTGCTGAGGTCTGGCGTCGGCTGGGTTGTCCGAACGATTTCGTGATCGTCGAGCAGGGCGCCCATCACGGGGAGTTTGCGACCGACGTGCTGGAGACGCTGCGCGAAAGCAGTCAGGAGCTTTTTGCGACGCTGCGTTATCGCATAGTGGAGCCGTTTCCGGTTCTACGACAACGCCAGCAAGGAGTGCTGCGTCAGTTTGCCGGGACGACGGAGTGGTGCGCATCTCTAGAAGAAATGGAACCGTTTTCCGGCCTGCATTTTTCCAACGAGCTGGTCGACGCGATGCCGATGCACCTGATCGCCGCCGCCGGTTCTCCCGAGCGGCGGGAATGGCACGAGCGCCTGGTCGATCGAACGTCGTGCGGCTTCACGTTTGTGCATCAGCCGATCTCCGATCCGCGACTGCAAACTGAAGTCGCGAAAATTCCGCCACCGCCGGAAGGCCTTTATGAGACGGAGATTAATTTGGCCGCCCTCGATTGGATCGACGCGCTGGCGCCAAAGCTGGTGCGAGGAGTGGTGCTTGTCGCCGATTACGGGCTTCCCCGGCACGACTTCTATGGTCCCGGTCGCAGGACCGGCACGCTGCAATGCTATTCTGGTCACCGCCTGTTGCCCTCGCCGCTGGAGGACATAGGGGATAGCGACATTACCGCGCACGTCGAATGGACGAATCTCGCCGAGCGTGGAGAACGGCGCGGTCTGCAAGTTGGGGGCTTTACCGATCAGCACCATTTCCTCACCGGTCTTCTTTCGAGCTACCCTGACCTCGCGTCCCTCGGTGCGGAGAAGAGCCGCGCTCTGCAAATGTTGCTCCATCCAGAATTTCTCGGGACGAGATTCCAGTTCCTGGCGCTGACAAAAGGATTCCCGGCGGCAGAATCGTTAGGCGGGTTCAAGTTCGCGCGGGATGCGCGGTCGAACCTGGGCCTGGAGTGAGGTGGGACACAAAGGTCCCCACATTTTCGCGCTCGCCGAGGTTATAGCAGAGGCGAGCCTTCGCTCTCGATGTGCTCGGGTGTGCCGCCGGCCTGTTTGATGAGCTGGAGCAACTCTTTTTTCGAAGTCCGGGTCGGGTCGTAACAGAGCGAGATTTTTTTCAGGCCGATATCGCAGGAATCGAAGGCGCGCTGATCGAGCTCGGCGAGAGCGTTGCGTAAACTTTTTTCCTGTTCAGGATCGAGGCACTCGGCCAGTTCGATCTCCGCTGCAACGTATTCTTCCGCGCCGGAGAGCTTCTCCGAATCGTCCGCCATACTCAAGGATCGTTAGCGATTGCCGATGTGGATGCGTGCTTCTCGACTGACGAGTGCGGCTTACTTGACGGTTCGCTGTTCAAACTCCGCGTGAGAGACTGGCGGATTCTGTAGGCCTTATCACTCGGATCGAACGCGTCCGCATTTATCGCGCCCAACACCGCTCTGAAGTATATCGCGATTTTGAGGAAACAGCAGCGACGACCGTCGTCTAAGCCGCGTTCGAGGCAACCCCGAGCCCTCCCTTAGCGATTGCCGATGTGGATGGCGTGCTTCTCGACCGCGAGCGCGGCTTCCTTGACTGCTTCGCTTAAGGTTGGGTGGGCGTGAACGGTGCGACCAAGGTCTTCGCTGCTTCCTCCGAATTCCATCACAGCGACGATTTCAGCGATCAATTCGGAGGCGGCGTGGGAGAGAATCGAAGCGCCGAGGATGCGATCGGTCTCTGCATCCGCGACGAACTTGACCAGGCCTTCGACGTCCTCGTTCGCTAATGCGCGGCCGTTGGCGCGGAAAGGAAACTTGCCGACCCGCACCTTGAGCCCTTTCTCTTTCGCGAAGTCTTCCGTGACGCCGACGCCGGCCAGTTCCGGATTCGTGTAAATGATGCCGGGAATGACATCGTAGTTCACGTGTCCGGCTTTGCCCGCGATCAATTCGACGCACGCAATGCCTTCCTCCTCGGCTTTGTGCGCCAGCATCGGACCCGCGATGACGTCGCCGATCGCGTAAACGCCGGGAACATTTGTGCGGAACATTTCGTCCACTTTGATCCGGCCGCGCTCGTCGAGCGCGACGCCTATTTTGTCCGCGCCGACCCCTTCCGCGAAGGCACGGCGACCGACCGAGACGAGGACTTTGTCGGCTTCGAAGTTGAATTGGTTACCACCTTTGCTGGCAGTGGCGATGGCTCGGCCGTTCCTGACTTTGACCGAGTCAACCTTGGTCTCGAGATGAAACTTCATCCCTTGCGCGGTGAGGGCGCGCTGGAGGAGATTCGAGACTTCGAGGTCGAAACCGACGGCGATGCGCGGCAGAAATTCGAGCACGGTCACCTCGGAGCCTAGGCGGCTCCAAACCGAGCCGAGCTCGAGGCCGATCGCGCCGGCGCCAATCACGAGAAATTTTTCGGGCGGCTTTTCGAAACAAAGCGCTTCGGTGCTGCTGACAACGGTTTCACCGTCGAACGGCATGCTCGGGAGGTTGATCGGCACGCTGCCGGTCGCGATCATGATGTGATCCGCGGCGATTTCGGTGGCCTCGCCCTCGTTAGGCTTGACGCGCACTTTGCCGGGCTCGGTTATGGTGCCGAGACCGGTGAAGGTGGTGACTTTGTTGCCCTTCATCAGCGCACGCACGCCGCCGGTGAGCGTTTTCACGACCTTGTCTTTGCGACCGAGCATGGTCGTGAGGTCGAGGCTGACCTTGTCGAGCACGATGCCGTGCTTGGCCGCCTCTTTCTTTGCAAAAACAAAATGGTCGCTGGAGGCGAGGAGCGCCTTGCTCGGGATGCAGCCGACATTGAGACAGGTGCCGCCGAGTTCTTTATCCTTTTCGATGATGGCGGTCCTGAGTCCGAGCTGGGCGGCGCGGATGGCGGCGACATAGCCGCCCGGACCGGAGCCGATGATGATGACGTCGAATTTATCCATGGGAAAATGAAGCTCGGTTGTGGGACGATATTATTTAGCCGCGGGGAGCGACCTTGTCACACATAGCGGAAACGTTGCGCTCGGATGCTGGGGAGAGAGGCTCGGATGTTTCTTGTCAGGTCCTCTCCTTCGGAGACAAGCAAACCACCGGGCGATTTGTGCACCGTTGTTTACAAGTCGAGCAGGAGCGCGGTCGGATTTTCTATCGCTTCCTTCACTTTGACGAGAAATGTTACCGCTTCCTTACCGTCGACCGCGCGGTGATCGTAGCTCAGCGCGAGATACATCATTGGCCTAACGACCACTTCGCCATTCCGGGCAACTGGGCGCTGCTGGATGGCGTGCATGCCGAGAATACCGCTCTGCGGGGGATTCAGGATCGGCGTGCCCATGAGCGAACCGTAAACCCCGCCGTTCGAGATCGTGAAGGTGCCGCCCTGCAAATCTTCGATCTTGATTTTCCCGTCGCGCGCTCGGGCCGCAAAGTCAGCCACGTCCCGCTCGAGATCGGCAAAACTCTTCGTATCTGCATCGCGTACCACCGGCACAACCAGGCCGCGTTCCGTCCCAACCGCCACGCCGATGTCGTAGTAGTGATTCAAAACAAAATCGTCACCTTCGATCCGGCTGTTAATGGCAGGCACCGCCTTGAGTCCTTCGACGGTCGCTTTGATGAAGAACGACATGAAGCCGAGCTTGATCCCGTGATCGGCCTGGAATTTTTCCTGCACTTTTTTGCGCAGCGCCATCACTTCGCTCATGTCGCATTCGTTAAAAGTGGTGAGGATGGCCGCGGTCTGCTGCGCCATGACGAGCTGGGCCGCGATCTTGCGCCGGAGGGGCGACATCTTTTTGCGGGTGAAACGCGCTCCGCCACTCGGGACCGGCTGCTCCAGGACAGATTCCTTCGGCGCGCGCGGCTTTTCCTGATCGTCAGTTGAAGGTTCGGCATTCGTTCGCAGATGCGAAATGACGTCGCCTTTCGTGACCCGGCCGTCCTTGCCGGTGCCGCTTATTTTTGCCGGATCGATTTTTTCCTCGGTGGTCATTCGCTTGACCGCTGGCGAAAGGACCTCCGCATTGGGCGAACGCTTGGAGGTCGGCTTAACAGCCGACACCGGCTCGTCGGGCGAAGTCGATCTGGCTTTCTTTGCGGGAGCAGTCGCCTTGTCATCAATCACCGCCACCACTTCGCCGATTTTCACCTCCTGCCCTTCGTCCACTTTTGTCTCAAGGATACCGGCCTTTTCGGCGGCAATTTCCGTCGAAACTTTATCGGTCTCGAGAGTGAGGAGGGCTTCACCGGCTTCGACGTACTCGCCCGATTTCTTGTGCCAGACCGAGACGACGCCACTCTCTATGGATTCACCGACCGCTGGGACCTTGACTTCGATGCTCATGCGTCGCCCAAGTTAAGCCGAGAAGACTGGCGTGGTCGAAAAAATTTCGCGAAGATTGCGACTCCTAGGAAGAGCCAGCCTCCAGCTCGAGCTGGTCGCGGACGAGCCGGAAGTAGGCGCCGTTCTGCGAGACAAGCTCGCTATGGGTGCCTATCTCGACGATGCGACCGCGATCGAGCACGACAATCTGGTCGGCGTCGCGCACCGTGCTGAGCCGATGAGCGATAACGACGACCGTCCGACCGCGCGCAAATTCGCGTAAGCCGCGGTAAACGGTGGCCTCGGTTTGGGTATCGAGCGCGCTGGTTGCTTCGTCTAGAAAAAGGAAGTCCGGCATTCGATAAATGGCACGCGCGAGGAGGATGCGCTGTTTTTGCCCGCCGGAAAGACCCTGACCTTCGGCGCCCACAAGTGTGTGCAAGCCGTTGGGCAACGATTCAACGTAATTGCGCAGACTGGCGAGCTCGACCGCCGTCTTGAGGCGCAACGGATCGACTGACTCCGAGCCGAGGGCGATATTGCGCGCGATTGAGCCAGAAAAAATGTAGCCATCCTGCATTACGACACCGCAGCGGGCGCGCCAAGCCTGGCCGTCGAGGGCGCTCACCGGCACCTCGCCGAGAGTGATCTCACCGCCGGTTGGGCGATAAAGGGCGAGCAGGAGTTTGAGCAGCGTTGTTTTTCCGCTGCCGCTCGCGCCCACGATCGCCGTCACTTTGGCCACCGGAATCTTGAGATTGACTCCGCGTAGGACTTCCGGCTGCCCGACACCCGGATAGCGAAACCCGAGATCGATTAACTCGAGCACCAGCGAGCTGGGGAATTCGACTCGCGCCCGCATGAGCGAAGCATCTTCTTCGTCGCGGTGCGTATAGATTTCCTGCATCCGCTCCAGGCTCAGCCGGGCGTCTTGCGCGGAATAAAGAAAATCGATCAACCGGCCGATCGGCGCGTTGAGTTGGCCGACGATGTATTGGGTGGCGAGCATCATGCCAATGGTCATCTGGCCATTGATCACGGCGCGGGCGGCGAGGAGAGTGATGAGGATGTTGCGCAAATTGGAAATGAGCAAAACGCCGAGCCGTTGCGATTGGCGAAGAGCGAGCCCCTTCGCCTCGACCTGGTAAGAGCGGACCGCAATGCGTTCCCACGACCAGCGCTTTTCGCGTTGCAGGCCGTAGGTTTTGATTTCCGACATCGCCTGCAGAATCTCGAAGAGTGTGTCGCGTTCCCTCGCCTCAAGCGAAAACCGTTTGTAGTCGAGCATCCGGCGCCGTTTCAGGAAAATAAGGAGCCAGCCGATCGAGCCTGCGGAAAGCAGGATGAACGCGACGAAGATTTGCCAACTGTAAAGGGCGAGGACGATACCGAAGACGACAAAAGTGAGAAGCGAGAAAACGATGTCGAGCGACGAGCCCATGAGGAAATCTTTCACCCGTCGGTGATCGCCGATTCGCTGCATG
>Ga0268266_10006319_pt1 | contig 10858 bp, 9 predicted proteins | sample KBSS13metaG_FD_190356 | JGI IMG/M metagenome (GOLD analysis project Ga0268266, IMG submission 190356) | Switchgrass rhizosphere microbial communities from Kellogg Biological Station, Michigan, USA - KBS S1-3 metaG (SPAdes) (version 2) | ecosystem: Host-associated > Plants > Roots > Rhizosphere >... | reverse complement strand
AAGCCGGAGAACCTCGCGTTCGACGGCGAGCGGCTGCTCCTGCTCGACTGGGAGGCCGCGTTCCAGGACGATCGCAACTTCGACCTCGTGATCCCGGCGAACTTCTTCGTGCGCGATGACGCCGCGCTCGAACGTTATCTCGCGACCTACCACGGCGCGCCGGCGACACCGGCCCAGCGCGCGCGCTTCGAGCTCGTCCGCATCACCGAGCACGTGTTCTACACGGCGTTGCTCGGGTCGCTCGCGAAGCGCCAGGGCGCCGTCGACGATGGCGCGCCCGCCGACGAGTTTCACGCGTTCCACGACCACTTGCTCGGCGGCGTGATCGCGCGCGAGCCCGCGCTGCAGATGCGCTACGCGAAAGCGCACGCCGCGGAGGGCCTGCGGCGCGTGCGATCGCCGCGCTTCCGCGAGTGGCTCGTGCGCGCGGGCGATTAGCGCCGGAGCGTGGCGCGTGGCAGGCGGGCGTCGTCGAGCGCGCGCCGGGCTTTCGACACCCGGTGCAGCTCCAAGAGGCCGGCACGGAGCGCCATCCACGGCCCGGCCACGGCGGACGCGCAGCCGAACACGAACAGCGCGAACGAGATGACCTCGACATCGCGATGGCCGAACAGCGTGATGCCGGCGATCACGAACACGGGCGAGGCGATCGTCAGCATCGCTCCGATGGTGACGTTGCGCTTCGCGATCGATCGGCGCAGCGCCAGCGCGTGCTCGGCCGCGTGGTCCGTCATGTCAGCAGCCGGGCGCGCGGTAGGTTGCCCGCGTCGAGCGCGCGCTTCGCTTTCGTGGTCGCACGAAGCTGCGCCAAGGCGGGCACGCCGAACATGAGCGTCGCGAGGAAGGAGGCGGCTCCCACCGCGAGCAGCGTCTCCGATGCGCTCGCGAAGTCGGGGTACACCAGGTACGAGGGCACGAGCGTGACCGTCGCGAGCAGCGCGAGCACGCCGCTGAGGAGCAAATTGCGCTTCGCGTCCGCGCGACCAGCCGCGATCGCGTGCTCGGCCGCCAGGTCGATCGTCACTCCGCGCTCCCTTCGGGAGCGCTGCGCGGTCCGGCGGAGCCGGACCTATCGATCATTCCATCCCGCGCCGGCGCAGGTCGTCCTCGTCGAGACCTTCGAGGTGGCCGATCTCGTGGAGCAACGTGTCGCGGATCTGTTCGGTCAGCTCGGTGCGCGTCTTGACCGCGCGGCCGAGATTCTTGCGATACAGCACGATCGACGGCGGCTCGTCGTCGGGCTCGGGCGCGCGACCGACCGGGCCGCGATACAGCCCGAGGATCGTCGGCGGGAACGGCGGCTTGACCGCCTGGAGGTCGGCCTGCTCGGGCAGATCCTCGATGTCGATCTTGACCTTCCCGACGCGCGCGCGGCGATCGGGCGCGAGCGTCGCGAGCACTTGATCGATCTCGTGCTGGAACTCGGCGCGCGGGATCATCACCGGCGGGTACAGCTCGCCGGGCGCGAGCTCGAGCGCGTGCGCCAGCTCGCGATCCGCGGCCGGATCTTTCAGCTGCTCGAGCGTGAGCCCGAGCATCTGGTGCGTGTACGCGTCGTCGGGCTGGATCCCGAGCGCCTTCTGGAAGGCCGCCTTCGCCTCCGTGAACTTCGACAGGTCGAACAGCGCGACGCCCTTCTCGTGCAGCGCGTCGCCGCGGCCAGGCGCGAGCCGCAGCGCGGCATCGACGCGATCGAGCGCCTCGTCGCTGCGGCCGAGATCGTTGAGCGCTTGCGCCTCGAGCACCGCGAGATCCGCGGCGAGCGGCGCGTTCCGGTGACGGCGCGCGATCACGCGGCGGCTGCCGCGCTCGGCAAGCTCGAGGCCGAGCCGGAGCGCGTCGCGGCCGCGCTCGCCCTTGCCGTTGATGTAGAAGTCGGCGACCGCGCGCAGTGTCTCGGGATCGTCCGGATCGAGCGCGAGCGCGAGCTGGTAAGCGGTCTGCGCTTCGCCGTCGCGACCGAGCGCCGCGAGCGCGGCGGCGCGCAAGTGGTTCGCCTCGACCGACGACGGCGACAGATCGGCCGCGCGATCGGCGCACGTCCATGCGGCGGCATATCCGCCGGCTTCGATCTGCTTGTTCGCTTCGTCGAGCAAGAGGCCGACGCGCGTGTCGTCTTCGGCGCTGTCGGGAATCTTCGCGGGACACTCGACGACCGCGTCCTCGTGATGCGGCCGCACGCCGCCTTCGACGAGGCCGGGCTTCGACGGCACCGGCGCGGTGGCAGCGGCCACCGGAGCCACCGCTGGCGCGGGCGGCGCGCGATGCTCCGCCGGCGGCGTGCTCGTGCTGCAGCTCGCGGCGGCGACCAGCACGGCGGCGAGGGTCCGGCGCATCGGGTGAAAGCATACGCGATCGCCCTAGGGAACGCGCGAATTCGTGAAATGGGGCCGCTTCACGGCACGATGCGCCGCGCCACGTACTCGGTGCGTTCGATCGCCGATAACTTGCGCCGCGCGTCGTCGATCAGCGCGTCGACGGTCGCCTCCGGCAGCTCGCCCTCGATCGTGACCGTGACGTACGCCATGTCCTCGGTGTAGCGCACGACCACGCCAGCCACCTCGATGCGATGAACGCGAAAGTCGTCGTCCTCGTGCGGCGGTTGCGCGACGTGCATCATCGGCGGTGCATAGCGTTCGGTGACCTGCGCGATGTCGGGCGTGAACCCGATGCGCTCGACCGCCTTGTCTCTCCCGTGCTCGTACAACGCATAGCTGGTGATGTCGAAAAGCTTGTTGGACTTGCCGTCGGTGCGCACGAGTTGCCAGATCGACCACGGTCGCGCGCTCGAGCGCGTCCAGCGCAGTGTGCCTAGATCGAGCGCCCAGTCGTCGAAGCTCTCGACGAGCCGCGTGCCGTCGTAGCGCATGCCGCCGCGCACGACCAGTGCCTCGCCGTCGCGCGTCGCAGCATGCTCGTAGATCCAGCCCGGCGCATCGCCGGTCGTCTCGAGACGCGCGATCGACAGATCGCCGAGCGCGAGCGCATACACCGGCGTCGTGCCTCGCGCGCGCTGATCGGTGTAGCCGAGGCAGCCGACGATCACGATGCGATCGCCGTCGAGCGTCGCCGAGTGGAAGTCGGTCGGCGGAAACACGTCGCGCGGATAGCCGTAGATCTCGATCGCGCCGGTCGCGTCCGTGACGATCACGTCGTTGTAGATGAAGAAGTCCGGATCGTAATAATCCTCGTGCTCGCCGCCGATCAGGATCGTCCGGCCGTCCTCGAGCGCCGTCCTGCTCTGGCCGAACCGCGTGTTGCACCAGCACGGCGAGCCTCCGAGCGAGGACGGTCCGTCGAACGCCTTGTTGGCGGCCCACGCGTTGAGCCGCTCGCGCACGAGCCAGCTCCAGACCGGGTTGGTCAGGCGCTCGGGGTTCGCGGTGCCGAGCCGCGGAGCACGCCACGCGAGAAACTCGTCGCGCGTGAGGCCGGCAGGTGGAACGGGCTCCGGCGGTGGCCGGCGCGCGCGTGCCATCAGTGGATGGCCTGGAGCTGCTTCATCGTCTGGTCGAGCTTGTCGGGCGTGATGCCGGCCGAGCCGGCGCAGGTGTCGAGCCGCTGGATCTGCTTGAAGGCGTTGTCCTTGTCGGCCTGCATGTTCGGGTTTGCCTTCGCAAACGCGACGAGATCGTCGAGGACCGTCTGCGCGCACGCGGCGTCCTTGCACGCGCACGCGCGGTCCGCGAGCTTCTCGATGTTCTTCGAGCCATCGGCGCACGCGGCGACGAACAACACTGCCCAGACGATACGCATGCGCGGACTCTATCAGGCGTCGGCCCAGTTGGCTCCGACGCCGATGTCGACCTCGAGCGGGACCGCGAGGGCGTACACGCCCTCCATCTCTTGCTTGAGCGCGAGGCCGAGCTCGTCGGCGAGCGCGGGCGGCGCCTCGAACACGAGCTCGTCGTGAACCGTCAGCAAGAGCTGCACCGGCCAGCCCTCGCGCCGGATCCGCTCCGTCGTGCGCAGCATCGCGAGCTTGATGATGTCGGCGCCGGTGCCCTGCATCGGCGTGTTCTGCGCGACGCGTTCGGCGGCGTGACGCGCGGCCGGGCTCTTCGACATGAGGTTCGCGATCGGCCGCCACCGGCCGAGCAGCGTGCGCGCCCCGCCCTGCGCGCGCGCGACCGCGACGATCTCGTCCATGAACTTGTGGATCGTCGGAAACCGCTGGAAGTAGCGCCGCGAGTACTCGGCGGCCTGGTTGCGCGTGATCTCGAGCGTGCGCGCGAGGCCGAAGTCGCTCTGGCCGTACGACAGTCCGTAGTTGACGGCCTTCGCGATCCGGCGCTGCTCGGCCGTGACTTGCTCGCGCGGCACCGAGAACACTTCCGCGGCGGTTTGCGTGTGGACGTCGACGCGATCGCGAAACGCCGCCGTGAGCAGCGGATCGCCCGACAGGTGCGCCAGGATCCGCAGCTCGATCTGCGAGTAGTCCGCGGCGATCAGGACTTTCCCTGGCGCCGCGATGAAGCCTTGGCGGATCTTCATGCCGAGGTCACTCCTGATCGGAATGTTCTGGAGGTTCGGATCCTGCGACGAGATCCGGCCGGTCTCGGCGACGACCTGGTTGAACGTCGTGTGGATGCGGCCGGTCTGCGCCCAGATCAGCGGCGGCAGCGCGTCGAGATACGTGCCCTTGAGCTTGGACAGCTCGCGGTGATCGAGGATCGGCGGGATGATCGGGTGCTCGAGGTTCTCGAGCGTGTCGGCTTCGGTCGACCAGCCGGTCTTGGTGCGGCGCACGCCCTTGGTGTCGAGCCCGAGCTTGTCGAACAAGAGCTCGCCGAGCTGCTTGGGCGAGCCGATGTTGAATTCGCCGCCGGCGAGCTTGTAGATGTGCTCCTCGAGCGCGGCGAGCTTGGTCTCCACCTCCGTCGACAACGCCTTGAAGTGCGCCACGTCGATGTGGATGCCGATCTGCTCGACCTCGGCGAGCAGGCGCGCGCACGGCAGCTCGATCGTGCGATAGAGCTTGTCGAGCCCTCCGTCGGAGAGCCGCTGCGGCAGCTGGTCGGAGATCGCGAGCATCGCGTCGGTGATCGCGCCGGCCCACGCGCCCGCGCGCTCGACCTCGACGCCTTCGAGGGTCTTGCGGCCACCGCGACCCGCGAGCTTGCTGCGCTCGGGGACGAGCACGCCGCCCAGCCGCTGCGCGACGGCTTCACCGGCCTCCGCGTCCTGCGTCGGATCGAGCAAGAACGCGGCGAGCATCGTGTCGTCGACGACGCCGTTGACCTCGACGCCGAGCGCCGCGAACGTGCGGATCACGGCCTTCGAGTCGTGGCAGACCTTCGCGACGGTCGGATCTTCGAGCATCGCGAACAGCGGCTTGAGATCGGCGTGCACCGGCGGCGCCGGCGCGCCGATGTAGCGGTGGCCGAGCGGGAGATAGGCCGGCGGCTTGCCCGGAATCGCGATCGCGACGCCGATCGGCTTCGCGCGCTCGGTGCGCTCGGGATCGAGCTCGACGGTGATCGCGAGCTTGCCGGCGCTCTCCGCTTCGCGCGCGAGCTCGGCGATCGCCGGCCCGGTCACGATCCGCGTGTCGCCGCGCGCGGCGATCGCGGCGACCGGCGCGGCCTCGGGCGCCGGCACGACGACCATGTCGTCCGACGGCGGCATCCGCATCTTGACCTTGTCGACGAGCACCGCGAACTCGAGCTCGGTGAAGAGCTGCATGAGGTCTTGTAGGTTCCAGTCGCTCACCACGAGCTCGTCGAGCGGAATCGGCAGCGGCACGTCGCGCTTGAGCTCGACGAGCTGGCGCGAGAGCGTGACGCGTGCGAGCTGCTCGGGATCGCTGAACGGCTGCTTGACCGCGATCCGCGGCACGACCGGATTGGCGGCGATCAGCGCGTCGAGCGAGCCGTACTTCTCGAGCAGGCCCGCCGCGGTCTTGTCACCGACGCCGCGCAGCCCGGGAATGTTGTCCGAGGTATCGCCGACCAGTGCCAGGAAATCCGGAATCTGCTCCGGCGGCACGCCCATCTTCTTGATGACCTCTTCGCGCGTGTACGTCTTGCCGTGCAGCGCGTCGATCATCGAGACGTGATCGCCGATCAGCTGCATGATGTCCTTGTCGGCGCTGTAGATCACGACCTCCCAGTCGCGCTCGCGCGCCTCGCGAACCAGCGTGGCGATCACGTCGTCGGCCTCGACGCCCGGGACCGCGAGCACGGGCCAGCCGAGGCCCTGCACGATCTTCGGGAAGTACTCCATCTGCACCTGGAGCTCTTCGGGCGGCTCTTTGCGGGTGGCCTTGTACGCCTCGTACATCTCGGCGCGAAACGTCTTCCTGCCGCCCTTGTGATCGAACACGACGGCCATGCGTGCCGGCGTGTTGTCCTCTTCGAGCCGCATCAGCATCCGCGCGAACACGTAGAGCGCGCCGGTCGGCATGCCCTCGCTCGTCGACAGCCGGACCTCTTTGCGCTCCCCGCGAGACGCGTTCATGAGGCCGTAATGGGCACGGAAGATGTATCCGTGACCGTCGACGATGTAGAGACGCTCCGACACCGGCGGGCGTTATAGCCCACAACAGTTCGTAACGCAGACTCAACACGGACGCAGGAACGCGTGATCAGCGTGGTGACATGGTCAAACGCGTCCTCTTGGTTCTCGTGTTGTCGTCCACCGCCCACGCGCAAGCCGTCACGCCGACCGTCGTCGCCGCGCCGAACGTCGCCGCGCCCCAGGTCGCGCCGTGGATCGCGCGCAAGGGCAACCTGCGCGTGTCGATCGCGTGCGCCGAGTCGTGGGCCACGCCCGACGGCGGCCTGCAGCTCAGCGTCGACGGCGCCGCGATCGATCCGCAGCGCATCAACGGCCGATGGTCGAGCTACGTCGACGACGACGGCAACACCGGCACGGTGTGGAATTCGACCGACACCGGCTATCTGCTCGCGCCCGGCCGGCATCACGTGCAGATCGACGCGCCCGGCTGCGCGCCGTCGGCGTTCGACCTCGACGCCGATCCGATCCACGCCGACCACGCGTTCGGCCGGCTCGCGGTCGACGACTGGTCGCTCGGCGGCACGGTCGGCGCGCCGAACGGCTGGGGCCTCTCGGCCGGCATGTGGTTCGGCTCGGCGCCGATGGGCCCGACGTCGAACGCGATCTTCATGCAGAACGCGTCCTACGACACGGGGCACACCGAGACCGGCGGCTACCTGTCGTCGTCGTTGGAGCGCCGCAACTTCACGCTCGCGTTCGACCTCGCGTTCGCGAGCGGATCGACGAGTGGCACCGTGTCGGGCTCGACGGTGTTCGGCGGCGCGTCGCCTCAGGGCTTCACGGGCAGCGTCTACGACTCGATCGATCAGCTGCGCGTCGGCGCGCGGCTGCCGCTGCAGTACGTCGCGCTGTCGGCCGGCAGCGGCCTGGGCATCGAGTGGTGGTTCAACAGCACGCAGCTCGTCGGCTCGAGCACGAGCGGGCTGTTCTCGCCGGACGGCGCCGACGCGTCGTTCTACCTGCCGGTGTGGGCGTCCGCGACGATCAAGCCGAGCTGTGATTGGGGTGTCCAGCTGCTGGGCCAGTACGACGTCCATCCGACCTCGATGGACACCAACGGCTTCACGCTCGCGGCCGGGATCATGTTCCAGCCATCGGCCGCGTGCAGCGAGCCCGCGGGCGTGCGCGTGGCGTCCAACTAGGGCAAGATGCGCGCGTGCAGCGGATCGTTGTCGACGCGATGGGAGGCGACCTCGCGCCCGAGGAGATCGTCCAGGGCGCCGCGGAGGCCTCGCTGGCGCTGACCTCGGCGGAGATCATCCTGGTCGGCGACGCGGCGGTGCTGGGCCGGTTGCTCCCGAACATGCGCCACGACGGCGCGCGCGTCCGCGTCTATCACGCGCCGCAATACGTCGAGATGGACGAGAAGCCGGCCGAGGCGCTCGCGGCCAAGCCGGAGTCGTCGATCGCGGTCGCGGTCGACCTGGTCGCGCGCGGCGACGCCGACGCGGTCGTGTCGGCCGGCAACACCGGCGCTTCGGTGCTCGCGTGCGCGCGGCGCTGGCAGCTCCTGCAAGGCGTGCGGCGTGCCGCGCTCGCCGCGGTGTTCCCGACCGAGCTGCGGCGCGGCGAAAAAGACGACCCGTTCTCGCTGATCCTCGACGTCGGCGCGACGGTCGATGCGACCTCCGAGGATCTCGTCGGGTTCGCGGTCATGGGCTCGGCGTACGCCAAGCTGGTCTCGCAGAATCGCCGGCCGCGCGTCGCGTTGCTCTCGAACGGCGCCGAGGCCGGCAAGGGCCCGCCCGAGGTCCAGCAGGCCAACGCCGCGCTGGTCGAGACCACCGAGCTCAACTTCATCGGCAACATCGAAGGCATCGACATCCCGCGCGGCGTCGCGGACGTCGTCGTGACGAGCGGCTTCGTCGGCAACGTCGTGCTGAAGATGCTCGAGGGCGTGAGCGAGACCGTCGTGCGGCTCGCGCGCTACGCCCACAAGGAACGGCTCGCGTGGCGGCTCGGCCTGGTCGCGCTCAGCTCCGCGATCGATCAGCTCAAGTCGATCACCGACTGGCAGCAATACGGCGGCGCGCCGCTGCTCGGCTTCACGCACCCGTTCATCAAGGCGCACGGCCGCTCGAACGCGCGCGCGGTCGGCAACGCGATCAAGGTCGCGCACAAGGCGCTCACCGGCAACTTGTGCGGCAACATCGCGCGGACGATGGCCGAGCTCGACGAGCGCGCGCAGCGCCGCGCGCTGGAGAAGTAAGTCGTCGTGTTCACGCGCCTGGCGAAGCTTCCGGTCCGGATCGGCGAGCGCATCGGCCTGCTCGAGCCCGACGTCGAGCCGCTGCCGCCGGGCGCTCGCCTGCCCCGCCACACGTTCCGCTGGGATCTCGACAAGACGTACCTGCGCACCGAGTTCGACTCGATCAAGGATCTCGCGAGGAGCGCGATCGAGACCGCCGCGGACAAGCAGGCGTTCCCCGGCGCGACCGCGATGCTGCGCGCGCTGCGCCAGGACGAGCATCGGATCTGCATCGTGTCCGGCAGCCCGACGCAGATGCGGCAAGTCCTCGCCGCCAAGCTCGCGCTCGACGGCGTCGAGTACGACGAGTTCGTGCTCAAGAACAACTTGAAGAACATCTTGCGCGGCCGGTTTCGCGCGCTGCGCGCGCAGATCCCGTACAAGCTGCCCGCGATGCTGCGCTCGCGCATCGCCGCGGCCGCCGAGCACGAGACGCTGTTCGGCGACGACGCCGAGGCCGACGCGATCATCTACTGCCTGTACGCCGATCTGGTCGCCGGCCGCGTCTCGCTCGTCGATCTCGAGCGCGTGCTGACCGCGTCGCGCGCCTACGACGACGACGCGCAGCACTGTCTCGACCTCGCGCAGGCCGTGCCGAAGGGCCAGGCCGTGCGCCGCATGTTCATCCACCTCGACCGCCGCTCGCCGCCGCTCGGGTTCCGGCGGTTCGGGCCGCGCCTGGTGCCGGTCTACAACTACTTTCAGGCGGCGCTCGTGCTGTACGAGGACGGCGTCCTGTCGGCGCGCCAGGTCGTCTTCGTCGGGCTCGAGATGCTCGATTCCGGCCAGTACGAGCTGGGGCACCTCGCGACGAGCGTGCAGGACGTCGTGCGCCGCGGCCGGATCACGCGCGACTCCGCGCTGCGCCTGGTCGCCGAGGCCGCCGAGGCCGCGACGAGCGGCGCGCTGTCGGGGCGTACGGATCTTCCGCCGTTCGAGCGGATCTCCGAAGCGTTCCGCGCCCGCGTGCGTGAGCTGGGCAACACGGTGCCGGAGGATCCCGGCGCCGACGAGCCGCTCGACTACGTACGGCTGGTCGACGAAGAGCACGAGCACAGACGATCCCGCCGCAAACACGGCGTCTCGTAGCTGCGGTCTCGGGCTCGCACTCGGCGTCACGGCATGTCACCGGCGGGCCCTGACGCGGCCGCGACCGGCGACGTAGGGTCCGCCCCGTGCGGCTGGTAGCTCTCGCGTGTCTGGTGACGGCGTGTACCGCCGCGCCGAAAACGACCGCGCCCGATGCGCCGCCCGCGACGTCGCCTCCCGATGCCAGCGGCGCGCCGCTGACCGCCTGCGGCACGTTCGAGACGCCGGGCGTGCCGGTGCCGATGCACACGTCAGGCACGCTGTCGGGCGATAGCCAGGTGCAGAGCCCGAACCAGTGCGGCGTGACCAACGCGCCGTACGGCACGGAGACCGCCGGCCCCGATCAGGTCGTGCTGGTCACCGGGCTCGTCCAGGGCATGCCGTACGTCGTGCGGCTCAGCTCGGCCGACGATCTGTTGTTTTACGTCGCGACCGGCTGCTCGGGTGGCGCGGGTCCGTCGAGCGATCAGTGCCTCTTGTTCGAGGACGCGACCACGTCGGGCGACGAGCTCGGCACGTTCGTCGCGCCGGGACCGAGCGTCTACATCGTCGTCGATTACTACGCGTCGCACGCGCCGCCCGACGGCGGCCAGTTCACGCTCGACGTCTACGCGCAGAGCTGCACCACGAACGCCGATTGCGGCAGCAGCGATCCGGTGTGCGCGAGCGGCACGTGCGTGCAATGCGCGACCAGCTTCGACTGCGTCGATCCGGCGGCACCGGTGTGCGCGAACAGCGCGTGCATCGCCGGCGCCAGCGGCTGCACCTCCGATGATCCGGTCGAGCCCGGCGACGACGGTCCCGCGGGCGCGACGGTGCTCGCATCGGGCACGCCGGTGACCGCGCACGTGTGCAGCAAGCCCAGCACCGAGGGCGACTTCTACGCGTTCGACGTCACGACGACCGGCGACACCTGGGACATCATGCTCGGCTGGAGCGGCTCCCGCGACCTCGTGCTCGAGCTCTACAGTGCAACCGGCGAGCTCTACGGGCTGTCGTTCT
>Ga0268266_10006318_pt1 | contig 10859 bp, 8 predicted proteins | sample KBSS13metaG_FD_190356 | JGI IMG/M metagenome (GOLD analysis project Ga0268266, IMG submission 190356) | Switchgrass rhizosphere microbial communities from Kellogg Biological Station, Michigan, USA - KBS S1-3 metaG (SPAdes) (version 2) | ecosystem: Host-associated > Plants > Roots > Rhizosphere >... | reverse complement strand
TGGCTTCCAGTGCGCGGTCATAGGTGGAGCGCGTGAACTGGGTTCTTTCCACCTCGAAAAGCGTCTGGTTGGTCAATCCGGCATCCGAAACGGCCGTGCTCTTCAGCATCGGGTGAATGAGGACGTTTTCACCGAAGATCGAGCGCAGGAAAGCCACCATCTGGTTCTGCGGCCCATCGCTCGGTTCGAAACGCGTGATGAGGTAACGCATCCAGTTATAATCGGAGCGTGCGCCGGCCCTGCCGATTTCAGCGAGAAGATCGCCAGTCATGGCAAGGAACTGGTTCATGGACATGACATCAAGCATTTGCGGATGAACGGTCACGAGAACCGATGTTGCTGCCGTCAGCGCCGAAAGCGTCAGGTAACCGAGTTGCGGTGGGCAATCGATGACCACGACGTCGTAGAAATTCTGGGCCTGGGCGATTGCCTGGCCGATGCGAGCGAAGAACAGCGTGTCGCCTGGTGCGCGACGCATCAGTGCACGCGGGGTATCATGTTCGAACTCCATAAGTTCCAGATTGCCCGGAACGATATGAAGGTTGGGAATATAGGTGCCGCGAACGATTTCGGCGATCGGCCGGCGTTCGTCATCGTAGCGGATCGCGCCGTAGAGCGTTTCATTCGGGCCGACATCCATTTCGGGCTGGTGACCGAAGAGAGCGGAGAGACTGGCCTGCGGATCGAGATCGATAGCCAGAACCCGGTAACCACGCAGCGCCAGATATTGCGCCAGATGCGCGGAAGTCGTGGTCTTACCCGAACCACCTTTGAAATTCATGACGGCGATGACCTGCAATTCCTCGCCGTCGCGACGGTGGGGCAGATAGCGACGCGTGCCGCGCGCGCCCTGATCGAGAAACTTTCTGATCTCGTCCATATCCTCTACCGAATAGGAACGACGACCGGATGCCTGCGCTGCATCGAGCTCCGGACGCTCAGCGGCGATCTGACGAAGATAGGCTTCACCGATGCCGATCAGCCGTGCGGTTTCTGCCGGCGAAAAATGGCGCATACTCTTTTCGGTATGCGGTGAAAACGTATTCGCATTATGCGCCTGCAATTGGGCTGACAATGCAGCCGAATGCTGTTGTATAAGGCTCGTGAGGTCGGGTGCCCCTGCAGCAAATCTTGAGTCGGCACTCTGTGTCATGGATCTACTTTCGCTCGATATTGCAGTTGCGGTTTTTTTCGAAAAAGACGGTTTTTTCCGCAACTGAGATATAAGCGCCGATTCTCTTTTTGGCGCAATAGGCTTTTTTCCCGGATGCAGAAGTACCGCTAAGGCATTGTGGAAGAATCAGTTTTGCTTTTTGTGACAGTTTTTCGGTTAGCCGCGGCTAACTTCGTCTCCGTTCTGGCTGAGACGCGTTTTTTGGCTTCCTTTAAAATTGACATGGAGCGATCAGAGCGAAAGTTTGCCGCGGCTAACTTTGAGAATCCTGCGCACCAAATGTGCAATGAGCGATCCCGCCGGCGGAAAGTGAAGGGTAGACATTGGCAGGTGTTTAATCTCTACTCATCGACTAGAGTATCAACGGGTCCGGCGCCCACCGCCTGACCTTTCGTGCTGTCGCAGATTGGAGGAATAAATGTCCTATGATGTCGCTATCGTCGGTTCGGGTTTCTCGGCCATCTGTACCGCCGCTCATCTCTTATCATCCCTGCCCGGGGACGCGTCGATCGCCATTGTCGGCGACGAGTCGGATTTCGGGCGCGGTACGGCCTATCGTACCGAGTTGCCCTATCACCGGCTCAATGTGCCCGCAGGGCGGATGAGCGTATTCCCCGACAGGCCGGATGACTTTCTCGATTGGCTGACGGAGAATGGGCTCGGCAATGATCCATTGGCTTTTGCCTCACGTGGCGATTACGGCCTCTATCTCAGGGACAGGCTCGCCAGTCTACTGAGAAGCCGGGATCAGCGGGCGAGGGTGGACTTCATCCGTGCCAAGGCTTCAGCCTGTCGCTCGGATGGCAATGGCGGTTTCTCTTTTGCACTGGAGAATGGTGAGAAGCTACGGGCGAAAAATGTTGTCTTATGTCTTGGTGTCGGCGCGGCAAGTTTGCCGGTGCAAACTCTGACGAAAGATGACGACGCGCCGCATCGCATCATCGGGCATTGCTGGCAGTCTGGATGGCTGTCGAAAGTAAAGGCGGGGGACCGCATCTGTATTCTGGGTTCTGGCCTGACGATGATAGATCAGGTCCTGACGCTTCGAGGAAAGGGACACCGTGGCCCAATCCACGTATTGTCCCGCCGCGGACTTGTGCCGCATCCACATATCAGCCCGCCACGGTCGCCAGCTGATCCGCGCTTACCAGAAGGTTCGACCGAGATCAGCCGGTTAGTGCAGGCTCTGCGTAAGCAGGTGAAAGATGGTGCGCCGTGGCGTACTGTCATGGATGGTCTACGGCCGAAGACCCAGCTGCTTTGGCAGAGCCTGACATCTGAGCAGCGAAGCCGGTTTCTTCGGCATGCCTTGCCCTGGTGGAACATTCACCGGCACCGAATCGCGCCCGAAGTGCATAAGGCTTTTGAAAAGCTATTATCTGACGGCGTTCTAGAGATTCACGCCGGTTATCTCCGCTCTCTCGACGAGCAGGACGAGGGGATCGCCGTACTCTATCGCCGTCGGCATACGGAGACGCTTAGAGAGTTTCAGGTCGATTGGGTCGTTAATTGTACCGGAATGGAGAGGGCGGGGATCGGTCATTCACGACTTCTGGAAACCATGCGGGACGATGGCGTGCTTTTGCTCGACGCCTTTGGTCTTGGGGTCGAGGTCGATGGCCAGTCGCGCTTGTCAAGCGCGGACGGGCAGGTCTGGACTGGCCTGTTTGCCGCCGGGGCGCTGACGGCGGGCCGCTTTTGGGAGATAACCGCCGTGCCGGATATCCGCGTGCAGGCGCAAAAGATCGCGCAAGCTGTCACGGACAGAGTGGTATCGGACCGGCGGGCTTCGGCACACGGTTGATGTGAAGGAAAGAGCACTCGCGCAGTGCCAGGTCTTAAAGAGTTTGCGCTTGAGACTGTTCCTCTAACTTTTCAGATACTGAGGTTTGCCGCGGCTAACCTCTCTATTTCTCTCATCAGGCAACCATCCGAATGTACCGGGCTTCCTCATTACGCGATAGAGCTAAGGGTTAGTAAGAGCCTTGGCTCAGCCAATAACCGCTTCCATAGATCGCGACAGACAATAGGTTTTGAGTCTCATCATTCGGTTCGACAACGTGCGGCGATACGAATATCTCAACGTGACGTCCATCCGTCCGCGAGTTGATGATTTACATAATTGCTAAATTATTTACATCACTTGTGGAATATTGATGCAAAAAGAGCTATTAAACCCTTAAAAATACGATTTCCATGAAAATTATTTGCGAGGCATCTATGGAAAAGCAGAAACTGGTACGATTCGAGACGGCTGACGCTCAGGCTGGCGGACAGCGCAGGCCTTTTGCCAAGGCCGTGCGGGCCGGTGATTTCGTCTATGTGTCTGGACAGGTGCCAACCGTCGATGGTGAAGTAGTAACTGGCGGCATTGTGGCTCAGACCGAGCAGGTTGTGGCCAATATCATGGATGTTCTGGCGCTTGCGGATTGTACACTTGCCGATGTCGTCAAGGTCAATGTCTGGCTGGATGATGCTCGGGATTTTTCGAGCTTCAACGCGGTCTTCCAGAAATATTTCATCGATCATCCACCGGCACGTTCAACCGTGCAGTCGCCCCTGATGGTCGATGCGAAGGTTGAAATGGATGTTATCGCCTATAAGCCACTGGTTTGATTGCCAATTTCCGATTCTGAGAGCGTTTGACAATGACCTACCCCTGGCCTGACGAAGGCACCCCACTCGATGCGATCTCGACGCCGATGCCCGTGATCGACGAGGACCGACTTGCCGCCAATATTGCGCGGGCGCAGTCCTATCTTGATGGACATGGCATGGCTTTTCGCCCCCATATCAAGACACATAAGATACCAGCCATTGCGAAGCAGCAGCTTCAGGCGGGCGCCATCGGCATCAATTGCCAGAAGGTCAGCGAGGCGGAAGTTTTCGCGGATGCCGGTTTCGACGACATCCTCATTACCTACAATATCCTCGGCGTGGCGAAACTCTCGCGGCTGAGGGCATTGAATGCGCGTTTAGGGCAGCTGAGCGTCGTTGCCGACAGTGCCGTGACGATTGCCGGCCTTGCCGGCACATTCGATGCGGAAAGACCGCTTTCCGTTCTTGTCGAATGCGATACCGGCGGAAAACGCTGCGGTGTGCAGACCCCGGAAGCCGTGTTGCAGCTTGCAGAAAAGATCGTCGCGGCACCGGGCCTCAATTTCAAGGGCATTTTGACCTATCCGGCACCCGGTGGCGCTGAAAAGGTGGAGAACTTCATTCGGAAAACCATGGCGTTGCTTGCGGAAAAGGGCATTGACTGCCCGGTTCGCTCCAGTGGCGGCTCACCGGATTTTTTCTCTGCTCACCTCGTTCCCTCCGCAACCGAATATCGGGCGGGCACCTATGTATATAATGATCGTTCGATGCTGCGCGCCGGACATTGCACCGCTGGCGACCTGGCAATGCATGTTCTTGCCACCGTGGTGTCGCGACCGACACCTGATCGCGCTGTGCTCGATTGTGGCTCCAAGGCTTTGACCTCCGATCTCCTTGGGTTCAGCGATTACGGGCTGATTGAAGGGTATGAAGGCGCGAAAATCATGTCGCTTTCGGAAGAACATGCGGTGGTCGATTTGTCGGGCTGCACATCGGGGCGGCCGGAAATCGGTGAGCTGGTCAAGGTTGTGCCGAACCACACCTGCGTCATTACTAATCTTTTCGACAGGATGGTTTTCCATCGAAACGGTATCGTGACGCGGGTGGAAGACGTCACAGCACGCGGCACCGTCTGGTAACATTACCCGGCTAATTAAATTGCAAAAAAATGCTGCTGAAAAGCGGGCATCGGCAACGAGAATGACAGTCATGCGCATATTCACGGCATCGCTTGCCACCGAAACCAACACGTTTTCACCCGTCCCGACGGACATGGACGCCTTTCGCGCGGCTTTTTACGCTGGGCCCGGCGAACATCCGGAAACGCCGACACTATGCTCCTCACCGGTACCAATTCTACGCCGGCGCGGCAAAGCGGAACGGTTTACGGTAATCGAGGGTACCTCCTGCTGGGCGGAACCGGCGGGGCTGATACAGCGCCAGACCTATGAAACGCTGCGCGATACGATTCTCGCCGAGCTTGCCGCCGCACTGCCGGTCGACGCGGTAATTCTTGGTCTCCATGGCGCCATGGTCGCGCAGGGTTATGACGATCCGGAAGGTGATTTCCTGTCACATGTCCGCACGCTTGTTGGTCCCGACGTACTGATCGCGGCGGAATTCGATCCCCACAGCCATTTGACCCCTTTAAGGGTCCAAAATCTCGATATAATGGCGACGTTTCTGGAATTCCCGCATACGGATTTTGAGGAACGTGGTGAGCACGTCGTTGAACTGGCACTTCGCACCCTGCGCGGAGAAATCAGGCCGGTTATTTCCACTTTCAATTGCCGCATGATCACCATTTACCCCTCCAGCCGCGAACCGATGCGTTCTTATGTTGACCGTTTGAAGGCTTTGGAGGGTAAGGACGGCGTGCTGTCTATTTCCGTCATTCACGGTTTCATGGCAGGCGATGTACCAGATATGGGCACGCGTATCGTCGTCGTGACAGATAATGACAGGGCAAAAGGCGACGCACTGGCCGAAAAACTCGGCCATGAGCTTTATGCCATGCGCAAGTTGACTGCCATGCCGATGCTCGACACGGAATCGGGTCTCGACAGGGCTCTCGCCATTCGTAGTGAGCATCCGGATATGCCGGTCGTGGTGTCGGATATATGGGATAATCCCGGTGGCGGCGTTGCAGGTGATGCCACCCATATTCTGCGGCGCATGGTGGAGCGCGGCATGGACAATATCGGTGTGGCAACGATCTGGGATCCGATTGCTGTGTCTTTCTGTCACGCGGCAGGCGAGGGGGCGGAGATTGATCTGCGTATTGGCGGCAAATCCAGTCCCGAAGGTGGCGAGCCGCTCGATTTCCGGATCAGGGTCATGCGCACTGCAGAAGCAGGGTGGCAGAGTTTCCGAAATAGCCGCGTCACGCTCGGCCGCGCCGCCGTCGTTCGACCGGTCGGAACGGAAATCGATATCATTCTCATTACCAGCCGCACGCAAACTTATGAGCCGGATATCTTTTCCAATCTCGGCATTGATTTTGCCAGGAAAGACGTGCTGCTGGTGAAGTCCACCAACCACTTCCATGCGGGTTTTGCGCCGGTCGCTTCCGAGATCGTTTATATCGCCGCGCCCACTTCCTATCCGACCGATCCGGCCACAACCGCCTATCGCAAGGCAAGCCTCCAGCTATGGCCACGGGTGGCCGATCCGCTGGGGTTGGACTGAGGCTGCGGCGCTTCAGATATCTTGTAGCGTGATCAGAAAGAATATGCCTTCACCATGATCTGCCTCGATGGTGAACGGCACGCTTTCCGTGATGAAAACGCTATCCAGCTTCTCCAGCCGGGCTGTGTCGTTGTTGACGGCGACCGTCAGAGGATCGAGCGCGAGGATCAGCCTTGTTCCCGTTGCCGCTTGCATCGAGCGGCTGCCGGATAGTCTTTGCACGCCGTGGGCGAAGGATGAGCGGCGCGTCATGATGTTCAGGTCGACTATCGCGCCGTCCATCAGGGTCGCATCCACGGGAACATCGGCGGCAAAGGGCAGGGGGGTACTCTTCGTCGTCAGCGCCACCGGCTCATGACCGGAAATAGCGAGTGCAAGGCCGTTTCCCTCGATAATCGCAAGCGTGCGGTCTATGCCGGGGAAGCTGGAAAATGGTCCGTCCTGAGCAACGGTGGCCATGCTGACGCGCCAGTCGAATGCATCCACGGAAGCACCCGGCGGATGGATGGCGATTTCCACCGTAACGCCGCCGCCATTTTTCCACGGCATGGTTTTGTATTCGGAAGCGCGTAATATTCTCATGTGATGTCCAGAATCGGGTCGTTAAGGGGGCGGGGGCGGAAGTTTATGATCCGCGATCATTCTCGATGCGTCGCTCAATCGTTTTTTGGACCGCCTTTAAATCGGATGGCCGGCCGGCAACCTTTTCGATCGCGGCAATGGCAAGGTCACTGGCGACATAGTCAGATTTATGCCCGAGATTGTGCACGACGATCAAAGTGGAGCCGCGAATATCTCTGGCGAGATGACGGGAATGCACCTCTGGCGAGACGATCGTGTCCGTATCACCGGTTATGATGACGGTTGGTGCCGTGATGCGCCGATACTCCGAGGAAGCTCCACGCGCCCATTCATTGAGAGCCGCGACCTCCTGCGCATTGTGCCGAAAGGCCCTGGGCCGCAGGGCCGCCACGGAATGCGTTGCTTCCACATAACCGGCGGGTCTGGAATTGGGTGCAAAAACACCGCGCGTTGCCTGATCCAATGCCAGGAGGCCGGCGGGCGGAGCAATGAAGGTGCTGAACAGCGGACCGGTAAAGGGCGCATTTGCCGCTGTGTAATACCAGGCGATGCCACCCTCCCATGGATAGACAGCGGGAGAAAGGAATACGAGGCCCGCGACCATCTCCGGATGACGGACCGCAAGCGATGCCGCGATGGCGCCGCCAAAGGAATGTCCGACGATAATCGCTCTCGGGACGCCTCGCTTTTTCATAAGCTGGGCAATGGCGTCCGCCTGTCCATCCGGGAGAATATTTGCCTTGCCGCCGATATCCGAATTGCCGTGCCCTGGCCTGTCGACAAATAGCAGTTTTGCACGGCCTCTCAGCTTTTCGAGAAACGAAAACATCGGATCATAGAGACTGGCGCTTGCGCCGTGAATGAAGAGGATCGGCGGAAGCTCGGCGCTTTTTCCCGGCTCGACCAAGATGCTGTTCAGCTTGTAGCCGCCCACATCGATCCGCACGGGAACATTTTGCTGCTTTTCGGACGCCACGGCATTCGTAGCGGAAACCGGAAGAAGTGCCCCGAGCAGGAGGGTAAAGGCAAGCGGAAGGAACCTGTGCGCCATTCTTTGATCTACCATGTCCTTCATGCCTGCCTAACGGTTAGCGCGGCTTTCAAACGAGCATACAGTCGGTCGGTTAAAAACAGCAACGGAAGAAAGCCGCAGACAGAACAGAAGTTCCACCGGGCGCCGACAGCGGCGTCGAAACTGATGCGGCACCGCTGTCGGCACTGTACGATGGGTGGATCGCGGCTCTCTTCCCGGATCAGATAAACGGCGCAGCCTGAAGACTGCGCCGAGTTTTTTCTTTAGTTACCGAGAATGCCGGGCAGTCGCAGGCCCTGCTCTTTTGCGCATTCCACGGCGATTTCGTAACCGGCATCGGCATGGCGCATGACGCCGGTTGCCGGGTCGTTCCACAGCACGCGCTCTATGCGGCGGGCCGCGTCCTCGGTGCCGTCGCAGCAGATGACCATGCCGGAATGCTGGGAAAAGCCCATGCCGACTCCGCCGCCGTGGTGCAGGGAAACCCATGTCGCGCCGGATGCGGTATTGAGCAGCGCGTTCAGCAGCGGCCAGTCGGATACGGCATCCGAACCGTCCTGCATGGCTTCGGTCTCGCGGTTCGGCGAGGCGACGGAGCCGCTGTCGAGGTGGTCGCGGCCGATGACGATCGGAGCGCTGAGCTCGCCGTTCTTGACCATTTCGTTGAAAGCAAGACCGAGACGATGGCGATCACCAAGGCCAACCCAGCAGATACGCGCCGGCAGGCCCTGGAAGGCGATGCGCTCGGCGGCCATATCAAGCCAATTGTGCAGGTGCTTGTTGTCGGGCAGCAGTTCCTTCACCTTGGCGTCGGTCTTGCGGATGTCTTCCGGGTCACCCGATAGTGCCGCCCAGCGGAACGGGCCGACGCCGCGGCAAAACAGCGGGCGGATATAGGCCGGAACGAAGCCCGGGAAGGCGAAAGCGTTTTCCAGCCCTTCTTCTTTTGCCACCTGGCGGATGTTGTTGCCGTAGTCGAAAGTCGGAATGCCCATGTCCTGGAAGGCAATCATCGCTTCGACATGTTCGCGCATCGAGGCACGGGCAGCTTTTTCGACGGCTTTCGGGTCGCTCTCGCGCTTTTCCTTCCACTTGGCCATCGTCCAGCCCTTCGGCAGATAGCCGTTGATCGGGTCGTGCGCCGAGGTCTGGTCGGTTACCATGTCTGGACGGATGCCGCGGCGGACCATTTCCGGCAGGATTTCAGCGGTGTTGCCGAGCAGGCCGACGGACTTTGCCTCACCGGCGGCTGTCCAGCGCTCAATCATCTCCATCGCCTCATCAAGAGTTTCGGCGCGGGCATCGACGTAGCGGGTGCGCAGACGGAAATCGATCGAATCGGGATTGCATTCAATGGCAAGGCAGCAGGCACCGGCCATCACGGCGGCAAGTGGCTGGGCGCCGCCCATGCCGCCAAGGCCGCCGGTCAGAACCCATTTGCCTGTGAGATCGCCATTATAGTGCTGACGACCGGCCTCCACGAAGGTTTCGTAGGTGCCCTGCACGATGCCCTGGCTGCCGATATAGATCCACGAACCGGCGGTCATCTGGCCGTACATGGCAAGACCCTTTTTATCCAGCTCGTTGAAATGATCCCATGTCGCCCAGTGCGGCACGAGGTTGGAGTTGGCAATCAGCACGCGCGGCGCATCCTTGTGGGTGCGGAACACGCCGACCGGTTTACCGGACTGGACCATCAGCGTTTCGTCTTCGTTGAGATCGCGCAGGGTCGCGACGATCTTGTCGAAATCCGCCCAGGTGCGGGCGGCACGGCCGATGCCACCATAAACCACCAGTTCGTGCGGGTTCTCGGCCACTTCAGGATCGAGATTGTTCATCAGCATGCGCAGCGGCGCTTCTGTCATCCACGATTTCGCGGTCAGCTCGGTTCCACGCGCAGCGCGGACGTCGCGGATATTGTGACGAGGATTGGTCATTTGGTTCCCCTTTTGGTGTGTGCGAGTGTCAGCGCAGTCGTTTCGATGCGCGTGAGAATGTCTTTCAGGTGGATACGAAGCTTGGTGGCCTTGGCGTCGTCATAGGCAAACGGCGGTGCCTCTGTCGTTAGATGGGTGGATTGCGCCAGTTCCATCTGGATGGCGTGCACGCCGGTTTCGGGCTTTCCGTAGTGGCGTGTCGTCCAGCCACCCTTGAAGCGACCGTTGAGAATGCTGGTGTAACCTTCTGCCGCAGCGGTCGCTTCGACCGCCATTGTCTCGATGGCTGGGTCGCAGGTCCTGCCCATATCCGTACCGATGTTGAAATCCGGCAGCTTGCCTTCGAACAGGAACGGGATATGCGAGCGGATCGAATGGCAATCATAGAGAATGGCGATGCCGTGAATGGCCTTAACCCGCTCGATTTCCGCGGCAAGGGCCGCGTGATAGGGTGCATGAAACGTTTCCAGCCGAGAGACTATGTCGTCCTGATTCGGTTCCTGCCCCTCATTCCAGATCGATTTGCCGTCGAAATCGGTTTCCGGAACAAGGCCTGTGGTGTTTTGTCCTGGATAGAGGCTAACGCCTTCAGGATCGCGGTTGGCATCGATCACATAACGATGAAAGGTGGCGCGAACCGTCGTCGCGTCGGGGAGCAGATCCGCGTAGAGATCATGAATATGCCAGTCGGTGTCGGCAAGCATCTTGCCGTTGTCGTTCAAGCGTTGCCAAATCGCTGCCGGAACATCGGTGCCGGTGTGGGGCAGGCCGAGAATGACGGGCGATGTGCCTTCTTTAATATCGAAGACGCGCATCTTACGCCTCCAGCTTCGGAAGAATGCCGTCG
>Ga0268266_10006316_pt1 | contig 10861 bp, 6 predicted proteins | sample KBSS13metaG_FD_190356 | JGI IMG/M metagenome (GOLD analysis project Ga0268266, IMG submission 190356) | Switchgrass rhizosphere microbial communities from Kellogg Biological Station, Michigan, USA - KBS S1-3 metaG (SPAdes) (version 2) | ecosystem: Host-associated > Plants > Roots > Rhizosphere >... | reverse complement strand
GTTCGACCTCGTGCCGCGGATCATTCCCGCCGACGAATGGGAGACGCTCGAGGCGGGTCTCAAGCAGCGCGTGCGCGCGCTCAACATGTTCCTGAACGACATCTATCACGAGCAGGCGATCCTGAAAGCCGGCGTGATTCCGCCCGAGCGCGTCCTGGGCAACGAGCAATTCCGCCACGAGATGGCAGGGATGAAAGTCGCGGGCGGCATCTACGCGCACATCGCGGGCGTCGACGTCGTACGGGCCGGCGCGGGCGAGTACTACGTGCTCGAGGACAATCTGCGGGTGCCGTCGGGCGTGTCGTACATGCTCGAGAACCGCAAGATGATGATGCGGCTCTTTCCCGAGCTCTTCGCCACGCGCTCGATTCGCCCGGTCCAGCACTACCCGGACATGCTGCTGGAAAACCTGCGCGCGGTTTCGCCGCACGGCGAGGAACAGCCGACGGTCGCGGTGCTGACGCCCGGGGCTTACAACTCGGCCTACTTCGAGCACGCGTTCCTGGCGCAGCAGATGGGCGTCGAGCTGGTGGAAGGCATCGATCTCTTCGTCCAGAACGATACCGTGTACATGCGCACCACCCGCGGCCCGCAGCGCGTGCACGTGATCTATCGCCGCGTCGACGACGATTATCTCGATCCGCTGGCGTTTCGTCCCGACTCGCAACTGGGTGTGCCGGGCCTCTTCGCCGCATATCGCGCGGGCCGCGTCACGCTCGCCAACGCCATCGGCACCGGCGTCGCGGACGACAAGTCGATCTATCCGTACGTGCCGGACATGGTGCGGTTCTACCTGACCGAAGAGCCTGTACTGAACAACGTCCCGACCTACATGCTCCATCGACCGAAGGAGTGCGAATACGCGCTAGCCCATCTCTCCGACCTGGTGGTGAAGGAGGTGCATGGCGCCGGCGGCTACGGCATGCTGATCGGGCCGGCCGCGAGCAAGGCCGAGCTCGAGGCCTTCCGGCAGCGAATTCTCGCAGCGCCTCACAAGTACATTGCCCAGCCCACGCTCGCGCTGTCCACCTGTCCGACCTTTGTGGACTCCGGCGTCGCGCCGCGGCACATCGACCTGCGTCCCTATGTGCTGTCCGGCACCGACATCGACCTCGTTCCGGGCGGATTGACGCGCGTGGCGCTCCGGGAAGGGTCGCTGGTCGTGAACTCCTCGCAAGGCGGGGGCACCAAGGACACCTGGGTGCTGGCGCGCTGACGCCGGCGATCGGGAGAACAAACGATGCTGTGCCGCACCGCCAACGAGCTCTACTGGATGGCCCGTCACATCGAGCGCGCCGAGAACACCGCGCGGCTTCTCGACGTCACGTACCGCACGTCGCTCCTGCCGTACCAGATGCAGGACGCGGGCCTGGGCTGGGCGGATCCGTGGGCCGTCCCGCTCATCACGTCAGGGCTCGCCACCGCGTACTACGAGCGCTTTTCCGGCGTGAGCACCGAATCCGTGCTGCGCTACATGATCCTCGACAGCGCCAATCCGTCGTCGATCTTCTGCTGCCTGCGCGCGGCGCGGGAATCAGCGCGCTCGGTACGGGGCGCGATCACGTCCGAAATGTACGAGGACCTGAACGGCGCGTGGATCGACATGCGCACGTACGATTATGACCGGATCGAGTCGGGCGGCTTCTCCGATTTCCTCGACTGGGTGAAGATGCGCTCGCACCTGTTCCGCGGCGTCACCTTCGGCACCATGCTGCGCGACGAGGCCTATCACTTCATCCGGCTCGGCACGCATATCGAGCGCGCCGACAACACGGCCCGCATTCTCGACACCAAGTATCACATTTTGCTGCCGTCGGTCACCGATGTCGGCGGCGCGGTGGATTACTACCAGTGGCAGTCGCTGCTGACCTGCGTGTCGGGCTTCGAATCGTATCGAAAGATCTACAGCGACGTGATCACGCCGCATCGCGTGGCCGAGCTGCTGGTCCTGCGTGACGACATGCCGCGCTCGCTCCACAGCTGCATGAACTTCATCTACGAGACGCTCGACCTTCTCTGCGACCAGCACAGCGCCGAGCTGTCGCGGCAGGCAGGCGAGCTGCACGCGCGCCTTCACTATGGAAGGCTCGACGAGATGATGGATTTCGGCCTTCACGAATACCTCGTGGACTTTCTCGAACGCATCGCGGGGCTGGGCGGCGAGGTGAGCCGCGTCTTCCTCGTGCCGACGAACTGATCGGCTTGCGCACTTCATTCCGGTAAACTCGACCCTTTTCGCGCGCTTCCCGCGGGCCGTCGGCGCCCGTCACTGGATCCCATGACTTATTGCGTTGCCATGTCGCTCGACGCCGGAATGATCTTTGCATCGGATTCCCGCACGAACGCGGGCGTCGACCAGATCGCCCGGTTTTCGAAGATGCGCGTATTCCACCGCGAGCGCGATCGGCTGATCGTGACGCTGTCCTCGGGCAACCTGTCGATCACGCAGAACGCCGTCAATCTGCTGGAGCTCCGCGCGCGGCAGGGCGACAAGGTTCCCAACCTGTGGAATGTGGAATCCATGTTCGACGTGGCGGGACTCCTGGGCGACGCGCTGCGCGAAGTGAAGACACGCGACGGACCCTATCTCGCGCAGAACAACATCGAGGCATCGGCCAACTTCATCGTCGGCGGACAGGTTCACGGCGAGCCGCATCGCCTGTTCGAGGTGTACAGCGAAGGCAATTTCATCGAGGCCACGGCGGACACCTGCTACTTCCAGATCGGCGAGTCGAAATACGGGAAGCCCGTGATCGATCGCGTGGTCAGCCGGCGCACGTCGCTGGTCGATGCGACCAAGTGCACCATGGTGTCGTTCGACTCCACGATGCGCTCGAACATCTCGGTGGGGCTGCCCATCGACCTGCTCGTCTATGAAGTCGATTCGCTTGGGATCAAGCTGCGCCGGCGCGTCGACGAGTCGGATCCGTATTTCCAGATGGTCCACACGCAGTGGGGCGAAGGCCTGCGCCGGGTATTCGCGCAGTTGCCGGATCCCGACTGGTCGTAGGCCGCCGGTTTCCTGATGGCGATCCGCGTCGCGCTTCTCCACCGTACGAGCTATCGGTTCGATCGCCTGGTCAACCTGTCGCCGCACGAAGTGCGGCTGCGACCCGCGCCTCACTGCCGCACGCCGATCCTGGGCTATTCGCTCACCGTCCTGCCCGAGCAGCATTTCGTCAACTGGCAGCAGGACCCGTACGGCAACTGGATCGCGCGCCTCGTATTTCCCGAGCGCACGCAAAACCTCGAGGTCACGGTCGCGCTGACGGCCGATCTCACCGTCAGCAACCCGTTCGACTTTTTCGTCGAGCCTTATGCGGAGCACTATCCGTTCGCGTATTCGGACTCGCTCGCGAAGGAGCTCGCGCCGTTCCTGGAGATGCTGCCGCAGACCCCGCGGCTCGCCGCGTGGATTGCCGCCTTCCGTGCATCGATTCGCCCGGAGGAATCGACGGTCAACATCCTGGTCCGCCTGAACCAGGAGCTGCAGCGCGCGATCCGTTACCTGGTCCGGATGGAGCCCGGCGTGCAGACGCCCGAGGAAACGCTCCTGAGCGCATGCGGCTCGTGCCGCGACTCCGGGTGGCTCCTCGTGCAGATCTTTCGTGCGCTGGGGGTTGCGGCGCGGTTCGCGTCCGGCTACCTGATCCAGCTCACTGCCGACATCAAGTCGCTCGACGGCCCGTCCGGCACGGACCGCGATTTCACCGACCTCCACGCATGGGCCGAGGCCTACATTCCCGGCGCCGGATGGATCGGCTTCGATCCCACGTCCGGCCTTCTGGCGGGCGAAGGCCATATTCCGCTTGCGTGCACCGCGGACCCCGGCAACGCCGCGCCGGTGATCGGCTACACCGATGTGGCCGACACGGAATTCAACGTGCTCATGCAGGTGACGCGCATCCACGAGGATCCGCGCGTCACCCGTCCCTACACGGACGAGGAATGGGCCGCCATCGACCACCTCGGCCGTCGCGTCGACGAGGACCTGGCGGCGAACGACGTGCGGCTCACCCAGGGCGGCGAGCCGACCTTCGTGTCGGTGGACGACATGGAGGGTGCCGAATGGAACTACATCGCGATGTCGCCGGCGAAGCGCGACCTCGCGGAAGCGCTGCAGCGGCGCCTCAAGCGGCGCTTCGCGCCGGGCGGACTGCTGCATCAGGGCCAGGGCAAGTGGTATCCCGGCGAGCCGCTGCCGCGCTGGTCTCTCGGTATCTACTGGCGCAACGACGGCGAGACCCTGTGGCACGACGACGCGCTGCTGGCCGAAACCACGACCAAGGGCACGTCCACGCTGCGGACGGGGCACGACGTGGCGCACCGCATCGCGAAGGCACTCGACCTGCCGGAAGCGTACGTCATCACGGCGTATGAAGACGTGCCGAAGTTGCTGCAGGCCGAGGCTGCGCTGCCCGCGAATGTCGATCCGCTCAATGCCGATCTGTCGCAGCCCGGCGAGCGGGCGCGCCTGGCGCGACTGCTGCAGGCGGGGCTCGAAAAGCCGGCCGGATTCGTGCTGCCCCTTCAAGTGTCGACCGATGCCGAGGTCGCAGGCGAGATCGTGTGGGAGACGAGCCCCTGGCCGCTGCGACGCGAGCGCCTGTACCTGATCGGAGGCGACTCGCCGCTCGGTCTGCGGCTGCCGCTCGGCGCGCTGCCGGACGTGCTTCCCGAAGATCAGGAATACGATCCGCCGCCCGATCCGTTCGCGCCGTACGACGCGCTGCCCACCCGTGCGGCAATGAAGCGTCGCGCGAGGCCGCGCGGCGATTCGCCCAAAGAGGTCATCAAGACAGCGCTGACGGTCGAGGTGCGCGACGGCCACGTGCGGATCTTCATGCCGCCCCTGAAGGCGATGGAGGCGTATGCGCAGCTCACGGCCGTCATCGAGGAGACCGCGCGCGCGCTGGCCGTGCCGGTGGTGCTCGAAGGCTATCCGCCGCCGCGCGATGCCCGCGTGAAAGCGTTGCTGGTCACGCCCGACCCCGGCGTGATCGAGGTGAACATCCATCCGGCATCGTCGTGGCCGGAGTTGATCGAGACGACGACCGTGCTGTACGAAGAGGCGCGGCAGACGCGGCTCGCGACCGAGAAGTTCATGCTCGACGGCCGCCACACCGGCACCGGCGGCGGCAATCATGTGACGCTCGGGGGTGCGACGCCCGGGGACAGTCCGTTGCTCCGCCGTCCGGACCTGCTGCGAAGCCTCATCACGTACTGGCAGAACCACCCGGCGCTGTCGTATCTGTTTGCCGGCATGTTCGTGGGCCCTACGTCGCAGGCGCCGCGTGTCGACGAGGCGCGCGACGATAGGCTCTACGAACTCGAGATCGCGTTCCAGCAGCTCGAGGCGAAGCGCCAGGCGGGCGATGCGCCGCCGTGGCTCACCGATCGTCTGTTGCGCAACCTCCTGACCGATCTCACCGGCAACACGCATCGCGCCGAGTTCTCCATCGACAAGCTCTATTCGCCCGACGGTCCCACCGGCCGCCTCGGCCTGCTCGAATTTCGCGCGTTCGAGATGCCCCCGCATGCGCGGATGAGCGCGGTGCAGATGGTGCTGTTGCGCGCGCTGGTCTCACGCTTCTGGCAGCAGCCGTACGATGGCAGCCTGGTGCGGTGGGGAACGGCGCTGCACGACCGCTGGCTGCTGCCGCATTTCGTCGCCGCCGACATCCGCGACGTGGTCACCGATCTGGAACGCTTCGGCTACCCGTTTTCGTCCCAGTGGTTCGAGCCCTTCGTGGAGTTTCGCTTTCCGCGCTTCGGCACGGTCGACTATGCGGGCGTGACGATCGAGCTCCGCCAGGCGATCGAACCCTGGCACGTGCTGGGCGAGGAGATGAGCGGAGCCGGCACCGCGCGCTACGTCGACTCGTCCGTCGAGCGCCTGCAGGTGAAGGTGATCGGCATGACCGGCGCCCGCCATGTCGTCACGTGCAACGGTCGCGCATTGCCGCTCACGCCGACCGGCGTGCCGAACGAATTCGTCGCCGGCGTGCGCTTCCGGGCGTGGGCGCCGCCGTCCGCGTTGCATCCGACGATCGGCGTGCAGGCGCCGCTCACGTTCGACCTGATCGACACCTGGTCGCATCGGGCACTGGGCGGCTGCACCTATCACGTCGTGCACCCCGGCGGCCGCAACTACGACACGTTCCCCGTCAACGCGAACGAAGCCGAAGCCCGCCGCACGGCGCGCTTCTGGGCGCACGGGCATTCACCGGGACCGGTCGTCGTGCATCCCGAGCAGCCGAATCCCGCGCTGCCCTCGACGCTCGATCTGCGATGGCTTTCAGGAAGCAGGTAACAGAGGAGAGCGGTCGGTTTTGTCGAGGTGATGCGAGCCAACGGGGCGCGGCAGGAGCCGCGTTGACCAATCTGCATGAAGCGGCTCGTTGGAATTGGCTACCTGCACAAAATCCATCGCGGCCCCCTGGCGCGCCACCGGCAAATGCATGACACCGCCCGTCTGACCCCTGATCCCTGACTTCTGAAATGCGTACCCGATTCGCCCCCAGTCCGACCGGATTCCTGCATCTCGGCAATATCCGCTCGGCGCTTTTTCCCTGGGCGTATGCGCGGCGGCAGCGCGGGACGTTCATCCTGCGCATCGAGGACACGGACGCCGAGCGCTCGACCCCGGAGTCGGTGCAGGCGATCATCGACGCCATGCGCTGGCTTGGGCTCGACTACGACGAGGGTCCGTACTTCCAGACGCAGCGGATGGATCGCTACCGCGAGGTGCTGGAGCAGATGCTCGCGCGCGGACTCGCATACCGCGACTACATGACGGCGGAGGAACTCGACGGTTTGCGTGCGTCCCAGCAGGCGCGTGGGGAGAAGCCGCGTTACGACGGCCGCTGGCGCCCGGAGAACGTGAAAGGCAAGGCGATCCCCGCGGGCATCGCGCCGGTCTATCGCTTTCGCAATCCGGACGCAGGGGTCGTCGCGTGGGACGACGCGGTGAAGGGCCGGATCGAGATCGCCAACAGCGAGCTCGACGATCTCGTTATCGCGCGGGCCGACGGCACGCCGACGTACAACTTCTGCGTGGTCGTCGACGATATCGACATGCAGATCACCCACGTCATCAGGGGCGACGATCATGTGAACAACACGCCGCGGCAGATCAACGTCTTTCGCGCGCTCGAAGCCTCCGCGCCTGTGTATGCGCACCTGCCGACGGTGCTCACCCCGGAAGGCGATCGCCTGTCGAAGCGCCACGGCGCGCGCGGCGTTCTGCAGTATCGCGACGACGGTTATCTGCCGGAAGCCGTCGTCAACTATCTCGCGCGGCTCGGTTGGTCGCATGGCGATGCCGAAGTCTTCTCGCGCGACGAGTTCGTAGAGTGGTTCGACTTGACCGGCCTGACACCGTCGCCCGGCCGCTTCGATCCCGAGAAGCTTCGCTGGCTGAATCACGAGCACATCAAGCGCGCGGATGACCAGGATCTGGGGGAGCGGTTGCGCCCGTTTCTGGCGCAGGCAGGGCTCGATCCCGCCCAAGGACCGCCGGTTGCGAAAGTAGCGGCACTGCTGCGCGATCGCTCAGCCACGCTGGTGGAGATGGCGGATGCCGCGCACTATTTCTATGCGACGCCCACGCCCGCCGCGGACGTGCTGGCCGAAAAGATCACACCTGCCGTCCGGCCGGCGCTGATCGGATTCTGGGAACGCCTCGAGAGCGTCGAGTGGAGCCGCGAGGCACTCGCCCAATCGATCAAGGCGACCGCGACGGCGCACGGACTGAAGCCGCCGCAGATCATGATGGCGCTCCGCGCGCTCGTGACGGGGCAGCTGCAGACGCCCGCGATCGACGCGGTGGTGGAGCTCCTGGGGCGCGAGACCGCACGCGCACGAATGAAGGCGGGATTGTCACTATAGCGCGCGGCGCGTGCGCAGTCGCCGTTGGCCGGCCGGCCGGGCTTCCGGTAAAATACCGAATTTCCGGGACCTAGAGATGACCAAGTTCGTCTTCGTGACCGGTGGCGTCGTCTCCTCTCTCGGCAAAGGGATCGCCGCTGCGTCGCTCTCAGCGATCCTCGCCTCCCGCGGCGTCCGCGTCACCAATCTCAAGCTCGACCCCTACATCAACGTCGACCCGGGGACCATGTCGCCGTTCCAGCACGGCGAGGTGTTCGTCACCGATGACGGCGCCGAGACCGACCTCGATCTCGGGCACTACGAGCGCTTCACCGACGTCCGCATGGCGAAGCGCAACAACTTCACCACGGGCCAGATCTACGAGAGCGTGATCCGCAAGGAGCGCCGCGGCGACTACCTGGGCGGCACCGTGCAGGTCATTCCGCACATCACCGACGAGATCAAGCTGTGGATCCAGAACGGCGCCGGCGATGCCGAGGTTGCCGTGGTCGAAGTGGGCGGCACGGTCGGCGACATCGAATCGCTGCCATTCCTGGAAGCGATCCGGCAGCTCGGCATCACGCTCGGTCGCGAGAACGTCTGCTATATCCACCTCACGCTCGTTCCGTTCATTCCGACAGCCGGCGAGATGAAGACCAAGCCGACGCAGCACTCGGTGAAGGAACTGCGCGAGATCGGTATCCAGCCGGACATCGTGCTGTGCCGCGCCGATCGTCCGGTGCCCGACGGCGACCGTCGCAAGATTGCGCTCTTCACCAACGTCCCCGCCGATGCCGTCATCCAGGCGCTGGATACCGACTCGATCTACAAGATTCCGGCGGCGCTCCAGGCCGAGGGCCTCGATGTCATCGTGTGCAAGAAGCTCGCGATCGATCCGCCGCCGGCCGACCTTGCGACCTGGCATCGCCTTGTCGATGCGCTGGAGCGACCCGAGCATGCGGTCGACATCGCGATGGTCGGCAAGTACGTCGACCTGACGGAGTCGTACAAGTCGCTGTCCGAGGCGCTGATCCACGCCGGCATTCATACCCGCTCGAAGGTCAATATCCACTACGTCGACTCCGAAGCGATCGAACGTGACGGCGTCGAGAGCTTGCGCGGCATGGATGCCGTGCTGGTCCCCGGCGGGTTCGGCAAGCGCGGCGTCGAGGGCAAGATCGCGGCCATCCGGTATGCGCGCGAGCATGACATTCCGTATCTCGGCATCTGCCTCGGCATGCAGCTTGCCGTGATCGAGTTCGCGCGGCACAAGGCAGGGCTTGCCAACGCCAACAGCACCGAGTTCGATCCGCAGACGCCGCATCCCGTGGTCGCGCTCATCACCGAATGGCAGAACCGGGACGGCTCGATCGAGCGTCGCAGCCAGCAATCCGACCTGGGCGGCACCATGCGACTGGGTGCGCAGCCCTGCGAAGTGGTTGCCGGAACCCTTGCCCACCACATCTACGGCGCAACGCGGGTTGCCGAGCGGCATCGCCACCGCTACGAGGTGAACAATCATTACCTTCCCCGGCTGCAGGCGGCCGGATTGACCGTCAGCGCGTGGGCGAAGAGCGAAGCCGCGGGCGATCTTTGCGAGATGGTCGAGTTGCCGCAGCACCCGTGGTTCTTCGGCTGCCAGTTCCATCCGGAGTTCACGTCCAATCCCCGGCGCGGACATCCCCTGTTCGCAAGCTTTGTGCGTGCCGCCCTCGAACAGCATCGTCGCGCGATGGGCGGCGCACCGAGCGCCGTGCCGGAGCTCGTGGCGTCGATCTGAACCACGCGGGCGTTCCTGCCGGTGCGAAATGCGTCGCGCGCGGGTGGATGAGCGTCGCGCGGTGCCCAACAACGTCGAAAGCGCGCGCGTGAATCTCTGCGGTCACGATGTCGGTCTCGACCGGCCGTTTTTCCTCATCGCCGGACCTTGCGTCGTGGAATCGCGGCAGCTGCAGATCGACGTCGCCGGAGAGCTAAAGCGCATCTGCGGCGATCTCGACATTCCGTTCATCTTCAAGTCCTCGTACGACAAGGCGAACCGGAGCTCGCATGCGTCGTTCCGCGGGCCCGGAATGGACGAAGGCCTGCGGGTGCTGGCGGAAGTGAAGCGGCACATCGGCGTGCCGGTGCTGACCGACGTGCACACGATCGACGAAGTGGCGGTCGCGGCGGCCGTCGTCGACGTGCTGCAGACGCCGGCATTTCTCTGCCGGCAGACGGATTTCATCCAGGCGGTTGCAGCGGCGGGCCGGCCGGTCAACATCAAAAAAGGACAGTTCCTCGCGCCCGAGGACATGAAGCAGGTCGTGGCGAAGGCGCGCGACGCGAGCGGCGCCGACAACATCCTGGTATGCGAGCGCGGCGCGTCGTTCGGCTATCACAATCTCGTGACCGACATGCGTTCGCTCGCGATCATGCGCAATACCGGCTGCCCGGTCGTCTTCGATGCGACGCATTCGGTGCAGCTTCCCGGCGGGCAGGGCACGTCCTCGGGCGGACAGCGGGAGTTCGTGCCGGTGCTCGCGCGCGCGGCGATTGCCGCAGGCGTGGCGGGGGTCTTCATGGAAACGCATCCCGATCCCGCGAATGCGTTATCGGATGGTCCCAATGCGTGGCCCCTCGCCCGCATGCGTGCGCTGCTGGAAACGCTGAAAGCGCTGGATGCCGTGGTCAAACAGGGCGAATGGCCCGAAAACGAAATGATGACAACATGAAAAGGGGAGCAGGATGTACGTGCATCTGGTGCTGATCAAGCTCAAGGCGGGCGTTACGCGCGACGATCCACGGGTCGCGACATGGAGGAAGATGTTCGGGGCGCTCGAGCACCAGTGCCAGGGGATCGTGCGCATGGAGAGCGGGTGGAACACCACCGATCGTCCGATCGCCTACGATTTCGGAATCAACCTGGGTTTCGCCACGCGTGCCGATCTGGACGCGTACGGTCCGCACCCTGCACATCAGGAAGTGGCGGCCAAGCTCCGCGAGATCGCCG
>Ga0268266_10006315_pt1 | contig 10861 bp, 9 predicted proteins | sample KBSS13metaG_FD_190356 | JGI IMG/M metagenome (GOLD analysis project Ga0268266, IMG submission 190356) | Switchgrass rhizosphere microbial communities from Kellogg Biological Station, Michigan, USA - KBS S1-3 metaG (SPAdes) (version 2) | ecosystem: Host-associated > Plants > Roots > Rhizosphere >... | reverse complement strand
GGTCGAGAACATCTTCCGGGTGGGGTTGAACTCCACCAGGTGGCCCGGCTTGCCGGCGGCCCTGAGGTTGAAGAACGCCGTGTCGTCGCTGACCCGGGCGGCCTGCTGCATGTTGTGGGTGACGATCACGATCGTGTAGTCGGACTTGAGCTCGTGGATCAGGTCCTCGATGGCGGAGGTCGAGATCGGGTCGAGGGCCGAGCACGGCTCGTCCATCAGCAGCACCTCGGGCTCGACCGCGATCGCGCGCGCGATGCACAGCCGCTGCTGCTGACCGCCGGAGAGGCCCATCCCGGGCTTGCTCAGCCGGTCCTTGACCTCGTTCCAGAGGTTGGCTTGCTTCAGCGACCGCTCCACGACGTCGTCCGCGTCGGACCTCTTCAGCTTCTTGGCGTTCAGCCGGTTGCCGGCCAGCACGTTGTCGTAGATCGACATCGTCGGGAACGGGTTGGGCCGCTGGAAGACCATGCCGATCTGACGGCGTACGGCGACCGGGTCGACGCTGGCGTCGTACAGCGACTGGCCGTCGACGACGACCTTGCCCTCCACGCGTGCGCCGGGGATCACCTCGTGCATGCGGTTCAGCGACCGCAGCATGGTCGACTTCCCGCACCCGGACGGGCCGATGAACGCCGTCACCGACTTGGACTTCACCGTCATGTTGACCCCCTCCACCGCGAGGAAGTCCCCGTAGTAGATGTTCAGGTCTGAGACGTCGATGCTCTTGGCCATGGTTCCTTCCTCGGGCCTGGTTCAGTGTCCCTTGGCGGGCGAGAAGATGCGACCGATGATCCGGGCGATCAGGTTGAGCACCATCACCAACGCGATCAGCACGAGCGCACCGCCCCACGCCCGCTGGTAGCCGACCGGGGTCGACGACGCGTACTGGGAGAAGATGAAGACGGGCAGCGTGGTCATCCGCCCGTCGAACAGGTTGGCGTTGACACCGTCGGTCGCACCGGCGACGACCAGCAGGGGCGCGGTCTCGCCGATGACCCTCGAGATCGCGAGGACCACGCCGGTGACGATGCCGGCCAGGGCCGTCGGCAGCACCACCCGGGTGATCGTGCGCCACTTGGGCACCCCGAGCGCGTACGACGCCTCCCGGAGGTCGTCGGGCACGAGCCGCATCATCTCCTCGGAGGAGCGCACGACCGTCGGGATCATCAGCAACGACAGCGCGATCGAGCCGCCGATGCCCGCCCGGAACGCCGTCCCGAAGAGCAGCACGAGCAGGGCCAGGGCGAACAACCCGGCCACGATCGAGGGGATGCCGGTCATCACGTCCACGAGGAACGTGATCACCCGCGCCATCCGCGACCTCTTGCCGTACTCGACGAGGTAGACCGCGGTCAGGATCCCGATCGGGATCGAGATGACCGCGGCGGCCACGGTGATCAGCAGCGTCCCGATCAGCGCGTGGAAGATGCCCCCCTGCTCGTCGCCGATCACGTTCAACATGGAGACGCTGAGGAACTGCCCGTTGATCGCGGGCGCCCCGCTGCGGATGACGACGTACAGCAGCCAGACCAGCGGCGAGACCGCGATCGCGAACGCCGTCCAGATCAGGGCCGTGACGAACCTGTCGACCGCCGCGCGACGACCCTCGATCAGTCGCGACCAGAGTGGCATCGCCACCAGGAAGACGACGATGGCGGCGACGATCCACTTGACCAGACCCCAGCCGGAGAGCAGCGCCGGGAGGCCGGCCAGCGCAAGCGCCATCACACCGACCAGACCGGGCGCCCACCGGGGCAGGCGAGGGTGCGAGATGGACATCGGGGCGGAGCTCATCGGTTCAGCCTTCGCTCGCTCCGGCCGGCCACCCAGCGGGCGGCGAAGTTGACCACGAAGGTCACCACGAACAGCACCAGGCCGGTCGCGATCAGCAGCGACTGCCGCTCGGGCGTCGCCTCCTTGTAGTTCAGGGCGATGTTCGCGGCGATCGTCGGCGGACTCGCCGTGCCGATCACGTTCAACGTCGTGGTCGGGGTCGTCGCCAGCACCATCGCGACCGCCATGGTCTCTCCGAGCGCGCGGCCGAGCCCGAGCATGACGCCCGAGACCATGCCGGAGCGGGCGTAGGGGAACACGGCGTACCGGATCATCTCCCAGCGGGTCGCGCCGAGGGCGAGTGCGGCCTCCTCGTGCAGACGCGGCGTCTGCAGGAAGACCTCGCGGGAGATGGCGGTCATGATCGGCATGATCATGATCGAGAGCACGATGCCGGCGGTGAACAGCGACCGCCCGTTGGGAGACGGGTCGCCGAAGATCGGGATGAAGCCGACGTGGTCGTGCAGCCAGACGTGCGCCGGCTGCAGGTACCCGGCCAGGTAGCGCCCACCCCACAGGCCGAAGACCACCGACGGGACGGCGGCGAGCAGGTCGATCACGTAGCCGAGCGCGGAGGCCAGGCGGCGCGGGGCGTAGTGCGAGATGAACAGCGCGACCGCGATCGAGAACGGCACCGCGACGACCAGCGCGATCGCCGACGCGAGCAGGGTGCTGACGATCAGCGGCCCGATGTAGCTCGCGAACGAGGTGAACGGCGCGTACGTCGCGGCGTCCGACGTGAGTCCGACCCACCCTTCGATCGCCAGGAAGACGAAGACCGCGAGGAGGGCGACCAGGATCGTCAGCGCGGAGGTGCGGACGACGCCCTCGAACGCCCGATCACCGCGCCGGCTCGGGCGCGGTGACCCGGTGGTCGCCGTCCGCTCCGGAGATTCGGTGGCGGTCACAGATGCTCCTTGAGGACCAGGACGAGTGGAGCGGGTACGACAGCCCCTGGAGGCCGTCGTACCCGCCGCGGCTCAGTCAGCTGCCGGACGAGATCTTCGAGATGATCGCGGTGGCCTTGTCGGACAGCTTCGGGTCGAGTGGGGCCGAGTGGGCTGCCGCGGCCGCGGCCTGCTGGCCCTGGCTCGAGACCACGTAGGTGAGGTAGCCCTTGACCAGGTCGGCGACGGACGAGTCGCTGTAGGTCGGGCAGGCCATGACGTAGGACACGAGAAGGAGCGGGTACGTGCCCTTCTCCGTCGAGGTCCGGTCGACCTTGATCGCCATGTCGTTGGCCGTTCGGCCGGTCTCGAGAGGGGACAGTGCCAGCACCTTCGCGGCCCCGTCGGGGGTCGGTGGGTTGTAGTCGCTGCCGACCTTGACCGACACGACACCGAGGCTGGTGCTCTGGATGGCCGAGTCGTCGGCGTACCCGATCGCGCCGTCGGTGTCGTTCAGCCCACCGACCACACCCGACGTCCCGTCGAGACCCTGGCCACCCTTGATGCTGGCCGGCCACGTGACACTGGCCGCATCGCTCCAGGCGCCGTTCCCGGCCTGAGAGAGGTAGTCGGTGAAGTTGAACGTGGTGCCGGAGTCGTCGGAGCGGTGCACCGTCGAGATCGCCGTGCTCGGCAGCTTCGCACTCGGGTTCTGCGCGACGATCGCCGGGTCGTTCCACTTGGTGATCGAACCGTTGAAGATCTTCGCGATCGTCTCGCCGTCCAGGTTCAGTGACTTCACGCCCGAGAGGTTGAACGCCACCGCGAGAGGACTGACGTACGCCGGCACCTCGATCGGGTCGCCGCCGCAGGCCGCCTTGGCCTGGTTGACCTGGTCCGGGGTCAGGAACGCGTCCGAACCGGCGAAGCTGTAGGCCTTGCTGATGAAGTTCTCGACGCCGGTGCCGGAGCCGACCTCCTCGTAGTTGATCGTGCCGCCGTTGGCCTTCTGGTAGTCGGCGCGCCAGGTCTGCTCGGCGACCGCCTGCGCGGTCGATCCGCCACCGTTGAGGGTGCCGCCGCCACTGTCGCCGCTCCCCCCGCTGTTCTTGTCGCCGCAGGCGGACAGCATGAGGCCCGCCGTGAGGACCGCGACCGCCGGGAAGGCGACCCGGCGGAGTGAAGAGCTGTTCACGTGATTGCTCCTGAGTCAGAGGTCGAGGACACCTCGGAAGGTAGGCAGGAGAGGTGGACGGTCATGGCGGTGGCGGTGAACGGGCGGTGAACTCAGGGCGCCGGGATCACGACGGATGGCGACCCACGAGGCGACGGCGACATGAACGGGGGACGTCCGCCCTAGACCGCTCCTAGTACAACGGGGCCATCTGACACGCCTGGGCCAGGTAAAAAGTGTCGATTCCCTGGACGCCAAGTCTTTACTCACCCTACGTTTCTCAGCGGGGGTACGACGTTCGTGGGGGTTGGCTAAGGAAGGACCCGACATGCGTCGGATCGCCCCGGCGATCGGCTCTGGACTCGCCCTCGTGGCGGTTACGGTGCCCGCAACCCCCGCTCACTCGGTCGTCCCGCACGCGTCTGCGACGTCTGCCACGCACGCGCTCGTGCGCACGACCTCTTCCCGGTCCGGCATCGGCCTCGACAGCTCCTCGCTCGGCACGTCCTTCGTCAGCGTCAGCTGGAACTGGATCAAGGCCGCCTCGGGCTACCGCATCCAGGTCGCCAAGAAGGCCGACTTCTCGAAGGTCGTGACGACCCGCAAGAAGCGGAACAGCGACCACCGGCCCGCCGGTGGTCGCGAGGCGACCGTGGTCGGCAACCTGCGCGACGCGAGCTACTACTGGGTGCGCGTCCGCAAGGTGAAGGGCACCCAGGCGGCACCCTGGTCCAAGCCCGTGCGGGTCGCGACCAAGGCGCACGTGCCCGACCGCTTCAAGAGTGCTCATGGCCAGAAGGGCACCAACCCCGGCGAGGCTCGCCTCACCTGGAAGACCCCGGGCGGCCACACCGACTTCTTCCGGATCACCACCGCCCTGACCCCGTTCGGCGGTCGCAACTCACCGCGCCTCGGCCGTCACAGCACGACGTTCACGGTGCCGGGCGACCGGCGTGGGGTCACGCTCAGCCCCGACCAGACGGCGGCCGCGGGCGCCGGCATCGGCAGCGGACGCTTCCTGTTCTTCCGGATCACGGCAGTCCGCAAGGGCCCCGCCGACACCGCGACCCGCCCCTATCCGTTCCTGCAGCACACCGCGGTGGCCGGCCAGGGCGCGCGTGGCAACGGCAGCCGGATCCGGGTCATGCAATACAACATGCACGTCGCCTCCAAGGACATCGCCGGTCACCCGTGGAAGGTCCGTCAGCACCTGATCGCTCGGAACATCGCCCGGGTCAGCCCGGCGGTTGCGTCCCTCCAGGAGCTGATGCCGACGATGTGGACCGACTACAACGGTGGGGTCGGGCTCGACGCCGCGCTCAAGCAGGCGGGCGCCGGGAGGTACAAGCTGACCCGCACGACGCCGTACTGGAAGGGCAACGGGCAGGACACGCACATCCTCTACGACCCCAACAAGGTCACCATGGTCAGCAGCTGCCCCGACACGGTGCCCTCGTGCTACATCGAGATCCCGGACCCGATCCACCAGCACGTCGCGGCGTACGCCAAGTTCCGCGACAACGCCTCCGGCCAGGAGTTCTACTTCGTCACGGCCCACCTGAACACCAACAACGACGCGAAGACCGACGACATCCGCGCCCGCCAGGCCCAGGCGATCAGCGACGGGATCAAGGCGATCAACCGCCAGAACCTGCCCGTGATCTTCGGGACCGACGCGAACAGCTCGCAGACCAGCCAGGGTGGTGACTCCTCGCACGACGTGCTGCTCAACGAGGGGTGGTACAACACCTTCTCGGCGGCCAAGGTGGTCAACGCCCAGTACAACTCGGTCAACCACTACGAGTCGCCGGAGAAGAAGTCGCCCTACGGCATCGGCAGCATGTACGACACCATCTCGACGCTGAACATGCCGGGCGCGAGCCTGTGGAAGCAGGTCCTCACCGGAGCGCCGTGGCCGTCGGACCACAACATGATCTTCGCCGACCTGCGGCTGCCGTGACGACGACCTGGGGAGCCTGCTGACGGGATCAGCCGAGGTGCCGCTCGAGGGCGCGCACCCGGCCCCGTCGGTGGTGGACGACGACCAGCTCGCCCGTGGCGTGCGGCACGCGCGGAATCCCGATCGCGTCGTACACGGCCGGCAGGACCGGCCGGTGCGTGCACAGCACGGCGTCCTGCCGTGAGCCGAGGATCTCGTCGACGACCTCGAGCACCGAACTCGTCGTCGAGTCCTCCTCGGAGAGTCGGTCGGTAGCCGTGACCGGCCAGCCGCTGCGCTCGGCGTACGGCGCCACGGTCTGCAGGCACCGGACGCTCGACGACGTGACGATCCGGGACACCCCGAACGCCTCCAGCACCGGTGCGGCGGCCCGCGCCTGGGCTGCGCCTGCGACCAGCAACGGCCGCTTCCGGTCGTCCTTGCGCCAGGCCTTGCGCGAGCGGGCCAGCCCATGTCGCAGCACGACCAGGGCGCGGGTCTTCCGGCCGGTCGCGAGGGCCTCCTCGAGGGTGCTGCGGTCGCGCCGGTAGCTGAGCCGTTTCTCGGCCTTCTCCACGTCGACCCACTCGACCTCGTCGATCTCGCTGTTGACGAGGTACCCCGACACGTCCGGGTCCCCGATCACCCGCCCGATCCAGTAGTCGACGGTCTTGGTCCGGGCGCCGTTCGGGTAGGACTGGGTCGTCAGCGGCACCCCGAGCCGCACCCGGACGCCGGTCTCCTCGGCGACCTCGCGGACCGCGGCCCCGGGCGACGACTCGCCGCGGTCGAGCTTGCCCTTCGGGAACGACCAGTCGTCGTACGCCGGCCGATGGACCAGGAGGACCTGGCCGCGCCGGAGCACGACTGCACCGGCAGCCCGGACGTCTCCGGACCTGGACGTCGGCGGCATGCGGCTAGTCTCACACCACCTCGCCGGGTGGTCACGACAGGGTCGACCACCGCTCGCGGACCGAGACCACGGCGATCATGACCGATCGAGCAGGGAGCAGGACGGAGCGCACGTGCCGAGACGACCCTGGCTCGTCGGTGCGGCCGTGCTCGCTCTCGTCGTGGCCACCGGCGGCTACCTGTGGTGGCGCCACGACGACCGGACGTCGTTCGCCTGGGCGGTCGACCACGCACCGGGCGGCGTGCAGCGGCTCTCGTGGACAGACTGGGCGGCCGTGCGGGCGCACGAGCACGCCACTGGTCTCTCGCAGCGCTCGACCGCGGCGGCGTTGCAGAAGTTCCTGGACCGCGCCTACGACGACGACCTGAGCTCGACGTCCGCGCTGGTCACGTCGGCCCCGGTGCTCCAGGAGAGGTTCGGCTTCTCACCGGCCAGCGCCGACTGGGAGCTGTTCAGCCAGTCCTACCAGGGCTCCGTCGTGATGCTGCACCTGCCGTCGACGGTCGACCTCGACGACGTCGCGGACCACCTCCGCGACCTCGGCTACACGGAGCCGGCCACCTCCGACGGCGTCTGGCAGGGAGGGGAGGACCTGCTGGCCGGGATCTCGCCCTCGCTGTCCCCCGAGCTCCAGTACGTCGCACTCGACGCCGGTGACTCGGTGGTCCTCGCCTCCGACTCGGCGGCGTTCCTGGCCGTCGCGATGGACGCCGTCCACGGGCTCGGGGCAGGTGGCTCCGGACTCGGCGGCGTGACCGACGAGGCCGGTGAGCCGCTCTCGTCAGCGGTCTACAGCGGCGACTACGCCTGTGGCGCGCTGGCGATGGCGCACGCCGGTGCCGCCGACCAGGCCCAGGCCAGGCAGCTCGTCGCCGCCGCGGGCGAGGTGAACCCCTACTCGGCGTTCGCGATGTCCGACGAGCCGGACGGCTCGGTGCGGGTCGCCTTCGAGTTCGACGACAGCCACACCGCCCGCGCGAACGCCGACTCGCGGGCGACCCTGGCTCGCGGGCCGGCGCCCGGCCAGGGCGGGAGCTTCGGTGAACGGTTCCGGGTCAGCTCGGTGACGGCGCGCGGCTCGATGGTCGTGATGCAACTCGCGCCGCGGCCGGACGCGTCGGTGCTCTCGGACCTGAGCACGGGTCCGCTGCTGTTCGCGACGTGCTGAGCGGGCCGGAGCTCCGGCGACCGGGCTGGGGAGACGTGTCCTAGGCCGTCGCGCCGGGGGCGACGCCGAGGATCTCGTCGATCTCGGCGGCGGTCAGGTGCTCGTCGGTCTCGCTCGCGGCGATGATGAGGTTGGTCGTGAGCTCCACCTCGCCCAGGAGGTCGCTGTCCTCGAGCGACACGTCGAACTGGTCGGGCACGGACGACACTCCTTGCGAACCATCGGGGCGCTGGTTACGGGTCAACTATCGAGGCTTCCCCGTCCCGAGCCGTCCCAAACCTGAAAATAGCGCGTCTTCGGAAGAAACGGAAAGGACCCCACCACCAGGGTGGGGTCCTCCTCCGTCGACGGGTCCGGGCGCGAGCCCGCCCCCGGCGCGATCAGATCGCGCGGACGTTCTCCGCCTGCGGGCCCTTGGGACCCTGCGTGACGTCGAACTCAACCTTCTGGTTCTCGTCGAGGGACTTGTAGCCCTGCGACTGGATGGCCGAGTAGTGCACGAAGACGTCGTCTCCGCCGTCCTCCTGCGCAATGAAGCCGAAACCCTTCTCGGCGTTGAACCACTTCACGGTGCCTTGAGCCATGTGCTCGATACTCCTGTTAATCGGAACGACGGGCCGTCACTGCGACGACCCAGCACCAGATGCGGTGACACGTCGCTCCGACTTGCATGGGTGGCACCCACGAAGAGAACGCCGTTGGATCACAAACTCCGCTGGCGTAGACCATCTGGAACCTGCATCTGTTGCACCGCAAACCTTACCAACCCTTGACCCGACCAGGGGAACCCCCGCGACCGCCAAGTTCTGGCCGACCGCGTCGACCGCTGGGACGAGGCCGTGGCCGCCGTGGCAGCACCCCGGCCGCTCCGCCCGGCTGGACCATGTCGGAAGCGATGCCGCCCGCATCCAGACGCGATCCGACCACCCACTGGACATACCCCACAAGGGTATGTAGATTGGAACTCAGTACCCCCTAGGGGTATCAAAATCACGTTCACGAAGGAGCACCGCGATGTCCACCCTCACCCGCACCCACCGCGTCACCGGAATGACCTGCGAGCACTGCGTGCGCGCCGTCGAGCAGGAGCTCGCCGCCATCCCCGGCGTGACAGCCGTCCACGTCGAGCTCGCCACCGGCGACGTGACGGTGTCCAGCACCCACGAGATCGCTCGCGACGAGCTGGCCGCAGCCGTCGACGAGGCCGGCTACCAGCTCGCCTCCTGACCCGACCCCTCCCAGACGACGAGAGACCGAGATGACGACCACCCAGCCGACCGCACCGGCCCCCACGGCCGCAAGCACCGAGACCAGCCTGGACATCGGCGGCATGACCTGCGCGTCGTGCGTGGGTCGGGTCCAGAAGGCGCTCGTCCGCGTGGACGGTGTGGTCGCCGCTTCGGTCAACCTCGCCACCGAGACCGCGACGGTCACCTACGACCCGGCCGAGGTGTCGGCCGAGGTCCTGGCGGAGGCCGTCGGCCGAGCGGGATACGCCGCCACACCACGCCGCGCCGCCCACACCACCGACCCGCGGCCCACCGATGAGGAGGACGCCGTCGACGATCTCGACGCCCGACGCGACGTCGAGATCGCCCACCTCAAGCGACGCTGGCAGGTCGCCCTGGTCACCGGCCTGTCCCTCATGGGCGTGATGTACGTGCCCTTCTACATCGACACCATGGACTGGCTGATGCCGTTGATCCTGGTGATCGCCACGGCGGTCCAGCTGTGGGCGGGCGCCGACATCTACCGGCTGGCGTGGGCGGCGGCTCGGAATCGCTCCACGACGATGAACACCCTCGTGGCTCTGGGCACCGGGGTCGCCTACGGCTACAGCGCCTTCGTCACGCTCTGGCCCGCCCAGGCCCAGGCCTGGGGCCTCCCCCTCCACCTCTACTTCGAGACCGCACTGATCGTGGTCGCCCTGGTGCTCATGGGTCGGTGGCTCGAGCTCAAGGCCAAGAAGCGCACCGCCGCCTCGATCAGGTCGCTGGTGCGTCTCGCACCCTCCACCGCGCGAGTGCTGCGCGAGGACGCCGAGGTCGACGTACCGATCGCCGAGGTCGCTGTCGGCGACCTGGTCCGGGTCCGGCCCGGCGAGAACGTCCCGCTCGACGGCACGGTCACCGAGGGTCGGTCCTCGGTCGACGAGTCCATGCTCACCGGTGAGAGCGTCCCGGTCGAGAAGGAGGCCGGTGACGTGGTCATCGGCGCCACCCTCAACCGAACCGGCACCCTCGTCGTGCGCGCGACGGCCGTCACGGCCGACGGGACGCTGGCCCAGATCGTCCGCCTCGTCGAGGAGGCCCAGGGGTCGCAGGCCCCGATGCAACGCCTGGCGGACCGGGTCTCGGCGTGGTTCGTCCCCGCTGTGCTGATCGCCGCGCTCGCGACGTTCGCCGGCTGGATGGCCTTCGGTCCCACGGCCGACCGCCTGGTGCTCGCGATCGGGGCGACCGTGGCGGTGCTGATCATCGCCTGTCCGTGCGCCCTGGGGCTGGCCACCCCGACCGCCGTCATGGTGGGGACGGGCAAGGCCGCCGAGCTCGGGATCCTGGTCAGTGACGGGCAGGCCCTGGAGACCGCCCGCCGGCTGACCGCCGTGGTCCTGGACAAGACCGGCACCCTCACCCACGGGCGACCGGAGCTCACGGACGTGACGGCCCTGGCGGGACACGACGCGGACGAGCTGCTGGCACTGGTCGCCTCGGCGGAGGTCGGGAGCGAGCACCCCGTCGGCGAGGCGATCGTGGCAGCGGCGCTCTCGCGCGGCGTGCTGCTGCGCCCGGCGACCGACTTCACCGCCCATCCCGGCCACGGCATCGTGGCCACGATCGACGCCGCCGAGATCGCCGTCGGCAACCGGGCCCTGATGACCACGCTCGGGATCGACGTCGACGCGCTGTCCGCGGCGGCGGACCAGGCCGCGACCCGAGGCGGGACG
>Ga0268266_10006314_pt1 | contig 10861 bp, 7 predicted proteins | sample KBSS13metaG_FD_190356 | JGI IMG/M metagenome (GOLD analysis project Ga0268266, IMG submission 190356) | Switchgrass rhizosphere microbial communities from Kellogg Biological Station, Michigan, USA - KBS S1-3 metaG (SPAdes) (version 2) | ecosystem: Host-associated > Plants > Roots > Rhizosphere >... | reverse complement strand
CTGCGGCGACCGCGCTCGCCGTCTGGATTGCGGTGCCGAAACCATCACCGGTTCAGGTGTCGAGCGGCGAAACGGCCGTCGATGCGCTCACAGCGCCGCCTGCGCGCGAACGTTCGCTTGCAGCGCCTGCGGAACCGGAAACGACTGAACGCGCACGCGTCCCTCGCCCTGAGGAGCTGCAGATGCGCGTGCAACAACGGGCGGTTCCCGTTCAGCCGGAAGCTGGTCCCGTCGAGCGTGATCGTCTGGACACGAGAGCACTCGACAAGGACATGAAGCAGGAATCGGCGGATGCGAAGGCAAAGGCGCCCGCGCTCGCTGACTCGGCGAGCAACCTGGCGCGCGCGGAGGCGCCCGCCCTTGCCGCGCCCGCTCCTGCGGCTCCTCCCGCTGCTGCGCAAACCGGCGCGAGGGCAGCGACGGCGGAAGCGGGTGCGCGGTTGGGCGCCGTCTCCGGCGCCGTCGCCGCGCCATCGCGCATGGCGTTCGCCACCGGTCCGGATGTCATCGTCGTCTCGTCCAATCCGTCGACGCGATTCCGCCTGCGGCCCGGCGGCGGCGTGCAGCGTTCAGCCGACGCGGGATCGACCTGGCGGACCGAGGTCAGTGGCACGACCGAGACGTTGAGAGCCGGTTCGTCGCCATCTCCCTCGGTCTGCTGGCTGGTCGGCGGGGCAGGCACGGTATTGCTGTCAACCGATGGGCGAAGCTGGCGGCGCCTCGCGTTTCCGGAGACCGTGGACTTGTTGTCCGTCGCCGCAACCGACCAGGACAATGCGTCCGTCACCACGGCCGACGGCCGGGTATTTGTCACGGCCGACGGCGGCCAGAGCTGGTCGCGCGCTCCCGGTTTCTAGCGTTTCTTTCTCGTTTTCCGGTCCTCTGCAAGGTTTCCCGGCGGCTCCGTTCTAAGGACAGAACAACAAGGAGCCGCTTTCATGCAGACACGATTCGCCGTTGCGCTCACCGCCCTGCTCACCGCAGCGGGATCCCTTTCATCGCGACACATCGCTCCGGCCCCGGAGGCCGCCGCGGGGATCGCGCAGCCCTCGTCGACGCTCGACGATCAGGTCGAACTGGCCGTCACCGTCTACAACTCCGACATCGCGCTGATTCGCGACGTCCGCAACCTGCAGTTGCCGCAGGGCAGCTTCGACCTGCGATACATGGACATCGCCGCGACCGTCAACCCGGCGACCGTCCATTTCCGTTCGCTCACCGAGCCGACGCGAGTCAGCGTGCTCGAACAGAACTACGAGTACGACCTGCTGGAGCCCGACAAGCTGCTGAAGAAATACGTGGGACGCGACGTGACCCTCGTGCGGCGGCGCAGCGAGAACGGCGAGACGCGTGAGGAAGAGGTCAAGGCGCGTCTTCTCAGCTACAACAACGCACCCGTCTGGCGGATTGGCAACGACATCGTCACCGGCCTGGGCGCGGATCACATCAAGTTTCCTGAGCTGCCCGGCAACCTGTTTACGCATCCCACGCTGATCTGGACGCTCGACAACACCGGCGGGCAGCGTCAGCGGGTCGAGGCGTCGTACCTGGCCGGCAAGCTCACCTGGAACGCCGACTACGTGCTCACCGTGTCGCGCGACGACAAGGCCGCCGATCTCGACGGGTGGGTCACGCTCGGCAACGGGAGCGGGACGTCGTTCCGGAACGCGAAGCTGCAGCTCGTCGCGGGCGATCTCAATCGAGTCAAGCAGGCGTTCGGAGTCGCGATGGATCGGGCAGAGATGGTTGCGCAACGCGCGGCAGCGCCGGCGCCGATGGCGCAGGAAGCGTTCTCCGACTACCACCTGTACACGCTGGATCGAAAGACGACGATCAACAACAACGAGACCAAGCAGGTGAGCATGCTGAACGGCACCGGCGTTCCGGTCGACAAGCGCTACGTCGTTGACGGCCAGGCGTTCTATTACCGGAACGGCCAGCATCCCGGCGCGCCGATCAAGGACGTCGTCCAGGTCTACTATCGGTTCAAGAACGAGGAGCGAGCCGGCCTCGGGATGCCGATGCCGGCGGGCATCGTCCGCGTCTACCAGGCCGACTCGAAGGGCGGCACGCAGTTCGTGGGCGAGGATCGCATCACGCACACGCCGAAGGACGAAGAGCTGAACCTCAAGATCGGCAACGCCTTCGACGTCACGTGCGAGCGCAACCAGATCGATTTCGAGAAGATCGCCTCGAACGTGTATGAGCTCGAGTACGAGATCACACTGCGGAACCACAAGACGACGCCGGTGACGGTGGACGTGAACGAGCCGATCGGGGGCACGTGGAAGATGATCCGGTCGTCGCACGAGTGGAAGAAAACGGCGGCGTGGGCGGCGGCCTTCGCGGTGCCCGTCGCTGCCGACGGCACCGTGGCGCTGAAGTATCGCGTCCGGGTCACGTACTGACCTGCGCTAAAATGGCGGCGTCAATCGGTGGCTGTCAGAGTGGCGCGCAAGAAGAAGACGCCGGCGAATCATCACTCGGTGTACGTCGTGTACCTGCGGGATCCGAAAGGCGACGGCAAGGCCGGCTATTACGTAGGCATGACCGGCCTGTCGCCTGAAGAGCGATTCGAGAATCACAAGCGAGGCTATAAGTCGGCCAGCGTCGTGACGCGCTGCGGCGAGCGGCTGGTGCCGCGGCTCTACGAACACCTGAACCCGATGCCGTACGCAAAGGCGGTCGAGATGGAAGCCGCGCTCGCGGACAGCCTCCGTAAGCGCGGCTTCGTCGTATTCGGCGGACACTGATGCAGCTCTCGCTGACCTTCGAGTCTGACTTGCTCGTTGCGGGCCCTCCAGCCCTCAGCCCTCCAGCCCTTAGCCCCGCAGCCCTTAGCCCCGCAGCCCTTAGCCCTCCAGCCCTCAGCCCTTCAGCTCTCAGCCCTTCAGCCCTGAGCCCTGAGCCCCAACACTCCAGCCCCCAGTCCCCAGCCCCCGTCTTTGTGTTCGTCCGCCACCCCCGGGCCCGGCGATATCTGATCCGCGTGACGGACCAGGGCACGGTGCGCGTGACGATTCCGCGCAGGGGTTCCAGGCGCGAAGCCGAGGCGTTCGCCGCGCGCGAAAGCGGATGGATCGAGAATCAGCTGCGGCGGTGGCGCGAACACCGGACAGTGCACGATTCGTCTGCTACGTCGCATGATGAACACCCCGCCAATCATCGTGTGGTGATGGCGCGCGCCAGACTGGAGTTGCCGCCGCGGCTGCTGGAGCTCGCACGCCGCTATGGCTTGACGGTCAGCCGCATCAGCATCCGCAATCAGCGGTGGCGCTGGGGATCGTGCTCACGCAGCGGCCACATCTGCCTGAACTGGCGGCTCGTCACGATGCCGGATGCGGTGCGCGATTACGTGCTAATCCACGAGCTCATGCACCTGAAGCGCATGGATCATTCACCGAAGTTCTGGAAGCTGGTCGCTGAGGCGTGTCCGGACTATCAGGAAGCGCGCCGATGGCTGCGAAAAGCCGCGCGCGATCGGTCGCAGGGCTGAAGCCCTGCGCACTGGCGTTCCCGCTTCGTGTGTGGCGCACGGCTTTAGCCGTGCGACCGGTGGGCATGGCGGACGTTTTTAGCCGTGCGATCTAGTTCGCAGGCAGACTGGACAGCTGCCATCCGCCGCCGAGACCCTTCATCAGCAGCACGCTCGCGTTCATGCGGCGCGTCAGGATCCCCGCCGCCGTTCGCTGGTTGGTGAGCGCGGCGTTCTGCGCGACCGTGACTTCCAGATAGCTCGCCAGGCCGCCTCGGTAGCGGTTCGTCGCCTGCATCAGCGCGCGCTCGGCGGCATCGACGGCTCGCCGCTGCACGGTCGCCTCCTGGTCGAGGATTCGGAGCGCCGACAGTTGATCTTCCACTTCGCGAAACGCGACGAGGACGACCTGGCGATAGACGGCCGTCGCCTGATCCTGCTCCGCGCGCGCCTGGTCTGCCACGGAGCGCCGGCGGCCCGCGTCGAAGACGTTGACGAGCAGCGCCGGTCCAATCGTCCAGAACGCACTCGGGCCGCTCAGCAGGCTCCCGAGCGGACTGCTCTCGAAGCCTGCCGCGCCCGAGAGGATCAGCCGTGGGTAGAAGGCGGCGGTCGCCACACCGAGTTGCGCGTTGGCGGCCGCGACACGCCGCTCGGCTGCGGCGATGTCGGGCCGGCGTTCGAGCAGTTCCGACGGCAGACCGACCGGCACCGACGGCGGCGAATCGCTCATCGGCTTTTCCGCGATTGACAGTGCGGATACCGGACGTCCGATGAGGACCGCGATGGCATGCTCGAACGAGGCGCGGGCGACCGCGACGTCCACGGCCTGCGCGCGCGTCGTCTCCAGGACGGTTTCCGCCTGCGCGACGTCGGCTTGCGACGCGATGCCGCCCCGAAAGCGGTTCTCCGTCAATTCGAGCGCCTTCTCGAACGATTCGACGGCCGCATCGAGCAGCTGGCGGTCGCGATCGATGCCACGCAACGTGAAGTAGTCGAACGCGAGCTCTGCATGGATGCTGAGACGGGCCGTCTCGAGGTCGGCCGCGCTGGCCTGCGCCGCGGCCTGGTTTGCGCTGACGGCGTAGTGCAGCCGGCCCCAGACGTCGGGCTCCCAGGTGGCATCAACGGGCAGCAGGAAATCGTTGTACGCCTGATGGAACGAAGAGATCGCGCGGTTCGCCGACTGCTGGCCTCTCGCGGCCGAAGGCGCCAGATCGACCGTGGGGAAGAGGTTGGCGCGCGCCCCCCGGACGAGCGCGCGGGCCTGCGCGAACTGCGCCTCGGCCGCCTTCAACGTCTGGTTGGAGACATCGACCTGTTGCTCGAGTGCGTTGAGGTCGGGATCGTTGAACAGCTCCCACCAGGTACCCCTGAGACTCGTGTCGGCCGGCTGCGCGGTTTTCCAGTCGGCGTTTTCGCGAAACGCCGGCGCGACGTCGACGGTGGGAGGGACGTACTTGGTTTTCGGCGCGCAGGCCGAAAAGAGCAGGAAGGCGAGCGTCAGGCCAGGCCAGTGGACCCGCAGTCTCTTCATTCCGCTTTTTTCTCGGCGACGCGCACCGCCTGACCGGCCTCAATCGAGTCGGGCGCGTTGACGATGATCCGCTCGCGGCCACTGAGACCAGACACCACTTCGAGGCTGTCGCCGTAGTCGCGCCCGATGGTGACCGGCTGCAGGGTGACCTTGCCGTCCTCGCCAACGACGGCGACCCGCACGCCTTCGGTCCGGAAGATGATCGCGTTCACGGGCAGTTTGTAGGTCGACTGCGCGCCCGGCAGCTTGAGGTGGACCTCGGCGTAGGACCCCGGCAGCAGCTCGCCCTTGGCGTTCTCGACGTCGATCTCGGTCAGGAGCGTGCGCGAGGCGGTATCGATCGACTGGGCCGTCCGCGCCAGCGTGCCGGTGAATGCGCGACCCGGAAACTCGGCGAGCGTCAGGTCCGCCTTCATGCCCGTCTGCGCCGCGCGCGAATAGATTTCGGGCACGTTGACGAAGACGCGCAGCCGGTGCACCGCCGCGACGTGAAACAGTTCCTTGGCGTTGCTGCCGGAATCGATCAGCGCGCCTACGTCGGTGTTGCGAGCGGTGACCACCCCGTCAAACGGCGCGGTGACCTGGCCGAAGCCGTGGAGCTGTTCGAGCCGTCGGACGTTCGCCTTGGCCGAGTTCACGGCCGTTAACTTTGCTTCGAGACTGCCGTTGGCGTTGTCGAGATCCTGCTTCGAGACTGAATCCGTCTTGATCAGGTCGCGATACCGCTCGGCGGTCGACTGCGCCAGGCGCGCGTTGGCGTCGGCCGTTGCGAGATCGGCACGCGCCTGCTCGAGCTGCTGCTCGACTTCCGGGCTGTCGATATCTGCCAGCACCTGTCCCGTACGCACACGCGATCCGATGTCGGCGTACCACTTTCGCAAGTAGCCATTGGTGCGCGCGTAGATGGCGGCGTCGGTGAACGCCTGCATCGTGCCGGGCAGGACGATGTCTTGCTGAGGCGCGCCTTTCTCCGCCGTGATGACGGCAACAATGGGCACGGCGAGCTCCCGCGTTTCGGTCGTCACGACCGACAGCGCCCTCGCCCGTGTGGAAATGCCCCAGAACGCGACCGCGATCGCCGCCACGATGAGCAGCGCCGCGCCTACCAGGGGGCCTTTAGATCTGCGATTCGACATTACCGTGTACTCTCCGCCGCTTCCGGTGCGGGCTCCGCAGGGCCGCGCGACCGTCCATGAAAGACCGCAAACACTGCCGGCACGAACAACAGGGTCGCCACCGTCGCGAACACGAGGCCGCCGATCACCGCGCGGCCGAGCGGCGCGTTCTGTTCACCGCCCTCGCCGAAGCCGAGCGCCATCGGCACCATGCCGATGATCATCGCCAGCGCGGTCATCAGCACCGGCCGGAACCGGGTGAACCCCGCCTCGATCGCCGCCGTGGCGGCGCTCACGCCCCGCCCGAGCTCGTCCTTCGCGAAGCTGACCACCAGGATGCTGTTGGCGGTGGCCACGCCCATGCACATGATCGCGCCGGTCAGCGACGGCACGCTGAACGTCGTGTGCGACAGGAACAGGAACCAGACGATGCCGGCCAGCGCCGCCGGCAGCGCCGAGATGATGATGAACGGATCGAGCCACGACTGAAAGTTGACGACGATCAACAGGTAGACGAGGACGATGGCGAGTGCGAGGCCTCCGAGCAGGCCGGTGAACGACGAGGTCATCGTTTCGATCTGTCCGCGCACGATGATCTGCGACCCGCGCGGCAGCTCCTTCTGGACCGACGCCAGGATCGGATTGATCTCGCGCGCCACGCTGCCCAGGTCGCGTCCCTGCACCGCGCCGTAGATGTCGATCACCGGCTGGACGTTGTAGTGCGACGCCACCTGCGTGCCGCTCTCGCGCGACACGGTGGCGAGCGCCTGCAGCGTCTGCGACCGGCCCACGCCCGCGGTGGTCACCGGGATGTTGCCGAGGTCCTGCAGCGACGCGACCCGGTACTGCGGTGTCTGCGTCGCGATGGCGTAGCTCACCCCCGTCGTCGGGTTCAGCCACCAGGTCGGGGTGGTCTGGCTGCTGCCCGACAGGGAGATCAGCAGGTTGTTGGCGACGTCGCGCTGGGTCAGCCCGATCTGCGCGGCGCGGGTGCGGTCGACGTCGAGGTGCAGGCGCGGCTGGTTGAACTCCTGGTGCACGCGCAGGTCGGCGATGCCCGGCACCTGCGCCAGCCGCGTGACCAGCCGTCCGGCGAACTGCCGGTTCGCCGCGATGTTCCGGCCGACCACCTGGATGTCGATTGGCGCCGGCAGGCCGAAGTTCAGGATCTGCGTGACGATGTCGGCCGGCGCGAACGAGAAGGTGACGCCCGGAAAGCGGTCGCGCAGCGTCAGTCGAAGCTGGTGCAGATACTCGGCGGTCGGCTTGTGCTCGGCGGCGAGCGCGACATTGATGTCCGCGTCGCCGGGTCCGATCGGCGCCGACGTGCTATACGAGAGGTTGAGGCCCGAGTAGGGCAAGCCAACGTTGTCGATGATGCCCGACAGCTCCTTGGGCGGGATGATTTCCCGGAGCACGGCTTCGACGCGATCGCAGAGGATCGCGGTCTCCTCGATGCGCGTGCCGCTGGTCGCGCGCAGGTGCAGCTTGAACTGTCCGCCGTCGACGGCCGGGAAGAAATCCTCGCCGACCCACGGCAGCAGCCCGAACGAGGCGAGGCAGAGCAGCAGGAAGACCGAGGCGAAGACGCCGCGGTGCTCGATCACTGCTTCGAGCTGGCCGCGGAAGCTGTCGCGGAGCGCCTCGAACCGGACCTCGAAGCGGGCCTGCAGCCGGACCAGCGGGTTGCGGCTGCGGAGGTTCTCGTGCGGATCCTCGGGATGCGGTCGCAGCAGGAATTTCGCCATCGTCGGCACCAGGGTGCGCGACAGCAGGTACGACGCGAGCATCGCGAAGACCACCGCTTCAGCCAGCGGCACGAACAGGTAGCGCGCGACGCCGGTCAGGAAGAACATCGGCACGAAGACGATGCAGATGCACAGCGTGGAGACCAGCGCGGGGACGGCGATCTGCTGCGCGCCGTCGAGGATCGCTTCCTCGGTCGGCTTGCCTTGCGCGAGGTTCCGGTTGATGTTCTCAATCTCCACCGTGGCATCGTCGACCAGGATGCCGACGGCGAGCGCCAGCCCACCCAGCGTCATGATGTTGATCGTCTCGCCAAGCGCGCTCATGACGATGATCGAGCAGAGGATGGAGAGCGGAATCGAGACGGCGATGATCAGCGTGCTCCGCCAGCTGCCGAGGAACACGAGGATCATCAACGCCGTCAGGCACGCGGCGATCAGCGCTTCACGCAGCACACCGGTGATCGAGGCCTGCACGAACACCGACTGATCGGCGAGCGGCTTGATCTCCAGCTCGGGCGGCAGGCTCGCCTGGACGCGAGGCAGCGCGTTCTTGACGTTCTGGATGATGTCGAGTGTGGACGCGTTGCCGACCTTCTGGATCGTCAGCAGGGCCGCGCGCGATCCGTCGACCCGGACAATGTTGGTCTGCGGCGGAAAGCCGTTGCGGACGTGTGCGACGTCGCGGATGTAGGTCGTGTCGGAGCCGATGGTCCGGATCGGCAGATCGTTCAGCTCTTCGATCGTTTTCGGACTCGCGTTGAGGTCGACGTCGTACTCGGTGCCGCCGATTTTCTGGGTGCCGCCCGGCAGAATCAGATTCTGCAGGCTGATCGCGTTGACGACGTCGGAGGGCGACAGGTGCCGCGCCTGCATCGCCTCCGGCAGCAGGTCCACCTGAATCTGCGGCTGCTTGCCGCCGTAGGGGTAGGGAATCTGCGCGCCGTTGACGCTGGCCAGCTGGGTGCGCAGAAAATTCACCGCGATATCGAACAGCTGTTGTTCCGAGAGGCCCTTGCCCGAGAGCGCGAGCTGCAGCACGGGGACGGTCGACGCGTTGTAGGTCAGAATGAAGGGCGGCTGCGTGCCGGCCGGCAGCTGGCGCAGCTGCGATTGCGCAGACGCCGTCACCTGCGCGACCGCGAGCTCGATGTTCGCACCCGGCTGAAAGAAGACCTTCACGACCGCGATGCCGCGCAGCGACTGCGACTCGACGTGCTCGATGTCGTTCACCGTCGTGGTGAGGTTGCGCTCGTAGATGGACACGATGCGCGTCGACATCTCGTCGGCCGAGAGGCCGCCGTAGTTCCAGACGATCGTGACGACCGGAATGTTGATGTTGGGGAAGATGTCAGTCGGCGTTCTGGCGATCGTCAGCGGGCCCACCATCAGGATGAGCAGGGCGAGCACGACGAACGTATAAGGCCTTCTTAACGCGATCCGGACTATCCACATCGTTCAAACGATCATACTGACATGGCGACGCGGGAGTCTTGCAACTCTTTGTCACTTCACGGTTCTCCACGCTTGAACACGCGCCGGACGTCGAGGCCGAAATCGGGTGCGCTCCGCGACCCGCCGATTCTGATGGGGATCGCGCTGCCGCGGCCGTCCTTCCGCTTGAACAGCGGATCGATGGCTTTCAGCAGGATCGATCGCCATCCGGTTACGGTCTGCGAGATTTTGGCATCGAGAAGGAGCTGGCCCTTGAAGTCGAGCGTCTCGCGTTTCAATCCATAGTTGCCGGCGAGCTCGACACGGGCGCCTGGCACGTTGAACGACACCTCGGGGAGAGCCAGGACGCCAGCGCCAAGCTTGAACCGCCCTTGAAAGTCGGACGCGACGCGCGGCTTCGCCGCCTCAGCCGTCTTTCCCGAACCGCGTTTGCTCAGTTCTTCGATCTTTCCCTGCACGTCGTAGTTCGTGAACCTCGCCTGCGAGATCCAGAATTGCCCGTCGAGTCTCAACCGATCGATCACGTCGTTCTCGCCCGGCGGCAGCAGAAATTTCGTATTCAGCTTGAGCCCGCCGACCATCGGTGGCGACGGCGTCTTCACGACCATCTTCATCACGTCCTCGATGCGCGACTTGTCCATCGCCACGTTGAGCGTGACCGTTCGACCGTGTCCGCCTTTGGGCGCATCGAGTACAGCACCGGTCGCGTGTACGTACGAACTGAGAAACCACGCGTCGATGACGTTGAGGCGAGTGTCGCCGTTCGTGCCGTCGATGCGCGCCTGGTATTGCACGTAGAGCGGAAACGGGTGCCCGCCGACGGCAATCGTGAAGTCGGGCGTGTTGGTTTCGCCGGCCGCGTCCAGCTGGGCGAGCGTCCCGCCGAAGTACCCCTGCGACGACAGCGTGCCGGAGATGCCGTTGAACACGCTCAGATCCGCCTTCGCAAAATCGAAGACGCCCTCGAGCGGTGTGTCACCCGGCTCGCTGCGCTTCCACGGGCCGAACGTACCATTGACTTCGATCTCACCGGGCGGCACGCCATTAGTCAGTGTGGCCTTGAACGGCCACGCGTGCGGTGCTCCCAGATCCCGCATGTGCAGGTTGTGAATGGCCCACACCTTTGGCGCTTTCTCCCGCTCGAACGGGAGAATGATCAAGCGTGCATCGATCGTGTCCGTGCGATCGATGACGATGCCACCTTCGGCCAGCAGACCCTGCTGATCGCCGCTCGCATCCTCCGGCGATTGCTGATTCGCTTGCTGTTCGACTTTCTCGCGTTGTTCGGCCTTGTCGCGCGCCTGACTCGGCGGAATGTTGATATCGAGTCCGTCGAGCTGCACGTGATCCACATGCTTGTGATAGAGACCGACGATGCTCGCGTCGACGTGGAACGATTTGATCGAAATGAGCGGCGGGAAGTCTCCCATGCCGCGGCGGCGGACCCGCAGGTCGGCGCCTTCTACGCGCAGGCGGGGAAACGCGCGCAGATGCAGATCGCCGAGCTCGACTTCACTGTCGAGCTTATCGGCGA